>BeggDRAFT_10021_pt2 | contig 40183 bp, 37 predicted proteins | sample TarBiozoneFS08_3_FD_50710 | JGI IMG/M metagenome (IMG submission 50710) | reverse complement strand
TCTGTATGTGGGGGGGTGCCTACGGCTGACCGGCTAAAGCCTCTACTCCAACGTGCTTTGTAGAACCCCCATTCCGGCTAAAGCCTCTACTCCAACGTACTTTCTAGAGCCTCCATTCCGGCTAAAGCCTCTACTCTAAAGCCTACCGCTGGACGGCTAAAGCCTCCACTCCAGTGTATCTTCCAGAGCCTCTACTCCAATTCTACTTATTTTTTCGTATCGCATCATTTATTTTTGCAAGAGGTCTACTTTATTTTTTGCTAACAGGTTGTTGATAATTCACTTGTATTTGTTGAAAAGTGATGCTGATTGTGTCGGCAAATCCTTCCAATTCTCTAATTTCTTGGTTACGATAATTGGATTTGAGACGTTTAGTTTGAGCCAACAGGGGTAAGCTGATCAGTTGTTGCAAAGGAACATCATGTTCCAGTAATTGTGTTCCTTGATGATAAAGTTGCAATATCAGTTTTAGCAGTAAGAATTGTTTCTGAGGGGAACAAAAACTGTCTATTTCGTCCACTGCACTTTGTTGTAACAAACCTTCTCGAATCAAGCCCGCGCCTTCCAATAACCAGCGTTGTGAAGCCGACAAAGCTTCCGGTCCCACCAGGTTGACAATGCGTGCCAACTCATCCGCTCGAGCCAATAATGATAATGCCTCGTTGCGATAGTCTAACCATTGGGGACTGACCTGTGCTTTCCACCATTGTTGGGCAGTCTCCAAATCATCGGAAAAACTGTCATTCCAATCAATTGAGGGATAATGTCGAGCATCAGCCAATTCTTTGGACAATGCCCAAAAGGTTTGGACAATTTCTTTGGTATGACTCGTCACTGGTTCTGAGAAATCACCTCCTGGAGGTGAAACTGCCCCAATTACTGTGATCGAGCCTTTTTCTCCTTGTAAGGTGGTTACGCGTCCCGCTCGTTCATAGAAAGCAGCCAAGCGAGAAGCTAAGTAAGCTGGATAACCTTCCTCGACTGGCATTTGTCCCAAGCGCCCCCCCACTTCTCGCAAGGCTTCTGCCCAACGACTGGTGGAGTCGGCGACCATCACCACATCAAAACCTTGGTCCCGATAATATTCAGCAAGGGTGACGCCTACATAAATTGAGGCTTCTCGGGCAACCACCGGCATATTAGAGGTATTGGCAACCAACAATGTGCGTTCCATCAAGGAGCGGCCGGTATGGGGGTCAGTCAGTGTAGGAAAACTTTCCAAAATGTCTACCAACTCATTGCCTCGTTCCCCACAGCCCACATAAATCACGATATCAGCATTTGCCCAGCGCGCAATTTGTTGTTGTAACATTGTTTTTCCAGCGCCAAATGGACCTGGGACCGCAGCTTTTCCCCCTTTCAACAGGGGAAAAAATGTATCTAAGATTCTTTGCCCGGTGATCAGTGGGGCCACAGCATGATCTCGACTCTGATAGGGACGTGGTTGGCGAACTGGCCAACGGTGGTAAAGTTGTAATTCTCGAATCTGTCCTTGAGGAGACTTGAGTGTAGCGATCACTTGGTCAACGGTATATTCTCCTGCATGGGCTAATTCCATCAATTCTCCTTGGCAGTCTGGAGGCACTAAAATCGAGTGGGTGATCGTCAGGGTTTCTTGAACTCGTCCCAAAAGTGCACCCGGCAACAGTTGATTACCTACACGTAAGCGGCTGTTGGGAATAAAGTTCCAAATCTGGTCTCGTGACAGAGCAGGAAGATCAAGTCCCCGCGCAATATAGTCTCCTTTCTCTTGATAGAGGACTTGCAAGGGGCGTTGTACCCCGTCAAAAATCTGGCCCAGCAACCCGGGTCCCAATTCTACAGACAGAGGGTAACCCAATGCTCGAATGGTTTCTCCGGGACGCAAAGATTCTGTACTTTCATAGACTTGAATGGTGACTTCATCTCTATTTAGGGCAATCACTTCTCCCATTAGATTAAGATGTCCAATGCGGACTTGTTCCCCACTGTGGGCACAGGGGAGTTTGGCGATCACAATGGGACCATTGACACTTAGGATTTCACCAGTATTGTGAGACATTATTGAGAACTCGGGTTGAATTGTCAGACCAGTTGGATTTTGGTGGACTATTTGACAAAGGCGAAGCTATTGGGAATAGCCGGTCAGTCATGGAATAGAGGCTTTAGCCGGTCAGCTGTAGGCATCACCCCACATACACAAATTGCAAAGGGCCTACCGCCGGACGGCTAAAGCCTCCACTCCAAGGGATATTAAGGATGGAATAGAGGCTTTAGCCGGTCAGCCGTAAAAAAGGGAAAGGGAAAATTTAAGATTCACCATAAAAAGCGGTGTCTTCAACAAAATTATCAAATCGCGTAAATATACCGCGAAAAGTCAGGCGAAAGTGCCCAATTGCGCCATTGCGTTGTTTGGCGATGATAACTTCGGCAATGCCCTTGTCTGGAGTGTCTTCATTATAAACCTCGTCCCGATATACAAATAAAATAATGTCAGCGTCTTGCTCGATGGATCCCGATTCTCTAAGGTCGGCCATCTTGGGGCGCTTGTCTGGCCGTTGTTCCAATGCTCGATTGAGTTGGGATAATGCAATTACCGGCACTCGCAGTTCTTTGGCAATGGCTTTTAGGGAACGGGAGATTTCAGACACTTCATTGACTCGATTTTCTTTTGCCCCAGGGACTTGCATCAGTTGTAGGTAGTCAACGACCACCAATCCCAGTTGGCCTTGAGCCTGGGCAAGACGTCGCAGTTTAGTTCGCAGTTCAATGGGACTGAGGGCAGGGGTATCATCGATGAACAGGGGGGCACTTTCTAGATGGGTGGTGGCAATCGTGAGTTTGTCCCAATCGGGATCGTCCAGTTGACCAGAGCGCACTTTTTGCAGTTCTATCTGAGCAATACTGGAAATGAGGCGCATGATCAATTGTTCGCTGGACATTTCCATGCTGAAAACAGCGACGGGCAAGGATTGATGGGTGGCCACGTGAGCGGCAATATTCATGCTGAAGGCAGTTTTCCCCATCGAAGGACGACCGGCTACGATGATGAGATCGGAGGTTTGTAGTCCGTTGGTAAAGCGATCCAGTTCGGTAAAACCAGTACTGCTTCCAGTTAACCCCCCCCTTTGGGTAGATAATTGATCAATACGAGCCAGGGCTTGTTCTAAAAGAGTACTGGCTTTAGTTAAGCCTTGATGACGTTGGCGACCTCCGGCAATTTCGAATACGGATTGTTCCGCTTGGTTGAGTAAGTCGTCAGCGTTCAGCCCATTGGGACGAGTGGCAGATTCCGCAATTTGCCGACCCACTCCAGCCAATTGACGTAATAAAGATTGCTCATGCACAATATCGGCATAAGTAGAAATGTTGGCTGCACTGGGGGTATTATTGATCAGTTGACCCAAGTAGCTTAAGCCGCCAGCCGCATCGAATTGGCCACGTCGCTTAAGCCACTCAGAAAGAGTAACTAAATCAGCTGGTGTATTATTTTCGCAGAGGGACCGGATGCCCTCAAAAATACATTGGTGCTTGGGGTGACGAAAGTCGGACTGAGTCAGGCGATCAGCAAGGCTTAACCAAGCGCTGTTGTCCAACAGCAGGGCGCCAAGGACGGTTTGTTCAGCTTCTAATCCGTCGTCACGAGAGGTGATCGACAATACCTCACTCAGTCCGCTGACGTTCAAGCTTCAGGAATAACCTGTATTTTCACGGTTGTATGTACATCCGTATGCAAATGGAGTTCGACCTCATAATCTCCAATTTGGCGAATAGATCCTTCAGACAAACGGACCTCCTGTTTAGTAACTTCAATACCGGCAGTACTGCTGATGGCTTTGGCAATTTCTACGGCATTTACTGAACCAAAGAGTTTGCCTTCCAAACCCACTTTACTGGAGATGATGACGTGGATTCCTTGTAAACGCGTAGCCCGGGTTTGGGCATAGGCCAGCTTTTCCCCTTGATTTTTCTCAAGTTCTGCTCGCCGTTGCTCAAAAGCTTGTAAATTGGAGACCGTGGCAGCCACGGCTTTACCTTGTGGTATCAGGTAGTTACGAGCATAACCGGGTTTGACTTGCACCTTATCGCCTAACCCCCCCAAGTGTTTAATTTTTTCGAGTAGGATGACTTGCATAGTTGACCTCATTGTCCATGTGCGTCAGAATAAGGCAATAGGGCCAAGTACCGAGCCCGCTTAATGGCTTTAGCCAATTGACGTTGATACTTTGATTTAGTACCAGTGATGCGACTGGGTACTATTTTGCCAGTTTCAGTGACATAACCTTTCAGAGTTTGCAGATCTTTGTAATCGATCTCCTCAACTCCCTCAGCAGTGAAACGACAATATTTCTTGCGGCGGAAAAAACGAGACATAATGCTCCTTCAATTAGGGTAAATTGCCAATCAATGGTGACTATGCGGGAGATCCTTCAGTCAGTTCGTCTCCCTCTTCATCATAAGCTTCCTCAGAATTCTCTAGGTAATCCATATCATCGGGTTTGCTATGGGATTCCTTCTCATCCTTGGATTTTACCAAGGAAGATACTTCCGTAATGGCTTTTTTACGCTTGATGATCAATTCCCGAATGACGGCATCATTGAAGCGAAAGGCATCACTCAATTCTGATAATACTTCATTGGAACATTCTATGTTCATCAACACATAATGCGCCTTATGAACCTTGGCAATGGGGTAAGCCAACTGGCGACGTCCCCAATCTTCTAATCGATGAATACGCCCATCCTTAGTTTCAATGATGCTCCGATACCGCTCAATCATGGCCGGAACCTGTTCACTCTGATCAGGATGAACTAAAAAAACTACTTCGTAATGCTTCATAATACTCCTTATGGATAGAAAGCCTTGTTTCAGGAGGCCTGGACAAAGCAAGGAGGTGTTTCCCGCCTCACTAAGGACTAATCTTGTGTTAACCACTCTTCAAGCCCGGTTAGTCCTGTCAACTACAATTTAACAGCATATCAATTCCAGGCCAAAAAAACAATAAACCTCTTGACCGGGCTTTAGCCGTCGGATTCCACTCCGGCTAAAGCCTCTATTCCACAGTTGTCCGGCTAAAGCCTCTATTCCATCCTTAATATTCCTTGGAGTGGAGGCTTTAGCCGGTCGGCGGTAGTCTATTGCAATTTGCGTATGTGGGGGGATGCCTACGGCTGTCCGGCTAAAGCCTCTACTCCACAGCTCCTAGGCTAAAGTCTCTCATTCGTTCAATCACATGATACTTTTGGCCCCACATGTTATAATCCAACTCCTCTCTCTCTATCGAACTAAAAATAATTACTTACCAATCATATTACTTATTGAGGGAGAAGGTGATTTGACTCAGAAGAGGCATTTTTGCGATCCTTTTTTTCTGTATGTTTTCCTTACTTTTTATTGTCAGAGGAGTGTAAACGATGGCACACATTGTAGTAATTGGTGCCGGCATTGGTGGTATGCCTGCCGGTTACGAAATCAAAGCTTTGTTGGGTAAAAAACACGAGGTCACGGTAATTAATACGGTAGACTTCTTTCAATTTACGCCCTCGAATCCCTGGGTGGGGCTGGGATGGCGTAAACGGGAGGACATCACGCTGCCCATTGCCCCCTACTTAAAGAAAAAAGGCATCAACTTTATCAGTCAAGCTGTGACGAAGATTGAGCCGGAAAGAAATCGTCTTACGCTGGAAAATAACGAAACTGTCAGTTATGACTACCTGGTGATCACAACGGGCCCCAAATTGGCATTTGAGGAAGTGACAGGATTAGGTCCGAAAAATGGCTATACTCAATCTGTCTGTCAAGTCGGTCATGCGGAGTTGGCTTATGAACGTTATCAAGCTCTGTTGGATAATCCAGGTCCGGTGATTATGGGTGCGGTAGGAGGCGCCAGTTGTTATGGTCCTGCGTATGAATATATGCTGGCTATGGAATATGATTTACGCACTAAAAAGCGTCGCAAGGATGTGCCCATGACTTTTGTGACCAGCGAGCCGTTCATCGGTCACTTGGGTTTGGGAGGGGTTGGGGATACGCGCAGTCTGTTGGAGTCGGAGTTTCGCAGTTATCACATCGACTGGATCACGAATGCGAAAGTTACGAAAGTCGAGGATGGTAAGATGTATATCGACCAATACAGTGACAAAGGAGAGGTCATTGAGTCTGTAACTCGAGATTTTCATTATTCGATGATGTTACCGGCTTTCAAGGGCGTGGATGTTGTGGCAGCCGTAGAAGGGTTGTGTAATCCCCGTGGCTTCGTGATCGTCAACGATTATCAACGCAATCCTACTCACCCAAATATCTTTTCGGCGGGAGTTTGTATTGCAATTCCCCCCGTGGATAAAAATACTCCAGTTCCAGTGGGCACCCCGAAAACGGGTTATATGATTGAATCCATGGTCACGGCCATCGCCCACAATATTCACAATGAAGTCAATGGCAAAAAAGCCAACCAAAAAGGCAGCTGGAGCGCAATCTGTCTGGCTGATATGGGAGATCGTGGCGCCGCCTTTGTCGCCATTCCCCAAATTCCTCCCCGCAACATCACTTGGAGCGGTCAGGGCAAATGGGTACATATGGCTAAAATCGCTTTTGAAAAATACTTCTTACGCAAAATGAAAAAAGGCTCCTCGGAACCCCTGTACGAAAAATATGTATTACAAGCCTTGGGTCTAAAACGCCTGGACAATGACTGATTTTACCCCCTGAATATTTATTTTCTCCCTGGACAATTGATCTAAAATTTCCCTTCCCCCTTATCCAACCACTCTGGGACTGACAACTTCCTCAAAACTTGTCAGTTCCAAATTTGACACTCCAACTCTACAATTCTTCCCTTACTCTGCTCTCCGAAAATAATTTGTTCTCGATCCTATGGAAACACACCGCACCGATTTCAACACTGCCATTGACTGTTACAATCTTGGCAATCAATTGCGAGAACAAGGACACACTGCCCAAGCCATCGCTTACTATCAACAAGCCATCGCCCTAAATCCTTATCTTCTCGCCGCTTACAATAACTTGGGCAGTTTGTTGGGCAATGACCCGCAAACCATTCCCCAAGCCATCCATTACTTGGAAACCCTCCTCAATCTCGATCCGACTTACACCAAAGCCCTGCATAATCTCGCCAGAATCTATCTCAATCACGAACAACTGACCTCGGCTTTTAACTGTTACCAACAAGCCCTGCTGATTTTACCCAATGATTCTAAACTTTACAACAGTCTGGGCTACATTCTCACTGAACAAGCCCGTCTCGACCAAGCGATTCCCTATTTCAAAAAAGCCTTAACGCTCACCCCAACTTCAGTCATCACGCACAACAATCTGCTGATGGCCCTACATTATACAGATTATCCTCAATCCACACTGTTCAAAGAATATCAACAATTTGACAAACAACATGCCCTGCCCCTGGCCCCCCTGATCAAACCTCACACCAATTCCCCCGATCCCCAACGTCGCCTTAAAATTGCCTACCTGTCTCCCGACTTTCGCCGACATGCCATCGCTTACTTTATCAAAGCCATACTTGCTCATCACAATCACCAACATTTTGAACTGTTCTGTTACTACAACCATCCAGACTCAGACGACTTCACCCAAGAAATTCAAACCTATGCTGACCACTGGATCAACTGTTATTCCCTCTCTGACCAAGACCTGGTCCAACACCTTAGAGACCAACGCATAGACCTGCTCATTGACCTTGCTGGTCACGGTGCTGGCAACCGTTCCCTTATCTTCGCCCAAAAACCGGCCCCCTTACAAATTGCTTACCTCGGCTATTCCAATACCACCGGTCTCACAGCCATGGATTCTCGCATCACCGACGAACACACCGATCCCAGTGACCCTGCAGTAGATGCCCTCAGTTCCGAAACTCTGATCCGCTTACCCAATACCTACTTCTGCTATTCTCCCCCTAAAGAATTTGTTCCCATTCAACCCCAACTGCCCTGTCAACACCAAAACCACCTTACCTTTGGCTCCTTCAACAACTATCCCAAACTCAGCCCCCAAATTCTCCACATCTGGGCCCAACTGCTCCAACAACTTCCAACAGCCAAACTGCTGATCAAAGCCAAACAACTGGCTGATTTACAAACCAAAACTGCCCTCCTCCATCACTTTGCCCGCTTCAATCTCCCTCCGGAACGATTGATTCTCATCCCCTCATTTATACCCTCCACCATAGACAACCTAAAAACCTACTCAATGGTCGACATCGCCTTAGACAGCTATCCTTATAACGGTGCCACTACCACCTGTGAAAGCCTATGGATGGGCATCCCAGTCATCACCCTGGTTGGCGAAAGGCATGTATCCAGAATGGGACTCAGCCTGCTCTCCACCCTCAAACTCCCCCAACTCATCGCTCATTCTCCCGCAGAATACATTCAAATCGCCAAACAATTGGCCTTGGACTTTAGCACCTTACAAACTTTACGCACCACTCTGAGAACCAACCTCCAAAACAGTCCCATCATGGACGCCTCCACCACCACCCAACAATTGGAACACACTTATCAAACCCTCTGGCAACAGTGGTGTGCCTCCCATTCCTAATTCTCTTCCCCTCACCGAAACCATTCAAAGCCCATGTCTGACTCCATCTTTAACCCTCTACAACTTGCTGTCACCTACCATCAAACTGGACAACTGCAACAAGCCAAAACCCTGTATCAACAAATCCTAACCGAAGACCCGGAACATGGCAATGCCCTACACTTATTGGGACTCATTCTTTACGAGGAACAAGATTATTCACAAGCCTATACATTAATCACCAAAGCCATCCAATTATCTCCCGACATTGCCGACTACTATAACAATTTGGGACTGGTTTTACTCGCCCAACAACAACCCACCGAAGCCATTGCCGCCCTGCAAAAAGCCATCAGCTTACAACCCGACCATGCCCGTGCCTACCATAATCTAGGTGACGCCTTTTATGCCCTGTGGGATCGGGAACAAGCCCTGCGTTGCTATCGAAAATCCTTGGAACTCAACCCCAATTTATTCAAAGTTCACAATAACTTAGGCAATACCCTGGCTGATCAGGGATATTTGGAAGAAGCCATCGTTCACTACCGAAAAGCCTTGCAACTGAAACCCGATTTCGTCGAAGCCTATGACAACTTGGGCATAGCTTTATCCCAACAAAAACAGTTCAAGCAAGCCCTGGAAGTCTTTGAACAAGCCCTGGCTTTGCGACCCGATCACGTGGACCTTTACAACAGCACCGCCATCGTGCTTAAAGAGCTTGGACAGTATGATAAAGCCCAAGAATATCTGCAAAAAGCCCTGGCCCTTGATCCCCAATACCCCCTGGCTTACAATACCTTAGGTGACATTGCCCGAGAACAAGGACAATTTGCCGAAGCCATTTTCCATTACCGACGCGCTTTAGAACACTGCCCAGTTTCACAATCCCCCATAATTTACAATAAGTTAGGAGTTACCTTTGATGCCCAAGGCAATCCCTTTGAAGCCATTCCCTGCTTTGAACAAGCCCTGTCCATAGACCCGCAACACCCCCTGGCCAGCAACAATTTAGGCATGGCTCTCCAAGGCGTGGGTCAAATAGAAAAGTCCCTCTTTCACCTGCAAAAAGCCACCGAATTCAACTCCAGAATGGCCACTGCCTACAGCAATTACCTCTTGATTTCCCATTACTTACCCAACCCAGACCCCACCACTTTGCGCCTGGAGCACGAACAATTCACCACAAAATATTTTCCATTTGCCCCTCAATCCTCATTCCCTAACACTCCCAATCCTCATCGCAAACTCAAAATTGGCTATGTATCGGGAGATTTTGCTCGACATTCCGTTACTTACTTCATAGAACCCATTCTCAATCATCACTCCCCCCAATTTGAAGTGTTTTGCTACTACAACAACTCCAAAGCCGATGAAGTCACCCTTCGTCTACGAGACCGGGATCCAACCCATTTTTTTCAATCTTATTACCTAAGCGATGAAAAATTTGTGGAACTGATTCAACAACATGGCATCGACATCCTGGTGGACCTCTCCGGTCACACTGCCCAAAATCGCTTACTATTTTTCGCCCGCAAACCTGCCCCCATTCAAATCACCTACCTTGGCTATCCAGACACCACTGGATTAACTGCCATCGATTACCGACTCACCGACTATTACACCGATCCAGAAGGCAGCGAACAATGGAGCACGGAACAAATGCTCCGTTTTTCAAGAAGTTATTTCTGTTACCGTCCCTATGACCAGGCGCCTCCGGTCAACCCCCTGCCTGCTCTGCAAAATGGCTATATCACCTTTGGCTCATTTAACAATTATGCCAAACTCAATCCTGACATATTGAAACTGTGGGCAGAAATATTGCATAGCATTCCCACAGCCAAATTGCTGCTGAAAACCAAAAATCTCAATGACCCCAAGCTCCAACAACAATTGACTGCCCAATTTGAAGAGTGGGGCATCGCGGCTGACCGCTTGATTTTAAACAACTTTATTCGTGCCACTGAAGACCATTTGACCCACTATCATCAAGTGGACATCGCCTTGGACACTTATCCCTACAATGGCGCCACTACCACTTGTGAAGCCCTGTGGATGGGAGTCCCAGTCATCACTTTGGTTGGACAAACTCATATTTCTCGTATGGGACTCAGTGTTCTCTCAGCTGCCAATTTACCAGATTGGATCACTTATTCTCCAGAAGACTATGTACAACTCGCTCAGCAACGGGCTGGAGACTTGGATAAATTACAAAAACTACGTTCTCATTTGCGTCAATACCTGCAAAATTCCCCACTCTTAGACGCCTGTGACTGCACGCATCAACTGGAGAATTTATATCGACAAGCCTGGCAACAATGGTGTGCCACTCAACAGGCTGCAACTCCACTGTTTCCCGCTTCGGAATTCTCTTTACCCGGTCATGCCGGCCTACAATTGGCAGTTCAACACTATCAACATGAAGAGCATGAGAAAGCCAAACAACTCTGCCAACAAATCTTACTCAATTCCCCGGAACATCCGGAAGCTTTACACCTATTGGGACTGATCAATTATCAATTGCAAAACTATGCGGAAGGTATTGATTTATTAAAGAAAGTGGCTGAACGACATCCTAAAATTCCCTATATTCATACCAACTTGGGCATTATGCTCGGTCAACGGGGACAATCTAAGGAAGCCAGGGCCTGTTATCAAAAAGCGATTAGCACCAATTCCCGCGACAGTTTAGCCCACAATAATTTGGGAGTGGAACTTTATCATCAAGGTAAAATCAATGAGGGAATTCGTCACTTAAGACAAGCCCTCATACTCAATTCTCAAGACGTGATGGCTCACAGTAACCTATTGATGATGTTGAATTATGTATTGGAAGATCCACGATTACTATTTTTGGAACACCAACGTTTTAACACTCAACAAGCCGCAACGTTGAACCCACGATCATCACTGACATTCACGCATGCCAAGCGCCCCGATCGGCCCCTAAAAATTGGCTATGTATCTTCAGACCTTAGATTTCATGTGGTGGCTCATTTTATGGAAGCCATCTTAGCTCATCACGATCATGAGCAATTCAAAATCACTTGTTACTTCAATCAAACAGTTGAAGATGAAATCAGCCTACGGTTCAAAAGTTATGTGGATCAATGGGTTAACTGTGCTTTCTTATCCGATAAGGACCTGGCGCAACAGATCCAAGTTGACGAAATTGACATTTTAGTGGACCTCAATGGACACAGTGCCAAAAATCGCCTGTTAATCTTTGCCCAGCAATCAGCCCCGCTCCAAATAACTTATTTAGGCTATCCCAATACCATCGGTCTCAATACTATTCAATATCGAATGACTGATGCACATATAGATCCGCCAGGCAGCACTGAGCAATGGAATGTGGAAACTTTGGTGAGAATGCCTCACAGCTATTTTTGTTATCATCCATTACTGCATGAAGCGGCGGCGACAGTTACTGTGCCCCCTTGTCAAAACAAAGGTTATGTAACTTTTGGGTCTTTGAACAATTATGCCAAATTGACCCCCAAAATGTTGGCTCTGTGGGCGAAAATTCTGAATAGAGTTCCTAACTCTAAGTTACTGATTAAAACCAGTAAAGTCGATGAAGACGCTGTGCAAACTGAATTGACTCGCTATTTTAAAACTTATCAAATTACCCCGGAACGTTTAATTTTTCAGGGTCAAACCCTTGCCACAGCAGATTATCTAACAATCTATCAAGAAATTGATATTACCCTAGACACTTATCCTTACAATGGTGCAACGACCACCTGTGAAACCCTATTCATGGGGGTGCCAGTGGTCAACTTGGCTGGTAACACTCATGCCAGCCGCATGGGACTGAGCATTTTATCGACCGTGGGACTGCATGAATGGGTGGCAACCTCGCCTGATGCTTATATTGACATTGCAGTTAAATTGGCTCATGATGAAGGCAAATTGCAACAATGGCGAACCACTTTACGCCAGCAACTCCAAAATTCCCCATTGATGGATGGAATCACATTCACCCGCAACCTAGAAGCCCAATATCGACAAATTTGGGCAACTTACTGTCAACAATAAAAAAAATGCAAACAGGTGATATAATTTCACCCTACTTGCGAGCGAACTGGCTAAAGCCTCCATTCCCCCCCTTAAAAAGAAGGGGGGGTTAAAAACCTCGACTCCACGGCTAACCGGCTAAAGCCTCCACTCCCCCCCTTCTTTTCAATGGGGGGTTGGGGGGAGGTTAATGGCGGCGCGATGCAATCGCACCCTACGAGAAAATGTTTATGATCCATTACCTTATTTCAAAAAAACTCTGGATTTGGGTAATGGGGCTGAGTGTTGGCTTAACTGCCATTCCCAGCTCCTTTACTTTTTATCTGATTGGACCCGCTCAAGTTTCATTGGACACTTCTATTCACCCGGCTGAAATTCTTGTGCCGGAACAATCACTAACAGTCATGACCTTAAATCTTGCTCATGGGCGAAAAACTGCTTTTCATCAAATTTTACAAAGTCCAGCCACTATTCAAGCCAATTTGACTGAAATCGCCAATTTACTAAAAACCTACCAACCTCATTTGGTTGGTCTCCAAGAAGCTGATGGTCCCTCGCTATGGAGTGGTCGTTTTAATCATGTCCATCATTTGGCAACTCAAGCCAACTACGCTCATTCCATCCAAGCCTTTCACGTTCAAGGTTTGGGATTGTATTATGGGACCGCCCTATTGGCTCGTTGGCCAATCACTTCTGCAACCTCTTTGAGATTTGATTATGTCCCACCGACTCCAGCCAAAGGTTTTGTAATTGCCACCTTACCTTGGGCACATTCACCCTCCCAATTTATCGATGTAATTTCGCTGCATTTGGACTTTGCCCGGCGAAATTTGCGCCAACAACAACTTCAGCAATTAATTGCATATTTGGCACCTCGGGAACATCCAGTAATTGTCATGGGGGATTTTAATTGTAACTGGTTGTCTGGAGAAACCACTTTATCTGATTTGGTAAAAGCGCTGGATTTACAGGTTTATCAACCGGAAGCACCTGATTTAAACACTTTTCCCGCCCATAATCCAAAGCAACGCATTGATTGGATTTTAGTTTCTCATGAATTTCAATTTACAAATTATCAAGTTTTAAATGAAGTGGTGTCTGATCACAGTGCCGTGATTGCCACCTTAAAAGGTTATTAATTTTGCTTCAGTGTAGTAAAGTGACATAGCCAATGCACCATAAAATAGTTTATTAAGTCAAAAATTTTCTCGTTCCCAAGTGCCACTTGGGAATGCAGTCTTGACCGCGCCGCGGTCAGTTATTCATCAGTCTACCCGTCTTTATAGCCAGGAATTAGCCCCTGTTATCGTGTAAATAAGGGCAACCAGTTAATGGTAGTGCAGGTTGAAAAATAGGGGACTTGATTTTCATAGAGTTGGTAACGACCGTGTTTCCTTGTTCCTGTTTTTATTCGTACAGACCGCGACGCGGTCAAGACTGCATTCCCAAGTGGCACTTGGGAACGAGGTAACGAGGTAAATTTTGCTTCAGTGCAAAGTGACATAGCCAATGCACCATAAAATAGTTTATTAAGTCAAAAATATCATTATAGAGGTCAATATATGCGGTTCGTAGATGAAGTTAAAATTGAAGTCATTGCCGGAAAAGGAGGCGATGGTTGTTTGAGCTTTCGACGAGAAAAATTCATTCCCTTCGGTGGTCCAGATGGAGGAGATGGAGGAGATGGGGGATCAGTGTATTTGCAGGCTCATGCCAGTTTAAATACCCTGGTTGATTTTCGTTATCGACGTCTATTTCAGGCTGAAGCTGGCCGCTCTGGGCAAGGCAGTCAATGCACAGGGAGAAGTGGGCAACCCTTATATATCAAAGTCCCAATTGGGACAAAAGTCTTTGATTTAGATACAGAAGAATTGCTGGGAGATTTAACCTTGCCAGATGAATTATTATTGGTGGCCCAAGGTGGGCACCGAGGTTTGGGGAACTTACGTTTTAAAAGCAGTCGCAATCAAGCACCGCGTCGCACTACTTTGGGAAAATTGGGCGAGAATCGTAAATTACGCTTGGAATTGCAGATATTGGCTGATGTGGGATTATTGGGATTGCCCAATGCGGGCAAATCCACCCTGTTAAGTTCAGTCTCTGCGGCTCGCCCTAAGGTGGCTGATTATCCATTCACTACCTTGTATCCCAATTTGGGGGTGGTTTCCATTGAGACCGATCGCAGTTTTGTCATGGCAGATATTCCAGGATTGATTGAAGGAGCCTCAGAAGGAGCAGGACTTGGGGTGCGTTTTTTAAAGCATCTTTCTCGCACTCGTCTGCTATTACATATTGTAGATATCATGCCTGTCCAAGGCGATCCAAAGTCTGATATTATTTCTATTTTCAATGAGTTACAGAGATACAGTGGAGATCTATCCGGTCGGGAACGGTGGTTGGTATTTAATCAAATTGACAAATTACCAATTGAGGAAGCCCATGCTCGTTGTCAAAAGATTGTGGCAGAATTGGATTGGCAGGGACCGGTTTTTGAGATTTCGGCTTTGACCGGGCAGGGTTGTCAAGGACTTTGTCAACAGGTCATGACTTATTTGGAGAAATGACAAACAAGACAGTTTTTTATAAATTACACAGGCAATTATTTCAACACACTGGGATTTTATTGTTATGGAACAGTCAGTTAGAATTCTTGAGGAACACACTTGTTATGAAGGTTTTTTCAAGTTGGTTCGATATCGTTTGCAACATGCTCTTTTTAAAGGGGGCTGGAGTGCTGAATTGATTCGGGAGGTGTTGGAGCGAGGTCAGGCAGCTGCGGTATTACCTTATGATCCCAAACGAGATGAAGTCATTCTTATTGAGCAATTTCGACCCGGGGCGTTATCCGATGCAAATGGGGCATGGTTATGGGAAATTGTAGCCGGCATTGTGGAGCCGGGTGAGTCTCCGCAAGAGGTGGCGGAACGAGAGGCGCTGGAAGAAATGGGAGAGGCGGTGACAAATCTCATGCATATTTGTACTTTTTTTGTAAGTCCCGGCAGCACTACAGAGACGACTGCTTTATTTTGTGGACAGGTGAATGCTGAACGGGTGGGGGGGATTCATGGGGTAGCCAGTGAATATGAGGATATTCAGGTACATGTGTTGCCTTTTCCTAAGGCTTTGGCATGGATTGCAGAGGGAAAGATTCGTTTTGCGCCTGCAATTATTGCGTTGCAATGGTTGGCGTTGCACAAGCAGGAGGTGCTTGAAAACTGGGGAAATTAGTTTTAGAGCACGGAGTAAAAATTGTGTAATGTCACTTTTAACAGTGAATTGTTATTTAAGTCCCAGTTTTTTCAATTTTCGCCATAAAGAGACCCGATCCATTCCCAACAGATGGGCGGCTTGGGTTTTATTTCCCTCCACTTTTTGCAATACCCATTGTACATAGGCGGCTTCTTGCTCTTCCAGGGATCGAATTTTGCCTTGATCTTCATAGCGAAAAATGGCAATTGGTGAGTCCCGCAGGTCTTCCGGTAAATGGGCAACTTCTATAATTTCCCCAGAAACCAAGGCGACACCGCGAGCAATTAGGTTTTCTAATTCTCTGATATTTCCAGGAAAATCATATTGTTGTAAGAGTTCCAAGGCTTGTTTGGAAATGTCATGGACTGGTTTTTTCATCAGTTGCGCATATTTGTTGAGAAAGTAAAAGCTCAATAGAGGAATGTCACTTCTTCGGGCAGCCAGAGGGGGCAAGCGCAATTCAACGACTTTGAGACGAAAATACAGGTCTTGACGAAATTGTCCTTGGGAGATTGCTTCTTGGGGATTGCGATTGGTGGCGGCAATGAAACGCACATCAATGGGAATTGTTTGAGTTGCACCTAAACGCAGCACTTCTTTTTCTTGAAGCACGCGCAGTAATTTAACTTGCATGGTTGGCGTCATTTCTGTGACTTCATCTAAAAATAGGGTGCCTTGATTGGCAGTTTCAATAAGTCCCACTTTACCAGTGACTGCTCCAGTAAACGCAGCTTTTTCGTGGCCAAACAGTTCGTTAGCCAATAATTCTTCTTGAAATGCTCCACAGTTGAGACCTACAAATGGCCCATTGACCCGATGACTGTGGGCATGAATGTAGCGAGCCAATAATTCTTTTCCAGTTCCACTTTCCCCCGTGATCAATATTGCACAATCAGTGGGTGCAATGTGTTTTGCCATGTCCAATAGTTTTAATAAAGTTGGGTCTTGGGTGATGAATCGGGAATGGTCTAAGTAATTTTCCACTTGATTTTTTAGAGCTCGATTCTCTTGTTTCAAATGCACTTTGGCCAGGGCTTCTTTGACGATATGGCGCACTTCTTCTAAGCGGAAGGGTTTGGCCAGGTAATAGAAGGCGCCTTGACGCATTGCAGTGACTGCAGATTCCAGCGTGGCATAACCTGTGATGAAAATAACTTCGGTGTCTGGATATAATTCCCGACATCGGGCCAGAATTTGCATGCCATCTACTTTTTCCATGCGTAAGTCAGTTAGGACCACATCTACCGGATGTTCTTCGAGTAATTTCAAGGCGTTAATGCCACTTTGGGTGGATAACACTTCGTAGCCTTCTTTTTGGAGAACGTGGACCAGATTGCGCAGTGCAATTCGTTCATCATCAACCACCAAAATTTTATCTTTGGGAATTGGCATGGTGCTCATTTCTCCTTGGGAATGCTTGGGGCTGGCAGGTGTAGGGTAAATCGAGTGCCGGTTTGATGGGGTTGTTTTGAATTGATGTTCTCGACTTGAATGTAGCCTTTGTGGGCGGTGATGATTTCATGGACAATCGAAAGTCCCAAGCCATTTCCATGCCCAATTGGTTTGGTGGTGAAAAAGGGATCGAAGATTTTTGGCAATACCGCATCCTCTATGCCTGCCCCATCGTCTTGAATAATCAGTTGAATCCAGGGATGAGCCTGAGTGATGGGTTGGGGCAGTGAGCTCATGGAAAAAGTGCTTGTAGAGTCAATTTCTTTGGCGATTAATTCAAGATGACCTTGTTCCCCCATTGCTTCCACTGCATTTTTTAACAGGTTGAGCAGGGCTTGTTGCATGCGTTGTTTGTCAGCATAAATCAAGAGGGTTTCGGAAATTTGCAGTTGAATGGAGATGCCAGTTGGCAGTTGTCCGCGCAGAAATCGTAAGGTATCTTGTATCAGTTGCAACAGAGGTAAAATTTCTTGTTTAAATTCACGATCTTTGGCAAATTCCAATAGGGAACGAACTACCAAACGAGTGCGTTCAGTTTGTTCCTCAATTTGAGTCAATAATTCCTGTTGCCATTGTAATTCCGCCATGCCCAATTCTTCTTGTAAAATTTGGCAGGAGGAGGAAATGTTGGATAAAGGGTTGTTTAATTCGTGGGCGACTCCAGCGAGCAGTGTGCCAAGGGCAGCCAATTTGTCGGTGCGGTGTAGGTGTTGTTGTCGAGTTTCTAATTGCGCCAGCATTTGATTAAAAGCTGCGGTCAAGGCAATAATTTCTTGTTCCTGACTGTCTAAGGGCAAGGTGGTCAGTTGTCCACCCGCAATGGCAGTCATGCGTTGTTGAAGTTGACGCAAGGGTTGTATGACGCTGCGAGTTAGCCAGCGACTGAGTCCCAATCCCGCCAGTAACAGGGTTAATAGGGTGATAAGTAACCAATGTTTTGAATTGCTGATTGATTGTTGTAGGTCAAGTCGTTCCACAGTGGACAATCTTTCGGCTCGTTGTACAATGAGTTTGCCCAGTTTACGAATTTCTTCTTCTTGTTGAAAATCTCTATGATTTTGAGTGGGTTGAAAGTGACTATAACTTTGCAGTCGTTGTTGATAGAGGGTTAAAGTTTGTCGAAGTAACTTGGTCTCTGCAAGGTCTAAAAATACGGGTTGTGCAAGTAATTCTCTGGCTTGTTTTAAATAGGTGAGGGCTTCAGTTAGGTCATCTAGCTCGTTGTAAAGAAAGTAATTTTTTTCAAATCGACGCAATTCGAGAATGGCATCAAAGAAGTGGCTGGCCTTGTCCCAAATGATTATTTGTTGATCCAGGCGATGTAATTCCCAAACGGTTGTCAGTGAGATGAGAGTGACCAATAGGCCAATGATCAGGTAACTGAGTAGAATTTTTTGAGTGATGCTGGGATGCCAAGTGATCATGTGTTCTGATTCAAAGTACGTTCATCAGGTAAAATAGCTGTTGCAAAATGCAACATGGTATGGATAAAAAGCAACAGGGTTGTTTAATTTTAATTAAATCAAGAGGATATGGGATCTTTTGGTCCAGAATTATTGAATTGGGTTACAAATTGTTACGGTCAGTTTGGCAGTTATTTTCAGAAAATAGTTTATAAATCAATCAGATAAGAACTGGCATGAAATCTGATAGAAAGGTGAAGTTCAACCGAGTTTAATTGTATCATTTTTTGTTCAAGGAAACTATACCATGAGAAACTTTTCGCAAAGTTTGGAAACGTGGTTTAATGCCATCACTTTTGCCGAAGCAGGTGAATTTGACATTGCTAGAGATTTTCTAAAAGGGGAATCTCATATGTTGTTGGTGTTGCCTGATGGTAATTTTCAGGAAAACACTTTGGATCATGCCTTGAATTTATGTTCCCGTTGTGGTGTTGCCAATCTGGATATCTTTTATGCTCCCTTAGCAGAAGCTCATTTGCACAGCGTGTTGCAAACCCATCATAACAGTCCCATCCGTTGGCACATGTTGGCTGTGCAGGGAGATTTGAGTAAAGCAGTGTTGGATTATACGCGTCAAACTCCGGCTATTGCCTTTGTGATGTTAGGGGCCATGCTGGACAATTTGGCCACTTTAGCTCCCCCTTGGCGACATCTGCCTTGTCCGTTGGTCATTATGACTCCTCAGGTAACTTAACTTTTGGTGAAGAAAAAATTTTATGTCAAAGTCAGCAACTCGTGCACAAACAGCAATTTACACTGGGTTATTGGGTCTTATCAGTGGTTCACTGTATTTTGCCTTATATTGGTTTGAAGAAATCATTTTAGACTGGTCTAAACAGGGAGGCTGGTATTTTTTGGTGCCTATTGCCATTGCCTTCACCTTTTCCTTGGTGCACGGCAGTTTCACCGGTCATTTTTGGGACTTATTGGGTGTAAAAGCCAAATCAGCTAAATCTTAAACGGTAGGGATACTTTGAATGGAAATTAATTTTATTGATTTGGGACTGGCGAATGTCCTGTTTTTATTTGTTGTGGGGTTTGTGGGAGGATTGGTCAGTGGATTTATCGGCTCAGGCGGCGCTTTTGTTTTAACGCCTGCAATGATGAATATGGGAGTCCCGGCGATCATGGCGGTGGCTAGCAATATCTGCCATAAGTTTCCCAAAGCTTTAGTTGGGGCTACTAAACGGGCTAAATATGGGCAAGTTGATGTAAAACTGGGCATTGTAATGGGCATTTCTGCGGAAGCTGGAGTGTTGATTGGGGCTCATTTACAGGAACACATTACAGCCACTTTTGGGAAAGCCGGGTCAAATCTGTATGTTTCAGCAGTATTCGTTGTGGTGCTGGCAATTGTGGGCTCTTATGTTTTGCGAGATGCTTGGAAAATGTATCGCTCCAGCAATCCTGACAAAGAAGAAATTGGCGCCATGGCACGCTGGATTCACTCAATTCGGATTCCAGGCACCATGATGTATTTTAAGAGCATAGATCGGGAAATTTCGGTATTATTCACCATTCCCTTAGGATTTGCTACGGGCATGTTGGCAGCCACAATCGCGGTGGGGGGATTTATTGGAGTCCCAGCCATGATTTATTTGTTAGGCGTGCCCAGTTTGATGGCTTCGGCTACAGAATTGGTCATTGCTTTTGTAATGGGTTTGGGCGGTACCATCAAATATGCTTGGGGTGGATTTGTAGATATTCGTTTGGCCATGATTATTTTAGCGGGTTCCTTATTTGGGATTCAATTGGGGGCAATCGGTACCACTTATGTTAAACCATACCTAGTAAAAGTAGTAATGGGGGTACTGATGATACTGGTCCTGTTCAGTAGAGGAGTTGCCATTCCCGTTTATCTTTCGGAACTGAATATGGGACCAATCCTGGATCCAGGTACGGCTAGTTTATTGAAAGACAGCAGTTTTGTCATGTTGATCTTGGCATTAGCAGTGGGCGCGGTGATTGTTTTATACGGTTTATGGAGTGGGTATCGCCGCCACGCTCAGGAACAGGCGGCTGAAGCCAAAAAAGATATGGGAATGGATTTGGCGGCAGCTCACTTATCCCCCATGGGACGATTTGAACGCTTGCTGTTGGTCAGTGATGGCTCTGAATTCAGTCAAGGAGCAGTGAGAGAAGGTATTCATTTGGCTCAAGTTTGTCAAGGTCGTCTATATGCCCTATCAGTGGTTGGGAATGAGATGGAGAATGAGGCATTGGCAGTCCCTGTTTTAGAAAGAGAACGACAACAGGCTTTGGAGCATTTACGACAAGTTGAAAATCATGCTCGGCAGGCTGGAGTGACTTGTGAGATGACCTTGCGTTCCGGAATGTCAGTGTATGAGGAGATTTTGGCGGAAGCTGAGAATCATAGCATTGATTTGGTGGTGATGGGTCGGCGGGGAAGAAGTGGTTTAACTCAATGGTTGCTGGGCAGCACCACTGCTAAGATGTTGGGTCAGGCTCATAACAGTTTATTGGTTGTGCCCAAGGCTGCTCCCATGGCTGGAAAACGGTTATTGGTGGCGGTGGATGGGTCGCGATATGGAGATGCAGCAGCGACTGTGGCTTCTCATTTGCTGAAATGTTGGCAGGGAGCTTCTTTAACTCTATTAGCGGTTGTGGTAGAAGAAGGTCCCAAACCTCATTCTGAGATGGAGCAATCTGTGCAACAGATGGCTAAATTATTGAATGAGCAGGGAATTTCAGCCAAGACCCAAGTGGTGCGTGGAGACAATCCAGCAGTCAGCATTGTGGCCACTGCCAAAAGTAATCAAGTGGATTTGATCATTATGGGCACGCACGGGCGAACTGGCTTGGAGAAATGGTTGATGGGAAGTGTGGCGGAACGAGTCATTCATTTGTCTGAATGTGCAGTGCTGGTGGTGAAATTCTAATGTAAGTTTTTGAGTATAAAGAGTTTATGTAAAAAAATAAATCCTAGTCTTATCCGTTTGATTTATCCTTGTAGAAGCAATTTGAGCCTGTCAGGTCGTTGAGATCTGCCAGGTTTTTTTTTCAAAAAATAAAGGGGACGTTACCCTTTTTTAGGTCGCCCTTCTGCTTTCTCAATCATACCTGCTCGCACAGGATTACGCTCCACATAGCGCACACAATGCCACAAATAAGCCTCATTCAACACACTGGAAAAAAAACGCCCTGCCAAAGATGCCCCGACCAGCCCTGTTGTCGATTGATATATTGGGCATAACGCATGTGCAAAGGTTTTAACGCACATTGCAAGCTATCCACTTGAATAGGAATGACGACGAGATGGATATGGTTACTCATCAGACAATAAGCCAGCACTCTAACCTGATGCTGCTGGCAATAGTCTTTGAGCTACGCAAGATATTGATAGCGGTCATCATCTGTAAAAAACACATTTTCATGACGATTACCACGTTGCGTAATGTGGTGAGGTAAATCTGGAAATACAATTTGAGCGAGTCTTGGCATAAGAATATCTTAGCAAAGATGCTCAGAAAAGAGTAGCGTCCCCTTTACCCTTTATTTCTTAATTTTTCCCTTTATTCTACTTTAAGGTGTTGCACACAAGGTCAGGAAATGGTATCGTGAGCCTCTCGTTTTTCACACCCTAAAAAAGGTATTGCACACAAGGTATCACACTATGAAAAAGAAAAAGATGAACATTATGAGTACCCGTTTACTTCTAGCCTTGGGCATATTCGTTGCCCTGAATACCGCCACTACCGCTGATGATCTCGGTATTGGCGTGAAGGTTGATAAGTTCCGCTACGTGTTGGGCCAGGATAATCTCGCTTTTACAGTATCCGAGTCCAATCAGGGTACTTCCACCCAGCAGATCGATGTGCATGTCGGTTTTATTTCTCCGGATGGTCAGGTTTACGAATTGCCCGACTGAAACACCGCTTTCCAGCCCTGGTTGCGGGGCCTTACCCTGCCCACCGGCTTCAATTACACGCGGCAAACCGTGATGAACATCCAGCCGACTACGCTGGGCATGATTCCCGGCAAATGGACGGCGGCAGCGGCTCTGACCGAGACGGGCACGATGAATATTCTGTCGCTCGCCACGCAAACCTTTACCGTGCTCGCGAGCACCGACGATCCGTTGCATTTCCCCGTAAATGACTATACCGAGGCCAGTAAGACCGTGACTACCACCTCTGGTGATGTGGCAGTCACTTACCGCCTGTATGAACACCTCACCTATGTCGCGCATCCGGTGGATGCCGATTATCAGAGCATGAATGTCAAAGTCCCGGTTCGCATTAACGGTAAAGACGTGGATACCACAAACGTTCCCATTCTGTTCGCCACTTCCATCGGCGGCTATATGTCTTCGAGCAACGCGAGTTCAGGTAGAACCGGCACGCCCCCCGCTGGTAGCACCGACCTTCCGCCTGGAGTAGTACCGGGCACTTTGCCACCTGGCGTAGTGCCGGGCATGTTACCGGGCATGTCGAACCGCAACACGGATTTGGCACTGGCGGCGGGGTATGTGGTGGTGGAGCCTGGTGCACGCGGACGTGACAATCAAGCAGCGGACGGAACCTACTATGGCAAAGCCCCTGCGGCCATCGTCGATCTAAAAGCCGCCGTACGTTATCTCCGTTATAACGACGCGATTATGCCGGGCAATGCCAACTGGATCGTCTCGGCGGGCAGCAGCGCGGGCGGCGCGCTTTCCGCGCTCTTAGGTGCTTCCGGCAACAACCCGTTATACGACAGTTATCTCAAGGTGCTCGGTGCTGCTGAGGCGGACGATCGCATCTTCGCCAGTGCCGACTTTTGCCCGATCACGGACTTAGAACACGCCGATATGTCTTACGAATGGGAATTCGGCGCAGTCGCGCGTAACGGCGCATTGGTGCTTCAGACGCTTTCCACGCAGATGGCGAGCGCTTTTCCCGCATACCTGGCCTCGCTGAACCTGCAAGGGCGCAATAATTTCGGCGCGATTACGGCGGACAATTATCTTCAATATCTGGTGCAGACTTACCTGATCCCTTCTGCGAACAAATATCTGCTAGCCTTGACGGATGATGCACGCACGACTTACCTGACAGCGCATACCTGGATAAGCTGGTCTGGCAGCTCGGCCAGTTTCAGTGCCAGCGATTATCTCGCGTATGTAGGGAGAAAGAAGGGCCTGCCGGCGTTCGACGCTTTCGATCTTTCGGCGCCGGAAAACTCTTTATTCGGCAATAGCACGATCAATGCGCGCCATTTCACCAATTTCAGCTTGCGGCAAGTCAGCGGTGACACCAATGCCGTGCTTGACAGCGATCTGCAAACTCTGGTGAATCTGATGAATCCCATGTACTTCATAGCCCAAGGATGCAGCGGTTGCGCGCCGCACTGGTGGATCCGCCATGGTAGCAAGGATACCGACACCGCGCTGACTGTCATCACGAATCTCGCCACCAGCCTGGAAAACCAGGGCAAAGATGTCAACACCCGGCTTTATTGGGATGCCGGGCACGGAGCAAATGAAGATCCGGAAGATTTCATCGCCTGGATTGCGCAGATTACGGGGTATCAGCCGGCTAGCACCTCTCCTTAAGCGCCAATGCCATTAGGTTAAGGAAAAAAGGGGGTAAGATACGAGAAAGAAAGTTCTAAAAATGGAGAGAAATAAGTAGTGAAAAATATCAAAGTATTAATGGAAGTGAATCGTGCTCATAAAGAGGACGATACCCTTTTTTAGGTCGCCCAATTGGGCGATAACTTAACAGCTGCCCTGTCCTGTCAAAACCTCCAGTTTTTGCACAAAACTATCTGAACCCCAAGGCAATTTTTTATTGATATTACACCTGAACATTTCTATGTGAGGAGGATTGTCTCCCTCTTGCAACCAAGCTGACCAATCAGGAATATCTTGAAACATCTTCCAATTCACACAAATCACAATGTGCAACTGCACTTGACCAAGGATGGTCTTCTGCTTTCTCAACCATACCTGCTCTACCTGCTCGCACAGGATTACGCTCCACATAGCGCACACCATGCGACAAATAAGCCTCATCCAACACTCTGGAAAAAAAACTCCCTGCCAAACATGCCCCGACCAGCGCTATTGTCGAGAGTATCATCAATATCAGTGATAATCACTCCGTCAGTAACTGCCAGTTTGCGCCCAAAGGGAATCTCCATACCACTTTCCCGTAAATGATAAGGGTAGGCGGGTTGCACCTTAACCATTGCCTCTTTGATCAAATTTAAATATTTGTCGACATGGCTGCTTGTGAACATTTGCTTTGCTGATCTTAATACTCCTGTTGCTCAAGTACACTGAGGGGAAAATCACAGCGAAAGGTGCTGCCCTGTCCCATCACACTTTCAATATGTAATTTACCTTTGTGTCTATTTAAAACGTGTTTTACAATGGCCAAGCCCAAACCAGTTCCCCCTTTATTACGGGAACGGGCAACGTCCACTCGATAAAATCTTTCTGTTAAGCGGGGAATGTGTTCCGGGGCAATGCCTTCTCCCGTGTCTGAAACTTCAAAATGGAGCCCTTGTGGGTCTTGATACCAGCGCAGATGAATTTTTCCTTGAGTTGGGGTGTAACGGACCGCATTGAACACCAGATTGGAGAAGGCACTGCGCAATTCTTCCAATTGCCCATACATAATCAATTGTTCGTCGGCTTCCAAACAAATTTCATGCCGCTGTTCCCCACTCAATACTTGGGCTTCTTCACAAATGACTCGCAACAGCTCAGTCACTTCGATGGGACCCATCATTTCCGTGTTCCCTTCTGATTCTAAACGGGACAGTAACAATAAATCTTCTACAATATTCCGCATGCGGGCAGTTTGTTGGGCCATGAGTAACAGGGGACGTTGAAATTCTGCAACAAATTCCGGTGTGTCTTGCATGGTCTCAATAAATCCAGAAATAACAGTCAAAGGAGTACGTAACTCGTGAGAAACATTGGCAATAAAATCGCTGCGAATTTGTTCCAAACGGTGCAATTCAGTGACATCTCGGGCCAGTAACAGATGTTGATTGTCTCCATAAGGCACCACGGTCACCCTCAACATGATTTCAGGGTCAATTGGGGAAACGATTTTAATTGTCAGTCTCCCTTCATCATTGTGGGTCAGATAGTGTTGAAAACTGGGGTAACGAATCAGATTCCCAACCGGTTGTCTCTTGTCTTGTGGGGATTGCAGTCCCAGTAGTTGAGAAGCGGCTTTATTAAACCATTCAATTTCATAATTGGCACCCAAAACCACAGTGGCATCAGGCATGGCAGCCGTTGAGCGTTGAAATCGTTTGAGCATGGCGCCCAATTTACGTTTGCGTTTCCGATTGCGTTGTTGCAAACGGTAAAAATGATAAAACACTTCTCCCCAAATTCCTGGAGCATCGGGCGGTTGGAATTTTTTGCTTTTGCTAAACCATTGTTCTAAACGGTATAAATTGTACCAGTGCCATGCCAAATAGCCCAAACAGGCCAATAAAAATAGCCAAAAGGGATAACCGATGAAGAGACCAATGGCGAAAATGCCAAGGGTGAAAAAAACCACCCGCCAAAATTCGTCGAACCAAGGACTCATAGGGAGGGTCGAGTGGAGAATCGATAGCCAACCCCACGCACTGTCTGCACAAAGTGGTCGTAGCCATGCTCTGCTAAAGCCTTGCGTAAACGACGAATATGAACGTCCACCGTGCGTTCCTCAATATACACATTGTTGCCCCAAACCTGATCGAGAACTTGATTACGACTGTAAACCCGCTCTGGATGTTGCATAAAAAATTGTAACAGTCGAAATTCTGTGGGACCGATAGATACCTCTTTTTCCGCAATTTCCACCCGGTGTTTTGCCAAGTCCAGTCTCAAGTTTTCGACTACCAAGTGCTCATCTTCCAGAAATGGCGAAGTGCGACGCAATACAGCCTTCATACGAGCCACCAATTCTCGAGGAGAAAAGGGTTTGGTAATGTAATCATCCGCCCCCACTTCTAACCCTTTGATTTTGTCGGTTTCTTCTCCCTTGGCAGTCAACATGATAATGGGAATCAATTTAGTTTGGGCATCTTTTTTCAACTGCTTAGCAAATTCAATCCCACTGATTTCAGGCAGCATCCAATCAAGCAGGATTAAACTTGGGGGCCGATTGAATAATAATCGCCTGGCTTGACGCACATCCGTAGCAACCTCTACCGAAAAACCTGCTTTACTGAGGGCTAAATGGAGCATTTCACAGATAGCCACTTCATCTTCTACGACCAATATGGGAATCTCACGCATATTTTCTCCTCAATTATAGTAAAAACAGTCCTGATTTCAGTAGGATACACTCATGATCAAATGTGACAGTTTCTTGACAAAATATTACAAAACAGGGGGAGGGAATTAACAAAAATTTAAACGATAAGGTTTACAACCCAAAGTGTTTGGTCAATCTGCAACGATTTGTCGAGCTACTTCTTTTTTATAAAATCCCCCAATTTGTCCTCCAAGACCACAAAAATACCCCAAATTTTCCCCTTCAACCTCCACTCCTCCTTTAGAAAAAGTGAATGTGATTGGTGTATTTTCGCTTTCATGAACAATGGTTAGTTGCCGATCTTGTAAAATTCCCACTCCGGAAAAACTACATACCCAACGTACAGTGATGGGCTCTGCCCCCCCAATTTCAATCAATACACGTTCCTTGGAAATTGGGACTACACTCATAAACATGTAGTTCTCAATCACATATCTACCACTTATTGAAGTGGTTATAGCAGTCTCAAATTCAGGGGACATTTTGAATTTCAACATTTCAATACGATCTCGATAAACTTTAAGCAAACAATCAATTTGAGTGGGCAAACAATTGTCATCTCGATATTCTAGCCATTGTCGTTGTTCCCTTAACAAATCGATCACTTTTTCTGGTGCCAACCGTTTTTTCAAATCATGATACACAGCTCCCAATTGTTCATCTAACCGATTTAGTTTGGGATGTCCACAAATGGCTTTTTCAATTTCTGCCTGCTGAGCTCTGTTGCAGTCAAAACTGGCTGATTGTGCCCCAATCACAGGAAGAAATATGAGTGTTATCAAGATGAGAATAAGAAAGTTCATCTTCAGTTGTATATATCTATGACGTAGTTTATGCAATTGCATGGTGTTAGCCTCTAAAACTTTTTTAATTAAAATTCGCTATCCTTAATCAATCTCAATTGTATGTTATAAAATCCAATGATTTAACTTCATCTACCTACCCTTGGTGCTCACTGAATGATTAACCAAAAAGAAGAGCCATGGGTATCTACCAAATGATTTAATTGAGGGGTAGCTTGTAAATTGTCATTCAGTTTGGTCAACAAATCAACAGTTTCTCCTCCATTTAATTTCCGCCATAATGGCGCCATAATAGTTCGCAATTCTTCATCCAAACTGATAAAGGCATTGGGTAATAGGATTTGCAGTTTTTGACCTTCTGCCAATAAGTAGGCTGCTAACAAGTATTGTTCAGAATAATATTTTTTAGCCCACTGAGGAGGATAATCTAAAGGCCAAGCAATGTCATGAAATTCAACCATAACTCCGGATTTTAAGCGAGGTAAAACTTCTAAAAATACAATGGTAACATCTGAATTCATGAAAACCCGGTGGGAGTTGTCTACAAATAATATATCGCCCGCTTGTAATTTATCAAATAACCCAAGATCGAGTTCCTCTAAAGGCTTTGAAATCAGTTGGTTGCAAATTTGTTCTATTCCTGGCATAGGATAGGGGTCAATGCCGATGATCCAAGTATTCAGTTGATGATCCACAATGGCTTGTTTGGCAAATTTGGTGGAGTTTCCAACTCCAATTTCCATGTAATATTGGGGGCGGTGTTGGGCAATTAAACTATACAGAGTAACTGCATCCAACCCGGGCAAACTGCCATTAATCCAAGCGGGCCGATTTGGAAAATCGGCGTCTGAATGTCGTGGAATGGATTGGTAATAGGGAAGGTAGGTTAAACAATGCTGCAGTTGTTTCATGTAACTGTTTCTATGACGATTTAATATTTGATACAGTTGAGCATGAACTGGTTTTCCCCATCCATAACGAGGGGTTGGGTTAGGAGGATAATCTATGGGAATATGAGTGATTGTCATAAAAAAACGTTCCTCATGGCAAAATGGTCTTGAATGATCTTAAAACGAATTTTTATCAATTGTCGATGTTCATGGTGGACAGTTCAAGATTATTAATTTTTGGGGATTGCAATTTCATATAACTTGACTTGTCATCGTCCGACAAGAATCACCATAGAGCGAGCAGCTACTGTGATTTGATGTTGATCGGCCAATATTAATTCTTTACCCGGTTCATAACTATCCTTGGGGAAAGGCAAACTGGTGTTTACGAACAGGCGCCATTTCATACCTTGAATCAGTTCGGGAATTTCAAAATTTAAGGATTCCCAATAAAGATTGATGGCTACATAGATATAATCGTCTAAGGCATTCCCCCCCTTAGCGTGATGTCCACACAATAAAAAAGCAAGGGAATGACTGCAATCAGCCCAATCGGGTTGATTGATTTTAACGCCATGCCAACTGATGTCTGCATAGCCACTGCCAGTATAATCTTGATGTCGCGGGTGTTCTCGGTTTCTTAACACGGGGTGTTGTTTGCGGAAGGTAATGCAATTTTTGGTAAAACGGAATAGATCTTTATTTTTCTTCAGCAATTGCCAATTTAACCAGTTTTGTTCATTGTCATGACAGTAAGCATTGTTATTGCCTTGCTGGGTCCGTCCAATTTCATCTCCCATGAGAATCATAGGTACCCCTTGGCTGATCATGAGAATGGCGATGGCATTTTTCATCAGACGACGCCGTAACTCATTGATTTGAGGGTTGTCTGTGAGGCCTTCATGACTACAGTTGCAGCTGTAGTTGTCATTGGCGCCATCTCTATTTTGTTCTCCATTGGCTAGGTTATGTTTGGTTTGATAGGAGAATAGGTCGGCTAAGGTGAATCCATCATGACAGGTGACGAAGTTGATCGAAGCGACAGTCCCACGTCCCTGATATAAATCGGGAGAGCCTTGGAGTCGTTGGGCCATGGCTTTGACTTTTTTTTCATCACCCTTTAGAAATTGGCGCAGGTCATCTCGATATTTTCCATTCCATTCTGCCCAACGGTTGTAAGCTGGGAATGTGCCCACTTGATATAATCCGCCAGCGTCCCAAGCTTCCGCAATGAGTTTACATTTGCCTAAAATGGGGTCAAAAGATAATAATTCGAGTAATGGGGGATTTTCTAAAGGATTGCCTTTGGGGTCTCTTCCGAGAATGGAGGCTAGATCGAAGCGGAAGCCATCAATGTGATATTCCATTACCCAGTGTCGTAATGCTTCCAGTACCATATTACGTACAATGGGGTGATTACAGTTGAGGGTGTTGCCGGTGCCGCTAAAATTGTGGTAATGTCCATCTGGAGTTAAGAGATAATAGACAATGTTATCAATGCCTTTGAATGAAATAATGGGGCCGTCTTCATTGCCTTCTGCAGTGTGATTGAAGACTACATCTAAGATGATTTCAATGCCTTGTCGATGCAATTCTTTGACGAGATTTTTTAATTCATTGTTGATGAGGTTGCCATTTTGGGTTTCACCCGCAGCGGCATAACCTGATTTGGGGGCAAAAAAGCCGATGGTGCTGTACCCCCAATAGTTCATCAGATGTTCTCCTTCTTGCAAAGGATTGGGTCGAATGTATTCCAGTTCATTGAATTCAAAGATGGGCATGAGTTCAATGCAGTTGACACCCAAGGCTTTGAAATAAGGGATTTTTTCTTGTAGAGCGGCAAAGGTGCCGGGTAAGGAGGTGACTTTGGATGAGGGGTGGCGAGTGAAGCCTCGAAGGTGCATTTCATAGATGATCAGGTCTTCTATGGGAATTTCAAGGGGTCGATCGGTGCCCCAATCAAAGTCGTCTCCAACAATACGAGCTCGATGTGGATAGGAATCGGGAGCATAGGTGGTTTTGCCCCATACGTCTCGGCCAGCGATGGATTTGGCATAGGGATCGAGTAGGATGCGGCTGGGATCAAAACAGTGGAGTTCAACTTTTCCGGGAATTGAAGATTTTCCCGGACCGTCCATACGGAATCCATATTCCAATTTTTGGTAGTCTAATTTTTGGCTGTCTAACTCGAACAGGGTCATGCTAAACATGTTGCCAATCCGAAATTCACACCAAATTTCTTGGTGAGTTTGAAGGTCTTCAAATAGACCGGCAAAGGGAATTTCTGCAAAAGGGTGGGCTTCACCTTTGTAAAAGAGTACTAGGATACAGGAGGTGGCATGTTGTGAGAAAATGGAAAAGTGAATTCCCCAAGGGACTACTGTGGCCCCAAATGGATAGTAGCGGCCAGAAGGGTGGCTTAGCCGCATGGTAAAGTTTTTGTAGCGGTGAGTAGGGTAAACAGTCATGTTTTCAAGTTCGTCAAAAACGTAAGGAATCACTTTTGAGGCACACCAAAGGTTACAAAATAATCTTTTTCTGGAGTTAAGCCAGTGTTTAATGGTCATTATTTTACGACAACAGTATTTACTTCATGAACACCTTGGTAATCGGGGTAGTTTAATTTGAGTACAGCTAAAGCATCATCTGATAGAGTGTCAAGTCCCATTACTTTATAGGATTTGGCTAAAATGGTCAAGGCTTCTGGAACTGCCGGGGTTTGTTGGTAGGATTCTATCACAGTTTTGGCTCGATTGGCAGCGGCAAGATAGGCGCCTTTGACCATGTAAAATTGGGCAACTTGTAATTCGTGTCTGGCTAACGAGTTGCGCAAAACGAGCATTTTTTGTTGAGCGTCTTCCACATAACGACTGTTGGGAAAACGGGTGATCAATTCGGAAAAATGTCGAAAAGCTCGTAAAGCCGTGCTTTGGTCCCGTTGGGACCGATCCAATGGGAAAAATTTGTCCAGTCGACTTTGGGTGGCTTCAAAGGGAATGAGACCTTTTAGGTAATAAGCATAGTCGACATGAGAATGTTTGGGGTAGAGTTGGATAAAGCGTTCGGCAGCGGTGAGAGCGGAATCAGTTTCTTCAAATTTGTGATAGGCATAAATCAGTTCCAGTTGGGCATTTTGGGTGTTATCTTCATGAGGATAATAGGCTTCTAACAGCTCATAGTATTTGATGGCTTGTTCATAGTCGCCGTTTTGTAGAGCATCTTGGGCTTCTGAATAAAGTTTTTCTGCTGGCCAATCTGTGGTGCGATCTTTGGGGTCCGTGGCACAGTTGAAAAGGGTAAGACATAAGATCAGGGTGATGAGTTTAGAGGGCATTCTTCAGTGGTTTGAATGGGGGTAAGGTTGAGAATAGGATGTATTGAGAACGAAAAAAAATGGCAAATGGGACTGCTGATGTTCTCCTCCTTAGCAAAGGGGGGCAGGGGGTGGTTCACCGGTTGGCAGTTAACTTCCCCTAATCTTTCCTTACCAAGGAGGGGGAATGGTTCTAAGCGATTGATGGGCTTCTCGTTGGTTAGCACATTCTACCTTGCTCTTCTTTTTATCAAAGAGGAGAGGGGTAGAAAGAGTGGATCAGGTTGGCGTAATTTTGGGTTTTTATTCCAAAAAGATCGGGGCAGTTGGCAGCACAGTGGGACTGATGGGATCTAGGGTGATAATGCCATTGCCACTGAGGGCTTCTTGGGTGCTATAACGGTCTTCTGGAGTGCCCACGCTGCCTTTAATTTGGTTGTTTTCTAAGGTCAGCCAATATTCGGTATGACTTCCCCATCCTTGATTGCTGTGTCGGTGTTCCAGGGCACGCAGACGTTTTAAACGCAGTAAATGACGGGTGTGAGCCGGGGGAAATGAGCCTTGATAGTTGACTTCATTGGCATTGACCCATATGAATTCTCCTTCTCTTTCGACAAAATATTGGGTGAGAATTTCACCGGCAACAGTGCACCGTAAAAAGTGAGTGGCTTCTGGGTCAGCAGTTTGATGGGTCATTTCTCCCATGATGAGTCCATCATGTACTGATAAAAATCGCAGTTCAGTGAGGTAAAGATTGGTTGCGGTCTCATAAATACCACTCCACACAGTGTCGCGGAGACGTTGAGCTAACCATTCTGCATCAGAAGTTTGAGCCCCGGCTTGTAAGATGGAAAATACTCGATTTTCAGCGTCAAAGCCGAGCAAAACCCAGTTGATGAGCAGTTCATCGCCTGAGCGAACTTCTATGCCTGCTATTTTCAATTGTTGGGTGGACTGGCTGGGTAGAATATAGGCTCTGGAGAAGTTGATGTCTTGTGCCCAACTGCAAGGGATTGATAAGGTGAATAAAGTGATCAGGGTAAGTGTGAGTCTTTGCATAAAGCTTCTTCCCAAATTTATTGTATTCTTTCCAAAAGGACAGCTAACCAACCGGCCACATATCCTCCGGTCTCTTCATCACCAGTGCCAACGCCTGCCCCCACTGGGACTATTTGGGTGATTTGCCAACCGTTTTCCAAATAATTGGTCAAGTGTTCCTGAATGACCATGTCTTGATCGTTATCATCATCTAGGGGAATAGTGATTAGTTTTTGCATAAATGACAGTCTCTTCAGGTTAAGTAATTTTCAAATAGTGGAAGGGAATTAATATTTCAGTCCCACCACAGGAACAGTTGTTGTTTGCGTTGCAGGTAATTGGCCAAATCTTCGATAGTTTGAGTTTCTAGAGCATATTCCAAAAAAAGGAAACGTTCCTGTTCCGATAAGTTTTCGGGAATGGGCTTTAAGAGTCCTTGTTCCAAAATATCCGGACAGAATTGATTGATGTCTTCAGAGAATTGCATCAAATCAATAGGTAAAGTTGAGAAACACAGTTCCACCCAGTCTACACTGGCACCAATGAGGTAAAATTCACATAATTGTTGCCAAGTTCGCAATTTGTCAATGATAGTTTGGGTGGTCAAATCGTAATTTGCACCATTGGTCTCTCTTACCCAGAGTAGGGAAAAGGGTTGCTTGGCCTTGAAAAGTACGAGAAGTGCCAGGTCTCGATATTGTTTTTCAGCTTGGCAGAAACTCATACCAAAAGTATGACTGAAATCTCTTGGATCTTCTGCAACAATCAGGGTTTGATAGCCCAAGGGAGCCAAACGAGTTTGTAAGGCAATCAAAGATTGTCGATGAATGGGTTTGGGGATTGTCGCCAAATAAGTCATTAAACTGAGACGTAACACGCCCGGAATATCATGGCGTTCAATACATCCTTCAAATGAATCGTGGGTGAATTCTGGAGTTTCTAAATAACTGAAAAATGTGTAGGGTAACAGTGCAGTGGCTGTGATAGGGTATTCTAGCAGCGTTGAGAGATCGATGGGCATGCTGAGTTTTAATCGGATTTCTTGAGTTTTTGACTTGGACGGTATAGAACGCTAACACGTCCTATCAGTTGGATTAATTCTGCTCCGGAGCGTTGACATAAGGCGTGAGTGATGGCCCGTCTTGCTTCCCGGTCGGCGCCGGCAATACTGATTTTGACCAATTCATGGTCTTCCAAAGCTTGTTCCAAGGCATAAGTGACCTGATCAGTCAGTCCCTTTTCACCTATCATGACTACGGGCTTAAGGGAATGAGCTTGGCTGCGGAAATATCGTATTTGATGTGAGGATAAAGTCATGGTGTCCGAGTCCTGAGTGGACTCAAAGTCCACTCTTGATGGGGATGAAAAGACTAAGCTGATGTGCTCGAAATTTTGCGTAGGAAAACACTCTCTTGGATGAAACTAGGCGGCCACCGTAGCGTCATGACTGCGCAACATGGTGTAGATTTTATCCTTCAAAAGGACGCGTTTTTTCTTGAGATCCTCAGCATAAAAATCAGAAACAGCCTCCACATTCTGTTCAATATCATGAATTTCACGATCCAGATCGTGATATTCCTGGTATATATCCTTAAAAAGGGAATTACTCTCTTGCAAAGCTTCGATAACTTCGGAGTATTCTGGAAATTCATGAGGAATATCGTGGGGTTCACCGAACATAACTCAATCTCCTAATTGTAAAATTTCGCTTATCAATAGTTCAGTCGAGTATATCGTTATATCTCGCCTCATTGATGACTATATCATATTTGTAATGACTGAGGCTATCCTTTTTAATCGTCTTTTTAAAAAAAATTTAACGGAAGTTCACTGAATCTGTTAATATAATCATGTTAGATTATTATAATATTCGCAGTTATTGACACAATTGTCCACTTTTGATCGATAAAAATCTTTAAAAGGGTTGAGAATGTTAAAATGGTATGTTATTTGTTTATGGGTACTGTCTGGCTTGTTGGCGGCAGAAGAATCACTAAAAACGGCATTGCCTTCATTACCACAGCGTATTGTGTCTCAAACCTTGGCTACTGATGAAATTTTACTGGCCATTTGCGATCCCAAACGCTTGATTGCTTTAAGTATTTTTTCAGACGATCCCCATTACAGTAATGTAGTGGAACAAGCTAAGCATATTCCTCATCAAGTCCAGGACAATGTGGAATCAATTTTGGCCTTGCATCCGGACTTGATTTTTGTCGCCAGCTACAGTCGAGCTGAGACAGTTTCCCTGTTGGAAGCAGCTCAAACTCCGGTAGTACGATTATCCCGTTTTGAAAGTATTCTCGATATTGAATTTAACATCCAATTGATTGGGCAATCCATTGGGGAAGAGAATCGAGCTAACCAATTGATTAAAAAAATGAAAATTGATATACAAACTATCCGAGATCGCATTCCCACCTTCTCTGCTCCCCCCCGTCTAATTTCTTACAGTCCCGGAAGTTATACCGCCGGGGCTCATACTATTTTTGATGATATGGTGACCGTGATCAAAGCGATCAATTTGGCTAAAGAGAAGGGAATTCAACAACATGCAAAAATCAGTGATGAACAAATTTTGGCTTGGCAACCCGATTTTATTGTGACTCATGCCAAAATCGGTGATTGGAAGCAAACTCGTCGCAAATTGTTGGAAAATCCTGCCATTGCCGCCACCCGAGCTGCTCAGGAAAATCGGATTATTTTCATCGACACCCGTTATTTTGTCAGTGCCTCTCAATATGTTATATTGGGAATTGAGGCGCTTGCTAAGGAGATATATCCGCAATTGCAAACAAAGGGTCCTTAAGGTATGCTTGGCCAAAAATATTTTGTCGAGTACTTCCTATTTGTTATAATGATTGTTCCTATCTCTTAAATTAAGGACGGGAACACGGAAATTTGTCACCTCAATCCTTAGTAAGGATAAAAGAATGAAGGATTTACCCCTCCTCTAACACAAAGGCAAAGAGAATAAAGGAATGCCTTGTTCCCTATTGGCGTAAAAAGAAAAGGAAGGGAGACTTCCTGCTACAATTTATCACTTCAAAATGGTCATTTCGCTTAAAACAACTTCATGAAAACAATTATTTTCCTACATATTCCAAAAACTGCAGGCACTTCTCTAAGAAATATGATTACCAAAATTTATCCTGGTCCCCAATGCTTGTTACTCTATTATCCAGCCCCCTATTCTCCAGACACTATTCACACCATTGAGCAGCAGCTAAGCCCTGCTAAAATCTTGTATGGTCATGTATCCTTTGGCATTCATCAATTGTTGGGAGTTAAAGATCCTCAATATATGACTTTTCTGCGACATCCTTTTGCACGAGTTATTTCTTTGTATCATCATTATGCAAGGACTGAAGGTACACCTTACTATTCAGCCATTCGAGGAGGCCTGTCTCTGCCTGCATTTTTAGAACGTCGCTTGACCCATGAGACCAATAATCATATGACACGAATTTTGTCTGGCTACAGCAAACCAGGAATATTGGATGAGGATAAGGTATTGGAACAAGCGTTGAGTAATTTAGATCAATATTTTAGTTTTGTGGGATTAACCGATCAGTTTGAGAAATCTGTGGCATTACTGGCCCAACAATTGAACTGGGCTCGGAAACCCGCCATTCCTCGTTTGAACGTGGGTAAAAATACTTCTAAAATCATTGGATTAAATTCAGAGACTCAACCTATTTTAGAAAAGTACAATCGTTTGGATAAATTATTATATGAACGAATTTGTCAGCGATTTGAGCAACAAACGGGAGAAATTCAAAAATGAATGATCATGACAGTCGTTTCAAAGATGAGTTGATTCAGTTTTGTGAGGAGGAAAATCCGGTCACGGATAAAACTATTCCTGAGGGAGACTATTGGAAAGTATTGGTAGTGGATGATGAAAGGGATATTCATGTGATGACTCAGTTTGCAGTTGAGGATTATCGCTATCAGGGAAAACCTTTACAATTGTTCAATGCCTATTCGGTGGCTGAGGCCAAAACTTATTTGCGCCAACATCTTGATATTGCCGTGTTGTTATTGGATGTCGTCATGGAGACTGATGATGCCGGGTTACTTTTGATAAAATACATTCGAGAAGAGTTACAGAATCGATTTGTGCGCATTGTCCTTAGAACCGGACAGCCGGGATATGCTCCAGAAAAAGAAGTGATCATTCAATATGATATTAATGATTACAAGAATAAAACTGAGTTAAGTTATTCCAAATTGTTTACGACGATCACTGCCAATTTGCGGGCTTATTCCGATATGATGGTGTTGGAATCTTATCGACAACGCTTGGAAGATAAAGTGTTGGAACGCACTCAGGAACTTCAGCAGAAAAACAGTGAGTTATTGCAATTGATGGAGAGTTTGCAACAGTTAAATCGGGAAAAAACAGAATTTTTGCGATTGGCTGCTCAAGATATCCAAAATCCTTTGTCGTCCATCCAGGAATTGTCCGTTTTAATTCAACGGACTGTGGAAAGTTTGTCAAGACAGGAATTGTTAAATTTTGTACATATTATCGAGGTCAGTTCTCAACGCATGGTGGGTTTGATCAAAGATTTGTTGGATATGAATGCCATTGAGTCTGGGAATTTGCGATTGGCGGTGGGAATTTTTGATTTTCAGTCTTCTCTGCCATTTTTAAAAGAGGATTATTTGGAATTGGCCAGGGAGAAAAATATTCAGTTGGATTTTCAGTTTCCAGATGAGGCTTGTCGCTTAATGGTGAATAAGAGCGCCACATTACAGGTATTGGATAATTTGGTCTCTAATGCTATCAAGTATTCTCCAAGCAGTAAGTGCGTTGCGATTCGCATCAGTAAACGAGAAGGGTTTATGCGTTGTGAGATTGAAGATGAGGGACCAGGGTTGAGTGAAGAGGATCGGATATTGTTGTTTGGAAAATTCATGCGCTTGACTCCCAATCCTATTGGGAATGATAAAAATAAAACGGGTTTGGGACTGTTCATTGTCAAAAAGTTGGTGGAAGCGATGAATGGACATATCTGGTGTGAAAGTGAGTTGGGGAAAGGGGCTACTTTTATTGTGGAGTTGCCCTTGGCTGTCTAGTTGGGTGAGGAAATTAAAGGGGAGCTGTGGGGGCCATTAGCGCTTTTTTTGATCATTCGGTATAATGATCAGTCAAAATTGGTGCTTTCTATAGCTAACACACCATAATTAAAGAGTCTTCGTAATCCTGTGTAACGCATATGCACCCTATATTATTTTTTTCAACCGGTATCATTTGTTTATTTTATGGTTCGCTAGTTATATAAGGAGGAATGTAATGACTACCCTTATTCGTGAAGCTGATTTCATTCAAAGTATTGCTGATGCGTTTCAGTTTATTTCTTATTATCACCCAGTGGATTATATTCAATCCTTACATGCAGCTTATCAACGGGAGAAATCTTCGGCTGCCAAGGAGGCGATGGCGCAGATTTTGGTGAATTCTCGTCTTTGTGCGGAGGGGCGACGTCCCATTTGTCAGGATACAGGTATTGCCGTAGTGTTTTTAAAGGTGGGGATGAGTGTACGTTGGGAAGGTAATTTGAGTGTCGAAGAATTGGTCAATGCAGGAGTACGACGAGCTTATCAGGATGTTGGGAATCCATTACGGGCTTCTATTTTAGCTGATCCTGCCGGGGCTCGTCGAAATACGCGTGATAATACTCCAGCCGTGGTGCATGTGGAGTTGGTGCCCGGCAATCATGTGGAAGTACAAGTGGCTGCCAAGGGAGGAGGATCGGAGAATAAATCCCGTTTTACCATGTTAAATCCAAGTGACAGTATCGTGAATTGGGTGTTGAAGACGGTGGAAACTTTAGGGGCGGGCTGGTGTCCTCCAGGTATATTGGGAATTGGAATTGGAGGAACTGCAGAAAAGGCCATGTTGTTGGCCAAATCGGCTTTACTGCAACCCATTGATATTCATGACTTACAGACTAGGGGTCCGCAAAATTCTTTGCAGGCCTTGCGTTTGGAATTGTATGATAAGGTCAATGCATTGGGGATAGGGGCGCAAGGGTTAGGGGGTATGACAACCGTGTTGGATGTGAAGATTTTGGATTATCCGACCCATGCGGCTTCATTGCCAGTGGCGTTGATTCCAAATTGTGCAGCGACCCGACACGCTCACTTCACTTTGACTGGAGAGGGTCCTGCAGAATTGATTCCTCCTCGTTTAAGTGATTATCCACAATTGAGTTGGGCTGCGAATCCCCAAGCCCGACAGGTTAATTTGGATACGTTGAAAAAGGAAGATTTGTGTGAATGGCGTCCTGGGGAGACTGTATTATTGACGGGGAAGTTGTTGACCGGCCGAGATGCTGCTCATCAGCGGATTGCTGAGTTGTTGGCCCAAGGTCAGTCCTTACCGAAGGAGGTGGATTTTAGAAATCGGTTTATTTATTACGTGGGTCCCGTGGATCCAGTGCGGGATGAGGTGATAGGACCTGCAGGACCCACAACAGCTACCCGCATGGATAAGTTTACAGAGATGATGTTGGAAAAGGTCGGTATCATCGGCATGATTGGCAAGGCAGAACGGGGTCCTGCAGCAATAGAAGCGATTAAACGCCATAAAGCAGTTTATCTTATGGCAGTAGGAGGAGCAGCCTACTTGATTGCCAAGGCGATTCGCTCCGCAAAGGTAGTGGCTTTTGCCGATTTGGGGATGGAAGCGATTTACGAGTTTGAAGTAGAATCTATGCCAGTGACGGTGGCTGTAGATACTCAAGGTCAGGCTGTGCATGAAACAGGTCCCCTAGAATGGCGAATTCCATTCCAAACCTCAGTCAGTGGAATAGAGGCTTTAACTGGTCAGCCGTAGAATAGAGGCTTTAGCCGGTCAGCCATGGAATAGAGGCTTTAGCCGGTCAACCGTGGAGTAGAGGCTTTAGCCGGTCAACCTTGGAATAGAGGCTTTAGCCGGTCAACCGTGGAGTAGAGGCTTTAGCCGGTCAACCTTGGAATAGAGGCTTTAGCCGGTCAACCTTGGAATAGAGGCTTTAGCCGGTCAACCTTGGAATAGAGGCTTTAGCCGGTCAGCCTTGGAGTAGAGGCTTTAGCCGGTCAGCCTTGGAGTAGAGGCTTTAGCCGGTCAACCGTAGGCATCCCCCCACATACGCAAATTGCAAT
>BeggDRAFT_10019_pt1 | contig 52094 bp, 38 predicted proteins | sample TarBiozoneFS08_3_FD_50710 | JGI IMG/M metagenome (IMG submission 50710) | reverse complement strand
CACAATAGGCAATCAATTCTGGCAGTCCCAAAGTTGCCAAAATACTCAATCCCATTCTTGATGCCGACGTTTTTCCCACCAAAGTGACCACCGGCACTCCCATCCACAAGGCTTCACAAGTGGTAGTTGCTCCATTGTAAGGATAAGTGTCTAAGGCAATATCAATGGTTTGATATTCTGCCAGATGTTCCTCAATTGAAGATGAAAAGTCCTTTAAAATCAATCTATTCCTGTCTAACCCCAATCGTTCAAAATAATTCTCAAAATGTTGTTTAATGGCTGGATCATGCAACAATTGGCGAGTGTTGGATTTGATAACCAACTGTGCTTGTGGCAATTTCAATAGGATCTGTGCCCAAATGTTCAATATTGTGGGACTCAACTTGGTGTAATAATTAAATGATCCCAAGGTGACTATGCCCTTTTGCAAAATTGGAGCATCCACTGGATCAGGACTGTGCTCATAGGGCTCATAACAAAAATAGCTGCGAGGCATTCTCAATAATTGTTCAGTATTCAATTCATCCGCTTGACCCATGGGATCGGCATAATGATCAGTTAAACGGTAATCCATAGTCGATAAGCCAGTGGTATTGGGATAACCCAGATAGGTAATTTGCACTGGAGCCGGTTTTTGAGCAAAAACCAATAATCGATTGTGACCCGTATGTCCCATCAAATCGATGAGAATGTCCACCTGAAAATTTCTAATATGTTCAAGCAGTTGAGTATCAGTCCAGTCTCTACAGCGTATCCAATGATCAGCATATTGGCTGAAACGCTGCGTCACTTCATCCGGCTGGGAACAGTCATCATAACATATCACTTCAAAGTCGTCGTGATTGTGATGTGCCAAAATGGGAGCTATAAAATAACCCACAGAATGACGCCGCAGATCGCTGGAAATATAAGCGATTCTCAAACGTCGCCGAGGCCGTTTGTCTGCAATCAAAATCATTTGGGAACTAGCATACTGCCGATCAAATTCTTGATACAAATCTTTGGGAAATGGTTCATCCAAATAATTAAGTAAAAACAATAGATTGCTGTAGATTTGTGCCAAAGGTTGCAACTTTAAAGCCTGCTGATGACAAGCCACAGCTTCATTTAACATGCCTTTGTCCCGATAAACATTTCCCAAATTACTGTAAGCAATGGCCAAATTGGGATCTAAACGCACAGCTTGTTCATAATTGGCAATTGCTTCGCTGAATCGATATTGTTTGCGCAATACATTGCCTAAGTTATTGTAAGCCTTAGCATAATTTGGTTTTAAAGCCAAAGCTCGTTGACAAGCATCCAGAGCCACCGTTAAATTTCCTTGCTCACACCAAATTCCTCCCAAATTGTTATGTGCCTCAGCATAATTGGGACTCAGTTGCACAGCCCGCTGATAACAATCGATGGCCATTGCCCAATGTCGTTGTTCCTTCAACACATTCCCCAATCCATTATGAGCCTGAGCATAACCAGGATTGAGTTGTATTGCCCGTTCATAACAAGATTGAGCTAACTGCCAATTCTCTTGTTCACTGTACACATTGCCCAAACCATTGAGAGCATCCACATAATTGGATTGTCGTTGCAAAGCCTGCTGATAAGCAGCGATTGCCTGCTCAAACTGCCTCTGATACCAGTAAATATTGCCCAGACTATTGTAGAAAATAGGAAATTCAGGATGACAGATCAAGGCTCGTTGCATACAATCCAGAGCTTGCTCATAGTCTCCCTTGTCAGTGGCTAAGATAGCCAACCCATGCCAGGCATCGGCATGTTGAGGCTCTGTTTCAAGTATCTGATAACACAAGGTTTCTGCCTGGGACTTTTGTCCAGTCTGATAAGCTTGAATCGCCAATGTCAACATTTCTTGTGAAGTCATATTTCAACACCTTTTCAATAGGAATGGGAAGCATTTATTTTACTCCAATCTTTCCATTCCTCCAAATTTAAACTCCACCAAAAATAATTATTTGTTATACGCCTAATTTCTATTGCATTTTCTCAGGGGTGTATTAAACTAGGCACAGAGGAGTGGACGTCCGGTCGTTAAATCTCCCCTTTCAAGTATGTTCTTTGACCATTTGAATTTAAAAAGAAGGAATTTTTATGAAGACTTTGATTATACGTGGACTGTATCCCACAGTTTGCGTACTGGCTCTCAGTTCTCCCCTGGCCATCGCTGCCAGCCTTTCCGTGTCTAAAGCGGGTAGTGGGAATGGAACTGTCACAGCCTCTCCAGGCAGCATCAATTGTGGAAGTGTCTGTGTGGACGATAATTATGCTTCTGGGACCACAGTTTATTTGAGCGCCATTTCAGATGCCAATTCCAGTTTTGGTTATTGGAGTGGAGATTGTACCAACTTAGGTTCAAGTGGCAGTGCAGCCTCCGCCCAAGTTTTTTTGGACACCCAAACTAAAACTTGCACTGCCAATTTTGACAGCATGAGTTTGACTGTCAACAAATTGGGTACTGGTACAGGGACCATCAGCAGCTACGATGGTAAAATCAATTGCGGTACCACTTGCTCTGGAAATTATGGCTCCGGAGCTATGGTGACGTTGATTGCCCAATCGGATGTCAATTCTCAATTCACCGGTTGGAGTGGCTCTTGCAGCGGCACCAGCACTGCAGCCACTTTGACCATGGGTACCACGGCCTTAAGTTGTAGCGCCAATTTCAATTCCCTGGCTTCCAACAGTTTGACTGTCAACAAAACAGGCACTGGTACCGGGACCATCAGCAGCGGCGATGGCAAAATCAATTGCGGTACCACTTGCTCTGGGAATTATGGTTCAGGGACCATGGTAATCTTGACTGCTCAACCGGGCGTCAATTCTCAATTCACTGGTTGGAGCGGCTCTTGCAGCGGCACCAGTACTGCGGCCACTTTAACTATAAGTACCGCGGCTTTAAGTTGCAGCGCCAATTTCAATGCCCTGGTTTCCAACAGTTTGATTGTTAACAAATTTGGCACTGGGACCATCATCAGCGGTGATGGTAAAATTAATTGCGGCACCACTTGCTCTGGAAATTATGGCTCAGGGACCATGGTGATGTTGATTGCTCAACCGGATGTCAATTCTCAATTCACCGGCTGGAGCGGCGCTTGCAGCGGCACCAGTACTGCAGCCACTCTGACTATGGGTATTACGACCTTAAGTTGCAGTGCCAATTTCAATTCCCTGGTTTCCAACAGTTTGACTGTCAACAAATTGGGTACTGGTACCGGGACCGTGAACAGTAACGATGGCAAAATCAAATGTGGCACCACTTGCTCCGGGAATTACAGCTCCGGAACCATGGTGACTTTACAAGCCTTGCCTGATCTCAACAGTCAATTCACAGGATGGACCGGCGCTTGCACTGGCACCAGCACCGCAGCCACCTTAACCATGAGTGCCGCTGGCTTAAATTGCACCGCTAATTTCAATGCCCTGGTTTCCAACAGTTTGATTGTTAACAAATTTGGCACTGGTACTGGGACCATCAGCAGCAGCGATGGCAAAATCAAGTGTGGCACCACTTGCTCTGGGAATTATGGCTCCGGGACCATGGTGATATTGATTGCTCAACCAGATGTCAATTCTCAATTCACCGGTTGGAGCGGCGCTTGCACTGGCACTAGCACTGCAGCCACCTTAACCATGAATACCGCTGGCTTAAGTTGCACTGCTAATTTTAACTCGTTAATTTCCAACAGTTTGACTGTCGACAAATTGGGCACTGGCACTGGGACCATCAGCAGCAGCGATGGCAAAATTGACTGCGGCACCACTTGCTCTGGGAATTACAGCTCCGGGACCATGGTAACTTTACAAGCTTTGCCTGGTTTCAATAGTCAATTTACCGGGTGGAGCGGCGCCTGCACTGGCACCAGCACCGCAGCCACGCTGGCTATAAATGCCACCAGCTTAAATTGCACTGCCAATTTCGAGTTAGACCTCGTTCCCTTATTAACTGTCATCAAAACTGGCAGCGGTCAAGGCACCGTCACCAGCAATGATCAACTCATCAACTGTGGCCAAACTTGCTCTGGCGACTATGCTTCAGTCACCATGGTTATTCTAACCGCCCAAGCCGATGCCAATTCCCATTTCACTGGTTGGGGACAAGCATGCAGTGGCACTAACACCACAGTCAGTTTGTTGACCACTCCCACCAGTGATTTAACCTGCGCTGCCAACTTTGAAATGGTCGGCGGGAATTCAACACTTTTTGTCAATACAGTTGGCTCTGGGTCTGTAATTTCTGAAGATGGTCTCATTGGTTGTGGTGACAACTGCTCGGGGAATTATGCTTCTGGCAACATGGTTACCCTGATGGCTCAACCTGATTCTGGCTTTAGTTTTGGAGGCTGGTCTGGAGACTGCACTGGCAATGCAACTGCCTTTGCCCTGGTAATTGGCAGTGTCGATCACAATTGCACTGCCGAATTTGTCGCCACCTCTGCCCAACAACAGTTGGTCATTGCAAAAGAGGGACAAGGCACAGTCAATTCTGCTGATGGACTCATTCAATGCGGAACTACCTGCACTGGGAATTATGCTTCAGCAGCCATGGTAACTTTAAATGCCATTCCCGATTCCGGTTTCCGCTTCACTGGCTGGTCTGGAAACTGCCAAATCGGCAATAACAGTTCAGCCACCGTCACCCTGCTCATGGGAGACGCTGACAAAACTTGCACTGCTCATTTCCAAGCAACGGCAGCCACTGCATGTCAAAATTTACAAGTCAGCAATTATCCACAACTCCTGGATTTTGGCACGGTGGGACTCAATGATTCTCAATACATGGAAGAATCTATTTATCTGTGGGGAGAAGGTTGTGGCGATGTGCGCATTCAGGAAATTCAAGTGCAAGGGCCTGATCAGGCAGAATTTGTTCCATTACCTCCCATCTGCTACTATGGTCACTGGGAAAACCATTATTATGGTTCCTGCCAAATTAAAGTCCAATTAACTCCTCATGCAGAAGGTCCTAAAACAGCCAATCTGTATTTTGCATTGATGGGCACTGATCTCACAGTCAATCCTATTCCCATGACTGCAAATGTTTTGGCCAATGGACAAGCGGCTTTAACTCTGAGCCCAGTTGCTCATGATTTTGGTGAAGTCACTGCAGGTGGATTCAATTACTACCATTACCAACCTTTCTCTGTTCAAAACGTTGGCAATGTCAATGCCCAATTCCGCGATATTACGGTTACAGGGCCTTCTGCCAATGAATTCAATGGTTATGAATGGTCATGGTGCAACTATGTGAAAGTGTTAAAACCTGGCGAACGTTGTGAAGTGGGTCTGCACTTTCTGCCCATAACTGCCGGTCCCAAACAAGCTGAGCTGACTTTCACCTCCAATGCCAACCCTATCTCCGCAGTTTTAACTGGTACCGGAATAGAGCCTACCCGTTGTGAAGATGCCAATATCACTCTAGAATCCACTGGGAATAGCACTGGAGGGCATTGGGCCACAGCAGCCACTTGGCAACGCCTGCAAAATTCCGATCAACCCAGTATTCCCAATGCCAATGATGTGGTGCGCATCAAAGCTGGCCATGTGGTGACCGGCGTTTCCTACTCTACGGCGAAAACTCTTTGCATAGAAGAGGGAGGTGTTTTGGAAGGTCCCGATCAGCACCATTGGTTGAGCCTACAAGTCACTGATTATCTGGAGAATAAAGGCACAATTCGCGGAAAATCTGGCCAAAATGAAACTGCCACCACTTGCACTGGAAATTATTGGTGGGATGTAATTGGCAAGGCGGGATGTGCTCAGTCTGGTGCAGACATTTACATATCAGCCGGTCTCATGCAAAATGAAGGTGAGATTGTTGCCGGGGCAGGAGGCTCTGGTCGCCACTATGCAGGGTATGGTGGTGGAGTGAGCATTTATGGCACTGGCATTACCAATATTGGACTCGTGCGTGCTGGTCAAGGTGGTCATCTCACCGGGACCCAAGCCACTGCTCAAGCTGGTTTTGGTGGATATGTGTCCATGTGGGCACAGAATTACCTGCACAGTGACAGTGCCCGCGGAATCTATGCTGGGAATGGTGGAGATTGCAATTTCACCGCTGGGCAGGTGGGAGGGAATGGAGGAAACTTGCGGTTAAATGCCCAGGTGACAGTCAATCTAGCCGGTCCCTTCATCACTGGTAAAGGTGGTCGCAATTGTGATCAACCGCCTCGAGATGGTGGCTTCAACACAGATCCAGGCACGCTGACTCTCGGCGGCAAACACACTAAGATTGAGGCTGGAGAAGTAAACATTTATGGCGGTCAAGGTTGGACTTTGAGACTGCAGGATCTGGAGCCGGGCGCTATTGTGGCTTCTGAGGGCATTACTTTGGCTGCTGGGAAAGATGGAGTGATTGATTTGCGAGACAATGCTCCTGCCTTTTTACAAGCTCAAGGGCCACTCACCGTTTTGGCTGATCAAGTTTTAACTGATGAAGGAACGACTTTGTCTGAGTTGGCAAGTGCCTCAGAAATTGTACGTGGTCCCAATACCATTTTGCGACAACTGACCTTACAAGCGCCCAGTCAACTTGTTGGGGCGCCGGCTGCCAAACTTTCCATTCCCTTGACTTTATCCAATGCCAGTCCCGAGCCTGATACTTACCAACTTCAAGTCACCAATTCTCAAGGTTGGGAATTGAGCGGTCTGCCAGCCACTGTGGAATTGGCAGCTTTGGATGCTATTGAATTGCCTGTAACAGTGACTTTGCCAACTGCTTCGGGTGCTGCTAATGTTCTCACTTTTACAGCCACTTCTCAGGCTGATCCCACAGCCACAACAAGTACGGTAGTGCGCCTGGAAGTGGTCGGAGAGACTGGAGGCACTTCAGGAACAGGAACTTCTTCAGGAACAGGAGACACTTCGGGAACAGGAGGCAGTTCGGGAACGGGAACTTCTACTGTTCCGGGGGGACAACCTGCCACTGGTTCGGGAACCTTCCCCAGTTTTGCTTGGCCAGTTACCAATTGTCCCAGCACCGGTCTTATTGAGCAAGCTTGTTATAATCAACGTTTGAAAGATGCGGTTATCGCGGCTAATGTGTCTGGAGGTAGCTTGGCTGGACGCATTGAAAATCGTGGCTTTATTTCTCAAGTGACTGTTGAGCCCGACGCTGTTGTGACTGGCGGTCTCTTTTCTGGCTACATTCTCAACAACGGTATGATGAGCGACTTCACCTTTGTAGGCGCTTCATTAACTGGAGGAATCCTGGGCGGTCAGATAGTCAATGCCAGCAAGGTCGGTGGCGTGTTGATTGATGTGCAATTGGCGGCCGGGGCTCATATAACCGGTGGCAAATTGCAAGGTCGCATTCAGGGAGATGAGTCGGCACCAGCCCTGTTGGAGAACGTAAGAATCCTGGCCGGCAGCCACTTGTCAGGCGTGAAATTGGGTCAGGGTGTGCAACGGGAAGAGCCTGTGATTGTGGAGGGAGAAATTGTTGATCCTGTCGATCCCAAGTTCACTTTACCTGAATTGGGACTGGGTCAAGCCCACACTGATCAGGGGCAGGAATTGACCACTGATTCCAGTTTTGCCGGTGGAATGTCTGTGGGGCAAGATTTTGAGACTTCAGGCACCATGCAAGCACAGATGCAATCAGTGAAGATAGCGGGCGAAATTCAAGTGGATACACAAGATGTTGGAAAGATGGCAGACTTGATTGTATATTTTGATTATCAGGCAGAAACTGGAGAGGTGTTCCCCCTCATGTTGGATGAGCAAGGGGGAATTTTCCCGCGGCCGGCTGGTTTTGGCGAACTGTTACCTTTCAAAACTGGGGTAACTTTGTCTACTCTGGAATCTTTACCAATTTATGAGGGCATCTTGTTAGCCACAGGAGAATTGTCAATTCACTTTGGTTATCGATTGCAGGAGGAAAATAAGGTGGTGCACAGTCTCCAGCCAGTTCATATAGTTGTAAAATAAGGAGATATTGATGGTCTTGGAGCACAAATTTGAGTGTGTGCTCCAGACTCTAGTCAGTGTGGATTGGCAGGATTAAGAGTACAATGTTGTTTGGCTTGCAGTCCTGCCAAATGAATCTGTCGAGCCTGAGCCTTTCGGGCTTGTTCTCGTTTCCGGCAGGGACGGCAACGCACTGCAGTGGAATCAATATGACCTTTGGCCACTTCATACCACCATTTTTGTTGAAGGGCAGTCCACACTTGTTGAGCCCCACAATCCTTACAAATGAATGGTTTATCGATATAATAGCTGGGCAAGGGACTGTAAGAATTATTATGAATCAATTGGGTAAGATCGGCCAGGACGCTGTCTTTAGGGCGCTCATTTTGGATCAGGAAAGATGATTTTTTCTTTCGTTTCAAACGCTGCTGTTTAATTTCTGCACGTCTCATTTTATTACTTTTCATCGGTTTACCTCCTCAATTTTTTCTTCAATAGCTTGCTGGGCAAATTTCGTCCTTAATTTAGGTTGCAAACAGGTATTTTTAGGGTGAATTTGACAATTTCCCCATTCTCTGGCGGCTGCATAAAATTTTCCAAAATTTTCCCCCTGTTGGTTAAACAGTTCTCGAAATTGTTCTACATGGTCTTCATAAGTGACAACCAGTAAGAGCTTGGCATTATTCATTGGAGTATCAAACCAAGCGTCATAACCAGAATAGCCTTGCCAGGTTTTTTGTTTGAGATGGGCATATTCTTCTTCTAATTGCTTGTAAATCAAATGTTTATGATTATATAATTTGGCAAATGGCCAGTCTCGATGTTGGTACAAATGGGCCAATTGATCTCGGGTTTTTAACAGCAGTTGTACAAAGTCATGTTGTCGTTGTTGGGCTTGTTGATAGGTTTTAAGTTCAGTGGAATGAGGTCCATAGCGGTGCAACAGCCATTGTTGAACGCCTTCTCGTTCTGTAAAAGTGGCAAATCCTTCGTTAAACGGAGTATTATTGGGAATATAGAGTTGTTGATGGGCCAGTTCGTGAAAGATGAGACCGGCAATATCTGTCAGGGACCAATTGACAAAAGTGTTGAGGATAGGATCGGTAAACCAGCCCAGTGTGGAATAGGCCACCACGCCTCTGGTTTCAACGTCATAGCCTTGTTTTTGTAATTGTTTGGCGAGGATTTTAGCTTGATCGGGATGAAAGTAACCGCGATAACTGACACAGCCAATGAGGGGAAAGCACCAAGATTTTGGGTATAAGGAGAATGGGGGAGCAGCGAATACGTTCCAAACTACAAAAGGTTTTTGTAGGTCAGCATAATAGGTATAAGAAGTGTTGTCAGGCAGTTGTAATTGTTGGCTGGCGAAAGTTCGGATTTTGGAAATTTCCAGCAGTTTTGGCTTGAGGGGGGCAGAAATGGGAAGTGTGGTGAGTAAATCGGTGATTTTTTGAGCACGTTGGGTAATGGTGAGTTGTCCGATAACTGCTTGATTATAGTAGTTAATTTGCGCGCAACTTGTCAGTAAAATTGTGCTGATCAGTAAAAGGCAGTTATGGATTTTCATAAGATCAAGGAATTTTAATTGTCCCCTACTATTACTTAGTAAGGGGGAGTTATAAAACTGAGCTGGATAGAGTGTGTAAAAGCGCACAACGATTTGCAGAGATTATTTCTGACTAACGATTTAAGACATCATTTCTGACGGTTTCGGCGATTCGAGTCACTTCTTTTACCAGGTCTTCCGCTACACCCAGTCCCAACAAGGTTCCGCCTAGATGTTCGACCACGATATCAAAGTGACTGTCATTTAAGCCTTTTTCTTTCACCAAGCGCGAATGGGCAGCGCGCATTCCCTTATTACTGTCATACTGCTTGGCGCCGCCAAAAGCATAAGTCAAAAATCGTTTTTGGTGATTGCGTTGTTTTGCCATGTCCGTACCAGAAAAGAAATGTTTGATACGGTCATCCGCTAATATTCTGTCATAAAAAATTTCAACTGCGGTATTGACGGCAGCTTCGCCACCCAATTTTTCAAATAAAGTTTTTTCCATATTAAGGTCTCACATTGTGTTGATAAATAAGTGTAATTGACGACAACTTTTCCCTTGGCATATCTGGAGGTAATTTTTTAGATTGTGTTTCGGTTCACACTTGATTTTATCATGATTAATTCCTTTGGTGGGCAACGATAAAGCGGTTACCCCTCAGTTAAAATACGTTGGAGTAGAGGCTTTAGCCGGTCAGCGGTAGGCCCTTGCAATTTGTGTATGTGGAGTGATGCCTACCAGTGACCGGCTAAAGCCTCTACTCCAACGTGTCTCAACTGATGGGCAACTCTTATTTTTTCATAGATCGCATACTTTTGCAAGAGGTATATTGGAGTTCTTATATCTATAGGAGTTACGCACTTGAATCGTTATTCAATTGATTTTATTGAAATATCGAAAAATCGCTCAAAATACTAACTTTTTGAATAAATTGAAAATTAGATTTGAACTGCGTAACTCCTAATCTAAATAACCACCCTTAACTCCTCCTTTATAAGGAGGGGGAAAGTGAAAAGCCCCCTTACTGGCAATATCTAAACAACTGCCAATCTTCGAAATTGTCGTTAACTACACAACAATTTTTGCCACAAATTAATATTCAAGACCTGATCACATACAAATTCCCAATTATCCAATCCAGCAACGAGCATTTCGGAAAAGCTGCATCCAAGGTCCCCATTGACCCGTCCAATTTTGAGGTAACCAAGAATATTGACCACTCAAAAATAAACGCTCAGGATGAGGCATCATGATGGTAAAACGCCCATCTGGAGTAGTTAATCCAGTAATCCCTGCAATAGAGCCATTCGGATTCTCTGGATATCGAACAGCTACCCGTTTGGAACTGTCCACATAACGCAACGTCACCAATTTATGCTCAATAACTTGTTCCAATGAAGATGGTTTGGCAAATTGCACCTTCCCTTCCCCATGCGAAACCACCACCGGCAAATAACTCCCCGCCATACCCTGTAAAAATAACGATGGAGAATCCATAACCTCAACCATCACCAACCGAGCTTCAAACTGGGCAGAATCATTTTGCACAAATTTTGGCCAGTTTTCTGCCCCTGGAATCAATTCTTGCAACTGAGCCATCATCTGGCAACCATTACACACTCCCAAAGCAAAAGTGTCACTTCGCCCAAAAAAATCTGCAAACTCATCATATCCCAGCGGATTAAACAAAATTGATTTTGCCCATCCTCCCCCTGCGCCTAACACATCACCGAATGAAAAGCCCCCACAAGCTGCCAACCCCTGAAAATGACTAAGAGAAATTCGACCCTCTAAAATATCGCTGACATGCACATCAACACAAGTAAAACCAGCTTGATCAAAAGCCGCAGCCATTTCTATCTGCCCATTAACACCTTGTTCCCGTAAAATAGCCAACCGAGGACGCAACTGATGATCAATAGCAAAAACTTCATCGACCTTAAATGAACAGTGCACAAATAAACCAGAAACCTGATTATTTTTGATCGATTCGTATTCTTGTTGAGCACAAGTTGGATTATCTCGTTGTTTCTGCAGATGATAAGCAACTTCTGTCCACACTCCCTGCAAATATGAACGTGCAAAACTCAACACCGGTTGCTTATGGTAATAAAAGTTCAATTGCTCAGTTTGGGTCACTTTACCCAACAAATGAGTTTTAAAACCAGAAAGTTGATTTTTCACATACAACCAGTCCGTTCTTTTAATCTCTAAAACTGCTCCTAATTCCTCACTGAACAGAATTCCCAATATATCAGTGCCCAACTCACTCAGTTCGATTTCCAAACCTTTATGCCCTGCAAAAGCCATTTCGCATAAAGTTGTCCATAAACCACCATCTGATCGATCATGATAAGCGAGAATCTTACTTTGTTGATTAAGTTCCTGAATAGCATATAAAAAACTCACCAACTCTTTAGGATCATCCAAATCTGGGGGATTGTCACCCAATTGATTGTACACCTGGGCAAACACTGAGCCCCCCAAACGATGTTGACCTCGTCCCAAATCGATTAAAATCAAAAAACTGTCTTCTCCAGACAACTGAGGAGTCAAAGTGCGATAAATATCGATAACCCGAGCAAAGGCAGAAATAATCACGGACAATGGAGAGGTTACAGATTTGTTAGACCATTGAGTACGCATAGACAAAGAATCTTTACCCACGGGAATAGCAATTCCCAAAGCTGGACATAACTCCAGTCCCACTGCATTAACTGTGTCAAATAAAGCCACTTCTTCCTCAGCCTGCCCAGCCGCTGCCATCCAATTCGCAGACAACACAATATCGCTGATATGCTCAATACAAGCCGCTGCAATATTGGTAATGGCTTCTCCCACAGCCAGACGTCCTGAAGCGGGACCACTTAACAACGCCACCGGACTGCGTTCTCCCATCGCCATGGCTTCCCCGGTAAAACTGCCAAAACTGCTGGCCGTAACCGCACAATCTGCCACAGCCACCTGCCAAGGTCCGACCATCTGGTCTCTTACCACCAATCCCCCCACGCTGCGATCTCCAATGGTGATCAAAAAGCGCTTGTCAGCCACAGTGGGGAATCTTAACACTCTTAACACGGCGTCCTCCAACACAATACCATCAGTATTCAATGCTGGTAGAGAACGCGGCAATCGATTGAAAGTTCGGGTTAATTTTGGAGTTTTGCCCAATAAAACGGACAAGGGCAGATCGATCACCAACTGTTCCCCATCGTATAAATACAAATGAGGTTGTTCAACCGCTTCTCCGATTACAGCAAAGGGACATCGTTCCCGTTTGCACAGAGTCTCGAACAAAGCCAAATTCTCCTTATCCAGAGCCAAGACGTATCGTTCCTGGGCCTCATTGCACCAAATCTCCATGGGGGACAAACTGGGATCCAGGCTGGGAATTTTTCGTAAATGAAAAATACCGCCGCGCCCACTTTCATAAATCAACTCTGGGACTGCATTGGACAGGCCACCAGCTCCCACATCATGAATGGATAAAATTGGATTCTCACTGCCCATTGCCCAACAAGCATCAATAACCTGTTGGCAACGACGTTGCATTTCCGGATTGCCCCGTTGCACTGAGGCAAAATCCAATTCAGCTTGGCTAGTACCCGACGTCATTGAGGAAGCAGCTCCGCCGCCTAAACCAATGAGCATAGCTGGTCCCCCTAATACGATCAGCAAACTGCCCGTGGGAATTTCCTGTTTTTGCACATCGGTCAAGCGAATATTTCCCACCCCACCTGCTATCATAATAGGTTTGTGATAACCACGATGTTGACCTTGGACCGTTTGCTCAAAAGTTCGAAAATAGCCAGTGATTGCCGGGCGCCCAAATTCATTATTAAAAGCACTGGCCCCAATGGGACCCTCTAACATAATTTGTAAAGGAGTTGCCAAATGAGCTGGAATTCCATAAGGAATTTCCCAAGGCTGAGGCGAGGCTGGAATGCGTAAATGGGAAACTGAAAACCCCACCAATCCCGCCTTGGGCTTAGCGCCTCGACCGGTAGCACCTTCATCCCGAATCTCTCCACCCGATCCAGTGGCTGCCCCTGGGAATGGTGAAATGGCTGTGGGATGATTATGAGTCTCCACTTTCATCAAAATGCCAGTTTCTTCCTCAACATAATGATATAAATGAGTTTCCGTCTCTGCCATGAAACGCAGGGTTGGAAAACCACGAATCACTGCCGCATTGTCCCGGTAAGCAGACATGACTGGCCCCGGATTCTTTTGGTGAGTATAACGGATCATGTCAAACAGGGAATAGGGCTGCAATTGGTTATCAAGCAACCAGTGAGCATTGAAAATTTTGTGTCGACAATGTTCAGAATTGGCTTGAGCAAACATCATCAATTCCACATCTGTGGGATTGCGTTGCCAAGCTATAAAATGGGCAGTTAAATAGTCAATTTCTTCTTCTGACAATGCCAATCCCCAAGTTTTATTGGCTTGATTTAACGCAGATTTTCCCTGTTTTAACAAATCAATGGTTTGTAAGGGACGAGGTGAAACTGAAGTGAATAGAGCATGTAATTGCTCAAAGTTGATTAACAAATTTTCAGTCATCCGATCGTGGATCAGCGGTGCCATAATTTGTTCGATCAGTGCAATGGGCATAGGTTTTTGGACCGTAAATTCCCAAATCACTCCACGTTCCAAACGCGTTATTTTTTCCAAATCGCAGCGCTGGACAATGTCGGTGGCTTTGCTAGACCAGGGGGAAATGGTGCCAAATCGAGGTACAACTAACAGTTGATGTTGTTGGGAATTAAAATTAACTTGAGCAAGTTTACCGGGCAACAAACGTTGTAATTTTTGCAATTCTTGCGCATTAAGTTCCTCAGTATTATCAATAAAATAGAGGGTATGGGCTTGTAAATCAGAAAGAGAAGGCAAGTCAGTTTGAGCGATTTTCAGCAGTCGTTGACGACGAAAATCAGAAATGGCTAAGTCGCCAAGGTAACAGTGCATAGAGACCTCTTAAGGGGTAAATTTAGAATGAAATGGCAGTGCTTTTAAGAAAGGTTATCCCTTCTCCAACCAAAAATATCTTGGTTTTATTTTAAATATCCTATACTGGCTTTGCTGTATTTTTAAACGAGCTGTATCTAAAGTGGATTGGTTGAGGTGGCAGCCATCATGAAAAACCGTTCAAATTCCGCAACCACTTCTTGATTCTCATACAACACAGAATTGCGGGCTAAAATTTGGCTTTTGATAAAATATCGGTAATCGGGATCAGTGCCCAATCGATAAGCAATATCAACATAATGCTGCAGATTATGGGCTATGCAATCAGTCAGTCCCATGCGTTGATAACAACCATAAGTAAAACGACTGCGCATCAATTCAGAGGGGCAAGTAACAATGGGAATGCCCATAGCTAAAATTTCATAAGTCGTGCCGCCTCCTCCAAAATGAAGAGTGTCCAGCACCACATCAGCCATGAGAATCAGATTAAAATAGTCGTTCAAAGATTGTCGAGGCAATAGGTGAATGCGTTGAATCAAGATAGAAGGTATGGTATGGGCAAATCGCTCATACAATACCGTTCCCCAATGAGGATCATGACCTTGTACCAATATCACATGACCCAAAGGATCTCTTTGCAACAGATTGATCAAAATGAAATCAAAGTCAGGGTGCAATTTAAACAAAGATTGCGGGCACAAATACAGATGTTGTTGCGCAGTGAAGCCAAATTGTTCCCGAGTTTTGGGATAATCAGGCAACTCTGGTTTATAAAAAAAGGCCAGTAAACTGTTCAAACAATAAAGTTTTTCAGTATAATGATCTTGTCCGTGCTCAGTCTCCAAATATCGACTGGAGAGGTAATAGTCAATCGTGGGAATACCACTGATGGCTGGATGTCCCCAAGTATTACATTGAATAGGAGCCAGCCGAGAAAAGGCCAGAAAATAGCTGAAATTTTCCATGCCAATGTCCAAATAACATAAAATATCCAATTCTTGTTCGGCAATTTTTTGTCGAGCAAGTGATAAATTAAGTGGAAGATTTTCCCAATAATCAACATGTTGTCGAACAAAATTGCTCACTCTATTGTCAGTCCCATTGATAAAAAAAACGGATATGTGAAACTGTTGTCGGTTAAAATGTGAAAACAATCCTGCGGTCACCTTACCGACAGTGTGTTCTCTCAGAAAATTAGAAATAAAACCAATTTTAATTCGTCGAGAATGGATGTTTGGCAGAAGAGGAAAAGTAATTGCCTCGCAATGAGGAGCGGTATAGTGTAAATTGGGACATTGCCACTGGTAAACAGCGGCTAATTGACTTTGTAAGTCTCGATCATTGAGTCCGTGATAAGCCGTAAAAAAAAGAGTATCGGCCTGTTGCTGAAAGGGGTCTTGATGACAAGGCAATTTTTCAGTAAGTAACTGTTTTAATTGTCTAAAAATTCTTTGATGAGTGGTCAAAATTTCGGCAACTGAATGGGGAATGATTGGTATGGCTGTTATGGCTTTAAGGTACAATAACAAATTGTCTGGATGAAGTTGCAAGGCATATTGACACAAAGCTTGAGCGTTTTGCCATTTTCCTTGTATAGTCAAGGCCCGAGCCAGACTGGCTAAGATGTGGGCAGAATAGGGAGTAAGCAACATGGCTTGCCGATAATGAATAACCGCTTGATCAAATTGCAAACAAGACTCTAAGAGTTGCCCTGAAATTTGGTAGGCAGCGGCTCTAACCGAAGCAGTTTGTTCCTCAAAAGCCTGTTGATAATGTGCCACGGCTTCTGGAATGCGACCCATGGCTTGTAAGGCTTGTCCCAAATTGCGATGCGCTTCTGAAAAATTAGCTTTGCTTTCAATAGCTTGTTCATAACAGGCTTGCGCTCTCTCCAATTCCCCTTGTTCCCAAAATACATTGCCCAAATTATTATGTGCTTCTGCAAAGTTGGGTTGTAAATGGAGAGCGGTTTGAAAATGAGAAATTGCTTCCTGGAAACGACGTTGTCGTTGCAGTAAGCAACCCAAATTATTGTGAATGGCAACAAAATTGGGATCATAATGTAGGGCTTGCTGATAATGGTATTCTGCCTGTTCCCACTTTTCTGTAAGATCATAAATATAGCCAAGGCTGGCATGAGCTTCTGCAGAGTTGACTTGTAAATCAAGAAGTTGCTGATGGTGAAAAATAGCCTTGTCCCATTGCTTTTGGTCCTGATAAAGTTGGGCAAGGGAATAGTGAATAACAGGGGAATAGGGGTAACTAGATGATAATTGTTGGTAAATATTTTCTGCTTGGGCCAGGTGGCCGGTATGTCGATGATGGTCAGCAAGTGCCAATAGGGACTGTGAATTTGCATCCAGTTGTGAGTGTGCATTATGCATAAGATTATTTTTGATGATTTGGAAAATCAGGTAATTTAGAGAGATGGTTTTATGGATGAGGTCTTATTCTCAGTTTCCAACCGGTGGGATTAATTGGAATGTCGACGATTTCTTTGCCGATAAATTCACTGTAATAATTCCATTGATAATCAATGAGTTGACTTTGAAAGCCAGAAGATATCGATGCCCCTGAAACGGCCAGCAGGGCTATTGCAAGCAGGGCATTTTTCCAAATTTTGGGGGTTTGCCCTAATAAAGTGATTAAATACCAAACAATCATAATGTGCGGAAGGTAAAAATATCGAGTCCCACCTCCTGGTAAAATGAGTGCTTCTGGATTGACTTTATAAACGCTGGCCAACAATATGACAACGTGGATGTATAGGAAAGTAAGGTGGATAAAAGATCGGGATTTTACAGCCTGGATTGTCAAAACAAATATGAGACCGATATACAGTAAGCTGAGAAGGTCATGATTCATAAAGTAGGGAAGATGACTGCCCAGAAATAAGTTCCCAAAGATTTTATATCCAATTAAGGCACTGTAAGTTTCCAGGTTGGAAAGAGTGGGAATTGTCAATGTTGAGTTCGCATTCCCTAATATGAGAGGGGATTGTAAAATGAATGAGAGTTGTGGAAGTGAAATGAGGGTGATTATAATTAAATTGTAGAAATTATAGGGAATTTTGTTGCGGAACCATTTCCAAATGAAGAGGGGGAATAGAAGCAGTAAGAATGGCCCAGTCAATCCGCAAAGGATGAGAATGGAGACATCAAAGGTAATTTGCAGGTATTTGTTCCCATATTTCAAATCAGGTTCTTTTTTTATCAAGGTTATTACCAATAGCAAGGCCGTGATCCATTGTAAGTTGCTGATATTTAAGAAAACTTCATTGTTAAAATGGGGGATGAGCACCGGGGTTATGGCGAACAGCAGTTTGTTTTTGATGGACAGTCGTGGTGAGAACACACTGGCCACCACTAATAAGGTGATGAGCAGACTGGAGAAGTTGTAGACTGTTGGGACCATAGAATAGGGAAAGAGTAGGTCTGTAAACAGGGCAATGAGTCTGGGAATGAGTAAAAAGTAGCCTGCATAAGGTTGGAGAATGGTGGTTGGTCCGTGTTCATATTGTTGAAAGAAAAATATCACGCCGTCTTCGGCCCAGAATTGGGGGTTGGTGAGAGAATCTGCTTTTCTAATCAGTAAGATAACTGTGGCCAGGATAAGGGCCAGTGTGATATATTCCCATGAGTTGGGTGCCCATCGTGGGCTGTGTTTAGGGTGAATTTTCATTGTGAAATTTTGAGGTGGATGGGTGAGAGCAGGTGGGGGCAAGGTTTCCCCACAGTACTTGACAGGTGGTTAGGGCCACTACTGTGGCGGTTTCAGTGCGCAATATGCGATTCCCGATCGCTAAGTGTTGGTAACCTTTGTGTTGGGCTTGTTCAATTTCTTGGGAGCTTAGGCCGCCTTCGGGTCCAATGAGTAGGATAACTGCAGTGTTGGATTTCGGTAGGTTACGTGGCCAATGAGGTTGTCCCGTGGGGGAAAGGACCAGTCCCAAGTTTGTTGTTAAGGGATGGGTGAGCCAGGTTTCTAGGGATTGTGGGACCAGTAATTGAGGCAGTTGATTGCGGCCGCATTGTTCGCAGGCACTGTGGATGATTTTTTGCCAGTGTTGTTGTTTTTTGTCCAGTTGGGTTTCAGCAAAAGAGGGACTGCGTTCAGTGAATACGGGTACAAATTGGGTGATTCCCAATTCCACTGCTTTCTGAATAGCATAATCAAAGTGTTCAGTGCGGGCGAGGGCTTGTACCAAGGTGATTGATAGTGAGGATTCTCTCTCAATAGGGTGATATTCAAGCAGTTGTAATTGGGCTATTTTTTTGGACAGGGTTATAAATTGGGCGGTGTATTCTCCACCTTGACCATTGAAAATGGTCAGTTTAGCAGATTCTTTTAGTCGCAATACTGTGAGTAAATAGTGTGTGGATTCAGGGGGTAAGGTGATGAGGTGCCCGGTGCCCAATGGTTGGTTTACGAAGAGGCGAGTCATGCGCATCAGTTAGGTTTCCGTTCCGATCGAGTGGTGAAAATTTCTTTAGTAATTTCGGTAATGCCGCCCAAAGCTCCAATGACTCCAGCGGTTTCAATGGGCATGAGAATGAGTTTTTGGTTGTCGGCACTGCCGATATGTTGTAGGGCTTCGACATATTTTTGGGCGATAAAATAGTTGATGGCTTGAATGTCTCCATTGGCTAAGGCATTGGACAGTAATGAGGTGGCTTGGGCTTCGGCTTCTGCCAATTCTCGACGAGCATTGGCGTCGTGGACAGCGGCTAAATCTCGACTTTTTGCCATGAGTAAGGCGGTTTCCTGATCGGCTTCGGCTTGTAGAATGGCGGCTTTTTTATGACCTTCGGCGCGGAGAATTTCGGCTTGTTTGTCTCCTTCAGCTTTGAGAATAGCGGATTGTTTTTGGCCCTCAGCGCGGCTGATTTCGGCTTGTTTTTGGCCTTCAGCGCTGGAAATGGTGGCTCGTTTTTCGCGCTCTGCGATCATTTGTTTGGCCATGGCGTCTACCAGATTGGTTGGTGGATGGATGTCTTTGATTTCAATGCGAACTACTTTGACTCCCCAAGGATCGGTGGCTTCATTGACCAAGGCGATCAGGGAGGAATTGATTTCTTCTCGTTTGGACAGCAGGTCGTCCAGGTCCATAGAGCCCATGACGTTGCGAATGCTGGTGGTGGTGAGTTGCATGATGGCATCGTCTAACTTGCTGATTTGATAGGTGGCTTTGGCGGCGCCATCGGGGCGCACGCTTTCATCGATTATTTTGTAAAATACAACGCCATCGACTTTGACCATGGCATTGTCTTTGGTGATGACTGTTTGGGGTTGGACGTCCATGACTTGTTCCCGCATGTTTACTTTATTGCTGACTCGTTCTAAAATTGGTATGATCAGGTTGAATCCAGGTTTAAGGGTGCGGGTGTAGCGACCCAGGTATTCGATGATGTAACGTTCTCCTTGGGGCACTAGACATACGGTTAGGTAGAGAAAGAGTCCGGGCAGGATGATCAGGATAAATAGGGTGCTAAAGGTCCAGGCAAAGGTGGTGATATTCATAGTGGATTCATGTGGTTAAGATGGATTTATTTTAATATTGGGAGATTAACAATGGTCAGTTTTTCGTTTTCGCAATTGGCGCTTCGTGAACAGTGGGTTTTGGTGTTGGGAGGTTTGGTTTTATTGGTTATGGTGGGTTATTTTATGGGTTGGGTGCCGTTGATGGAACAGAGGTCTCAGTTGCAAATTCAGTTGGTTGCAGAGCAGGCAACTTTGGAATGGATGCAGCAGGCAGTTCGTGATATTCAGGAATTGCGTCGTTCTCAATTGCCAGTTCCAAATTTAGAGACCGGTCAGTCTTTGCTCGGCATTCTTGACCAGGAGAGTCAACAGGGGGTATTGAAGTCCGTTGAGAAGCGGTTAGAGCCACAGGGTGATCAGGCGGTTCAGGTGCATTTTGTGAGTGTCGATTTTGAGGAATTGATCAAATGGTTAGCAATGTTGTATCATCAATATCAGATTCAAGTGACTGTTTTTAAAGCGGAGAAGTTATCAGTTTCAGGCAAGGTGAAGGTGCAGTTGCAATTGTCGTGGCCAGGTACGTGATGGATTTTTCTGTCAGTTTTGACCTTTATTGGGAATATGATTGTAAATATGAGCGATGTGGGAATGGTCATTTGGGTTCATGCGGGCTCCAGAGTTTAGACAGCTGTGTAGACTTTGGGCAAATTCGTGGAGATGGAGCATAAAGGTGCGGTTGGCTCGGAGCAGAAAATTGTAGCTGAGCACGGCTGGAATGGCAACTGTGAGTCCCAGGGCAGTCATGATCAGTGCTTCTCCTACCGGAGCGGCAATGGTGGCTAAGGAGGCGTCGCTTTGGTGACTGATGTTCATGAGGGCTTCATAAATGCTAAGTACTGTTCCCAGTAGACCTATGAATGGAGCAGTACTGCTAATAGTGGCGAGAATGATCAGACCAGATTCTAGGTGAATTTGGGTGTGTTGAATGACTTGTTGTATGTGGCGTTGTAAAAATTCACTGTGGGAAGTGATTAAAGGGGCAGTTTTGCGTCGTTCATAGAGTAAGGTGGCATTGATGCTGTGTAAGGCGAGTTTGGCAAAGGGGTGTGTGGGGGAATGGTGGGTTAAATGGGTGAGCAGGGGGGTAAAAGAGGAGGGTTGCCAGAATAGTTTTTTAATTTGTCGACTGCGCCAGTAAATGGAGATCAGTTGTAGGGATTTGCTGAGCAACAGGTACCAGGTCAAGATGGACATGATCAGTAATGTCCAGAGAATGCTGTAAGCAATGGGGTTGAGATGCGCTAAGAAGTGCATCAATTTTTCAAAAATAAGGTCCATGTAATCTACTCTGAAGAAATGGTTACCCATTACTGTAGGCGGAAAGTGATGGGAACGGTAACCCAGGCTGTGATGACTTGGTCACCTTGTTTGGCTGGGACAAATCGCCATTGTTGTTGGACGGTTTGTAATGCACTGTCATCCAGTTTGGAAAAGCCGCTGGATCGTTGAAGGGTGATTTGTTGAGCCCGACCTTGGGTACTGACTTGAACATGGAGCAATACGGTTCCTTCTTCCCCGCGGCGTTGGGAAAGGAGAGGGTAAGGGGGATGAGGATTGTGTAAGTAAGCGGCTTGATAACGGGGGGGAGTCCGGGATTCAGAGGCCGGGGTCTTTTGAGGAGGAAGTTGTATACGCTTTAAGGGGGTAACTGTTGCTGGAGGAGTGCTTCCATAAGCGGATTTTTCAGCGTATTGGTAACCTTTTTGAGAGGTTTGGGAATGAACCGAGGGAGAATGGGCTGAGGGACTGGAATTGGATGATGAGGGGAGGGTGGTGTCGGGTCTTAGTTTTTTATTGGCAGATTTAGATGGCGAAGAAAGGGCAGTTGAAGCCGCCAAAGAGGTTGCCGGTCTGAGAGGGGCTATTTTTTTGGATCGGGGTAAACTTTGTTTGGTTTTAGGCAGTTTGGGACTGTCAATTTTGGGTAAATTAGGGTCTGAAATGCGGGGACTTTTGGCGGTGGCTGAGTGTTTTTTGAGAGGAATTGGGTGTGGGGCAGGTGCAGATTTCCGGCGTATCGAAATTTTTTTTTCCCGTTTGATGACAGGCATCACGACCTTATTTAGGGCCCTAAAAGCTTGGTTTTGAGGGGAGATTGGGAGTTGATCTGCGTTTTTCGAGGAGATCACCTTGATCAGCAAGGGGCGGGGCGTTGGGGAAAGTATGGGTCGATGGGACAGGGGAATAACCAGATACAAGGTTAGGATGTGGAAACTGATGACCAGGGATAATAGGCTGAGAGTTTTTATGAGGAATAAGTAACTGACTTTGAACATGATTTTATGATCTTTTCATTCTCATAGAAGTTATGGGAATGGTTATTGAGTGGCTACTCAATGATGGGGCTTGGAAAATGAGGACCTTGGGTGATTGTGTCTACTTTAGGGGAGAGTGAATAATTTTAGTTGCTATTTTACCTGTTTTGGCTAAAACTTAAAATAATCTTTTAACCTGTTAGGATGGTATTGTGATGATTACTGAGAAAATTGATCGGATTACTTTGATTCCAAAGGAGTATCGAATGATTGCTCCTCCCCCTCCCAAATCAGTCAAAATTGAATTGACGGCAAGATGTGATTTTCAATGTTTTTATTGTGCCAGCAGTTTCCGTTTGCGGGAGAAAGGTGAGATAGACTGGGGATTTTATACGCGAATTTTAAAGGAGATGCGGGAAGCTGGAGTGGAGGAGTTGGGGGTGTTTTACTTGGGAGAGTCTTTTTTGTATCCACGTTTAGCGGAGGCAATTCAGTACGCTAAACAGGAAGTTGGTTTTCCTTATGTGTTTTTGACTACCAATGGACGTTTAGCCAGTCCGGATAAATTGGAGTCCTGCATGCGGGCGGGTTTAGATTCTTTAAAATTTTCCTTCAATAACGCAACTCCAGAGCAGTTTCATGAGGTAACTCGGGTAAAAGCCAAGGATTTTTACACTATTATTGAGAATATCAAATCTGCTCATCAAATTCGAGATGCGAAAGGGTATCAATGCGGAATTTATGCCTCTTCCATACAGTATGATGGGGCGCAACTGCAACGGATGGAGAGTGCAGTGCAGGCTATTTTGCCTTACGTGGATCAGCATTATTGGTTGCCATTGTACGGGCAAGCAGGTTTAACGGCGGGGGCTCAGGGTACGATACCCTCAGCTGGAAATCAAGGTCGTATTGGGGCGTTGCGTCCTCCATTACCTTGTTGGGCTTTATTTACGGAAGGACATATTACCTATGATGGTCATTTGGCGGCTTGTTGTTTTGATCATGACGGGCGTTTTAATATGGGGGATTTGACGCAGATGGGATTTATGCAGGCTTGGCATTCTCCGAAATTTCAGGACCTGCGTCAGGCCAATTTGGATGAGGCGGTGGGTGGAACGGTATGTGAGGAGTGTATTGCGTATCGGTGATGGGTCTGAATCTGAATTCATGGAATTTTCAGAATAGTGCCGAGGTGTGCTGTCTTTCGTTCCCACGCAGAGTGTGGGAACGAGAAAATATGTCAGCGCAACGACGGTAATTCGCGATTGACGGTTTTTTTTATTGTTAGCCCATTCTACCGTGTTTTTTTATCCCTTTCCCTTAGGGGGATACCTGGGTGAGTAACTATTTTGAAAATCCCGATTCAGACAGTTTGGGGTTTAATTTGGGGCCAAGTCTTGACAAATCCATTCACTCCCACTATACTAATCAACAATCACGGGGTGTAGCGCAGCCTGGTAGCGCACTTGCATGGGGCGCAAGAGGTCGTGGGTTCAAATCCCGCCATCCCGACCATTTCTACAACGGCTTACGCCGTTGCTCGCCTTACTGACCAAACGTCAATTGTCGTTTTTCAGATGTGAAGGTCAACTCATAATCCGTTTTTCCATCACTATTCATATCGCCAATTTCTGCAGTCAATTTCTGTAATTTTTAGAGATGCGTTGTTGCTGCTTTTTGCACCAGAGGACATTTGGTAATCCAAGCGACTTTGGTAGAAACGGCTGTCCACTTATACGGCAAATATACTTTTTTCTAGGACCAAGATGGAATGAAGACGGAGAGTCCTTCCTACTGGGGCTGCACTCTAAAATTTGCAATTGTGGCTTTTTTCACCCTTTTTTTGATGACACATCTTAGTTTACCTTTCCCTTCTATAACGTATGAGAATGTCCTTTAATATGGCGGTCATCTCTCAATAATCATTCATACTTGAATTCTTCTGGCAGTTTCCCCGGCAATGTTCTCCAAGTATCCTTATCCCGTCAATAGCAAAATTGACGATGATATTTTCTCAATTCCCACAATCCGATGGTCAATTTTTCTATCTGTCAATCTGCCCAGCCGTTAAATTTGAATGTAAGTGATTGAATTATAAGGAGTTTAGAGGATGGTTAAGTGTATGCAAATAGTGTGTTTGATGTTGGGTTTGTTGGGGTCTGGAGAGATTTTAGCGCACAAAGTGAAATTGTTCGCTACGGGAGAGGGGGAAATTATTAAAGGATATGCGTATTTTGTAGGGGGTGGGCCGGTGGTCAACAGTTCAGTGCGGGTGAAAACGGCAACAGGGCAGCTGATTGGGGAGGTGGTCACTGATGGGTCAGGTCAGTTTTTGTATCCAAAGGGAGAACAGCCAACTTATGTTTTTGAGTTGGTGACAATAGATGGTCATCGGGCTGATTATGAGGTCAATTTTGTCAAATCCAAGGTCAGTGCTGAGAGCGTTCCCAAAAGCCAAGAAGTGATTTCAGATGTGGAGAATGAGCACAGATATTGTCAGGAGGAATTGGGGCAATTGGAGCAACAGATTGCAGAGTTGCGGGCGCAGTTGAATGGGTATGAAGATAAGATTCGGTGGCATGATGTGTTGGGGGGAATTGGTTATATTTTGGGAATTATGGGAATTATCGGGTATCTAAAGAGAAGGTAAGGAAATTTAGGAAGGGGCATAAAAAAAACCTGCAGATCCAAGGGATCTGTCAGGTTAAATTGGGGTAGGTGGAATCGAAAGAGAGTTAGGAATTATTTGATTTCCGCTTTCTCTCTAAGTTCTTTAAGGTATTGCTGAATGAGTTTTTGTTGCATGGCTGCAATGAGTTGAGGACGAGCCGCTTCAAAGGGAATAGGTGGAATTTCTCGAGTGTCTTCCAAAAGCAGAACGTGCCAACCGACTTGACTTTGAACGGGTTGACTGGCCAATTGTCCTTTGGTCAAGTTGGTGATGGTTGAAACCACCTCGGGCAGCATTTGTTCTTCAAATAACCAGCCCAAATCTCCTCCTTGAGCACGAGATTGAGGATCTATGGATTTTTGCAGAGCCAATTGAGGGAAATTCATGCCTTGTTGAAGTTGTTGAAGAGCATTGGAGGCTTCTTGTTGATTGGCAAAGAGGATATGGCGGACTTTGTAGTGTTGACGAGGTTTATATTGGGCGTATTCTTCTTTTAATTTTTCTTCTGCAGGCGGATTAGCTTCCAAATACTTCTGGAGACTAAAGTTAAACAAAGTCCCTTTGCGAAGAAGTTCCAATTGAGTCAAAAAGAGAATGTCTTTGTCAAATCCTTGCTTAACGGCATCTTGGAGGACCAACTTCTGGCTGATCAACTCCTGTAAAATAATATCCTTGCTTAAGGGAATATTCACCCCTGGAGGGGTGGGAGGTAAACTTTTTAGGTAGGTATCAAACTCTTGTTGGGTGATTTTTTCACCGTTGACCGTAGAAACCACAGCCTCCTCAATCTTTTCTGCAGGGGATTCATTTTTTTTCTCTTCCTCAGAAAAGGCGGACGGGGGAAAAGTCAAACTGGCGGTCAACAGTCCTGCAACTAACAGATGAGTGAGTGAACTGTACTTTTTCATCATGCTGCTCTCAACTCCTACGTAATGATGGTTTTTGGGGGGATAAGTAGGTAAGCGACTTGGATGAACAAACTATCCTTAAACAGTGAAATTCCTGGCAATAAGTTAAGATAGGTTCAACCAGAGCTTAGTGAATTCACTTTAACAAGGTTAGTTTGGTTATGCAAGTGGAAAAAGAAAGTTAAGCAGTTTTCCAACGAGAAAGGATAGCCTGCAACTCATCTATTTTGAATGGTTTGGAAATATAATCATTCATTCCAGCATTTAAGCATTGTTGTCGATCTTCCGGAGAACTGTGTGCAGTCATAGCAATGATGGGGATATGTCGGTTTTGATGTTCATTTTTGCGGATCTGAGTAGTTGCTTCAAAACCGTCCATAAGGGGCATCTCACAGTCCATAAAGATCATGACGTAGTGATGACTGGCCAACTTATCGAGGACCTCTAAGCCGTTGTTAGCAATATCCGCTGTTAGACCCAATTTTTTTAGCATGGCCACCGCGACCTTTTGATTGAACGCGTTGTCTTCCGCTAACAGGACCCGAGCATCTGATTGATTTTCCATAGCAGTACTTATGTAGTTGAAGTCAAAACAATCTCCCGCTAAATAGGGAGATCAGTGGATTAAAATAATTTGCTTATTGTGCCACAAAGTTATCGCACCTTTGTAGTTTTTATTGAATCAAGATTCAATCAAGACTCTAAAATTGTAGAGTAGGGCCATTTGGATATTAAACCTCTTGCAAAAGTATGCAACCATGAAAAAATGAGAGTTGCCCCTCAGTTAAGATACGTTGGAGTAGAGACTTTAGCCGGTCAGCCGTAGGCATCACCCCACATACACAAATTACAAGGGCCTACCGCTGGCCGGCTAAAGCCTCCACTCCACTCTACCTTCTAGAACCTCCACTCCGACTAAATCCTCCACTCCAACGTATTTTTTTTTAAAGCCTCCACTCCAGCGGGGATTTCCCTTTTATTTTTTCTATCGCATCATTATACTTTTGCAAGAAGTGTCTATTCTATTTTCAAACAATTATTCTAACATAGATAGCGCCAACCAGTTGCTAGAGCCGGTAGGCTTTTATTTCAGGATCATTCTATTGCGTAGCTGATCTGTCGCTTGCTCATAGAATCACTCACTTTACTACTTTCAAGAGAAAAAACTGTGCCACTCACTAAGATAGTACTTGAAGAAAGCGAACTTCCTTCTCATTGGTATAATGTCATTGCCGACCTGCCTAATCCTCCTGCTCCTTACTTAGGACCAGACGGTCAGCCAGTCACTGCCGAACAAATGACCCAAATTTTTGCCCCAGACCTGGTGGAACAAGAAGTCTCCACTCAGCGTTGGATAGAAATTCCCCAAGAAGTTAGAGAAATCTTACGATTATGGCGTCCAACTCCCCTCTTCAGAGCCCACCGCTTGGAAGCTGCTTTGAACACACCCGCCAAAATTTACTACAAATATGAAGGAGTAAGCCCCGCCGGTTCTCACAAACCAAACTCTGCTGTGGCTCAAGCCTACTACAATAAGATAGCTGGAATTCGACGTTTAACCACAGAAACGGGCGCTGGACAATGGGGCTCCGCCCTATCTTTAGCCGGAAGTATGTTTGGCTTAGAAGTACGAGTTTACATGGTCAAAATCAGCTACGAACAAAAACCATTTCGTCGCTCAATGATGGAAACTTGGGGAGCGGAAGTGCTGGCCAGTCCCACCACTTTAACCCACTCCGGGCGCCAGATACTCAGCCAAGACCCTCACAACCCGGGCTCTTTGGGCATTGCCATCTCAGAAGCGGTAGAAGAAGCTGCTTCGCGCAAGGATACTAATTACACCCTGGGCTCAGTACTCAATCATGTATTACTGCATCAAACCGTCATTGGACAAGAAGCTCGTCAACAACTCAAAAAAGTTGGAGACTATCCTGACGTGATTTTTGCCCCTTGTGGCGGTGGATCCAATGTCGGTGGCATGATGTTTCCCTTCTTAGCTGACAAGGCAGCCGGTCAAGCGATACGATTAGTAGCCGTAGAACCCACCTCTTGCCCTACCTTAACCCGCGGCCACTATGCCTACGATCACGGAGATTCGGCAGGTTTAACTCCCCTTATGAAGATGTACACCTTGGGACACGACTTCATGCCCCCCAGCATTCACGCTGGAGGATTGCGCTACCATGGAGACTCTGCTCTGGTCTCTCAACTCTATCATGAAGGTATTTTAGAAGCCCAAGCAGTTCCTCAACTGGCTACTTTCAAAGCGGGCATCTTGTTCTCAAAAGCAGAAGGTATCATTCCTGCTCCGGAATCCAATCACGCCATTCAAGCCGTCATTGCTGAAGCGGAACACTGTCGAGTCACTGGAGAATCTAAAACTATCTTATTCACCCTGTCCGGGCACGGTCACTTTGACATGACTGCCTACGATAAATACCTCAGTGGTCAACTTACTGATCAAGACTATCCGGAAGAAGCCCTCCAAGCGGCCTTGCACAACCTGCCCAAATGGGTCGCGAAATAACCCAAGAGCTCATTCTCCTATCCAATTAAAGTGGGGTAATCATCATGTAGGGTGGGCAAACATGCTTTTGTTTATCCACCTTACTGTATGTCTGATTGCAAAAGTATCCGATCATGAAAAAATGAGAATTGCCCCTCAGTTAAGATAGTTGGAGTGGAGGCTTTAGCCGGTACCTTGGAGTAGAGGCTTTAGCCGGCCAGCGGTCGGCCATTGCAATTTGTGTATGTGGGGTGATGCCTACGGCTAACCGGCTAAAGCCTCTACTCCAACTCTAACAGGGACTTCCCTTTTATCTTTTCGTATCTCATCTTTACCGCATCATTTACTTTTGCAAGAGGCCTATTCTCTTTCTCTAATTCTGGAAACTCTAATTCAGACAACTAAAATTCCGATCCAGACACTGAAAACAATTCAGATGGAATTTCCAAAATAAATTCAATCTTAACAACCTATTCAATATTTTGAGTTTGCTCCCGCATTTGCTCAATCAATACCTTCAATTCCACCACTTGACGAGTAATAGTAATATGATTAGCCTTCGCCCCCAAAGTATTTGCTTCCCTTTGCAATTCCTGAATTAAGAAATCCAAACGTCGACCCACAATGACCAATTCCTCCCGATTCAGTATAATTTCAATCTCAGCCAAATGGGTATCTAATCGATCCATCTCTTCTGCTACATCCATTTTATTTGCCAATAAAACTATCTCCTGTTCCAAACGTTCCCTATCAAGTTGTCCTCTGATTTCAGCCAGATAACAACGCAAACGTTCCTGTTGGAGATTTAAAACCGTCGGCAATTCTTGGCGAATAACAACTGTGACTTGAGCAATTAAAGCCCGGCGCTGTTCCAACAAATTTGCCAATTGCCTCCCTTCCCGTTGCTTCTCTAAAATCAGCTGTTCCAAGGTCTGATCAAAGCAGCTCAGCACATTTTTTTGAACATTTTCCACGTTTACGGTTGGAGACTGTAATATTCCCGGCCATTGTAAAATTTCAATGGCATTAAAATGAGGCTGTTGATGGGTAAAATGATAAACGGTCCTAATGGCTTGCAATAATTGTTGCAACAATTCAGTATTCAAAGTCAAAGCATAATTTTCTGGGTTGGCCTGGAAATGAAAGGAACAGTCTATCTTGCCTCGTTTAACTTTCTGTTGAACTCGTTCCCGAACAATGGTGTCAAGATAACGAAATTCCTCTGGCAAATGAATGCTCATCTCAAGGAAACGATGGTTAACTGAACGCAATTCCCAACAAACCTGTCCCCATTCTCCCATTTGTTCAGCTCGACCAAAAGCCGTCATACTGTGTATCATTTTAGGATAATAATGTTTGTAAGGTGCGCACAAACACTCCATTTTCTTCTGGAGTGCCAATTGTCACCCGCAGGCAATTTTCAAGAAGGGGATGACTGCCGTGTAAACATTTGATGAGAATACCTTGTTTTTTCAATTCTTGGTAAATTGAAACGGCATTGGGTAGAGAGAACATTAGAAAATTGGCTTGACTGGGCCAGACTTTTATACCCATTTGCGTCAATTGTTGACAGAGGGCTGTGCGGTGCTGGCGAATTTTTTGGGCTTGATCTTGAAAAGTCGTGTAATGTTGTAATGCAAAATTGGCTGTAATCTGAGTTAAGATATTGATATTATAGGGTAAGCGCACCTTGTTAATCTGTTCCAACCACAGGGCAGAGCCAGCCAAGAATCCCAAACGGAGACCGGCCAATCCCAGTTTAGACAAAGTGCGCATTATCAGTAAATTTGAGTAGTTAGGAAGTTGAGATAAATAGCTGTGATCAGTAAAGGGACCGTAGGCTTCATCAATGACAATCAATCCTGAGTTAATTTCGAGTAAAGTGGCGATGTCCTGATCGGAGAATAGGTTGCCTGTTGGATTGTTGGGATAGGCCAAAAATAGTAACGTGGGTTGATGAGTTTCCAAGGTTTTGATCAGAGCGGGCATGTCCAAACTGAAGGTAGGCATTTGTAAGGGAATGCCTTGATAAGACATACCCATCCATTGAGCGATCAAGCGGTACATCACAAAACTGGGCTCTACCGCAATCAAAGTAGTTTTGGGTTGATTGAGGGCCACAATCAACATTTGAATGAGTTCATCTGAGCCGTTACCCAATAGTAATTCTTGAGTGTTTGGAATGGCAAAGGTGGTGCGAATTTGTTGTTTAAGAGTTTGAGCACTGGGGTCTGGATAACGATTGAGACTGGCAGTTTTTAGGACTTGAGACCATTGTTCCAAAAAAGATACATCCAATGAGTAAGGATTTTCCATGGCATCCAACTTAATAGGATATACTTTGTCAGGAACTTGGTAAGGGCTGAGTTGCTGAATTTCTGGTTTGATTAGGGAACTGGATATTGAAGACATGGAATTTTTAAAATGTATGATTTGAGGTTAAATGAGGTGTTTTTTAGGTTTTTAAGAAAAACAGAAATTGAGCACTGGCGCTTTATAGTTATTGCGTTTCAGCAGTATTTTGTAAAAAGTTGGTATTTAACTGGCTCAAATCGTGGGGAATGGCCTGTGAATCGACATTGGAACGATAAAACTGAGATTTTTTACTGCAGCAATTTTTTCAAAATACCTTTCAAAAGGGTACGCTTTTGATCAGGGACGTCAGTATTTTCTAACAAAATTGATGGGGGAGGTGCTTTGGGCTCCTCGTTGATTAATCCAATGATTTTACAGGCGTTAAAGAAATCAACAACAACAGGGAATGGAACTTGAGTTTTGTTGGCAATGGTAGAGAGATCAGCCGTTTTTTTAAGCATGAAGGCGGCCAAATTCATGTGAAGGGGTTGATGGGGAAGAATTGCAAAATTAGGCCATCTTTTAAGACGTATGAACATGTATTGAGAATAGCCAGCTAACCATCTGCCTTGAGAAGCTAACAGTGCACTTAGCCATAAAATAGTTTCCAATGGGTAAGGTTTTAGGTGGTGATGTTCGACTTCTTCCAATAATTTTTCTCTAGACAAATGTTCAACTTGGATATGGTTGGCAGCAGTTTCATAAAATTTCTTTTGGGAATTGTTGAGAGTTTGGGTTGGCAAGGTTATTGTAAAGCAGCGTTTTTCACTGGGCAACAGATAGATGGGGGTGTGTTCCGGATGGCTAAACCGAGTGATTTGATTGGTATTAAGGGCATTGAGTAGCAGTCCCAATAGGTACTGAGAAGGTTCAAAAGTATTTTTGAGATTGGGAAAACCGATTTGTTCCAAAGTTTGTTTTTTCAAGGCTTCGGATAAAGAAATGGGAGCAACAACTGGAGGGGGAATAGCCTCAACTTGGGTTGGCGTCCCACTGGGTTTTGGTGCAGTTTGCCGGGAACTGATTTTCGCCGGTTTTTCCAGGGGAGGAGATTGAGTTGTTCCCTTGCTTAAGTTTAAGGATTCCATGGTGTTGAGCAGATGAACCAAAGGCTGCACTCGAATGGGTTTGGCCAAAAACCATTGGGCCTGATAGTGATTTTGTTTGGCATAACTGACCAACAATTTATTGCTAAGATGAGTTTGCCAAAAAGCTTGTCCTTCCGGTTGTTCAGTATCTACAAGTACGATTTCAGCGTTGTCTTCTAAACGCCAAGTGGCATTGAGTTGTCGTTGTACGAGTTGGAGCATGGACTTCAAAAGGAGTTCATCCATTTTCTCAAGGGCTTTAGCCGTGATTTTGTAAACATTTATCTCACTCATAATGACCGTATGTTCCCTAATAGGCTGTTTTTCAAGTGAATTCTCGTGAAAACGGGTGGTTAATTGACTGAGGTGTCAAATGAGTTATCAGTTCAGAGGAGGGTAAATTGTCCACAGTATCCCTAGCCCTCCTTTAAGTGTTATCTCATTTGCAGGATAGCCAGTAAGGCATGAATTAAAATGGAAACGTCATTACCTATGCGCGCGTCAACCTCAAAGACCGGGTAAATTTGACCTCGCCTTAAAAAGTGATTAGTATAGTCCTCTAAAGAGAATTGCTTGGAAATATCCATGCGGGTAACGCCAACAACTACGGCGGTTTCTTGAATGAACTCGTCGAAAGCGTTTAAGTAAAAATCCAAGTCAGCCAAAGGATTTTGCCGGGTATTGTCGATCAGTAGGACTAAGCCAATTCCACCCTTAGTAAGTATTTTCCACATGTAATTAAAACGTTCTTGTCCTGGAGTACCATACAAATGAATTCGGCTACTGTCTTCCAAAGTAAAGTAGCCATAATCCATAGCCACTGTGGTAGTTTCTTTGAGAGCTTGAGCTTCATCAGTACATCGAACTTCAGTAGATATAGGGGGGATTTCGCTGATGGCGGCAATAGCCGTAGTTTTCCCAGCCCCCATAGGTCCGGTAAATATGATTTTATCCATAGAGTGACTCAGCGCAGATGAAATGATAGCAGTATAGCTGCATGATATAAAGGGGTTATGCTCTAGGATCTGGTGTTTTATAGTATTATACCGATAATCAGCAGAATCGAGAACCAGTTTTTAAATAATGTTTTTTTAAAAGCATCCGGGGAAATCCCCCCTAACCTCCCTTGATAAGAGGCAGGAAGATCGAGACTTTTACTTCCTTGACGAATGGAAAATTCAAAACTTGACTCCCCCTTATAAGGCAGTATCAATCCTTATTCCCATACTATACATGAGAATAGAGGCAATTGTTATTTTTTGGAACCCCCATCCCTTATGAAAATCTCAAATTTACGTATTGCTACTCGAAAAAGCCCACTTGCGCTTTGGCAGGCCTGTCATGTGCAAGAACTCCTGCAACAGCATTATCCTGAACTGTTGGTTACCCTGGTTACTATGACTACTCAAGGGGATAAACTGTTGGAAACGCCTTTATCGGATATTGGAGGAAAAGGCTTATTTACCAAAGAGTTAGAACAAGGCTTGTTGGAAAATCAGGCGGACATTGCCGTCCATTCTATGAAGGACGTGCCCATTGAACTCCCCCCTGGCTTAGACCTACCCGTTATTTTGGCACGGGAAGAACCGTTTGATGCCTTTGTCGCCCCAAAATTTAGACAATTGGCGGATTTGCCCATAGGGGCTAAAATTGGCACCACCAGTCTTCGTCGACAATCACAACTGCTGGCTTTGCGACCCGATTTGGAAATCAAACCGCTGCGAGGCAACGTTGGCACCCGCTTGAATAAACTGATGCAAGGGGACTATGACGCTATTATTCTGGCATTAGCGGGATTACGTCGTTTGGAAATGGAACAACACATCCGCACTGTTTTTACTCCAGACGAGCTACTACCTGCCATTGGTCAAGGTGCCATTGGTTTGGAATGCCGCCAACAGGATGCTGCGGTTCAAGAATTAATTGCCCCCTTAAATCATACTGATACACAAATTGCAGTACAATCTGAACGGGCGTTTAATCGGCGTTTGGGGGGAAACTGTCAATTGCCAGTCGCTGGTTTTGCGGAATTGAGGGGCCAAAATTTACTCTTGCGGGGACTGGTAGCGCAACTACGGGGACAAAGAATTCTGCGTGGTCAAGTACAGGGCGCCAGCCATCGACCCGTAGAACTGGGACAACAACTGGCTGAACAACTCCTTGAAGAAGGGGCAGCTGAATTTTTAACTGCGGCTAAGCAGGCTCTGATTTAACCCTCACTGATCGCAATGTTGACTCCTTTACGAAATAAAAAAATCTTGATCACGCGCCCAGCGCATCAAGCTGACTCTCTCTGTGCTCTGATCCAACAAGCTGGGGGACAACCTCAACGTTTTCCCACCCTGATTATATCGGAAATAGCGGATAAAACTGAACTTCTCAACTGCAGAAATCACCTCCAACCCCCCACCAGTCTGATTTTTACCAGTGGCAATGCCGTGGAAAAATCCCTACCCACTTTACTTGAGGTGGCCCCTTTACCCTCCTTTGTCCAAGTCTTTGCCATTGGCAAAGCCACCACTCACGCCCTACAATACTGGGGAATTGCTGCCCATTGTGCTCCTCCTCCTTACAACAGCGAAGCCTTACTCACCTTACCCAATTTACAGAATGTGGTTGGAATCCCCTTTTACCTGATTAAAGGGGAAGGTGGACGAACTCTATTGGCAGATACATTAAAACAACGTGGGGCTTGGGTTTACCCCGTTCCTGTTTATCGCCGCTCTCTTCCCGACCCCCCAAATTGGATATATCAAGAACCTCCTGACCTCATTACCGTCACCAGTCAAGAGGGACTCACCAATCTGGTCACCCTGTTAGCTTCCTCAAGTTGGCTACTACACACCCCCCTCATCGTCATCAGTGATCGACTGCGTAACTACGCACAAACCCAACTGGGTTGGCAAGCTCCAGTATACACAGCACTGTCTGCTGAAGATGAAAGTATTGTTGCAACCCTCATCACCCATGCTCTTACGGTCTGAATTAGAATTTACGGAATTTTCAGAATGGGAATGAAGAAAACGGGCTGTTCCAACCCCTTTTTATTCCCTTCTAAGGGCAGTCAATTTCCCATTACATTATGGCACTCACTCTAGGCGGCCACGCATAAGCAAAATCCTGAGTTTCCAAAGTCAAATTGGGACTGTAAGCCGGATCAGCCATTAGAAATTGGGGCCAACGACCTTTCATATAAGTGCGCTCCTTCTCAAATCGAGCTGCTTTTTCTGGCGTATCTTCATAACCGCGAGTGGCAGATTCATGATGATACAATTCTGCATAAGGAGTCCAGAGAATGCGCAAATTGTGCTGATTCATTTTCAAACACAAATCCACATCATTAAAAGCTGTGGAAAGATTCTCTGCATCCAAACCTTCCACCTTCAAAAACAAACTTTTGCGCATGAGCATGCAGGCCCCGGTCACTGCCGAAAAATTCTGAATCAGTCCTGCCCGTCCAAAATAACCGGCATCTCCCCGCGGCAAACCTTTATGGGAATGACCTGCCACTCCACCAATTCCCAATATCACTCCACCATGTTGTAAAGTATTGTTGGGATACCATAATCTTGCTCCCACCACCCCAATTTCTGGGCGCAAGGCATGACTGACCATTTCAGACAACCACTCCTTATTGATAACCTCTAAATCATTGTTCAATAAGCCAATTAATTCACCCTGTGCATGAGTCACGGCCATATTATTCATATCTGCATAATGGAAAGGATGAGGATAGTCAATGATCGTGGCCCGATGGCTATCTTCCAATTGCTGAAAATAATTTAAAGTGGCAGGATCATCACTTTGATTATTGATGATGAGAATCTCGAAATTGGGATAATCCGTTTTCTCATAAATACTCTCCACAGCTCTTCTCAACAACTCTACCGCATTTCTAGTGGGAATGATCAAAGTGACTAAGGGCAGATAAACTGGCAAATGATAGCGCACCCGAATGGTCCCGGGAATATCTGGAGATTCAGTAACAGTCACTTCCACATTTCGACGTCCTAAATACTCCGTGATAGCCTGTTGAGCCGCAATGATAGCATAAGGTTTTTCCCCTGGCCGTACTGCAGTGCTCCCGGTAATAGCGCGCCAATGATAAAGTATGCGGGGAATATGACGAATATATAAGGGACTGATTTGATCAATGGCCCGCAATGCCAAATCATAATCTTGAGCCCCTTCAAAACCTTCCCGAAACCCCCGTACTTTTTGCACTAGACTGGTGCGATAAACAGCCAAATGGGTGATTAAATTATGAGATAAAAACAAATCTGGATTCCAATCAGATTTAAAATAAGGATCATAGCGTTCCCCTTGCTCATTGACCTTATCTTCATCGGAATACCATAACATTCCTTCTGGATAGTCGAGAATGTCCCAAGCCACCCAAAATAGAGCATGAGGTGCCAACAGATCATCATGATCTAAAAAGGTTACAAATTCCCCGGTCACCAATTCCAAAGCGGTATTGGAAGCTGCGGAAATATGCCCATTGCTGTCTCGAAAAGCCAGTTTAATGCGCCCATCCCGTTCCACATAACTTTCCAAAATTTGTCGCACATGAGGCTCAGTGGAAGCGTCATCTGCAATACACAATTCCCATTTAGGATACAATTGATTTCTCACTGATTCAATGGCTTGTCTCAACCATTTTTCCTGAGTATTGTAAGTGGGCATGACGATGGAAATCAGAGGCTGATAAGCCCAATTTTCAATCTGTTGTTGAATGGAACGGATCATCTTTTTGCTCAATGTATCGTACTTTTGAATCCAAAGTGGATAATTGCGCGGATCATAATGAGCCTGTAAACTGATCGTTGGTTTTTTGGGTGCTTCTGGAAGCGCTTCTGAAGACAAGGTCACCGTGGGCATAGAGGATTCCCCACCCAACAATTGAGGTTTCAGATAATTGAGTTGAGCCTGAATCGTTTGAATGTGATCGCGGGCAGTGGGACCTGGTTTTTTGAACAGCAGTCTAAGCATGATCTGGGTGACAATATTGCCAGAGCGCCAAGTCAAAGATTTGAAAATTGCATCGATGTCTTCTTGTAATGCATTGACCCAGTGCAATAGCTGTTGCAAACTCTGACGTTGTTTTTGAAACTGCGTGGAAAAAATACTGTCTTGGTTGGCTAAAGCTTGATCATATTGAGTTTTTTGTTCAGTCAATTGCTCTTGTAACCGGGTTTGCCGACTGGCAAATTCATCCACAGTTTGTTTTAACGAAAGAATGGTTTGTTCAGCGGAAAATAATTCATTCTGGTAACGAGTGATCTGGGACTTATGATTAATGTTCTCAGTTGCTTTTGCCTGTTTAATCAGGTTAAGAGCCTGTTGAAGTTGACCGTAATCTTCTAGAACTTTTTGAATAACTTGGTCTTTTTCTTCAAACAGTTGATCTTTTTCAACCAGAAGTTGATCTTTTGTTGCCAAGGCTTGAGCATGTTCAGCGAGCATTCTCTCTCTCTCAATTGCCAAAGTCACTTGGTAAGTTTGCTGCTGTTGATGTTGTTGAGTTAATTGCTGGTGCAGGTGAACAATTTCCTGAGCTTTTACCAGTTTGTGTTTATATTCTTGCAAAATTTCCTGGCTGAGAACGGAAAGGTTGGGCAGAGCATTCAGTTGAAAAATACTTTTATTTTCAAAAGCTTCTACCAATAGGGCTTGTTGACTGTTGAGATAATTGCTTTGCACCTTTAGATCTCCACGTTGCCGATACAATTGGGGATCGAGAAATGCACAGATTTCTTTTTCGGAAGGCAGGCGCAGCCCTTGAACTTCCAAGTTAAGTAGGTCTTGATGAAATTGCTTAACTGTGGCCACTGGTTGAGTCATCAGGTCGGCATGGGCAATGAGAACTTTTGGAAGGTCTTTGAGATTGTGTAGGGCATAAAGTGTGTATTTTTCCCACAGGGCAATGCCCACCATGGTGGAGAATTGTTCCCGAGTATGCAGGGACTGGGCAATTTGAATGGGTTTTCGGTAAACGTAGACGATGACTGGTACTTCTAGGAGGGGTTTCCACAGGGGTAAGGTGAGGCACAGTCGGGGATCTTTGATCATCCAGGGGCGATGGGCATCTAGGTTGAAAACAATGCGTCGAGCCTCTTCAGTAAATTGGGGATGTAATTCCAACGCCACGTGTTCCGGTTGTAGATCACTGATGTTGTCCCAGGACATGCTGAGTGAACTGAGAATTTGATCATTGAGTTGGCGAATGTCTTCTCGTTCCCAATAGCCTTTGGGATTGGCGGTGGTGGGAGGCATAGCGTTGTTTTCATGGGAAAAATAGGCGCCCATCATGTTAAGCAGTCTGGCTGCTATTGAGGTGCCAGAGCGGTGCATGCCCATGACAATAATTTGCATAATTGTTTCTCCAGTTTGGGAATAAGGAAGGGGAGTGATAAAGTAGGAAGAGTAAACGCTTGTATGATTTGATTATGGGAATTCAAACAGTTGATTTGCTGATTTTTTAATGAGTTGGGGAATGAGTCAGGTTGTGGTTAAGATCAGGGGAAAATAGGGGATGTGCAAGTTTGGCTTGCGAGGGGAATTTACTTTAACGGGAAGTGATTATTTTTCAGCCTCCCCCAATGGCTTGAACAATTTCTACTTGGTCTCCAGAGTTCAAGGTGTATTGGGGGAATTGGCTGCGAGGTACTACATTTAAGTTGACTTCTACAGCGATACGTTTGTCCTGCAATTGCAGGTGATTGATCAGGTCGGATAAATAAGCACTGCCTGACAAGGAGTGCTTTTCTCCATTCAAGTAGATTTCGATCATTGCTATTGACATTCCTAAATTAAGTTGTTATACTGGGGGTCATGCGGGTGTAGTTCAATGGTAGAACTTCAGCTTCCCAAGCTGATAGCGTGGGTTCGATTCCCATCACCCGCTTGAATTTTGCAGATTGAGTATCTAGTCGACAATGAATTGTCGCAAGGTATAGGGGGTTCGGGTTTGCCAGTACTGTTCAGGCGTAACTTTGGAGTGTTGCCACTCCTCGACTACCCGTTTATTTAGTATCTGCAGTTTGCAATAAGCCTGCCTCCGGTCACCAATGCAGTCGTCGATGACTGTAAGTACCCCATCTAGCCACCTCTCACAAATCATCCAACCTTCTGGGGTTTTTTCAGTTATAAATTCGCGTCCTAGAATGTTCATGGTCATCTCCTAAAAAATTTCAGTTAGTTTCAGTTTATTACTTTTAGTTTAGCAGCATCTGTGCCAGTAAGCAATTGCCATTGCCCAAATTGGGGAATTGGCGCGCAGTTTTTACTTCCCCACCTCCCCTTTCGACAAGGCAAAAGTGTTGCCACTTCCTAAGAAGAAGGAAGGATGGCATTATTTTATTGTTTTTTTAAGGCATTGATTTGAAAATTAATTTTCCCTTAAAACTGAAAAAGAATATTCTCCTATCCGTTGTTAAATAGGTAAGGATCGGAGTATATCATTCTCATTGGGCACACAATAAAGTCATGAATTGTGTTACCGATAATTGTTCCAATTCGCGCTGTTGAGTTCCCCATTTCAGTAGGGTTTCTACGGTTTGGGTTGGCAAACGAGTTTCTGCATTGTGCTTGAATTTGTCCCACAGTAAGGGAATGCCTTCTGGTCGACGGCGACGATGTCCAATTGGATAGTCCAAGGTGATTTTGGGACTGGATTCTCCGGTGTGGAAAAAAATTTGTACAGAATTGCCTATGGAACGTTTGTTGGGGTCCAAGTAGTCTCGAGTAAATTCTGGATTTTCCACTACTTTCATTTTATCCCGCAGTTGGTCTAATAGAGGATGTTTGGCAAATTGGTCTTCATAATCTTCAGCGGTCAATTGTCCTTTCAGCAAGCCCACAGCTACAATGTATTGAATACAGTGGTCCCGATCTGCTGGATTGTGGAGAGGTCCTTGTTTGTCGATGATGCGAAGGGCAGATTCTTGAGTTTCAATGATAATTTTTTCAATCTGGTCCCAACGATTATTGACGAAAGGATGTAATTGAATGGCTGCTTCACAAGCAGTTTGAGCGTGAAATTCGGCTGGAAAAGCGATTTTAAACAAGATATTTTCCATCACATAACTTCCCAGTTTTCTTCCTAAACGTATAGGCTGTCCTCTCATCAACGCATCACAAAATCCCCAGGTGTTGGCACTTAGAGCAGAAGGGTAGCCCATTTCTCCCCGCAAGGCCAGGTAAGCCAATCGCACTGCACGACTGGTCGCATCCCCGGCAGCCCAACTTTTTCGAGAACCGGTATTAGGAGCATGGCGGTAGGTCCGTAAGGCTCCACCATCTACCCAGGCATGAGACAGGGCATTAAGGATGTGTTGACGAGTGCCTCCGAGCAGATGTGTAACAACTGCTGTGGAGGCTACCCGTACCAACAGTACATGGTCAAGTCCCACGCGATTAAAGCTGTTTTCCAAGGCTAAGATACCTTGAATCTCATATGCCTTAATCAGAGCAGTCAATATTGTTTTCAACGTCAAGGGATTCTGTCCTTGCGCACTGGCTTGACGACTGAGGTAGTCAGCCACGGCCAAAATGCCCCCTAAGTTATCGGAGGGATGCCCCCATTCCGCAGCCAGCCAGGTGTCATTGTAGTCCAACCATCGAATTAAAGTTCCCAAATTGAAGGCCGCTTGAACTGGATCTAACTCATAATTTGTCCCCCAAACCCTGGCCCCTCCGGGCAATCCCGCTTCCGGTACCAAAGGTCCGAGTATCCGAGTACAGGCAGGATAGTTGAGGGCCAATAGTCCACATCCCACTGCATCCATCAGGCAATAACGGGCGGTATTGTAAGCTTCTTCACTCAATGCCTGATCATCAAGCACGTAGTCAGCGATTCGAGTTAATACTTCATCAAAATGTTCAGTCATGGTAAGGGAATTCCTACAAAAATGGTGATTATGAAGTTACTTACGTGAAATTGAGTAGACTGTTGACGTCAAAAATGCCTTGAGAGCCCCCCAATAAAGCCTTACCAGCCAAAGTGTCTAAATCGGTGGTGGGGTAATTCATTAATTTGACCAACATCGGAAAATTGAGCCCACTGACTATCCGTACTGAATGATCTGATAACACGTCGTTAGCTAATCTATGTGGAGTTGCTCCGTATAAATCCGTCAATATTAATACCCCAAAACCAGTATTCAAATTAAAGTACAGTTGTTTGAGGTGCTCACGAAGCTGATCCAGGTCGCTGTCATGGTAAACAGGTAATGCGTCTATACGTAGGGGTAAATTACCTAACATCTGCTGCAAACTGTCTATCAAACTTGCGCCAATTTCATCATGAGTCACTAAGAGAATCCCTACGCTCATTGCATTTGTCACCAGTTGTCATCATCTGCTATTATAATAAGTTATTCTGGCAAGGGCTACTGTTTAAAGTGGAGTATGATTGATCTTGACCTACCTGATTTGAAAATTATAACCTTTTAGGGTCGATTAAAACTCGAATAGAGTCCCCCCTCGGATCCCTTTTTAAACTCGCTTTTGAAGTAACCAAGTAAGTACTTCCAAGCTGGAGACTGGGAACGAGAAACTCTGCAACCTGGCCCTGGAAATGCTGTGAATTCTGACTCAGTTCTATTCTCACCACTCTCTGCAAAAATAACCCAACCTCCCCCATTTACCTCTCAATGGAGTTACTTTCTGAGTCAACACCTCATCAAATCCACCCTGGTGGTCAGTGCACTCACTCTGGTATCCCGAATATTGGGATTTGTGCGCGACATCGTAATTGCTCACTCTTTTGGAGCATCCGCAAATACTGACGCCTTTCTAGTTGCCTTTAAAATCCCCAATTTTATGCGCCGCTTATTTGGAGAAGGCGCCTTCTCTCAAGCCTTTATTCCCGTATTAACTGAATACAAAACCCACAAAACTCCGGCTGAAATTAAAGCATTGACCGAACACGTGGCAGGCAGTTTAGGCGGACTCCTCCTTATCGTTACTCTTATTGGAGTATTTGCCGCCCCCCTACTGGTACTCATTTTTGCACCCGGCTTTCTGCATGATGCTGAAAAATTTGCGCTCACCGTAGAACTCCTCAAAATCACCTTTCCCTACCTCCTATTTATCGCACTGACTGCTTTTGCCGGCAGTCTACTCAACACTTACGGCAAATTTGCAGTGCCATCCTTCACACCAGTCATTCTCAACTTATGTATGATCAGCGCCACCCTGTGGGCTGCTCCCTACTTTGAACAACCTATTATAGCCTTAGCCTGGGGAGTTTTTATCGCGGGCATCCTACAACTCCTCTTTCAACTTCCGGCACTTCACCACCTGGGACTACTTCCTCGTCCCCGTCTTAATCGCCAAGACCCCGGCGTCAAACGCATCTATCAACTGATGATTCCTGCCCTTTTTGGAGTATCAGTCACCCAAATTAACCTGCTGATTGACACCCTCATGGCTTCCTTCCTCGTCACCGGCAGCGTCTCCTGGTTATACTACTCAGATCGACTCATGGAATTTCCAGTAGGCGTATTTGGACTGGCTTTGGCCACGGTCACCTTACCTTCCCTCTCTAAAAACATTGCCAAAGGAGACATGACCCGCTATTCTTACACCTTAGACTGGGCTTTACGATGGGTATTCCTGATCGCCCTCCCAGCAACCTGTGGCCTGATCTTCCTGGCAGCCCCCATTTTAACCACCCTATTCCACAACGGACAATTCAATCAACATGACGTTTTAATGACCAGCTACAGTCTCATTGCCTATAGCGTGGGACTGCCGGGTTTCATTCTCATCAAAGTATTGGCCTCTGGCTTCTATTCCCGACAAGACACCCGTACCCCGGTTAAAATTGCAGTGATCGCCATGATCAGCAATATGATACTCAACCTCTCCCTCATCCTATTCCTAAAACATGCGGGACTGGCCCTGGCCACCTCACTCTCTGCCCTGTTGAATGCCGGTCTCCTTTACTACTTTCTGCGCAAACAACAAGTTTTTCAACCCCAAACTGGCTGGAGCAAACTGCTGCTGAGAATCACCATAGCCAGCCTTGGCATGAGTTTCATTCTCTACCTAAGCCAAGGAACCTTGGCGGACTGGTTGTCCATGAGCAACTGGGAACGCGCCTACACCCTGATCCTCACCATCCTATTGGGACTCATCAGCTACCTCATCCTACTATTTACCACCGGCTTTCGGCTGTCACAAGCCCAACTTAAAACCTAACTATTACCAATGGAATTCATTCGCAGTTTAATCAAACTACGCCCCCAACACCGAGGCTGCGTTGCCACCATTGGCAACTTTGACGGTGTGCACATTGGCCATCAAGCCCTCCTTCGGCAACTCATAACCCGGGCTCAAACTGCCCACCTTCCCGCCACAGTCCTACTTTTTGAACCTCAACCCCAAGAATTTTTCAACCCCACCACAGCGCCAGTACGACTCACTCGGCTCCGCGAAAAACTCCCCCTGATTGCCGAACTTAAAATAGACCGCACCCTTTGCATCCGCTTTAATACTGAATTTTCTCAACTCACAGCCTCCCAATTTATTCAAGACATTCTCATCCAACGTCTGAATATTCAACACCTCACCATTGGTCCCGACTTTCGTTTCGGACAAGCCCAACAAGGCAATTTCAACACCTTACAAACCGCTGGCCAACACTTCAATTTCACCACAGAAGTGAGTGACACCATTTTAATCGATGGAGAACGGGTCAGCAGCACCCGTTTACGACACGCTTTAGCCCTGGGCGACCTGACCACTGCCCACCGTCTGCTGGGCCGAGCCTATCACCTCTGGGGCAGAGTCAGTCCCGGCCAACAACGCGGAAGGACTCTGGGCTTTCCCACCGCTAACGTTCCCCTACACCGTCCCTCTTCACCACTTTCGGGCGTATTTGCAGTCCAAGTCCACCTGCCCAACCTGACCAAAACCGCCCTGCCTGGCATAGCCAATTTGGGAATTCGCCCCACAATTGGGGGAAAACAACCCCTGCTAGAAGTTCACCTATTTGACTTTCACACCTCCATTTATCACCAACCCATCCAAGTCACCTTCCTCCAAAAAATTCGGGACGAACAACACTTTCCCTCACTTTACGCCCTGCAACACCAAATACAACAAGATGTCCACCTTGCCAAATCCCTCCTAACCTTATGATAAAACTCTAAAACCATCCGTTCCCAACAAGGAATTAAACATGTTAGAAGAAACCAGCATTGAGAAACGCATTAAAAAACTAGAAACTCACCTCAAGGGAGAAAATGACTTTCTCGCCGAAATCATCCCCACTTTCCGGGAACTGGACAAAGTTGCCTACAGATTGGGACTGCTGAAACCCGACGAACACTCCTATATCACCCGCATTGCCTGGTGGCCAGTAGTTTCCATACTTGGCACATTCTCTGCAGGTAAGTCCACCTTCATCAACTATTACTTGGGAAAAGACTTACAACGTACGGGCAATCAAGCCGTCGATGACAAATTTACCGTCATTTGTTTTGGTGGAGAACAAACTGAACAAACCACTCTGCCAGGCACAGCTTTAGACGCTGATGACCGCTTCCCCTTCTATGAAATCAGTCATGACATCGCTCATACCACCGGTCAACCCCATCGGGTAGACAGCTATTTGCAAATGAAAACCTGCGCCAGCGAAAAATTACGCGGCAAAATTCTCATCGACTCCCCAGGATTTGACGCCGATGAACAACGTACAGACGTATTGCGTAAAGTCACCCAATACATGATCGACCTTTCCGACCTGGTACTGGTATTTTTTGACGCCCGCCACGCGGAACCTGGCGCCATGCGCGACACTCTATCTTACCTGGTCACCTCCACTTTGGAACGTCCAGATGCCAATAAATTCCTATACATTCTCAACCAAATTGACGTCACTGCCAAAGAAGACAATCCAGAAGAAGTGACCGCGGCTTGGCAACGCTCCCTGGCTCATGCTGGCTTAACCACCGGTCGCTTTTACCGTATCTACAACCCCAATGTCGCCATGCCCATTGATGACCCTAAAATTCGGGAACGTTTTGAACGCAAATGTGGCGTTGACATGACAGACATTCAAAATCGTATGGAACAAGTGAGCATAGAGCGGGCCTATCGAATCACGGGCATGTTAGAAACCACCACCCGAGAAATTGAAGACAAAGTGTTACCCAAACTTCGAGAACTTATTCAACGCTGGAAAACTCGCACTTTATGGGCTGAATCTAGCTTATTGCTCAGCTCGATTATGCTTCTAATTGCCGCCTTGTTTGCCACACAATCTTGGCAAACTGTAACCACCTATATCACTGGCTTGAACACACTTACTTTACAAATCGGTCTGGGTATCCTTTTGATTTTAGCCATTTTCATCCACAGAAAAATCACCCGTTGGTCAGCAAATTCCCTGATGAGACAAGTCAAAAAACGCAAAGAAATCCCCGATGAATACCTACAAAATTGCATTTTAAGAGCCTTTGAGAAAAATACCCATTTTTGGCGCTCCCTGTTCATTTGGCTGATCCACGAACCTGTGGGTTGGAAATCCTCCACTCACAACCACTTGCAATCGATACTGGCCAATATCAATCACTATGTACAAAATCTCAACAATCGATTCACTAACCCTTCTGGAAAAAATCAAGCCCATCAGCAAAAAGAAGAATCCAAGGACACCATTTCCCGACAAACTGCTGCTGGTTAACCACTCAACCCTTGTTTTTAATTTGAAACAAGATCACTATTTCCACACTTTGAGACTGTATAAAAACCCCCTCTTTTTGCCGTTCTCCTTTTGAGAACGAACCCTCATCTTCTCCTTTTAGGAGAGGGCAGGGGTGAAAGAAAAAAGATTTTGCTTCCCATGCTTTGTGTGGGAATGAAAGAAAAAAGCAGGCAGCACTTCATCTTGCTTATCACTGTTGTTAAATTACCTTAATTGGAGTAATATCTATGAAGTTATACCGTGGGTTAACCTACTTGTTGAGCGCCTTATTACTCAGTTTCCTGACACCAACTTTTGCTGCAGACACTGATTCTTCAGAAATTCCGGAAGTTCGGAAAATTGAAAGCAACCCGGAACCAATCCAGGACGGAGACAATCCAGCTTTTGCTGCAAACACTGACTCTTTAGAAATTCCAGAAGTTCGGAAAATTGAAGGCAACCCAGGAAAAGTTTGGGACGACATCAGTTGGGCAGACATGAATTCCACGGAACAACAATTGTGGGAAGTCTTAGGTTGGAATGCTCACGATTGGGAAAATGACACTGCTAAAAAACCGGCTTCTGAGAACAAGAATTGGAAAGAATTAACAGAAGAAGAACAACAAGCTGCGGAAAAACTGCGTTATACCGAACAAACTTGGGATAATTAAAATTTTATTGTTGGTATAAAGTTCATCCCTCTTCTACATAAGTGAGAAGAGGCGATGCTGCAATTTTTTACAACTTACAGACCTGCCAGGTTTCAAAAACCTGGCAGGTCTACATAATTACCCCGATCTCATTTTGAAAATTCTAAAATTCCGTAAATTCTGATTCAGACAACTTGCAAGTCTTTTTAACAATACCTACAAAATTATTCCGATACCTTGTTGTGTGAAACATCTATTTTAGTATGATTAAAAATTGGACTGGAGCAGTTCCTTTGGAGTGGAGGCTTTAGCCGGCCGGCGGTAGGCATCCCGTAATTTGAGTGTATGGGGTAATGCCTACCGCCGGCCGGCTAAAGCCTCCACTCCAACACCGGCGCTCACACCCATCACCGAAAACCCCCACTCCGACGCTTTAGTTGATTCATAGATTCAAATAGGTGTTGCACGCAAAGTTCCCGATCCCATTTTGAAAATTCTAAAATTCCGTAAATTCTGATTCAGACAACTTGCAAGTCTTTTTAACAATACCTACAAAATTATCTCGATACCTTGTTGTGTGAAACATCTATTTTAGTATGATTAAAAGTTGGAGTAGAGCAGTTCCTTTGGAGTGGAGGCTTTAGCCGGCCGGCGGTAGGCATTACCCTATACACTCAAATTACGGGATGCCTACCGCCGGCCGGCTAAAGCCTCCACTCCAACACCGGTGCTAACACCCATCGCCGAAAATACCTACTCCGACATTTTAGTTGATTCATAGATTCAAATAGGTGTTGCACGCAAAGTTCCCGATCCCATTCTGAAAATTCTAAAATTCCGTAAATTCTGATTCAAATACCTGGTAAATTCTGATTCAGACGATTTGAAAATTTACTCAGTCTGCATAAATACCTGGCAATTCTACAATAAAAGCCGTGCCCTTTCCCAATTCACTGTGACAGCCTATTTTGCCGTGCATAGCATCCACCAATTTTTTGACAATGAACAAACCCAAACCGGTAGAATGTTCCCCGGCAGTCGGGCGTGGCGTCAATCGGGTGAACTTTCGGAATAATTTCTTTTGATCTTCAGCACTTAAACCAGGTCCTTCATCTCGAATTTCACAACAAATCATGTTATCCTGAGTGCTCAATCGCAAATAAATACTTTTGCCCATGGGAGAATATTTAATAGCATTGGAAATCAAATTATCTAAAATTTGATGAGTGGGATTTCGACCAGCCAAGATGCGATAATCGGCTTTTTCCTCAGAAAATAATTCGATGACAATGCCTTTGGTCTTGGCTTTTTGGGCATAATGAGCGATTAGAGAATGGACTACGGACAATATATCAATGATTTCTAAAGATAAATCCGTGCGTCCCGACTCAATGGCATTAACATCCAATAAATTAGAAATCAATTCCATCATTTGGTGGGCACTTTTTTGGATCTTGAGCATGAAGTCAATAATTTCTTCCTTAGACATTTCATCAAAATATTCGGTAACTTCTTCAGACAATCCTTTGATCACAGACAGAGGATTTTTAAGATCGTGAGCAGCAATGCCTAAAAATTCATTTTTTTCCTGATTGAGTTTAATGAGAGCCTCATTTTTTTCATGCAATTCCCGGGTACGTTGGGCTACTTTTTCCTCAAGACTGGTAAAGGCAACTTGGAGTTGTTGAGCCATTTTCGCGAATGAAATGGCCAACTGACCCACTTCATCTTTACGACGAATTTCTTCTAAGTGAATTTTCTGTTCCCAATCTCCTTGGGCCAACCCTTTAGCCACTGCATTTAAACGGATAATCGGATTGACCATCCAACGAATGATCAGTAAGCTGATCAGAATGGCGGCTAACAGGGCTACTAAACATAATAATATGGTTAAACGGGCATTTTCGTTAATTTTTCCCATAAAATCAGCTTCTGGAATGACCACTACAATAAGCCAGTCAATTCCCAGTCCATCGGCTATGGGGGTTACTTGTAAAAAATGTCGATTTCCAGCCAATTCAAATTCCAATTGTTCCAATTGCTGAATTTGGGTAAAATCACCAAACCGATCGGACAAATAACGGGCAGTGGAACGGATGAGGGGATGTGCAACTTCATGGACGTGAGACTGTTGTTGCGTCAAAATAGTCTGTTGAGTGGAAGCCGCCACCATTTTGCCCGTGCGTTCCATGATGAAGACTTTTCCATTGGGACCGGTTTTAAGAGTACGCAAAAATTCGTCGATATAGGATAACAGAAAAGTCACCCCAAATATTCCCAGCAATTCCTGATGAGAGTCATAAATTGGGTGTGTGGCAGCAATCAGCAGTTGGCCCGTGGTAAACATGGGAAATATGGAACTCCAACTTGGTCGACCGGCTCGCACCGCATCTTCATGAAATGGACGGGTGCGCACATCATAATCTGGTTTGCTGCCTAACAATTCCAACAATTTGCCCTCCTTATTCATTTTGTGAGTATAAAGAGTACCCTTCGTAAAATTTTCCGTGTGAAGAAGAGTAAATTCTTCCGATCCCTCTCGCACCACCACTATTTGTCCGCCTTGGGGATTAGAAAAATACTGTCGATTTATGGACGGAACAGCTTGTAACTGTTTGATAAAATGGAGTTTTAACTGTTCAAAATCTCCAATGGGTAATCGATTTTTAGCTGCTGCCTCAGCGTTGAGTTGATTAAGTAAGACAGGTATTTTAAGGTAATCTTCCAATTTTTGTTGGACCCGGGCGGTAAGTTCATTCCGCAATTGGTGAATGGCATCATTGACTGCTTGTTGGCTATTTTGGAACGACAACCAACCTGTTAAACTGACGGTGCTGATAATCAAAACAATAAATGCGGTGATGAGTACAAAGCGAAGTGAGATCATAAGGATTTTTAGAAACAGTTAAGTTATTTTTTCTTAAAGGCATGAATTGGGTAGGTTATCTGTCCAATTTAAAATCGGCAGATATCTTTATCTTATTCAAAGATTTATTTATAATCAAGTTATTAAACAGCCAAAGGGAGATAACATGCAGACCATACAAACACAATTGAAACGCAACTTCTTGATTTCATTCCTGTTATTTTTAATCGGTTTGGCAGGGGGTTATTATTTTTTGGTGATTATCCCCAATCAAATTGGAGAAACACGTGTTGCGGTAGCCGCCAATTTTACTGCGCCGATGAAGAAATTAATTACATTATTTCAAGACGAGACCCGCCATAAAGTATTTGCGGATTATGGTGCGACCGGTCAGCTGTATAAGCAAATTCAAAATGGGGAACGGTTTGACATATTTTTAGCCGCGGACACTCAACATCCTCAATTACTCGCTCAACAAGGTCATACTGTACCCAATACCCATTTTGTGTATGCCATTGGTCAACTGGTACTGTGGAGTAACCAACCGGATTTTGTGGATCAACAAGGGGAAATTTTACGAACCGATCAATTTCAACGTTTGGCCATCGCACCTGTAGACAAAGCCCCTTATGGTAAGGCTGCAAAGCAGACTTTGGAAAAAATGGGACTGTGGGAAACTTTATGGCCGCGAATCACCCAAGGCATTGATTTACCCCATACTTATCGCCTGGTTGCTGAGGGAGAAACACAATTGGGATTTATTGCTCGTTCCCAATTGACGGCTGAAGATCAGGGCTCATTGTGGATTGTACCACAAAGTTTATACACTCCTTTAGAGAACAGCGTAGTTCTGTTAAAACAAGGGACCGATAACAAGGCGGCTTTGGATTTTCTAACCTTTTTAAAGGGGGACACAGCTCGACAAGTGATTAAAGAATTTTCTTATGAAGTGCCCTAAAATCGGTGGGCTTTGAATATTGTAGCGCTGCTTTTTGCAGACATAATCCTCCCATTTAATGGTGAATTATGAGTTATGAATGATTCGCCATTAAATTGGCTTCCCGCAGGTAAGCCCATTCCACCTGTGCTATATTAACTTTAAAATCAACCTGTTAAGGAATTTAACAATGAATTCTCAATTAATTCGGATACCCGTTTGGGACCTACCTGTTCGTTTATTTCACTGGACAGTGCTGGGACTGGTCATTGGTTTATGGCTAACCAGTCAATCGAATTTATGCTATGACATGACCTGGCATGCCTATTTTGGTTATGGACTGTTGACCTTGATTTTATTCAGAATCACCTGGGGAATATGGGGCAGTCATTATGCCTGTTTTAAAGAATTCGTTTGTGGTCCCAAAAAAGTAATTGGCTATATACAACATCTATTTAAACCCAATGCTTCCCTTTACATTGGACATAACCCATTGGGCGCCTGGTCAGTGCTGCTGCTGTTGACCGCCCTTCTGATTCAATCTGGGACCGGATTATTTGCCAACGATGACCTGTTCACCGAAGGTCCTTTGTATGGACTCATTCCCAAAGACTGGAGTGATCTTTTAACCAAAGTGCATAAGTTCAACTTTTATATTGTCCTGTTGGGATTGATTGTGGTACATGTCAGCGCCATCCTATTTTATCGGTTCGTAAAAAAAGAGAATTTACTGCTGCCCATGATCACCGGTTACAAACAACAACCCATTGAGCAAACTGTAGAATACAAACCTGCCAGTCTATGGCGAGCTGGTTTTTTACTGGGCATCTCTGCTGTGGCGGTTTATTTGATCCTATCCATTCCTGATATTTTATCTCAGATTCGGTAAATAAGGGCCCTAAAAAAGGGAACTGACAAAAGTTTCAGTTCCCCAGTGGACAAAAAATGAATCAGTTTAAGAATAATTAATCTTCTTTAAACTCTTCATGGCAACCCTTGCACACCTTGCCAGTGGCGGCAAATTGATCCTTAACCTCATCCACCGTTTTGGCAGTTTTGGCAACCTCAGCCAACTTATCGGCCTCTTCTTGCAATTTCCCAAGGCCGGACTTGAATTTATCAAAATCCTTCCAAATTTCTGGTTTAGCCTCAGTTTTACCCTTATCAGAGCCTTCAACCTCAAAGCCCTCCACAATGGGCAAATTGGCTATCAAAGCAACTCGTCCGGCTTTTTCAGCAAAGGCTTGGGCATCAAACGCTTGTTCGCCCTTGACCATAGCCGCCAAAGTACCGAAATTCCAAGCCATGACCGCGAACGCGCCTTTCCGGTATTCGATTGCCTTGTCTACAAGACTTTCGCTGGCTAGCGCATTTCCCATATTCAGAGCAAACAAACCGGCTAAACTCAGTTTATACAACATTTTCATAGGGTAATTCTCCGTCAATTTCAAGTTAAAATACCAAAATTGAGTGTTTTTAAGTGTGCGATAAGGTTTGTTAAGCATATCACGGGTTGATTGAAAAGCCAAGAGGTGAGCGGTAAAAAAACTAAGAAGGGTTGCTGACAGAAAGCCCATTAATCCTGCCCTCCTTAAAAAAGGGATGGCAGGGGGGTTCACGGCTCAGAAAGAAAAGTAAGTTGGGTTAACACAACGTAACCCAACATTATTCAGCACAACCTTGTCTGCAACACCTATTTTGGTGTAGTTAAAACTTGGAGTAGAGGCTTTAGCCGGACAGCAGTAATCACCACGCAATTTGAGTATATGGAATGATGCCGACCCGCTAAAACTTCCACTCTACCGTCCCTTAACTTAAGGGCAGTACGGCTATTGATACCACCCCAAAGGCGGTGCAACACCCACCGGCAAAAGCCCCCACTCCGACGATTTAGTTGACTCACAAACTCAAATGAGTGTTGCACACAAGGTAACACATTAAATTTTGGAGTCAAATGACCCAATCTACATATCCACCTGCTTACCGCCACTGGTCCCGAGAAAGTCCTGTAATTTGTTCGATCAATTCAACCGACATTCCCTGAGCCTGGAGTTTTTGAGCAATTTCCTGTTTTCCTTTTTCTAATCCAAGTTGTTCTCCCACTTTAACTCCTTTCTTAAATTCCTCTTCTTTCTCCAGATGCAGTCCTCCTTCCAGTGCGTTTTCATCTTTCA
>BeggDRAFT_10007_pt1 | contig 62323 bp, 57 predicted proteins | sample TarBiozoneFS08_3_FD_50710 | JGI IMG/M metagenome (IMG submission 50710) | reverse complement strand
CAAGCCTCCATTCCAGGACCGGCTCAAGCCTCTATTCCAGGACCGGCTAAAGCCTCCATTCCAGGACCGGCTCAAGCCTCTATTCCAGGACCGGATCAAGCCTCTATTCCAGGACCGGCTGAAGCCTCTATTTTAGGACCGGCTCAAGCCTCTATTCCAGGACCGGCTCAAGCCTCCATTCCAGGACCGGCTCAAGCCTCTATTCCAGGACTGGCTGAAGTTTCTATTCCAAGAAGCCATATTCCATTTTTGGAGTAGAGGCTTTAGCCGGTATTTACCGTTACTTTAAAACCCAGTATCTTAGATTGATGCGCTTTGCAAAAGGCGCTCAGCACATCCTACACAGGATATGCGGTCTCTTTTTATGGTTCGTTAGCTATAATTACCAACTACTTTCCTTAAAACTGATTTCCTTATGAATCATTCGCAATTGATGGGTTTCTTGTTATCAGGTTATCTTACGTGTGCTGGTTCAGACAAACAGGCGAATAACCCCCCCTAATCCTTCTTTGGAAAGGAGGGGAAAGGTGCTTCTCATCCCCCCTTGCCAAAAAGGGAATTAAGAAACAGTTTTACTCTCCTTTTTAAGGAGGCGTTAAGAGTAGTTGAGAATGAATTTTAAAAGTCGATGCAGCGTCCTTTTCGTTCCCAATCTCCATAACGAGTGGGTTCAGGCCCCGAGGGTCCCCCAATTTCCAAGGGTAAATTGGAGACAAGAGATTGTGGGCTGGATTTCGTCAGGGACTGTCGTACCTGGAGAATGACAGCTTGGGTGTTTGGACGACAGGATCGCCATAACCAAAATGCTTCTGCCGCTTGTTCCACCAACATTCCCAGTCCATCCAGTGTCCAAGTGGCGTTTTGGAGAATTGCCCATTGCATAAAGGGGGTGGGCTGGGCGGAATACATAAGGTCATAACAGCCTCCTCCTATTGCCAATAAGCCAGTGGGCAAAGGGGGCAATGTTCCCTGTAAACTGGCTGAAGTGCCATTGATGATCAGGTCAAATTGTTGTCCAACTAAATCGGAATAGGCACAGGCACTTATTGGGTGAGAATCAAATAGGGCAGCCAATTCTTGTGCTTTGCTCAGCGTTCGATTGGCAATTGTGCATTTGGCCAGATTCTCATTGAGTAAAGGACCTAAAATACCTCGCACTGCTCCCCCCGCCCCCAAAATCAATAGATGTTTACCCGCCAATTCAAGTTTTTCATTTTCAGTTAAATCCCGCACTAAGCCTATTCCATCTGTATTATCTCCCACCCATTTTCCTTGTTGATCAAACCAGATTGTGTTCACAGAGCCCGCTTGTTGAGCGCGTGGGGTCAGCTGATCCATGAGAGACCAGGCGATTTGTTTGAATGGAACGGTGACATTGAGACCTTGTCCATTCTCAGCTTGAAAAGTGGAAATTGCTTTGGCAAATTCCCCAGCTTCCGTGCTCACCAGTAAAGGTTCATAACGCAGATTTTGAGCCGTTTGTTGAGCAAATAGGGAATGAATCAGTGGTGATTTACTGTGGGCAATTGGATTGCCCATCACAGCATAACGATGTATAGAAGTGGTCATTGGAAGTTTCACTTAGGAAGATTGGTTATAAAAAATGCCATGCTCATTCATATTGGCAGTGTCCACATGGTCTTTACAATAGGGGATGAAAGTTGCTTGGCATTAAGATTGCAGGTAATCTCTGTAACTAATTTTAGTTAGTAAATTCAATAAGTTAAATTAATTTTTAATTAAATTATCATTAAAGGGGCTAAGCCTCTTTGTTAAGGATTTTGCCAAGACCATGGATATTCAATTAGCCAATACACTTCTTAAAAATGAGGCTGTGATGAAATACTGGATAACTTTTTCAATCTTGTTTGTTTTGGCAATGGGGGGAATTGCTAAGTTAACACTTTCCGCTTACCCTGGCCGGTCAATTCCCGTTTATCAACAGGCCGATTTTCGTTGGCAGCCTTGTTGGTTTAAGATCCCCTCTTCTAAAATGGTACAGTGTGGATATTTTTATCCCTCAGATAATGAGTCTCAACAGTTTGAGATTCGTTTACCGGTGGTGGTGATCAAGAATCCAGAATTTTCCAATTCAGATCACATTAAATCTTTAGTTTATTTGTCTGGGGGACCTGGCAGTCCCACTGGTTTAGATGCTGATTCTATTGAGCAATGGTGGAGCTGGATAGATTCCAATGAGTGGCCAGCCAATTTGGTGTTGTTTGATCAACGCGGCAGTGGTTTAAGCAGTCCCAAATTGGAATGTCCCAATATGTTCGCTATGATAAAGGAGAATTTGCAGCATCATTTAACTCCTAAAGAAGAAGTACATGCGTGGAGAGAGGCCGCTCAACAATGTCATGAGCAGTTGCAAAAGCAAGGTATTCAGTTGAGTCATTATAATACTACTCGAAGTAGTCAAGATGTGTCAGAATTGATGACTTTGTTGGGGGAAAAGAATTGGCATTTGTATGGAGTCTCCTATGGGACTCGATTGGCATTGGAAACTTTACGTAATTTTCCTGAACAAGTTCAAAGTGTTATTTTGGATTCCAGTTATCCACCCCACGTGAATGAATTATTGGAAAAGCCGTTTATTTATGACAATGCCTTCAATATTTTGATCAACAGTTGTCAGGCTCATGTGGATTGTCAAGCCAAATTCCCGAATTTACAGGCTCATCTGGAACAGTTGCTTCATGATTTGCATACGCAGCCCGTAACTTTGTATGTCACTGATCCTAGAAATAAAACTCCCATAAATTTCATTCTCAATGATCATCGATTGTTCGATGTTATTTTCAATGCCTTATACAATTGGGAATCTCTGCAGGTTGTGCCAGCCGCGATTGAAGGTATGATTGCAGGGAATCATGCGTTATTACAATCATTGGTTAATGATTATGTGGATTTGGTATTGAGTGAGAGTTTCAGTTATGCCGCTTATCTGTCAATAGAGTGCCACGATCAGCCTCCGGTTAGCCGGGAAAGTTTTTTGGCGAGTTTAGAAAATTTTCCTCGGGTAAAACCGTATTTGGAAGATCAATGGGATTATAATTTGTGCCAAATTTGGCAGGTTGGGCAGGCTCGTCCAGAATTTCAACAGCCCGTGCAATCAAGTACTCCTACTTTGATTCTGGCTGGGGAATATGATCCAGCGACACCTTTAAATTGGGCTCAACAAACAGTGGAAACTTTGGATCAGGGTTATTTAGTTCCGTTCCCTGGTTTGACTCATGGGGTGGTAGACAGTGATTTTTGTGCTTCAGAGGTGGTCAAGAATTTCCTGCATAATCCCAACGAATATCCCAATCATGAATGTTTGTCTTGGCCGAACGAGTTGGATTTTTTACTTGAGGAAGAGGAGCAAGTCAATCTTCTATTGCTTGGCGGTCAGTGAGGAAGGCGAGGGTAGAGAATTATTGGGAGCGTTTGCTGGAGTCCCTTTTTCAGTGAGAGAATGCACTCTATCCTCGATCAACAGTATAATTTTATTGTCATAGGTTAGGGTTTTATGAGATTTTTTATCCACTTTTGTTTCTTGAACTGATTTGGGGGGACCTAAGATTTGTTGGACTTGTTGTGTGGTCATGGCTAAGGTAACTTGTTGTATTTTCACTTTGTCTTCCAACAAGGTCAATAGTTCCTGGGGAAGTATTCCCTCTCGTTGCCAGGTTTGGATTAAGAATTCAAGTCGTTGTTGTTTGAGCGAATCGTTGTGTTGTTGTTCCCGTTGTGCTTGTTGAGTGAGTTGTTGTTGATGGTGGGACTGAGCTTGGGAACGTAATTTGGCGGCTTGTTCCGGGGGCAACAGGTGTCCGGTGTCATCTATTAGGCGATTGTATTCGTCAAAGACCTGTACCGGAGGATAAGTTTCCAATTGTGGATAGTGGGGATTTCGATACCAAGGGGGAAATTGGTTAGACAGGTATAGGGTGCCGGTATTGGGGTCTTTCCAAGTGTAAAAGCGGGAGTTTGTGGGTAGAGCGGGAGTGGGTTGACCTCCGCCGGCTACCGGTGGAAGTTGGATGATTTTAAGTTGTCCACATTGGTCTGATAAAGGACTTCCATCGCAGCATTGGTCTCCACATAATTGAGTGGTTTCGGGACAACAGAGGGGCTGGGCAGTTATGTGGGGGGGTAGAAGGGTGAGGGTGTAGAGAATAAGGAGTGAAGAGTGAAGTGGGTTGTTTGGATTCCCAAATCCACGGTAAGAAATGCAGATGGTTTCCTCACTCTTCACGATGGTTTTTATTTCTTGATTTCGTTGATTACAGTGGTCCCTGGAGTGCTGGGAAGACGGGGCATAGTTTGTTCAGGGAATTCTCCAGTTAATGCGTTTAAAAAGGCTACAATGTCAGCGACTTGTTCGTCTTTAAGGTCTTTATCCAGTTGGGTTTTGGCCATGACTCGAACTGCTTCATCCAAGGTGGAGACCAGACCATTGTGAAAGTAAGGGGCAGTCAGGGCAACATTGCGTAAAGTGGGAACTCGCCACATATTTTTGTCGGCTTCTTTTTTGGTGACTTCAAAGCGGCCAGGATCAGCAGTGAGTTGGTATTGAGTTTCATAGTCAGTTTTGGGGTAAGTGGGGAATTTCATGAAGAAGCCGGTGCCCATTTCCAATTTGGGACCACTGAAGTTGGGTCCACTGTGGCAGCTGGTACATCCGATCTCCAAAAAGGTTTCCATGCCTTTAATTTGTTGTTTGTTCAGGGCTTTTTTGTCGCCTTTGACATAACGGTCATAGGGGGAATTGGGGGTAACCAGGGTTCTCTCGTAAGCGGCAATGGCTTTGACAGCATTATCGGCAGTCATGGGATTCTTATCCCCTTCAAAAGCAGCTTTGAACAGGTCAGCATAGCCGGGAATGTTGGCTAACATCTTTATGACGGCGTCCCAGTCTGGCATTCCCATTTCAATGGGGTTGGTGACTGGTCCCTTGGCTTGTTCTTCTAGGGTGGGGGCTCGGCCATCCCAAAATTGTACGCTTAAATGGGCAGCATTCCAAACGGAAGGGGCTCCACGTCCGCCTCGTTGGTCAGCCACGCCTATAGAGTTAGGTCGGTTGTCATCTCCTCCAGCCATGACGTTGTGGCAAGAGTTGCAAGAGACGACGCCATTGCTGGATAAACGGGGGTCAAAGTAGAGGGTTTTACCGAGTTCTATTTTGGCAGCAGTTTGGGGATTGTCCTTTGGAATAGGTGGAGTATCTGGAAGTGCTTCCCATTGGGCAAGTAGGGGAGGGGTGAAAATGCTGAGGAGTCCAGTGATAAGGAGGGGGGTTGCAAGTTGCATAGAGGTACCTTATGGGGTGGTAATTTAGGCGGTTAGTTGTGAAGTGAGTTTTTAGGGAAGGTGGTTTTTTTTCTAAAAGGGCGGTGGCATTTTTAGCCAAAATGACAGAGGTAGTGTACTGGATTGTGCTCAAGGGCTTCGATTTGAAATGAAGTTTGAGCGGCTACGTTGAAACTTTGTCCTTTTTCGACAGTTTGCCAGTCGGTGTTGGCGATGTTGATCCGACAGTGTCCTTCCACAATTTCCATTTTTTCAGCGACGCCAGTGGTGAAGGTGAGGGGAGATCCAGGCAGGATGACGCCTACACTTTTTTTAGTGCCGTCTGGGTACAATAGGGTATGACTGACGCATTGGCCGTTAAAGTAAACATTGGCTTTGGTTAGAATACTGACTTGGTCAATTTGCTGCATGAGTTAATTCTTTAGTAAAATTGGGATTTTGGGAGGTTCCGATATTTTTTTCTTATCAAACGTCAATCAATGAGACCTTTGTAGGACCTTCCCTAAGTTTCTACTTTTTCTAAAGGAAGAAGTTAGGGAAATTGCTGAGTCGATGTTTATGATAACTGATCTTGATGGTAAAATCCAGAGGGAGTGGGTTCATTATCCTCCAGCTCCTGTACCCATAATTTTAAGTAGATTGTCTTGAATTTTGAGAAGTTCTTGTTGGGTGGCTGCGGGCAGTTTTTGAGTGCTACTTAATAGCAGTTCCATATTGAGGGTGGCTAGCCAGAATTGGGCGTGTTGGTCCTGATAAAGAGCGATACGACAAGGTAGGTAAACCGCCAATTCAGGGGTATATCGTATTAGCGTTTGTAGAGTATCTCCCCCGCAAAATTCAAAAATTTCTACATGAGGGATTTTTCCGTCCCGATAATCCTGAATAAGATGGGTGTTCACCAGTGGAAATTCCAGTTGTTGGGCTGTTTCGCGCAGAGAGGAGTTAACTTGAGTGGGTGCTACTCCTTTATCCAAAGGTATTTTGATGAGCAACGCCGTGGCTATATCCTTTTTGAGAGCTTGTTGTATGAAATGACCGAATAAAGTGATAAACTTTTCATCAAATGGGCGGATTATCTGTTGGCCCTGACCATAGAAAAGGAGTAGAATGCCTATGAACATTATCCCAAACAGGGCCAGCAGGTTCCTCAGGGCGTTGAGGGCAAAGTGAATTATCTTCAGCACAGTGTTCTGAAATGAAGGTTTGTAAGGTGCAAATTGAGGTGGATATTCAACTTTGGGTGGCATGTACTAACTTTTTTTAGCATCAACATTCCTTTATTTCGGAGTAGAGGCTTTAGCCGGTCAACCATGGAGTAGAGGCTTTAGCCGGTCAGCTATGGAGTAGAGGCTTTAGCCGGTCAGCCATGGAGTAGAGGCTTTAGCCGGTCAGCCATGGAGTAGAGGCTTTAGCCGGTCAGCTATGGAGTAGAGGCTTTAGCCGGTCAGCTATGGAGTAGAGGCTTTAGCCGGTCAGCTATGGAGTAGAGGCTTTAGCCGGTCAGCCATGGAGTAGAGGCTTTAGCCGGTCAGCCATGGAGTAGAGGCTTTAGCCGGTCAACCATGGAGTAGAGGCTTTAGCCGGTCAACCATGGAGTAGAGGCTTTAGCCGGTCAACTATGGAGTAGAGGCTTTAGCCGGTCAGCTATGGAGTAGAGGCTTTAGCCGGTCAACCATGGAGTAGAGGCTTTAGCCGGTTGGGTATGATAAAAACGGAAGAAACGGTTTTCTCCAGTTAAGATCTGTCAATTTAAGCAAGATTAGCGCCATTACAGGTTTACCCAAGTTCCCAGTAAATAGGAGCTGTTTTGCAGTCTCATTGGCACTGACTTGAGATTTTAAGGAATCCCATAATGAGGGAAGTTTAATTCATGACAGCACGATGTAAATACTTTGGTACCGACGGCATTCGCGGTACAGTAGGCGAGAGTCCAATTACCCCGGAGTTCATGTTAAAACTGGGATGGGCAGTCGGTCAAGTGCTCAAAAATGGGCCTCAACGCCATAAGGTATTAGTTGGTAAGGATACCCGCATTTCCGGGTATATGTTTGAGTCGGCTCTGGAGTCTGGATTGTCGGCTGCTGGGATGGATGTCCGTTTACTAGGTCCCATGCCAACTCCTGCAATTGCTTATTTAACACGAACTTTTCACGCTCAAGCAGGAATTGTAATCAGCGCATCTCACAACCCTTATCCGGATAACGGTATTAAGTTTTTTTCCCACGCTGGAACCAAGTTAGCGGATGAAGTGGAATTGGCGATCGAATCCTGGTTGGATCGTCCCATGCGTACCGTATCGCCAGAACAATTGGGTAAGGCGGAACGAATTGAAGATGCGCCTGGACGTTATATCGAATTTTGTAAAAGTACTCTACCTTTCGATATCGACCTCAAGCAATTTAAGTTGGTGGTGGATTGTGCGCATGGGGCAACTTATCACATTGCCCCCAATGTTTTTCGGGAATTGGGGGCTGAGGTCGAGACTTTAGGTACTCAGCCGAATGGACTCAACATTAATGACCGATGTGGAGCAACTTATCCTCAAACCCTACAAAAGGCAGTATTAGAACTGGGGGCTGATATGGGTATTGCTTTGGACGGTGATGGTGATCGAGTCATCATGGTTGATCACCAAGGAAATATCCTAGACGGGGATGATCTTCTTTATATTATCGCCATTGCCCGACATCAAGCTCAACTTTTGACCGGTCCTGTGGTAGGAACTTTAATGAGCAATCTGGGATTGGAGCAGGCCTTACAGCAGCGAGGAATCCCTTTTTTGCGGGCTAAAGTGGGAGACCGCCATGTTTTGGAATTGCTCCAACAGCAGCAGGGTATTTTGGGCGGAGAAACGTCTGGACATTTGTTGTGTTTGGATCGAACAACCACTGGAGATGGCATCGTCACGGCTTTGCAGATACTTGCGATTGTCATCCAAACTCAGAGCCAACTGGCTGAACTCAAAAGGGGGCTGCATAAATATCCCCAAGTCCAGCTTACAGTTCCTTTATCCTCTTCATCAACAGGGGAAAATGCTTCCGCCCAAGACATATTAAATCATCCTGAAATGAGGGCAGTTCGGCAACAAGTCGAGAAAATACTGGGTAATACCGGACGTTTTTTATTACGTCCTTCAGGCACTGAACCTGTGATTCGGATCATGGTAGAAGGTCCAGAGGGCAAACTCATTGCAGAACTTGCTCAGCAATTTGCTGTAGTACTCCAACGTATTGCTGGGGAGTGAAAACTGAACCATGAAAAATGCAAGCTCATGTGATATATTAGTTCATAGCAATTATCTAAACTTTAAGCATGAGTTACTATTACCATTTAAATGTTATAGTAAAACTAATTTAATAAATGGGTTAATAAGCGATAGACTAACACATGTAGGATCTCAAGTGGAATCGCCATGATGGGCTTTTTATTCGTCAACCCATCCTACATGTGCTTCGTTTATACACTCTACGTTTGTCACTTAGGGGGCAAAGACACGCAGCACACTCCAAACTATGCAGACTTCAAGGTGGCTAGAGTTGGCTTATGCGGGAAGTTTATTCAAATGACGACACCCCCCAAAACTTTTAAAGATTAGATAAAAAATAAATAACAACCACAAATCCATACATCATCCTTTTTTAGCCCGTCATCATTACAATGCCCATTCACTGGAAACGCTTTTATGACATACAAACCCACCCCGGAGAATAACTTACCTTTTTCTCTGATCACGCATGATGAAGACATTGAGCGGGCCTCACGTTCCATGAAAGCCATGTCCCACCCATTACGCCTGAAAATACTGTGTACTTTAGGGGAAAAAGAGTACAGCGTGCAAGACATAGTTGACCAAGTGGGTACATCACAAAGCAATATATCCCAGCACCTAGCCATACTGCGGGACAAAGGAATCTTGGCCTCTCGTAAAGATGCCAATCGAGTCTACTATCGAGTCAGTGATGCCAGAACCCTCCGCTTGATAAGCATGATGCGGGAAGTATTCTGCTCCTTTTGTGCTTAGAAAATGGAGTGTGGAGTGCAAATCTTGATTTGCACAAACATTTGTAGGATGCACATCCCACACCTAAAATTGTCGAGATATACAAAACTAAAGGCCGCATTTTAACCTAAAATAAGGACATTGGTTAACAATACCTACCGCTCTCCGAACACAACAACAAACCCTTCATCCTACTTCATTAAGGAAAATTATTACAATGACTATAGAACGCATCGTAGTAAGTGCAGCGGGCACCTTCATACTACTCTCTCTCCTACTGGCCTATCTTCACTCTCCTTACTGGCTGGGATTCACCGCTTTCGTTGGCTTTAACCTACTACAAAGCGGAATTACCGGGTTCTGTCCTTTAGCCATCATACTGGCCAAATTGGGCGTACCCAGTGAAGCACACAAAGCCCGTCTAAGTTCTTAACTTCTCTTAATCACCAGATTATGGAACAATTTATCCAATTTGCCGGACAACACCTTTGGTTGATCACTGCCTGGCTATTCGTATTCGGTCTACTGATATGGACCTTTATTGGGGACGCTTTACAAGGAGTCCAACACCTCAGTCCTCAACAAGCCGCCTTACTCATGAATCATGAGAATGCTATTGTCGTCGACGTTCGTGAAGAAAGTGAGTATATTCAAGGACATATACTCGAAGCCCTGAACATTCCCATCAGCAACTTATCCGACAAAATTCAACGGCTCACCCCCTATCAACTCCGTCCTGTAATAATAACCTGTTTAAGTGGCAATCGCTCCGTTCAGGCTTATCATCGTCTCAAGAAGGCAGGCTTTACCCGTTTGCATAACTTAAAAGGCGGAATTATCGCCTGGCAAAATGCGAATCTTCCCCTCAATAAGGGAAAAAAATAACTCCCTGACAAGAGAATCTTCTACTGTCGATAACAGAGTCTATTTCTCTTGTCCACACTTTGCATGCAGCACCATTCACTTATCGACTGACTCTATATCTTAAGGATAACCCTAATGCCCGAACAGATTCCTCCCGGAAAAAATACTGAACAATTTGTCATTCAACACGTATACACCAAAGATATCTCTTTTGAAACCCCCAATTCTCCCCATATATTTAAGGAAACCTGGCAACCTCAACTGCACGTAGAGATCACCAATGAAGTGTCTAATTTAGAGGATACTGTGTTTGATATCACTTTAAAAGTCACAGCCACCGTCAAGAATGCCGAAAAAACAGCCTTCCTGGTAGAAGTTCATCAGGCGGGCATATTCAACATTGCCGGATTTGACGAACCCCGGCTAAAACAACTCCTGAACACCACCTGTTTACACGTCCTATTCCCATACGCACGGACTGCCATCTCCAACTTGGTACTTAATGGCGGATTTCATCCCCTATTACTCCCCCAACCCAACTTTGAAGTCATGTATGCTCAACGACTCAACCAAACCTCTAAGCCCAACTAAATTCCCAAAATAATGAAAAGCGGTAACAGGACAGGGGAATGAATGCACTCTGAAATATTGGTATTAGGAGCCGGGTCTTGGGGCACCGCATTAGCCATGGTATTGGCTCGCAATGGGGGAAAAGTTCGGTTATGGGCCCGAGACCCAGAACAACTCAAATCCATGACCCACCACCGCCAGAACCTCAAGTATCTTCCAGACATACCATTCCCCCTATCCTTACAAATTGTGGGAGACTGGCAACCGCATATTCACACTGCCCAAGACCTGATCATTGCCGTTCCCAGCCATCATTTCCGCTCTCTATTGGAACAACTCGCACCCCATTTGGAAAACAAACAACTCTGTTGGGCAACTAAGGGCATAGAAGAAGGCACAGGCACTTTGCTCCACCAAGTGGTTCAACAAACAGTACCAAAACTCACGGGGCTTGGCGTCCTGTCCGGACCTTCCTTTGCAACTGAAGTGGCCAGAGAACTTCCCACCGCAGTCACGGTAGCCACCAATTCTTTAGCTTATGCCTACCACCTGGTCACCCTATTTCACAATCGCTATTTCCGCCTTTACACCAGTTTGGACATGATCGGCGTCCAAATTGGCGGTGCAGTTAAAAATAGCATTGCCATCGCGGCAGGCATTGCCGACGGCTTAGGCTTCGGTGCCAACACCCAAGCGGCCCTTATCACCCGCGGCTTGGCAGAAATGGTTCGTTTGGGGACCACCCTCGGTGGACAACGGGAAACCTTTATGGGACTGGCTGGTTTAGGCGATTTGGTACTCACTTGTACCGACAATCAATCCCGAAATCGGCGCTTTGGCCGCGCCTTGGCTCGCGGCTACACTGTTTCTCAAGCCCAAGCCAGCATTGGCCAAGTGGTGGAAGGCATCCGTGCCACTTCTGAAATTTATCGACTGGCTCAACAACATGCCATCTTAATGCCCATTGTGGAACAAATCTACCACGTGTTGGAACAACATTACAGTCCACAAGAAGCAGTGCATAACTTGTTGGATCGTGAACCTAAAAGTGAATAATAAACACGGTCCCTTTTCATGCGCAAAATGCTTATGGGAATCGGTGGATGACAGCGCGAAAAAAGCCCCCTTATCCAGCCTGCGCCAATTTGAATTTTGCCAAAGTTGGTTTATGCAAGAGGTCTAATTTAGTTTTCATTCACAACTCAGTTTTTGCTCGATCACCCCTTAAGCAATTCACTCAAAGTTTCCAATTCCCCCAAGGTGTCTTCCAACACACTCCAAGCCCTATGAACTTTTGAATCAGGAGATTGATCGGGCAACCAGTGTAAATCCAAACGATCTTGATGAGCTGCCAAATGGGAACGAGTGAAACAGCGCCAACGTTCGCCCTCTTCCCTGACCGATTTGCCCAGCGGGTCTTCCCCATACACCAGTTCAAATGGTTGCAACTGTTCCCGAGTTAAGCGCACATATTGCCCAAGAATGGGGGCTCGACTGCGAGCGTCATAGCACCAAGTATATTCCGTTCCTTCTCCGTGATTTTGAGACTTATAAAAAAAGAGTACATGAGCAGCCATGGCATGTGGATAAAACAGTCCCAAAGGCAATTTTAAAACGGTGTGTACCACGCAATGATCCAGCAATTTTTGGCGAATATAGTGGGCAGGGCCGGCGGCATTGAGTAATTGATCGGGCACGATAACGGCAGCTCGCCCGCCTGGTTTCAACATTTGGTAAAGGGTATGCAAAGAGGCCAGGGAAGCATCATGTTGATTGGAAATCACGTCCGTGTCACTGGTCAAGACACTGAATATTACATCTGCCTTGGGCCATGTTTGCAGATCGATGAGTAAACTGTCTTCCCATAACACGGGAAGTTTTTCCGGCTCGAAAATGCCATGCAATAGACAATTCATCAACGCCAAACGTTGACGGGAACGGTTTTGTTCTTTGCCCATCACTTGACCAGAGAAATTGGATTTGCCAGACAAATTGGAGGAGTTAAACTGAATTTCCTCTTGGATCACTTGCAAATAATGATTTACGGCAACTATAAAGTGGCCCGTACCCGCAAAGGGATCTTGAATTGTTTCCTCAAGTTGGGGTTGAGTCAAAATGACCATAAGATCCAATAAAGGTCGAGGCGCCCGAAGTAATCCACTGTGATTTTCTCGCGCATAAATTTCCAAAAGTGTGTCATAAACTTCTCCACTGTCGGTTTGAGGAAGTGGATCAATATGAGATAAGGTGCTGATCAATAAGGCCAATTGGTCAGGTGTTTTCAAATGGGTTTTTGCTTCGGCAAACAGAGTTTGGACAATCGGCAGTGGACTTTGAAAATGACTTAAAATATCTGAGTAATATTCATACTGAGATTGACCTGCCAAACTGGTTAAAATATCCCAACTGCATGCAGTAGACAAACCCCGGGCTGGGGCCACTTTCAACCACCATAACCAACTGAGCTCGGTTAGATAATCAGTATAACACATACTGCTGCTTTGATAAAAATTTCTGGCAGGCAGCCACAACCTCTGCGCAACGTGAGTTGTGATGTCCATATCTAACAATACTTCAGGTTGAAGGTTAATTTTAGAATCATTGATTTGAAACTCACATCGTTAGTATAAATTGGGCCAATCTTAATCCAACAAAGTATGAAAATTTTGTTGGGCTAGGGTGTAAAAAAGTAACCCATGCCTTAACATAAGTAATCAGTTTTTATAAAAAAATAGTCTCAGGTGGATAATTGAATTTCAACAGTGGCAATAGGGAGGTACGGTTTATGATGAAGGCGAAAGATTTAATGAATGAAGAGGTGCATACTCTTAAGCCTACAGACACTGTGTATCAGGCTCGAAAGTTGATGTTAGAAAAACGAATTCGTCATATTCCAATTGTCAATGATCAGAGAGAATTTGTAGGATTGTTGACAAAGCGGGACGTACTGGCTGTTTCAGTTTCTGCATTGGCAGATATCAATCCCAATGAAAGGGATGAGCTGGAATCAGCAATTCCCATCAGCGAGGTGATGACGATGGATTTAATGGTGGCAGAAGAGGAAACTGATTTAAGTGAGGCTGCTCAATTTATGTTAGATGAAAAACACGGTTGCCTACCTGTATTACGAAATGGTCGTTTAGTGGGTATCATAACAGAGGCTGACTTTGTGCGCTTGGCCATCTACTTGATGGAAAAGTTAACTGTTCAAAGTCAGAATCTTCCGTAAATTGTTCCTACTGCCTTCTTCTACATTTCTAAAGGGGTATTGATGCTTACAAGTGATTTCTCTTCCCCATTGTTTGTCCAATCATTATTGAATTTTACAGACAATGCCCTCATTTGTCATTTTTGAGTGCATGGAAATTATTTATTGACCTTACGTAAAAGGAGTAAGTAGGATGGGTTTCCCATTGTCAGCTTATCCTACCGCTCACCGGCTAAAGCCTCCACTCCAGCTAAAGCGCTGCCTACGGCTGCTCACCGGCTAAAGCCTCCACTCCAGCTAAAGCGCTGCCTACGGCTGCTCACCGGCTAAAGCCTCCACTCCAGCTAAAGCGCTGTAGAGTGGGCAAACGTTCTTTTATTTGCCTATCATTCATACTTGGAATTGGGTAGACAACGATAAAACTATTGCCACCCTACCATTATCCGCCACTTAATTAAAGTATATCTCAATTAAAATACGTTGGAGTAGAGGCTTTAGCCGGCCGGCGGTAGGTATCACCCCGCACTCACAAATTACAATGGACTACCGCCGGTTCATACATGAAACGGGTGGATGACCAAGACTCAGTTGTTCGCCTGACTGTTACCCCTAAAATACGTTGGAGTAGAGGCTTTAGCCGGCCGGCGGTAGGTATCACCCCGCACTCACAAATTGCAATGGACTACCGCCGGTTCATACATAGAACGGGTGGATGACCAAGATTCAGTTGTTCGCCTGACTGTTACCCCTCGGGAAAAATTTGAATTCTTCAGCCCCTCTTAAAGCTAAGAAGGGTCAATGAATTCATCCGCTTAACCACATATCTCAAATTTAAGGAGAACCATTGAATGGTAGAAATCACCCAACAATCCGTTGAAACAGCACTTAAAGAATATATTGATCCTTATTTGCAAAAAGATTTAGTTTCTGCCAAAACGATCAATAATATTCAAATTGACGGTAAAAAGGTGACTGTCGATTTGACTTTAGGGTATCCAATTCAAGGATACAAGGAAACCTTGATCAAACAGCTCACCGCTAAGGTTGGGGCATTGGATAATGTTGAACAAGTGGAAATACAGGTCACGCAAAAAATCCTGGGTCATGCCGTACAAAAAGGCGTCAATCCTCTCAGCGAGATCAAAAATATCATTGCGGTAGCCTCTGGAAAAGGAGGAGTGGGCAAATCAACTACAGCAGTTAATCTCGCCTTAGCCCTACTTTCTGAAGGAGCTCAGGTTGGATTGTTGGATGCTGACATCTATGGACCCAGTCAGCCACGCATGCTTGGAGTAAATTCACGTCCTGAATCCAAGGATGGAAATAGCCTAGAACCCATTATGGGGCATGGTTTGCAAACCATGTCCATTGGTTACCTCATAGAAGAAGAAACCCCCATGATTTGGCGGGGTCCCATGGTCACTCAAGCTCTAGAACAACTGCTAAAAGAAACTCGTTGGCGTCAACTGGATTACCTCATCGTTGACCTGCCTCCGGGTACTGGAGATACTCAACTTACTTTGGCACAAAAAATACCAGTCAGTGGCGCCATCATCATCACCACTCCCCAGGATATTGCCCTATTGGATGCTCGTAAAGGACTGAAAATGTTTGAAAAAGTCAATGTGCCAGTATTGGGCATTGTGGAAAATATGAGCATACATATTTGCAGTAAATGTGGACACGAAGAACCCATTTTTGGTCAAGGTGGAGGACTGCGTATGGCCCAAGAAACCGGAGTGGATTTCCTGGGTGCCCTGCCTCTTGACATAAGAATTCGGGAACAAACGGATCAGGGCAAACCCACCGTTATTGCAGAACCTGACAGTCGTTTGGCCCAAATTTACCGGGAAATTGCACGCCGTATGACCGCCAAACTGTCGCTGCAAGCCAAGGAATATTCCACCAAATTCCCATCCATTAAGATAGTCAACAATTGATCATCCCCAAAACTGTAGAATAAACAGGATAAGTTGCGCAATGTAACTCAACCCTATGATACAGAAGGATAACATCCCTTCAAGAGGTGTTATCCTTAGTATACCTAACGCACCATAAAAAGAGCTCACGCAGACTACATCCTACAAAAGATGATTGTAGGCGCCAATTTAAACTACCCTATTACATATTTTCAAACAAACAATTGTATTTCACACTCACTTATGCTAGTCTGGGTAGTCTACAACTGGGTAGAGACATTGGAACTTACACTTATGAAATTATCACTAAAAATCATCCTGTTAACCAGCTTATTGAGCACTGCTCTTATTCCCTTTCAATCTCATGCCACTTCTAGAATTGTCGGAGGAGAACCGGCAACTCCAGGAGAATTCCCTTGGATGGCTGTCTTAGTACACTCAGACACCACGGTATCTCTGCAAGAAAATTTCTTTTGTGGAGGCACTTTAATCGCCCCAGAATGGGTATTAACTGCCGCCCATTGTGTAAACTCAGAATCAGTCAACACTTTTCAAGTGGGGCTCGGCATGACCCAAATGAGCCTCACTGAGGGCGTAGAATATTTTGGGATCAAAGATATCTTCGTACACCCTAATCATACAAGTTACTATTATCATGAAGATTTTGACATTGCCCTGGTGCAACTGGACAGACCAGCCCCTCATCCAACTGTAACCCTTTTTCAAGGACCTCTTCCTGAAGGTGCCTCAGCTCTGGCCATCGGCTGGGGACAGCAAGGTCAGCTTTCCAATTGGTCTCACCTGATTTGGGACACATTGCGCCCAGAACTGGAGACCTTTTATGCGGATAAATATCAGAAATATAACTTTCATGAGTGCGAACAACTCGAGGAATCTGCTCAATTTCCTTGTTTTATGGAAGAGTTACAAAATTCTCTGCAATACTCTTTTACAGATAATTTATCATATGCTTTACCCTTCAGTGGCACAGATCTCCTCTCCGATCAACTGCAAAAAGTTTCCCTTCCCCTGGTTTCCCAAGACACCTGCCAATCTATACTTCTCTCTTATGGAGGAGAATTCACTGACAACATGCTTTGCGCAGGGTTTCCAGACGAAGGTGGCAAAGACACCTGCTATGGAGACAGCGGCGGACCCCTATTAATTCTCAATGGTCAAGAATGGCAACAAATTGGCATCACCTCGTTTGGAACAGGCGAATGTGCTCAACCTGACTCCGTGGGTGTCTACAGCAACGTCATGAATTTGAGAAGCTTTATTGACAACACCCTAAACAGCTGCCCGCCCTATTCTCCTTCTCTAAGCATAGATATCCTGCCCAAAAGAACAGGAGGCGCCACAGTCGCCGGACGTTGGACTAGCTTGGGAGAAGGGATGCAATACCGTCTATTTTACGCTCCTTATCCAGAAGCCAAACCTGTTTCTACAGTAGAACTGGGTCCCACATTAGAACTCATCGTAGAATTAGAAACAGGTCAACACTATTTCGTGGCCATTCAAGCCGAAAACGTCAACAGCGGCTGCCAATCCCTCCTATCCGAATGGAGCACCCTCATCATACCCTAAAAAAACATTCCCGGGGGACTTACATTGGAGTCGAGGCTTTAGCCGGTTGGACTTGAGGCTTTAGCCGGTCAGCAGTAGGCATCACCCCATACACAAATGGCAAGGGCCTCTATGGCTGACCGACTAAAGCCTCGACTCCAGCCGGCTCGACTCCAACCTACCGGCTAAACAACTCTAACCGGCTAAAGCCTTGACTCCAACTCTAACCGGCTAAAGCCTCGACTCCAACTCTAACCGGCTAAAGCCTCGACTCCAACTCTAACCGGCTAAAGCCTTGACTCCAACTCTAACCGGCTAAAGCCTTAACTCCAACGTAATTGACTATGACCGCACAGCGGTCTGCTACAAAGAACTCAAACACTTATGCGTTATTTCTGCACCTTCTTTGACCACCGCTATCTGCCCAAGGGACTTGCCCTTTACCAATCCCTCATTCTCCACTGCTCACACCCTTTCCAACTCTCCATATTATGTCTAGACCGTCCCTGCCACCAAACCCTCTCACAACTCAACCTGCCCTTCATCCAACTCATTGAACTTTCTGAATTAGAACAGGCAGATCCCGCCTTACTGCGCACCAAAACCGAACGCACCCTTGCTGAATACTATTTCACCTGCAAAGCCTGTCTGCCAGCTTACCTATTTGAACAACAATCCCACATTGACTTTTTAACCTATCTGGACGCTGACCTCTTCTTCTTCTCCTCCCTTGATCCCATTTACCAAGCCACCGCTGACTATTCTGTCGCCATCACTGGCCACCGTTTCTCCCCCGCCAACCAATCACTTGAAGTATTTGGTCTCTACAACGCCGGCTGGATGGCCTTTCGTCGAGACACCCAAGGCCTCGCTTGCTTGCGTTGGTGGAGAGAACGTTGCATAGAATGGTGCTATGATCGAGTCGAAGGTCAACGCTTTGCCGACCAAAAATACATCAACCTTTGGCCTGCCCTATTTCAAGGTGTCCTAGCATTACCCCATAAAGGCACCAATCTTGCCCCCTGGAATATCGACAACTACCAAATCACCCGTCGAGACAACCAACTGTGGGTAGACGAACAGCCCCTCATTTTCTACCATTTCACCTCATTAAAAGAAGACGAAAATGGCCAACTCTCCATTCACCTTTCCGCCCAACAATTCATCCAAGGTCAACTCAAACCCGCCTTACATTGGATGTTTGAACACTACATCCATATATTAAAACAAACCAAACAACTCATTGCCCCCTTATTACCCCAAGTTTCATTGAGTTACAGCGTTCGAGGCCAACCAATTCCTGCCCACACTGCTCAACCCGAATTTCATGTCTCTGCACTCAACAATCCTCAACCTGCTTCCCCCACCATTTCCAAATCTCCAACTCAACAACCCAGTCCCAACCCTTCAATTCAACAATCCAGTCCCCATCAAAACCGCACCGGTTTAGAAACTCTGATTGCCCAAATGGAAGCCACCTTACTTCCTCATCCCCCTCAAAATAGCACCCAGAAAAATCCCAACTCTCCCATTCCCCAAACTCCACAACTCACATCCTTGGCGACCAATAACCCGCGGCGTCAAGTCAGTTTACTCATCGTACAACCCGAAATCATTGACCTGATCAATCAGCAACACACCGTCGAAGCCCTCCAATCTCTGGAAACCCAAATTCGGTCCCAACCCACCCACGCGGCAGCCCACAATGACCTGGGAATTCTATCTTTCCAAATACCTACTGCCCGAGAAAAAGCCTTACAACACTTAGAACAGGCTGCGCATTTACAACCTCAACAACTTGTTTTTCAAAGAAATTTAGCCTATGGCTATCGCATGCTAAAACGGTTAAATGAAGCTTTACAAATCTTTTCCAAATTGGCTGCCCAACAACCTCAACAAGTCGAATGGCTGATCAACTGTGCCGAACTTTGCCAAGCATTGGCTCAGCCTGAGCAGGCGCAAGATTTTTGGCAAAAAGCCGCGCAACTGGACCCCAAAATCAAAGCCACTTAAACTCTCCGTTGGAGTGGAGGCTTTAGCCGGTCAGCGGTCGGACTTTGCAATTTGTGTATGTGGGGGGATGCCTACGACTGACCGGCTAAAGCCTCCACTCCAATCTATCTTCCAGAGCCCCACTCCGGCTAAAGCCTCCACTCCAACCTATCTTCTAGAGCCCCACTCCGACTAAAGCCTCCACTCCAACCTATCTTCTAGAGCCCCACTCCGACTAAAGACTCCGCTCCAATGGGGAAATTCCCTTTTATTTTTTAGTATCTCATCTTCATCGCACCATTTACTTTCTCAGTAGACTGGGTCAAATGACTCAACCTACTGGGTTTTCATGCCTTCGAATGATCGAATTCCCCGGACTCAAGCCCTTGCACAAGTTTGGTGAACACCTCGCCTCGGTGCTCATAATTTTGAAACATGTCAAAACTGGCGCAAGCAGGCGACAATAACACCGCATCTCCCGATCCAGCCAGTTGTGCTGCCCGATGCACAGCCATTTCCATGCTGGTCTCAAAGTACAATGGAACCGTTTCTGTCAAAGCCTGCGCTATCAATTGAGCATCTTCACCAATGAGAATACAAGCGCGACAATGGGCCAATACCGTTTCTCTCAAGGGGGAAAAATCGGCCCCTTTGCCCTGCCCACCGGCAATCAGAATAATTTGTTTGGGACGCTCTAAACCTTGAATGGCTGCCAAAGTGGCGCCGACATTAGTCCCCTTGGAATCGTTGAACCAGTCTGCATTTTGTTTTCGACCTATCCAGCAGCAACGATGGGCGAGACCGGTGAATTCTTGTACCGTTTTCAAACAAGGGACCAGTGGTAAATCAATGGCTTTGGCCAATGCCAAGGCGGCCAGGGCATTGGCTCGCATAATGGCACTGGTTAAACGCATGGAAGAGACAGGCAATAAGGGTTGAGTTTGGTAATACAGACACAGTTCCCCTTGTTCCATGGCCACATGAAAATCACCTTGATAAGGGTGTAAACTGAAGGTAAAATGGGGATGATCTGGGGAACGCATGGCCAATACAGCGGCGTCATCTGCATTGAAGATTTTAATTGCTGTCTGTTGATAAATACGTTGTTTGGCTGCTTTATAGTCCTCAAAGCAAGCATAGCGATCCATATGATCTTCGCTGAGATTGAGAATAACCGCTGCCTTGGCTTGCAAGTGATAGGTGGTTTCCAGTTGAAAACTTGATAATTCAAGTACATAGAGATCAGGTGCAGGTTCTGTCAACAGTTTTAAGGCGGGTGTTCCTAAGTTTCCACCCACTTGAACTTGCCAACCCGCTTGTTTGGCCATGGCGCCCAACCACGTGGTGACAGTGCTTTTGCCATTGGAGCCGGTGATGGCTACAATGGGGGCATTGGCATAACGGGTAAATAATTCAATTTCACTGCAAATAGGGATTGAATTGGTGAGATGGGCCGTTGCTTCAGTCAGGGCTAAGCCGGGACTGAGAATGATTTCTTGGGCTTGGTTGAGCCAATTGGCATTGAATTCTCCAGTTAGGTAAGGAATGTCGGGTAAAGTATTTCGTAAAATGCTAAGGCCAGGGGGTTGAGCACGATTGTCCATGATGCGCACGGGAATTCCCCGTTGATTGAGAAATTGGGCACAGGCAATTCCAGTTTTGCCCATGCCCATGATGACAGTGTAGGTAGATGTGGACATAAAAGTGAATAGTGAGTAGTGAACAGTGTGAATGGTGGCCAAATAAAAGGACGTTTGCCCACCCTACAGCGTTTTAGCTGGAGTGGAGGCTTTAGCCGGTCAGCCGTAGACAGCGCTTTAGCTGGAGTGGAGGCTTTAGCCGGCCGGCGGTAGTCCATTGCAATTTGTGAGTGCGGGGTGATACCTACCGCTGGCCGGCTAAAGCCTCCACTCCAACGTATTTTAATTGAATGGCAGGGCGGCAAGTGTTTTATCGTTACCTACCCAATTCCAAGTATGAATGATAGGCTAATAAAAGGACGTTTGCCCACTCTACAGGGCTCTACATGACTTTTGTAAGAGGTCTAAGGAACTTTTTATTTGGTTATGTTGGAGTGGTTTAGGACCTTCCGGTTTATTTTTTTACCGGGCGTCGCCAACCTTTGACAGTGATTTGTTCGGCACGACTGAGGGTTAATTCTTGGGGAGGAGCAGAAAGGGTTAAGGTGGTCCCGGCGCCAATGGTGGCCCCAGCCCCCACTGTGACCGGGGCGATGAGTTGGGTGTCTGAGCCGATGAAGGCATCGTCTCCAATGAGAGTTTTGTATTTGTTTACTCCATCATAGTTACAGGTGATGGTGCCGGCTCCAATGTTGACGCGTTGTCCTATTTCTGTGTCACCAATGTAGCTGAGGTGATTGATTTTGGAGTGTTGGGCCACAGTGGATTTTTTAATTTCCACAAAGTTGCCAATGTGGACGTGTTCGGCTAAGACTGTGTCGGGACGAATGCGGGCAAAGGGACCGATGCGAGCGCCTTCGCCAATGATAGCACCTTCTATCACACAATGGCTTAAAATTTCTGCATTTTTGGAGATGTGAGCATTTTTGATCCGGGTGTAGGGACCAATTTTTACGCCTTCTTCTAAGGTGACTTGACCTTCTAAGATGATGTCAATGTCAAGTTCGACGTCGTGGGCAATGTGCACTGTGCCTCGAATGTCCAAGCGATCTGGATCTCGGAGGGTGACTCCAGCCTGCATCAGTTGTTGAGTTTGTTGCCGTTGCCAGTGTCGTTCCAGTTGGGCGAGTTGGGCTCGGTCATTGACTCCTAGGGCTTCATAGGGGTCAGTGAGGGTGACAGTGTGTACTGGATATTGGGATTGAACCGCCAGTCCCACGATGTCAGTTAGATAGTATTCTCCTTGGGCATTGTGGTTGGAAAGTTGTCCTAAGTATTGACGTAATTGATGGGCTGAGACCACTAGAATTCCTGTGTTAACTTCTTGTATTTGTTTAAGATGGGTATCGGCTTCCTGTTCTTCGACGATGCGCGTCACTTGGCCTTGGGAGTTTCGTACAATGCGTCCATAGCCTGTGGGTTGGGACAGGTGCACAGTTAGTAAAGTTAAGTATTGGGAATCGGCTTTGAGCAGTAGTTTTTGGAGGGTATCCGTGCGAATCAGGGGCACGTCTCCATACAGAATCAGTACTTGGTCTTCATTGGGAATGACTGGCAGGGCTTGAGCGACAGCGTGACCGGTGCCCAGTTGTTGGGGTTGGTGAATCCAATGGACTGGGAATTGTTGAAGGGCGTCTTGCAATTGTTCGCCTTGGTGGCCATATACCAGGTAAATTTGTCGGGGGTGTAGGCTCAAAGCGGTTTCTAACACGTAATGGATGAGGGGACGATGGGCCAGGGGGTGTAAAACTTTGGGCAATTTGGAGTGCATGCGTTTGCCCAGGCCAGCTGCCAAAATGACAACAGAAAGGGTCATGAGAGTTGCCTGAGGGGTGAAGTTAGTCAAGAGAGAATTGGGAAGATGGATAGCCCAGATCAGTGGATTGAGACAGTCCCAGGTTGCCTGGATCGATGATTTTGCCATCCAAGATGGTGCTGTCTCCCAATTCTCCATCTTTTAAGAGGTAGGTTGCTGTGACGACAAAGCGTTGGTCAATGGTTTGTTTGAAGAGGGTAGCGGGATATTCATACCAATTTAAGGTGTCTAAGTTGCCGGGAATTTTGGGACCAAATTTGTAGAATTTCATATTTTTGAGGAGTTTGTCAACACCATGGTAATAGACTGTTACTTGAGTTTCGGAGCAACTTAATTCAAATTAAAAAGGTAGTATACAGCAATAGGTTACTGACTGGAGAGTTGAAAGTGGCTGTCCAATTGGAGGCGGTGGTTAACCAATAACTGATACGTTCCTGTGAGGAGGCTAAGGGTGGACAAAATTTAGTAGTATCGGATAAATTGCTGAGTGAAATGCTGGGGCTTTCAATGTTGGTTAGAGTAATACTAACGGAAGTACTATCCAATAAAGTCAGTGTACCTGTAGTACCAGTGGTCCAATCTGTGCCAGTGGTGGTTGCCAGTAAGGTAGGGCTTCTTATTAGTAGAGAAAAGTTTAAAAAAGATAAAAATAGTAGGGGGTGCACGTTCAAAATGAGGAGGGATTGATTCATTTGAGTTAGAGGGTAGATTTTTTAGGAACAGTTAAGAACTGAGTAGAGTTTGATTATTAGACCTCTTGTAATAAGTATGCGATCATGAAAAAATGAGAGTTGCCCCTCAGTTAAGATACCTTGGAGTGGAGGCTTTAGCCGGTTAGCAGGTCTTTGGAGTAGAGGCTTTAGCCGGTCAGTCGTAAGCATCACCCCACATACACAAATTGCAATGGACTACCGCCGGCCGGCTAAAGCCTCCACTCCAATGTACCTTCTAAGATTTCCACTCCAATGTACCTTTTAAAGTTTCCACTCCAATGTACCTTCTAAGATTTATACTCCGAATAAAGATTATACTCCAAATTGAATTTCCCTTTTATTTTTTCGTATCTCATCTTTATCGCATCATTTACTTTTGTAAGAGATCTATTATTGCAATTTCTAGCTGTGAAGGAGATAAAAAATTGTTTTCGACTTGAAATCATGAAAATATTTTGCCAAAATCCCAAGTTCCATGAAGAGGTTTTTTTTCCTACTCATGAACTCAACTTTAAAGGAGATCATTATTGTTATGTTAATCGAATTTGTCTTGTTATCCAATTTACTCGTGGTTGGTGTTTCTGCACCAGTATCAATGGATACTGCTCCTAAGCCTGAATCTTCAATTACTTCATCAGGAGAAGTTAAGGCAACAGAGGAAGTCAGAACGACTGAGTCTTCAAAGACGGAAAATTTGCCCGCTACGGATTCTGAAAGTGAGGATAAAAAGTCCGTCAAAACTGAAAATCCCCCAGTTGTTGGGGAGGATAAGAAGGATGGGAAAACCTTACATGATGCCCATTGTTTGAATTGTCACAATACGGAAGTTTATACGAGAGAAAATCGGATTATCAGCGGACTTGATAACTTGAAAACGCATATACAGCGTTGCGCTACAAATACGCATGTACTGTGGTTTGAGGAGGAAGTGGAGGCAGTGGCCACTTATTTAAATGAGAATTTTTATCATTTCAAGTGATCAACTCTTATTCAGGAAGGAGTGTTTTTATGTTCAATAGGGGAGGTAGTTTGTGTTATAAACGGAGTTATAGGATAACGTTGTACCTCAAAAATGGAGTAAATAGCCAACTACAAAGGAATTATTTGATCTGCCGGTTAAGCGGGCAAAGAAAGTAATGACAAACTAGATGACAGTAGTTATAATAGCATTTCTGAGATCTCTACAAGATATACCCTTTATAAGTATTGTGAAAATTGGGTGGTAGAGAGCAGACGAAAAGTTACGGTCAATTTGTAGTCAACTGTTGATTAAGCAGTTAGGTTAAGGTTTAGTCCTACTAGCGGATGTTAATGAAGATGGTTAGTACAATTTGCCAAGGTTTAATTAGCAATTTGAGGTAAGAAAAATGGCAACGAAGGAAAAAGGTAAGGTCAAGTGGTTTAGCAACTCAAAGGGATATGGATTCATCCAACGTGACCATAATAATGAGGACGTGTTCGTCAATTATCGCGCCATCAATGGGGAAGGTTATCGGACCTTAGAAGAAGGGATGATCGTTGAATTCACCGTTACTCAAGGTCAGAAGGGTTTGCAAGCCGAGGATGTTACCATTATCAAGTAAGATAAGTACTTCCTTGTTCAAGTTGTAAGTTGTAAGCTGAATTAGAAACTTCAGTTTCTAACCTCCATACTAACATCAAGGCACTTACTTAGTTTGAGTGTGGCGGGAAGGGATTCCCGCCCCTAAGTTTGGATTACAGGAATGATCGTGTCAAATTCAGGGTTTTAATTTCATAAGTCCCATTGATTTGAGGCAGCTCATAAGTCAGTTGAACAGCTTGACTGCCATTGGCGGCAATTTCCCGAGTTTGGGGAGTGTCGCTGGAGCGGGTTGAAGCTTTGTTGAAACTGCCACTGGCAAGCGTCAATTTTTTATCGGACGTATTATTGAGCAAAAGCCGCAGATTCAGGTGTTGAACTCCATTTGCGTGGGGATTGATGCTGGACTGACTCAAGGTTATCTTTACATGAGGATGCTCAGTGCTCAAAATAAAAGTTTGATCCACCTTCAACAACTGATTACTTTCTTGTCGTCTGCCTGGAGAAGACATGACTCGATCCACCCCTAGCACTTTCACTGATATGGCTTTTTGATGGGAAACTGCCTGCTCAAGCTGAGCAGTATTCATGGGTTGGGAACGGGTGGTAGAAGTTTGAGTTGAGGTTGTTTCTCCTTTAGAAGTATGAACTTGTTCCACAGGAACTCCTCCCATACCAAATCCCTGTCCTCGAGTGCTACTTTGATTCACTCTAGTTTCCTGAGTGATTATAGTTTCTTCAACCATCACCCACTCATTTTGACCGGGCGCTTGAGCCAGTATAAGCGGACTGGTTATGATAAATCCCAGACCAACAATGATTTTTTCTACCCATTTCATGGGGAACCTCCTCAGAATTATATTAATTGAAAACTCTCGGTAATACCTTGTGTGCAACACCTGTTTTGGTGTGGTTAAGGGTTGGAGTAGAGGCTTTAGCCGGCCAGCGGTAGGCATTACTCAATACACTCAAATTACGGAACGTCTACCGCCAACCGGCTAAAGCCTCCACTCCAATATACCTTAATTTAATGGCAGTGCGGCTACTGTCACCACTCCAATGTACCTTAATTTAATGAAAGCTTGCACAATGGGTAAAACCAATTTTGGTTTTAAAATCTCACAACACTTTTTAAGGTAAAACAATCTATGGCCACTGTCAAAACTGTTCAAGCGGAAGCCAGTTTGATCGAACAATTTAAAATTCAAGGCAAAGTGCGGGATCACGAATTTTACGCCGATCAACCCACCCATGCAGGAGGTAATAATGCGGGTCCGACCCCTGTAGAATACACTTTATTTTCATTGGCAGCCTGCGTAGTTACCGTTGCTCAGGTTATTGCCAAGCAAGAACGTATTAAATTGAGGAAAATTGAAGTTAAAGCTGAGGGAGAAGTGGATGTGGACGTGTTTATGGGCAAAGGCACGGAAAATCGGGCTGGATTTATGAGCATCCGTGTGATTACCAAATTGGATGCTGACCTTAGCCTGGAGGAGAAAAAAACATTTTTGGAAAAAGTGGATCGACGCTGCCCAGTGTCTGACAATCTCAAGGATTTAACTGCAGTCAGCTATCAGATCGTAGAGGAGTAAACATAATGACTGTGGACAGCGGCAACTTTGCCGGCTGACCCAACAATAGATGGCGTCCCCAAGGGGAGTCGAACCCCTGTTACCGCCGTGAAAGGGCGATGTCCTAGGCCACTAGACGATGGGGACTTGCGTGAAAATAAAACAAAAACAAGGATGGAAATTATCTTCGCATCCCAATTACAAGACTAAAACATAAATGTGGAGCCAGGCGGGATCGAACCGCCGACCTCTACAATGCCATTGTAGCGCTCTCCCAGCTGAGCTATGGCCCCAACTTGTTCAACAATTTACTGGACTAGATTGAGAGAGAGTGTACAGGAAAACAAATAGTTTGTCAAGACCTCAGTTTTAAAAAAATCCATGGGGCGTGTTATTAAAAAGCTTGAAAAATTCCGTAGGATGGCTGACGACAGGCAGCTCATCCTACAATACACCAGTTTCTGATTCAGACCCTCAAAGCACCGTAAAATAGGTAGAACACGGTTGGAATGAGCTGACGACAGCAAGCCCACCAATCGCGTTACCACCTTCCCTTCAGATTTAACCAAAAAAGATTGCGTTCTAAAATTAAGAACCCAATCCCATTCTATCTCTCACTCGAGAAGCACTTTCTCCCACAATTTGCGCAGCCTGACCACTCAACCAACGCCGCTCAACTTGCCAATAATCATGGGCTCGTTTCTCCTTGATCACTGCATTGGCAGCCAAAGTCATCAATAATGCCTGCGCTTTTTGCGTGGACAAATCCTGTTTGGGCAACGCTGCCCAATCAATAATCGTATCCAAGACTTGTTGATCCGTGTTATACTGAAAGGGTTCATAAAACAACCGATCTTCCACAGAATACATCCGTGGGGAACGTCCGTCTCGCTTATCTAATACTTGAATCTGCGTGACTGGCCGATAAATTACTGCAAATAACGTGTGTATATTTTGACTGTCTTCAATACTGGTCAAAATATAATGCTGACTCTGAGGAATTCCATACTCTTTTAATAACTTCTGAAAAGACTGGTTAGCCTGTTTCATCCGCGAAAAAGTAACTCCGACCTCTCCATTATCAACCACATTATTCAGTGATTTACCGTATACAGCATCATAAGTATCCTCTAAGGTAACTTTGGCCTGCGCCTGCACCAGTCCCTTATTCAACTCATGCAATTCCATAGACAAATAATAAGGTACCGACGCCACCCCTTCCAACAATCCCGCTGCAATTTGCAGAGGAGATAACAGCAAATGACGAATACCGGTCATCGCTGCGGACAAACCATGCTCAACACTCGGTCCGGTCTTTTCCGACTGGGCAGGCGGATTCACACAAGCCACCAAGCTCAAACCCACAGTCAACAACAAAAATTTTGGATTCATATAAAATTCCTGATAATATAGTGAAATTAATGGATTTATATCCCTTTAAAACAAACAACCCTATCATCCCCCACCCTCTGATTCGACAGAAAACGAGGTCTGATGAAATAACTGCCTAATAAACTGAACTCAAGTTTTATGCCACGTCTTACCCTTAAATAACCGCCACGAAACGGAATGCGCCTAAACAAAATCAAACTCTCTGGCTTCAAATCCTTTGTAGACACCACTCAACTCCCTTTTCCCAGCCAACGCGTCGGCATTGTAGGTCCCAATGGCTGCGGCAAATCCAATATCATTGACGCCATCCGTTGGGTCATGGGAGAAAGTGCAGCCAAACAACTGCGCGGAGCCGCCATGACCGATGTGATCTTCAATGGCTCTCAAGCCCGCAAACCCAGCAATTATGCCCTGGTTGAACTCACTTTCAGCGCCGTTAAACTGGCCGGCTACCCGGATGAGATTGTGATCAAACGCCAACTTGACCGGGCTGGACAATCCGAATACTTTTTAAACGAAACTCGATGCCGACGCAAGGATATTAAAGAACTGTTTTTGGGAACCGGATTGGGACCTCGCAGCTATGCCATCATCGAACAAGGCATGATCAGCCGGTTTATCGACGCCAAACCTGAAGAATTGCGCAACTATTTGGAAGAAGCCGCCGCCATTTCCAAGTATAAAGAACGTCGCAAAGAATCGGAACAGCGCATGGAACATACCCGGCAAAATTTAGCTCGTTTAGACGAAATTCGACAAGAATTACAAAAACAACTCGACAAATTGCAACGTCAACTCAAACAAGCTGAGAAATATCAAGCTCTTAAACACTCTGAACACTTGCTCAATGCCCAACTCCAAGCCTTACGCTGGAATCGCTTTGACATTGCCGTCCAAACCGCTCAACAAACCATTGCGGAACAAACAGTCATTCTACAAGACACTCTACAAAAACTCCACAACTTTGAACATCTAAAACACTCTCAACAAGCCGCCTACCAATTCGCCCAAACCACCCTTGGCGAAACCCAAGCTCGTTTTTATGACGCCAAACACCAAGTGGACCGTCTTACCCAACAAATTACCCACTTACAACAACGTCACCAAGAAATCACGCGCGAATTAACTCAACTCAATCAACATATTGCAGACACTCAACACACATTACAACACGAACAACAACGTCTGCCAGAATTGGCCACCAAAATCACGGCCACCGGCTTTACCCTCAACACTCATCAAGAGCAAGTTGAACTCACCGAACAAGCCTTGCAAACCGCTGAAGAGAATCTGGAAACCTGGCAAATTGAATGGGACAACTTTAACCAACGTCAAGCCACTCCCATCCAAGCGGCACAAGTTGAACGAGTGCACCTGCAAAATTTAGAACAACGCATAACTCATCATCAACAGCGTTTACAACGCCTCACCACAGAAGAAGGATTGTACGGGACCACAGCTTTAACTTCTAAAATCAATCAATTACAACAAATTCGTCCCCACGAACAAGCTCAATTCACCCAACTTGCCACTCAACTCGCCACTCAACAAACCACCCTCCAACAACTGAAAGAATGCCTTCAAGTAAATACACTGCGTTTCACCCAAACTCAATCCCATCATCATCGTCTCACAGGTCAACTCAGTTCCCTACAAGTATTGCAAACAGCCGCCTTAGGCAATTCCTCTACAGAAATTCCCACCTGGCTACAACAACAAGGCCTTGAATATAGCAGTTATTTGGTACACGAACTGCACATTGAAACTGGTTGGGAACGTGCGGTAGAAATCGTCTTGCATCAACGTCTGCACAGCATTTGCATCGACGATTTAAACAAAATCCAACCCCTGCTACAAACCCCTCCTCAATGGACTTTAGCTCTCTTTGAAACGGAAGACGTTTCCTCTTACTCATATTCCAGTTTACCCCTCGTTCCCCTGCTTGAGAAACTACAGGCCCCCTGGCCATTAACCAGTCTGTTGGGGGGCGTGTGGACTGCTCAGTCCCTGGAACAAGCCTATGCTGCCCGTTCCCAATTGACTGCCACCGAATCAATTATCACTGCTAACGGTATTTGGCTAGGTCCCCACTGGTTACTGATGCCACACACGCTTTCTGAAACGGACAGCATTTTCATACGAGAACAAACCATTAAACAGGTGGAACGGGAATTGTCCCAACTGGACCAAGAGTTAAACACCTATCAAACTGAGTTAAATCAGCAACATCAGGCTGTGGCGGAACAGGAACGACAACGGGAACAATTGCAACAAGCCTGGTATGCTCAACAACAAAAGTTGGCTGATATAGATAACCAATTGAGCAGTCAACAGGCTCAATATGCGCACATTCAAGCCCAACAACAACGGGTGGCCAGAGAAAAACAGGAAGTTCTGCAACAACTTAATGAAGATGAGACTGCTTTACATAACACTCGGGAACAATTGTATGCCACCTTGGAAATTGTTGATCAACTGGCAGAGGAACGAGAAGAATTGGCTGGGCAGCGTCAACTTAACCAGGAACAGGTGGCCCGATGTCGTGGAGAATGGCAACTGGCATTATCTGCGCTACAAAGTACAGAAGTCAATTTACAAGCAGCTCAACTGGAACGGGACCATGTGCAACAATCTGTGGAACGACTGAATGCCCAACTCCAATCCTTGCGCAAAAAAGCAACTGGTTTACAACAAGATTTAGCCCAACAAGAATTGCCTTTAGAAGATTTACATGCCCAATTAGCCACGGCTCAACAGCAACAAACTCATTTGGAAACTGCCTTTGTCCAAGCCAAACAAACGGTTGCCCAGTTGGAGATTGTCCTCAATGATGAAGAAGGTCAACGTCAGAGTTTGGCTGAGCAAGTGGAACAAGTTCGCACTCAACTTGAACAGTTGCGCATGGCTGCTCAAGCCGATGAAATTCATCGTCAAACCATAGAGACTCATCTGGCCAGTTTAGACCTCAGTCCCATTGCCTTATTGGCCGAGTTACCTGAGCATGCTGATGAGACCAGTTGGCAGGCTCAGATCGAGGCTGTGGAACGCAAATTACAACAAATTGGGGCTGTGAATTTGGCCGCTTTGGAAGAATATAAAGAGCAGGCCGAACGCCAACAGTATTTGGACACGCAAGCTGCTGATTTACAAGATGCCTTAAACCTATTGGAACATGCTATTACCAAGATTGATCAAGAAATTCGCACCCGTTTTCGTCACACTTTGGAACAGATCAACCAATTTTTACAACAACTGTTCCCACGTTTATTTGGAGGGGGACAAGCTCAACTCACTTTAACTCATGATGATGTGTTGACCGCTGGGGTTATGATGATGGCCCAACCTCCGGGCAAGAAAAATACTCACATTCATCTGTTGTCTGGGGGAGAAAAGGCTTTGACCGCCATGGCCTTGATATTTGCCATTTTTGAACTCAATCCAGCCCCATTTTGTGTTTTGGATGAAGTGGATGCCCCTTTAGATGACACCAATGTACAACGGTTTTGCACCTTGGTAAAAGTGATGTCAGAGCGGGTGCAATTTATTTTCATCACCCACAATAAAATTACCATGGAAATTGCAGAGCAGTTGCTTGGGGTGACCATGCAAGAGCCTGGAGTGTCTCGATTGGTCGCTGTGGACATGCAAGATTTGTTATAATTGTGAAGAGCAGAATTGACCTGTAGACATAAAAAAATATCTTAGAGCCCTTTTGATTTAAGAGAATAAACCGATGAGTTACTTACTCACTTTACTTGGAATTGTAACTGTTTTACTGATTGCCTTCCCCTTTGTGCGTCGATTTTTACGGTTGAGACGCCGCAATCGAGCGGTGCGAAAAGACTCGTCTTCCTATCTGGAGGAACCTGTGGGTCATGAATGGTCAATCAATCATGGCAAAACCGATTCCCGTTTGCTTAAGGAAGATTTGGACTCCTATCGGCAGGAAACCAGTGCTCGAAAACGCAGCACGTTGCGAAATAAAGAAGGTCGTTCTCTCAATCCTCCGGTATTGGATGAAGCGGTGGAGACTGAGGAAATAAAACCAGTCAATTCTGCTGGGACTAAGAGGAAAGGACTTGGATTGACTGAGGAACAAACCGATCAAGAGGTTGCAGTCAATGACGTTGTAGAAGAGCCTGTTTCCGAAGAACGAGCCACCCCTTCCAAGCGAGAAAAAGCGACATTCTCTCGGGAATCTGAACTGATTTTAGTTTTATATGTGGTGGCCAAGTATGAGCCAGGATTTTTGGGGGAAGATATTTTTGCAATCTTGGCAGATTTGGGATTGAGACATGGTGAAATGAAGATTTTCCACCATTATGGGGTGGGTGAGGTAAAAGTCAAAAATCCAGTGTTTAGCATTGCCAACATGTTGGAGCCAGGCTATTTTGATCCAGAAACGATGACAGAATTTGCAAGTCCCGGTTTGGCATTGTTCATGAGACTGCCAGGTCCCTTTGGTGGCCGGGTGGCTTTTGAATTGATGTTAAACAGTGCCCAACGATTGGCAGAAGTGTTGGAAGGTCAGTTGGAAGATGAGAAACATCAATTGTTGACTCCGCCCATAATTCAGCAATTGCGGGAACGAATTGCCCATTTTGAGCAGCGAGAAACACCGTTATCTCTATTGAAACGTTTCTCTTAGAGAATGAAGCAATGGCAAGTAATGAGGGTATACACACTGTGATAGGCAAAAAAGGGTAAGTCAAGTCCCTGGTTGATTGCCCCACAGTGTAATGTGGAGACGGGGAGAATAGCGATATTGTTCGGTTTTGCAGATTTCGGCCAGCCAATGTTGTCGTTGTGCAAGCTCTGCAGGATGTTGACCTTGAGGCATCAATATGACTTGTTCTTTGGGAATGGGGATGTCATGCACTAACTCGTTGATTTCTTGCAAATCTGTCGGGTGATCAACTACAAATTTGACTTGGCATTGATGATGAGTTAAAAATTGATGAATGACAGTGGGATTGAGACGTTGACGTTGATGATGGGCAGCCTTGGTTGAATCGGGAACTGAATTGGCTAATTTGGGACTCATGGAGATCAGGTGAGCCTTGAGAGGCATAAATAGAGTTGCATTGGTCTCAAGGGTGATGTGATGGCCAGTGGCATGTAAAAGTTCGCACAGTTGAGGCAATTCCGGTTGCAGATAAGGCTCTCCCCCAGTGATGACGATAGGTTTAACTTTAAAGTGGGTCAGTTGGTGATAAATGTCTTCTATGGACAGGTCTTGAATATGGGATTGCCAATTGGCATAAGGGGTATCACACCAGCGACAGTGAAGATTGCAATGAGCAGTCCTGAGGAAAACGGAAGGAACTCCCAACAGTTGTCCTTCTCCTTGGAGACTGTAGAATATTTCGCTGATTTTCATGGTGTTATCAGGTTGGGAGCATAGTAACCAATGCCACTGCAAGTTTCCTGTATGCTGACCGAAAGTAAGCGCACTCCTGTTGGCAACAGTCCCGATTGATTGACATGTTGGTACAGGTAATGAGCCATGACTTCAGCGGTGGGTTCATGAGGAAAGATAAAGCATTTCAGTCCCTCGCTTTGAATATAAGGGAGCAGAGGGTCTTGGGCATTGGCAAGGAAAGCATGGTCCCAATTGGCATTTATCCAGGCTTTGAGGGGAGTTTTTATATCTCCAAAGTCCATGACAAAGCCGTTGTGGTTGAGATTTTCAGCAGTGAACTCGAGAACAGCTTCTCCACTGTGTCCATGAAGATTTCGACATTTTCCAAGGTGATGGATAAGACGATGAGCGTACTCATATTGGATTTTGGTGATGATTTTGTACATGTTTGGGATTTGGGGAATGTTTTGCAAATACCCGTTCCCAATTTGGGAACGGTTCGGTTTTTTTATTTTTATACGGGCGGGGTGTTTGCATCTGATGATAGGAAGAAGTACTTGCATTGTATGTTCCCATCACCGTCAATACAGAATACTTTCTTAAGTACTACCTCCTCTTCTAGAGTTTTTAATTGCTTCTTTACAGTAGTTCGGTTAAAGCCTGCTACCTCTGCAAAAGCGCTTAAATTTACTTCGCATAGAAGCACTTTTTTTGCGGTTTTAGTGAGTGCGTCCAAAACGCACTGTTCTGCGAATCTATCCTTCATTCTTATATCCTCATAAAAAAAGTGGAAATGTTTTCTGAACGCAATTAGAGGCAGCAAATTTTATACCAACAATTAATGATTTTTTAACTTTTATAACTTATTGATTACTATCAAATTTTTATTGTTCTTCAAATTAACGGATTGTTGAAAATCAGCAGATACGCTGCTGAATTTCAGCAGTCCGTCGCATTCATCCAGACAATTTTTGTTTCAGCAATTCATTGACTTGGGCAGGATTGGCTTTGCCTTGGGACAATTTCATGACTTGCCCCACAAAGAAGCCAAAGAGTTTTTCTTTGCCTGATCGGTAGTCAGCCAGTTGTTTGGGATTTTGTTGTATGACTTGGTCAATGATTTTGTCAATGGCGCCTTCGTCGGTCACTTGTTGTAAACCTTGTTTTTCTATCAGAGCATCGGGCTCTCCTTCTTGATTCCACATGGCTTCAAACAGTTGTTTGGCAATTTTGCCAGAGATGGTGTTGTCGAGAATGCGTTTGAGCAATTTGGCCAATTGTTGGGCAGTCACCTTCGATTGGGTGATGTCTAAGTGATGTTTGTTGAGCAGGGCTGAGAGGTCTCCCATAACCCAGTTGGCGCAGAGTTTGGGTTCTCCAGGTACGGTTGAGACTACTTCTTCAAAATAGTCAGCCAATTCTCGGCTTTGGGTGAGAACGTTGGCATCATAGCTGGACAGTTCATAGTCCCGCATAAAGCGGTCTCGTTTGGCATCTGGCAATTCTGGTAGGGTGGGAATGAGTTGGGTTAAAAATTGGGGGGAGATGACCAGGGGTAGCAGGTCTGGGTCTGGAAAGTAGCGATAATCATTGGCTTCTTCCTTGCTGCGCATGGGTCGGGTTTCGTTTTTTTCAGCGTCGTAAAGACGAGTTTCTTGTTGAATTTTCTGGCCATTTTCCAAAAGGGCAATTTGGCGTTCCACTTCAAAGTTGATGGCTCGTTCTATAAAGCGGAAAGAGTTGAGGTTTTTGAGTTCGGTGCGAGTGCCCAGGGTGGTTGTTCCAAGGGGACGAATGGAGACGTTGGCGTCACAGCGAAATGAGCCTTCTTGTAGGTTGCCGTCGCAAATGTTCAAATAACGGACTAGAGAATGGAGTTTTTTGAGGTAGGCAACGGCTTCTTTGGCTGAGCGCAAGTCCGGTTCGGAGACGATTTCTAACAGGGGAGTCCCGGCGCGGTTGAGGTCGATGCCACTGAGTCCATGGAAGTCTTCGTGTAGGGATTTGCCGGCATCTTCTTCTAAATGAGCCCGGGTGATGCCGATGGTTTTTTCTAGGGTGTCAATTTCTATTTTGAGTTGGCCGCCTTGTACAATGGGGAGTTCGTATTGGCTGATTTGGTAGCCTTTGGGCAGGTCCGGGTAAAAGTAGTTTTTGCGGGCAAATACAGAGCGAGCGGGCACGGTGGCTTGGATGGCCAGGCCAAATTGGCAGGCCATGCGGACTGCTTCTGCATTGAGAACGGGTAACACTCCAGGCAGTCCCAAGTCGATAAGGCAGGCTTGGGTGTTGGGGGGAGCACCATAGGCAGTTGAGGCGCCGGAAAAGAGTTTGCTTTTGGTGGCGAGTTGGGCGTGGACTTCGAGTCCAATGACAGTTTCCCAGTTCATGGGGAGGTCCTCGTGAATAGATGTTTTCTCTGAAAAGGGAGGGATTAGGATTCCCAAGTCTTGTCAAAAATGGGTTGGGGTGAGTTGGTGCCAGTGGGTCCGTTGTTGGTATTGGTGGGCAACGTTGAGGAGTTTGGGTTCTCCAAAGTAGTTGCCGATGAGTTGGAGGCCCACGGGTCGTTGTTGTATGAGTCCCACCGGGAGGCTGAGTGCAGGCAGTCCGGCCAGGTTGACAGGGATGGTATAGACGTCAGAGAGATACATTTTTACGGGGTCATTGAATTTTTCCCCCAAGTTGAAGGCAGGTGTGGGGGAGGTAGGGCCAGCAATAATATCAACTTTTTGAAAGGCTTGGGCAAAGTCGTTGCTGATGAGGCGACGAATTTGTTGGGCTTTTAAGTAGTAGGCGTCATAATATCCGGCTGATAGGGCATAGGTGCCGATCATAATGCGTCGTTTTACTTCAGCCCCAAATCCTTCGCCTCTGGAACGTTGGTAGAGGTCCATGAGGTCTTGAGGTTCTTCACAGCGGTAGCCGTAGCGGACTCCATCGTACCTCGAAAGATTGGATGAGCATTCTGCCGAGGCAATGATGTAGTAAATGGGTACCGCTAAAGGAGTGTTCGGTAGCTCAATGGAATGGAGTTCTGCGCCGGCTTGTTCTAATTCTTGAAGGGCTGTTTGAATGAGGGTGTCCACCGCTGGATCTAGTCCTTCGCCGAAATATTCTTTGGGGAGGCCGATTTTGAGTCCCTGCAGGTTGTTATTGAGTTGGGCGCTGTAGTCAACAGGTTCCCGTTCTAAGGAGGTGGAGTCACGAGGATCAAAACCGGCTATAGCGTTGAGTAACCAGGCAACTTCTTCTGCACTGTGGGCCATGGGTCCGCCTTGGTCGAGGCTGGAGGCGAAGGCGATCATGCCATAACGGGAAACAAGTCCGTAAGTGGGTTTGAGTCCAGTGATTCCACAGAGTGCTGAGGGTTGACGAATGGAGCCGCCTGTATCAGTACCAGTGGCACCCGGGGTGAGTCTGGCACTGACGGCAGAAGCTGATCCGCCTGATGAGCCTCCAGGAACGGCTTGTAAATCCCAGGGATTTTTGACGGGTCCATAATAGCTGGTTTCATTGGAGGAGCCCATGGCAAATTCGTCCATGTTGGTTTTGCCTAATATGACCAGCCCGGCGACTTGGCATTTTTCGACAATTGTTGCATTATAAGGGGCTATGAAATTGGCCAGCATTTTGGAGGCACAGGAAGTGAGGAGGCCTTGGGTGCAAAAAATGTCCTTGTGAGCAAAGGGGATACCGGTCAATGGTCCTGCAGTTCCGTTTTTTAGATATTTATCCGCAGCTTGAGCTTGAGCCAAGGCCAATTCGTCAGTTACGGTGATAAAGGCGTTCAGTTGAGGGTTGTAACGTTCAATTCGATTGAGGTAGTGTTGAGTGAGTTCGACACTGGACAGTTGACCTTGTTGTAAGGCAGCGCTGATTTGGGGTATGGATTGCGTGTGCATGAAGGTTACTCAATAACTTTAGGAACTAGGTATAATCCAGCTTCAACTTGGGGGGCTATACATTGGAATTGTTCTCGGTGGTCGGTTTCTGTGACTTCATCAGTTCTGCAACGAGCCACAGCCTCCAGTGGGTGTGCCATAGGAAGGATACCGCTGGTATCCACGCGATTCATTTGTTCGACAAAAGCGAGGATATCCGATAAATTTTCTGCATATCGAGGGATGGCTTGAGTGTCAATGGCAATGCGAGCCAGATTGGCGATTTTTATAACTTGTTCTGGTGATAGGGACATAGTTTTCAAGGGGAAAAGTTGAGTGAAGAAGTCGTAACTCAACTCCAAAGTTCTTTGCTTGTCAAGGAAAGATATTTGCAAGTTGAGCAAGTGATGATTTGGATAAACTCAATGGAATCTGTATCTTTGGGAGTGAATGACTTTGGGGTACTTGCCAGTTGCAGACTGGAATTTTAAGGTGCCTAATGGTTGGCAAACTACTTGCTGTATGCTCTAAAGGGGAAATAATTTTTACACGTCCTTAGTGGGAAGAATTATTCATCTTTTCCTGACAATAAAGATCAGGCTTTATTTTAGAGTGATCAAAATTAAAATAACGTGAATCAAGGGGTACTTTTCCCCTTCCTTATCTTTACAAGGAGGGGGCTGGGAGTGGTCAGGACCATCGCTCCGCTCCATTCTTGTGGGAGGAAAACCCATCCATAATTTCTCAGTGAGGAGGAGAAGCAATGTCTCCGACATGAATGGCCAATGTTCAATTTTACCCCTTAAATTATCAAAAAATTAGGATTAAATAAAACCCATGTTTAAACGCCTACGCGGATTATTTTCAAACGACCTGTCCATTGACTTAGGGACGGCAAATACTTTAATTTACGTGAGAGGACAAGGTATTGTTCTTAATGAACCTTCAGTAGTGGCCATTCGCCAAAAGGACAATACCGGCGCCAAAACCATTGCTGCAGTGGGCAGTGAGGCAAAACAAATGTTGGGCCGGACCCCTGGCCACATCACGGCTATCCGCCCTATGAAAGATGGCGTCATTGCAGATTTTACCATTACTGAAAAAATGTTACAGTACTTCATTCACAAAGTGCATGAAAATCGCTGGTTACACCCTTCTCCAAGGGTATTGATTTGCGTACCTTGTGGTTCAACTCAGGTAGAACGACGGGCCATTCGGGAATCCGCAGCCGGCGCTGGAGCAAGAGAAGTTTACTTGATTGAAGAACCCATGGCTGCAGCCATTGGAGCAGGAATGCCGGTCAGTGAAGCCACCGGTTCTATGGTTTTAGATATTGGCGGTGGTACTACTGAAGTTGGTATTTTATCACTCAATGGCATAGTATATTCAGAATCCATTCGCGTGGGAGGAGATCGTTTTGACGAAGCCATCATCAGTTATGTCCGTCGACATTACAGCACTCTAATTGGGGAAGCCACCGCTGAGCGAGTAAAACATGAAATTGGCTCTGCCTATCCGGACAAAGAGTTGCGGGAAATTTACGTACGGGGTCGTAACTTAGCCGAAGGAATTCCGCGCAGTTTCAAGCTCAATAGCAATGAAGTATTGGAAGCCCTACAAGAACCGCTCAGCAGTATTGTGGGCACCGTAAAAACCGCATTGGAAAAAATTCCGCCCGAACTAGGCTCAGACGTCGCTGAGAAAGGGATGGTTCTGACTGGAGGAGGTGCCTTATTAAGGGATCTCGATCGGTTACTAATGGAAGAAACCGGATTGCCGGTAATCATCGCAGATGATCCCTTAACTTGTGTGGCAAGAGGTGGGGGACGGGCTTTGGAAATGATTGAAGAACATGGGCCAGACATCCTGGCTCTAGAAGGAAATTGAAACCAATTCTAACAAGGGGTTATCGTCCTTTGTGTTAGCGATAATCCCCAATTCTTCCCAAGAAAATCTGCTTCTTACATAACCCAAACATCAACCATGAGACCTCAAAACTACACCTCCATACCACCATGAAACCTTTGTTTACACAAGGGCCTTACCCATTCTTGAAGATAACCTTTTTCACCCTCATTTCTGTTACACTTATGGTTATTGATTACCATTGGGACTACTTAAAAAACTTACGCATGCACCTTTTAACCGTAGTTTATCCCGCTCAGTACATTGTCAACCTGCCTGTAAAAACCGGCCAATGGTTAACCATGAGTTTGAGAACTCAACAACAGTTATTAGAAGAAAACAATCGGTTACATGAGCACAACTTGCGTCTTCAAGTCGCCTTACAAAAATTACAAGACTTGGAAGGGGAAAACGAAAGATTGCGTCACCTTTTGGGCGCCTCTATCAAAACCGGTGAGCGGGTACGAGTCGCCGAAGTACTGGCCGTAGAACTGGACCCCTTTCGACGCAAAATTATCATCAACAAAGGTAAAAAAGATGATGTTTTTGAAGGTCAACCTCTACTCGATGCCCAAGGCGTTATTGGACAAATTGACAATGTTGGAGAAATTTCCAGCACAGCTATTCTGATCACCGACACCACCCATCAACTCCCTGTACAAGTTGTGAGAACTGGTCTACAAACCGTAGCCAAGGGCATGGGCTCCACCAATCGACTGGCCTTACTCTACCTGCCCAATACCGGCATCAACGCCAATATTAAAGTCGGAGACCTGCTCGTCACCTCTGGATTGGGCGGCAAATTCCCAGCCGGTTATCCCGTAGGCACTGTTATCGAAGTCAACCCGGACATTAGTCAACCCTATGCCCAAGTCCATGCCAATCCCAAAGCCTTACTCGAAAGAAATCGGGAAGTGCTCCTAGTTTGGAAACAAAATGAAACCAATCCCCCTCCTTCAACGGATCAATATTCACAGCCGTAGTTGGGGAACAACACTCAAACACTCTGACTCATGAGAAGTAGGGATTCCCATGAGTCACTTATTCCCGGCAACCAATATGACCCCTCATCCCAACCCAATCTCTATCCCTTATTAACCCTAAGTCCCATCTCATGAATTTAGAACAACGACCTGGTAATTGGATTATCTTACTCAGTTTTGGCTTCAGTCTCCTGCTATCCATCATGCCCTTACCCAGCTGGGCCACCCTGTGGCGACCCGATTGGATCAGCATGATTCTCATCTACTGGGCCATCTCCATTCCCCAACGCATAGGCATTGCAGCCGGTTGGGGAATTGGTATCTTGCAAGACGTCCTTAGCGACTCTCTATTGGGCCAACATGCTCTCAGTCTCAGCCTAATTGCCTACTTTGCCATCAGATTTCACCGTCGCATCAACCTATTACCTATCTGGCAACAAACCTTAGCCGTGGCCCTACTCATTGCATTTGGACAACTGCTCAACGCTTGGATTCAAGGACTGATCGGCCACCCCCAACCCGGCGCCACCATTTTTTACCCGGCCATCAGCGGTCTCTTCTTTTGGCCCTGGCTATACCTGGTCCTAAAAGACATCTGCCAAACCTATTCCACCTTATAACTCCTTAATCTCTGAGGAGAAACTGCCATGTCCTCCTACTTTGTCTTAAAAAATGTAGTTCAGGAAACTAACGTATTTAACCTGCGCATCATCTTAGCCTGGATAGCCATGCTATTGGGACTGATCCTGATCGTGTTGCGACTGATCAATTTACAAGTCATTGAACATGAACGCTATACCACCCTATCGGAAAGTAATCACCTCAAAATACGCCCATTGCCTCCAACCCGAGGCCTGATTTATGATCGCAATGGCGTGTTATTGGCAGAAAATCGAGTCTCTTATAGCCTCTCCATCATCCCGGAACAAGTTGACAATATTGACGAACTTATTGGCAGACTTAAAGAACTTATCCTGATTGAAGACACCGATATCAATCATTTCAAACGCTTATTACAACAAAGACGAGGCTTTGATTCCATTCCCTTACGTTTACGCCTCACTGAAGACGAAGTTGCCCGGCTTTCTGTAGAAAGCCATCGCCTTCCTCACGTGGAAATTACCTCCAACTTAAGTCGCTATTACCCACTCGGTCCCACTGCAGTCCATGCCATTGGCTATGTGGGACGTATTAATGAACAAGAATTGGCAGTCATTGACCAACACAACTACATGGGAAGCCATTACATAGGCAAAGTGGGCGTGGAAAAATTCTATGAAAAAGAATTACATGGCAAAGTCGGATTTCAACAAGTAGAAACCAATGTCCAAGGTCGACTGTTGCGCGTTTTAGAACGCACTCCCCCCATTCCCGGCAAAAACCTATACCTGAACATTGACGTTACCTTGCAACGTTTTGTTGAAAATCTTATCAAGGATGAGCGGGCTTCCATCGTAGCCATTGAACCAGACAGTGGCGGAGTTTTGGCACTGGCAAGCATGCCCTATTACGATCCCAACCTATTTGTCAATGGCATTGACGCCCAAAAATATCGAGAACTGCGCGATTCCCCAGACCGTCCCCTATTCAATCGCGCCATTCGCGGCCAATATCCCCCAGGCTCCACTGTCAAAGCCTTTGTGGGACTGGCGGGTTTAGAATATGGAGTGCGGGCTGAACACAGCAGCACTTGGTGCCGCGGCTGGTATTCCCTTAAAGGTCAATCTCATCGATATCGAGACTGGAAAAAAAGTGGTCATGGCGCCATGAATCTTCACCATGCCATTGAACAATCTTGTGACGTCTATTTTTACGCCTTAGCCAACGATCTGGGCATCGATCGCCTCCATGCCTTCATGAGCCGCTTTGGATTTGGCAAAAAAACTGGCATCGATGTCAGCGGAGAATTGCCCGGACTCATGCCCTCTCGGGACTGGAAACGTCGTGCCCGAAATAAACTCTGGTATTCCGGAGAAACACTTATTGCGGGTATTGGTCAAGGTTTCACCTTATCCACCCCCTTACAACTAGCCGTGGCCACTGCCACTTTGAGCAAACGGGGACAATTTAGACAACCCAGAGTAGTATTTGCAGTGGATGAGACTCACTTGGATGAACTGAGCACTGTCACCCCCACCAAACAAGTCAACGTCACCCTAAAAGACGAACATTACTGGGACATTGCCATTGCCGGCATGGAAGCAGTGGTGCACAGTCGGCGAGGCACAGCTCAAAAAGTCGGTTTACGTTCCCCCTACCATTTTGCAGGGAAAACGGGGACTGCTCAAGTTGTGGGCATTAAACAAGATGAACATTACAATGCGAAAAAACTCCCTAAAAAGTTTCACGACCATGCCTGGTTTATTGCCTTTGCGCCCATTGACAATCCCAAAATTGCAGTCTCTGTGATCGTAGAAAATGGGGGAGGTGGCAGCAAAACTGCTGCCCCACTGGCCAAAAAAGTCATGGATTTTTACCTGCTACCCAATTCTCCACTTCGGATTGCCAACAAAGAATAATTCCCTAAGCACACCACTTGACCACCGTTTTCCTTTTAAACACACACAGAGCAACGGGATCACTTCCAAACCCAAGACTTTAAGAATTTCTCACCCTCAACTCACTCAGCAATACCCAATATGGCCACTGACTGGACTGAAAAATCTTCCCCTCATTTCTTACATTTAGACAAACCGCTGTTGCTGGGACTCATAATCCTATGTTGCATGGGACTGTTCGTTCTATACAGTGCAGGAGGCCAAGACCTTGATCTGGTAGGTAGACAATTGCTCCGCATGTTACTCGGTTTTGGCATCATGCTCATCCTGGCTCAAATTCGTCCCCAATACCTTATTCACTGGATACCATGGATTTACATAACCGGCATTTTCTTCCTGATAGCCGTCTTACTGGTTGGAGAAATTGTCAATGGTTCCCAACGCTGGTTAAATTTGGGACTATTTCGTTTTCAACCCTCAGAAATGATGAAATTGACCGTACCACTCATGGTCACCTGGTATTTGGCAGACAAACCTTTGCCCCCTAACTACTGGCGCCTCACTCTGGCCCTCATGATCACTCTGATACCCGTCATTCTCATTGCCAAACAACCGGATTTGGGCACGGCTTTACTCATTGCAGCCTCTGGAGCTTTCGTGATCTTTTTCAGCGGCATTTCTTGGCGTCTCATCTTCACTGCTGCCTTCCTATTGACCGCCTTAGCTCCAGTCCTGTGGTTTATGCTCCATGACTACCAACGGGAACGAATTTACACCTTACTCAACCCTGAAAAAGCTCCCTTGAGCACCGGTTATCACATCATACAATCTAAAATTGCCATTGGTTCCGGGGGATTTTATGGCAAAGGATGGTTAAAAGGTACCCAATCCAACCTAGAATTCTTACCGGAACGAACCACTGACTTTGTATTTGCGGTCTACAGTGAAGAATTTGGATTACTGGGCATTCTCATTTTATTGAGCATCTACCTATTTATTCTCACTCGTGGACTCTACATCGCAATGCAGGCTCAAGACACCTTCTCTCGTCTATTGGCCGGCAGTCTAACCCTCAGCTTCTTTGTCTACATTTTTGTCAACATCGGCATGGTGGCAGGATTATTACCCGTAGTTGGGTTACCCTTGCCCCTCATCAGTTACGGAGGAACCTCACTGATTACCCTAATGGCCAGCTTTGGGTTGCTCATGAGTATTTACACCCACCGAAGACTACTTTCTAATTAAATTCATGAACTCATGGCCAATTCCAAGAAATCACGGGGAGAAATAACTCTTTTCCCATAAAAACTATACAGCGCTCCTGTCGCGTTCAAAATCCCAATTCCCATTTAACAAAGGTATGATATGCGCCTCACTCACTCTCCCTTTTTTTCACCCTTTCTTCTATTAGGACTACTCCTTATTGCCATAAATGAAGCAACTTGGGCTCAACCCAATACCTTAGAACAATTCATCAATAACATGGTCACCCAACACCACTTTGACCCTCAATATCTGACTCAACTCTTTAAACAAGTCAAAATAAAAAATAACATTCTCAGCGTCATGGATAGGCCTGGAGAAGCCAAGCCTTGGTACCAATATCGAACTGCCCTGATCACCCCTTCCCGAATCAATCAGGGACTGCAATTCTGGAAACAACAAGCCGCCTCTTTGACAAAAGCCACCGCCCAATATGGAGTCCCGGCTGAAATTGTAATTGCCATCATTGGCATTGAAACCAGCTATGGAGACAACACTGGAAACTTTAAAGTGATCGAGTCCCTCACCACTCTGGGCTTTCACTATCCCCGACGCGCCGAATTTTTCCAAGGAGAATTAGAAGCCTTTCTACTCATCACCAGAGAAGAAGGACTTGACCCCCTACAACCCGAAGGATCTTATGCCGGCGCCATGGGTATCGGTCAATTCATGCCCACCAGCTATCGCAAGTACGCTGTTGACTTTAATAAAGACGGCAAACGCAACATCTGGACTTCCTTTGAAGACGCCATTGGCAGCGTCGCTAACTACCTACACCAACATGGCTGGCAAAGAGAACAATCCGTTATCACCCCGACTAAAGTACGACCTGATGCCATTGACCAATTACTGAGCTTAAAATTCGAACCCAATTACACCTTACAGGAACTTGCTCAACAAGGTTTAAGCTACAATGGGAATGAACCTCCCAACACCCTAGCCATGATTATTGACTTGAAAACCGAATTGGGCACTGCCTATTGGGTCGGTTTTAAAAACTTCTATGTCATCACCCGTTACAATCGCAGCAAAAATTACGCAATGGCAGTTTATCAACTGGCCCAAGAAATTGCTCATCTTTATTCCCTGAACCCATAACTTTACCCCATTACTTATGAAAATTATCCTGATCTCGTTGCTGACCCTATTGGGACTGTTGGCCTGTTCAACCCCCCTCAAGACCACGGTCCCCATTCCAACTATCCCGCAAAACGCAGTAACTCCTATTCCTCCAAAAACAGATCTCACCAAACCCGAAGTTCCCACCATTCAACCCGATGAAGAACTAATCACAAGGCCCGAAGTTCCCATAATTGCCCCGGATCATGCCCATGCAGAATTACCTTGGGCCAGCCATGGCCTGGCTGGCTGGTATCAACTCCAAGATCACGGTAATAAAACTGCCAGTGGCCAAATCTATGATTTATATGGAATGACTGCCGCCCATGCCAATCTACCTCTATTCTCCCGAGTTGAAATCACCAATCCTCACACTGGACAACACGCCATCATCACCATTAACGATCGCCTGACCGAATCCCACTTACTCATCAAAATTTCCTATTTCCTAGCCCAACAACTGGGTTTGATGACCTCACCTTCTCCAACCGTGAATATCAGGAGAATCGATGCGAGATAGTTTTTCCCAATCCAACCCACAGACCTTCCTTCCCGAAACACGACCCCACCTTTTATTTCTCATGCGAACTCATGTATATCTATTGTATCTAACCTTCACTCTATTCCTATCCACCGGAGTGACCCAAGCCAGTTTACCCCTAAATTTGGTCCCAACTCCTCCTCCTATTGAGTCTAGTGCTTATTTATTGCAAGACTTTGACAGTGACCAAATTCTTATGGAAAAACAGGCAGATAAACGTTTAGAACCGGCCAGTTTAACCAAATTAATGACTGCCTATCTGATATTTGAAAAACTCAAATCAGGCAGTTTACAACTCACTGAGCCCGTTAGAATCAGCGAAAAAGCTTGGCGTACTACAGGTTCTCGCATGTATCTCAATGTTAATGAGACCGTTCCAGTGGAACAACTTCTAAAAGGTATGATTATACAATCTGGTAACGACGCCAGTATCGCTTTAGCGGAACATATTGCAGGTTCAGAAGAAACTTTTGTCAGTCTCATGAATAAAAAAGCCCAACAATTGGGCCTAAAAAATACCCATTATACCAACAGCACTGGCTGGCCCCATTCCCAACAATACACTACCGCTCAGGATTTAGCCCGCCTGGCCCAAACCATCATTCGAGAACATCCAGAATATTACCGCTGGTATTCCGAACGGGAATTTACCTACAATAACATCACTCAAACCAATCGCAATCTACTTCTTTGGCGAGATCACAGCGTCGATGGCATGAAAACTGGGTATACTGAAGCAGCCGGTTATTGTCTAGTCTCCTCTGCCAAAAGAGGAAATATGCGTCTAATAGCCATCCTTATGGGCGCCGGCAATAACAAAATACGGGCGACAGAAAGTCAAAAAATGCTAGACTATGGCTTTCGCTTCTTTGAAACCTACTTACTTTATCAGGCTGGTCAAGTTTTAAACACCGAAAAAGTTTGGCAAGGGGAACAAAATCACCTCACAGTTGGATTAACTTCTGATCTTTATATTACCCTTCCTAAGGGACAGTATCAACAACTGAATGCTTCTCTACACATTGCCAAACGACTGCTTGCCCCCATTAAAGAAGGAGAAACACTGGGCACTTTACGTATTAACTTAGGGGAAGAAACACTACTTGAAAGGCCCCTAGTCGCCCTATCTTCAGTAAACAAAGGTAATTTATGGAAAAGATTGTTTGACCACCTTGTGTTGCTATTTAAAAAGTAGTCTCAATTCACACAATTCCTTGCTCAGACACTCAGCCGGGACAATCCAACTTTTACCCCCCATTATACGGGAAATTCCCACTTAAACAATTACTTATCAACTCAACTATGTCAATCGTTTACCTCAATGGTCAATTTTTACCCCTGGCTGAAGCCAAAATTTCCGTATTGGATCGAGGATTTATTTTTGGAGAAGGCATTTATGAAGTCATTCCCGCCTACACCAAGCGCCTATTCCGCTTATCTGAACACTTACAACGCCTAGAGCATAATTTACAAAAAATTCGGCTTCCCAATCCACTGACCCGGCCACAATGGACCACGGTTTTACAAACTTTACTGTCGGAAAATGAAGGAGATAATCAATCGGTTTACTTGCAAATAACCCGAGGCTCAGCTAAAAGAGAACACCATTTTCCAGCCCATAGCCAACCCACCGTGTTTGCCATGAGTGAACCCATCTCCATGACTTTTTCCCCATTCAAAGGTGTTAAAGCCATCACCTGCCCCGATACCCGTTGGCAACATTGTGATATCAAAACTATCACCCTATTGGCCAATGTATTGGCTCGTCAACAAGCCATAGAGTCTGGTGCCCTAGAAGCCATTTTAATTCGAGAAGAGCAAGTGACTGAAGGCGCAGCCAGCAATGTTTTTGCGGTCATACAAGGACAAATTCTCACTCCCCCCAAAAGCCCATTCATTCTCCCGGGCATCACTCGCGACTTAATCTTAGAAATCTTACAAATTCATCAAATTCCCCATCAGGAATCCCCAATTTCACTTACCCAACTGCAATCGGCCGAAGAAATCTGGCTAACCAGTTCCGTTAGAGAAATTATTCCCGTTGTCAACCTCAATGGACAAAGTGTAGGCACTGGTCAACCCGGTCCCATTTGGCACAGAATTTGGCAACTTTATCAGGATAATAAACCCAGATTCCTCACAATGCCATGAACGCCCTTAACCCGGACCCCAATTCCTTGCTCAATTTTCCCTGTGAATTTCCAATTAAAATCATAGGATTGTTTGACCCCGACTTTGAACAACTGGTTATTGAAATCGTTCGCCAACATTGTCAAGACTTAAAAGATCAAGCCATTCGCACTCGAACCAGTCGAGGAGGAAAATATGTGTCCATAACCATCGAGATCACCGCTCACAATCGTCTACAATTGGATAACCTATATATCCAACTCAGTCAACATCCCAAGGTTTTCATGGTGTTATAGCTCATCTTATGTTAAGTAATTGAAGAGTGAATAGTATATGGTAGGATGGGTTACCTATCGTCAGCCCATCCTACCACTCTGCAAATCAGGTAGGATGAGCAACATGAAAAGACGTTTTCATTACCCCACATAACTATTAATTTTGAATAATACTATGATTTATCGAGAAACTTTCTTTCGTCCTGACGAATTGCACCGCGAAGCTTGGTCAATTCCTGCGGTGATCTACAATCGCACGCATCACTTGTTAAACCAGACTAAAAACAAATGCCTATTTGTGCCCATTCGCAACATGCAATACTTGGCCGTTTTAGATAAGGAAGAAATCATCTTCATCGATTCAGCAGGAGGATATGGGCATCACAATGGAATAGGGGGACGCATTATTCAATTGGCTTGGCTGGATTTTCATCCTCAAATTCGTCAAGCAATCAGTGACCCGGTCCCTTGTCATATCGCCTATTATTTACCTCATGCAAAACCAGCCATGCAACGATTGGTTCAAGACTTCTCATTGGCACTTGAGCAGTTTGAACAACGGGAACACAAATCTTTTTTGGAACAAGTAGCCCAAATTTTACCTTTCAAAAAAACATAAACCATGTTTGAACTATTTGCTCAATTAACCAATGAGTTGCGGCAAAATCCTCGTCTTAGAATAGGCTTGGGCATCATCGTAGCCCTGTTGTTAACTTATGGTCTCTCTCGCCTACATGTGTATGAGAAACAATTGCAACAGAATTACCAAGAAGTCACTGGTCGATGGCAACAATTGAAAGAAGTGGCTGGACAAACCCAGTGGGCAAACCATGCCCAACAAGCTGTGGTGTTGCGGGAACAGTTGGAACAACAACTTTGGCAAGCCAACACCAAAGGCATGGCTCAAGCTGTACTACAAACTTGGTTACAAGAAGAAATTTTCTTTGCTCAAATTAAAGATGCTGGTTTAAAAATGCAGACCACCTTGAGCGTGCCCAAATATCCCAATTTATGGCAGATCAGCGCAGAATTACAAGCTGACTTCGAACCCAAAACTTTACAAAAGTTGCTGTTAGCGATTGAAGGGTATGAAAAATTAACTGTGGTGGAACGTTTAGAAATTCGTTATGCTTCTCGTTCGAGAATGACCTTGGGAGTCACTGCCTACTTTTTAGAAACTCCCACACCTTCCCAAAAATAGTTTCACAAATATGACCAATTTACAGGCATCACTAAAGATTGACCTGTTCCCCTTTTAATTTAACTTCCTAGTTTCCCTTCTGAATTTAAGCTCATACCATGAATCTGACTTGGATAGTCTTCAGTCCCCTCAAAAAACTCGGCACTCAACTGTCTTCTCCCCTTGCAAGCGTACGATATCGTTCCCTAATTCCCGCAAGAGAATTGGCTCAACGACACAATATACAGATCATTCCCTTCTTACCTCCAAGTACGGTGAATGAGTTACTGCCTCTTTTGAAAAATGCAGATGCGGTTATCTTCTCCAAAAGTGTTCATCCCGCCACTCAGCAATTGGCGTTCCAAATTAAGCAACTGGGAATACGCTTGTATTTTGACATTTGTGATCACCACTTTGAACATCCTGAATATGCAAATTATTATCAGGAAATGACTGAAATTGCTGATAAAATCATCGTGAATACTCCTTATATGGCTGATATCGTCACCCATTATACAAATCGCCAAACCACAGTAATTGCTGATCCTTACGAAGGTCCCCGAGGACTGCCCCATTTTCTTCCCGGTAAAACTAAACTGCGTTTACTCTGGTTTGGACATCCCGTAAACCTAGATACCCTGACCAATTTCATTCCCCAACTGCTAAATTTTGCCCAGACAATTCCTCTCGAATTACATCTTGTTTCCATGTTTACTCCCCAATTTGAACGGATTTATTTTGAGCTACAACAACAAGTTGGAAAAAATTTATCTCTGCGTTTTTCTCCTTGGTCACTGACTGCGACTTGGAATGCCCTACATGCCACTGACATCGTGATTATTCCCAGCCTGCCCACTGAACAAAAACGTCCCAAAAGTGCCAACCGGTTGATTGAATCTATTCAAGCCGGCCGTTTTGTAGTTGCTTACCCTCTGCCTGCTTATCAACCTTTTGCCCAATGGGTTTGGGTCAATGATCAGTTGATTACGGGAATAGAATGGGCTCTTCAACATCCCCAACAGGTTATTCAGCAATTGACCCAAGCTCAGTCCATTCTCGAATTCAGTTTTTCTCCAGTCTCCATTGCTAGACAATGGGAACAAGTGTTAAATCAGCCTTAGTCTCTATTTGAAACGGAGGGGAATTGATTCAGTGACCTTAAGTAAATTATAATTGCCGTCAAGTAGCCAAGCAATTAGTTCAGACGCTGGAAAACGAAATTGCTTCTAACAAGTTATTGAATTAACAGGATTAAAGAATCTGCAAAATTTGATGGACAGTGTGTTACCTAAATTTTTCAGCACATGTAGGATGGACTGATCCTGCAAAGTATTTAGCAAGAGGGAGAATCAGAGAAAGGAGGGGAGTCAGAAACAAGTTCCCCTCCTTGAAAAGGAGGGATTAGGGGGTAATTACCAAACTGTGAACCACCCCCTGCCCCTCCTTGAAAAGGAGGGGAGATTGATGAATCTCCCGTGGGTCAAGCCATCCTACTTGTGCTGCATTTTAGCCCCAACCCAGCTGATACCTCCAGACTCTTGACAATCCTAAAAAAGTAGTTTATCCTTGGTTTTGTAGTATTGACACGATCGAAACTCATGTTTAACCACCAGGAGACTACGCAATGTTTGTAATAGCTCATTACCCCCCCCCTCACTCGAAAGAGTCTAAACTGTTCCCTTGATCCCCCCCTTAAAAAACAGGCTGTTCCTTCCAAACCGTCCTGTCTAATCTCCTATTTGAGCACTCTACTTTTCCTCTGTGGACTGTTCCTATTTCCCACCGCCAATGCTCAAGACTCCCCCCCCTGTGACGAAAACACCTGCAACTACACTGTCCAGCTCGAAAAGTCCGGATTTTATATTGCAGTAGTTACGCTACCACCAGGTCAGCAAGCAGGAATTTGGAGTCTGGTGATCAACCCCAAACAAAGAGGACCGCTGTATGGAGGTGGTTTCTTTGCAGGAGCAACTCTCAAAGAAAACGCCAGCTTCGGCAGTTGGATAGGCTTTTCGCTGGCCAACACTGAAGCAGTGCAAATCAAGCCCATCGATTACACGGGTATTAATCTGCCATTGACTGTAAAACTGCAACACGGCAACAATGCGCCTATTTACGGTCCCTTGCAAATGATCCCTGGTGAAACCTACACAACCTTGCCATTGGATCCTGGTTTTTATGTAACGAGTATTCTGAATCAACCCAACGCACCCGATACCTTTTTCGGATTAGAACTCCTTGCTCCCAGCATTTATGGTGGACTAATGGGTGGTTGGTTAGACTCCAAAACAGGACCTGGATACGCAGCTTTCAGTGTCAGTTATCCTCAAACACTGACATTTGAATTGATGTTTGATGACTCATATGGTGCCGGAGGCGCAGGTCAACCGTTGTTGGAAGTTTATTACCAAAATCCAGAGGGTGCCAGAGAATTAGTTTGGGTCGCGGATTTACCTAAATTGCAACCTACTGAGTTACCTCCTTCTTATACTGATACGGTGGGAGATATTCCGATTTCTCCTCTTTTCAAGAGCAGTGATGACGGTAAAACCAGTGATGTTGAGCGTCTTGCGGTTGATCTTTATCGAAAACAGACGGGTAAAGAACCTGTATGTCCTTCAAAACTCGCTATTTTGCGTGGTAAAGTGGGTGACCAAACTGGGCAATCCTTAGCAGGTGTCGAAATATTTTTAAAGGAAACGAAAGGGGAATACTTAGACAAAATTCTTTCTAATGACAAGGGCGAGTTTGAATTAGCTATTGATACAAGTTTATTCAAAGGTAAAGTTTTACCTACCGTTGCGTATGAAAGAGACGGGTATTTACCGATGGACCGTCCAGCAATCAATGTCAGAAAAGGCTATATCAATGCCAGTGATGTGGCGATGGTAGAACGCGGCCCGTCACAAAGTACCAATAATCGGTCTGTTGATTTAGGGCGAGGAAAATTGCTATTTCCGCAAGATACCGCGGCCACGATGACTTTGCCGGACTGTTCCGTAGTTCCCGTTGATGATTTCAAAGTACAGGCAAGTGAATATACGGTAGATACTGCTAAATTAGGCACTTACAGTATGGACGATCCGTCGCGGCAAGTAGCTTCGAATATGCCTTTTCCGTTGCCGCCTGCTACGGGTTATACCTATGCCGTTGAATTAAATACAGATCAGTCTGTCAATACGAAAGGTCGGACTACCGTTAGAAGTGTTGATTTCGTCAAGAAGTCGGCACCCGGCGAGCCTTCTAAATTACCTTTGTATGTGGACTATACACAAATCCAAACTTGCGATGCGGATAATAAAAATTGTGAGGAAACTCTCAAAAGTTTACAACCGGGTGATACGGTTCCTATGGGATGGTATGACCGCCAACAAGATTCTTGGATTCCTTCAGAAAATGGACGTGTTGTCAAGATCGTTAGTATTGATGACGGATTAGCAACGTTAGACGTTGGCAATAGCAACTTAGTGATTTCTGATGAAGAAAGAAAGCAAGTTGGAGAGCAATACCCAAATCATGTGGGCAAAATGTTGTGGCGTGTGCCTATTACGCATTTCTCGCCGTGGGATTGCAATTGGCCGTTTGGTCCACCGCCGGAAGCGGGAGGTTCCACCGGAGAAAAAGCAAACCCTAAACCAGGGGTACCTGACAGTAACAAAACATGCCCTATAGATGGATGTGTCATTGATGCCCAAGGTCAAGTGTTAGGCGAAACGTTGCCCGTTGCGGGAACTCCATTTAGCTTGAATTATCGCAGTAGTCAAGTACCGGGCCGGAAAGCCGCTTATACCTTGGATATTCCTTTGAGCGGAGAAGAAATGCCAAAAACGTTACCTGAACGGGTTGAATTAGAAGTAACGATTGCTGGACAATCTTTTCTAAAAACCTGTCCCGTCGAAAATGGCAAAATCTCTTGTCAGCGTGAAGGAGAATCTGATTCTTTTACCTTCACAGAAGACGGCAAAACCGCGACGTTTACTTGGGATGGAAAGGACGCTTTGGGGCATATTTTGTTAGGGAAACAGACCGCCAATACGCGCGTCAGTTATGTTTACAAAGGCGTTTATAAACAACCAGCAACAAACACAGCCGCCAGTTTTGGCTTGCCTGCGAATGAAGGCAACACCGGCACGAGAGATGGTATTTCTGGTGACAGAACTCGCCAAGAGATCAGCTATGATAAAACGTCAACCGTTAAATTGGGCGGTTGGGACGCTAAACAGGTCGCTGGTTTCGGCGGATGGACTTTGAATATTCAACACGTTTATGACGATGAAACTTCAACGCTATATGGCGGTGATGGTAGCCAACGCTCTGTGAAGTCGACTCCTAAGCCGTCAAAGCCACCGGAACCAGAGAAAAAGCCCGCTAAAGAGGAAGCAGAAGAATCAGAAGAACCACTGGTTTCGCCGTTGATACCTCCTAAACCCGATGTGGTTGATTTGACCAATGGGATTCGCGTGTCTTATTGCACTCCGCAATGCGAAGGAAAAGGCTTAGCAGTGATGGGTTGTAACGCGAATTGCGGTAAATTGTTAGTCGGTGCCGCACATATTGAAACGGATGTTTTACAGTGGATTGGTACTGATTCTGTTGATAAATTCACGATTGAAGGTCAGGATGATACTTTTACTTTTTTGGGTAACATCAATGAAAACACTGAGTCAATCACTGATAATCAATGGACGTTGCAAAAAGAAGAAACGTTATTACTGAAAAACCCACCGGCAATGGGTTCAGCAACGTTGGACTTTTTATTTGCGCCTACTTCATCGGGTAGCAATCAGGCAACTCATACTTTTCAAGTACATGACAAATACGAAGGGATTCCCGAATCCAGACAATATGGATCAGGGACAAAAATAGTCATGCTCACCGGCGAAGGGATTGCTGATAACGACAGTGAAGCGATAACACCGGCGATTACTTTGGATTTCCAATTAAGCGTCAACGGTCAACCACGTTCCGTGATTAGCAACGCGGAAGCCGATTGCGTATCCGTGCCAGGGAATGGAGAGGTCGCGTTGACAGTGATTCCCAAAGTGAATGCGGACTTAGTCGCTAAACGCGGGGCTTCACCAGTAAAGTATGTCGTGGTTGACATGTGTTCTAATGATAATTCTGAACATCCGTTCTTCCAACGCACGATGACTCCTGATAGTAGCGCATTAAGCGATTTTTTCCGCACTGTTAAGGATGAAGATGACAAATGCGATTCGTTGGTGGTCAGCGTGGGTAAACCGGTAGTAGTTAAGCTGAATCAACAACGTGATACTGACCAAGGTTTTATTGACTATACCTTCAAAGTGCGTGGCCACAGTTCAGATGCAAGAATCCGTGCTGAAGGAATCGGTAGTTATAAAACTTTTCACTTGAACTCATTGAGTAGCAACACTCGTAGCAGAAGTAATTTTGATTTAAGCGAGTTGTTACATCCCTATTCCACAACGCTGGAACGCGCTCGGACTCGTTCTGCTGAAAGTTGTGATGATGGTGATGATAAAGAGAGTCTTAAGGCAAAACTGTTTGATGGCTTTATCGCTTCCGAAGACGGTGGGTTGTTGTATGAATTTAAAAATAGCCTCCATATTCGCACGTTGGACAGTTTGACAGGGCAAGCGATTTATACCTTAAAATATAATCCACAAGGTTATCTCATTGAGGTTCAAGATATTGATGGTGATATAACTCGGATTGAACGTGGTGGGAATAACCAAGCCATAGCGATTGTCGCGCCTTATGGACAACGCACCGTGTTGACTTTGGATAATCAAGGTTATCTCGCCGCTATGGCAAATGAAGCGGGAGAAACTGACACGATGGTTTATACCGCCGATGGTTTGATGACCCAATACAAGGACCCGCGTGGCAACGTGGCGACTTATGAATATGATAAACTGGGTCTATTTGTCAAAGAAACCAATCCGATAGGCGGTGGTTACAGCGTTGGACGTGTTGACCAAGGAGGTGGTTATGTCGCCACGCTCACCAGCAAAGAAGGACGAGTTTCTACCTTCCAAGTAAATGGTGGCACGAGAACTAACACAGCACCCGATGGCACTACGACGGTGATAACCACCGATGAAGGAGACACGACTACACGGACCATCACCAGTGCGGATGGCACGACTGTTGAGACGGAGGAAAAGTTAGACACTCGTCTAGCCAGTTTCATGGCTTCACCGGTGCCGACGACGACCTCTATCAAAACGCCTAACGGTCGAACTGCCCAAATCACGACGGAAACGGTCACCGACCCACCTGCTTATGACGACAATTATAAGCCCTGGAACTTGTGGACCCTGACAAATAAAGTCACCGTCAATGGTCGTACCAGCACCAGCGTCTTTGACAAAACCGCGAAGACCATCACGGCCACCAGTGCCGCTGGTCGTAAGAGTGTGTCTATCTTAGACGAGAAAGGTCGCGTGGTGAAGGAACAAGCCCCTGGCTTTGTGGATACCTCGTACACTTATGACACTCGTGGTCGTCTCACCCAAGTCAGTGAAGGCGCAGGCGTAGATTTGCGCACGGCGAGTTTGGAATACGATGCCCGTGGCAATATCAATAAAGTCACGGATGCCCTGGGTCGACAAGTCAGTTTTGACTATGACTTAGTCGGGCGTGTCACCAAACAAACCTTGACCGATGGTCGGCAAATTATTTATAGCTATGATGCCAACGGTAATGTCACCACCATCACGCCTCCGGGTCGTCCCGCGCATGGTTTTGCCTACAATGGCGAAGATTTGCAAACGCAATACACACCTCCTCCAGCAGGTTTAGCCACGCCACAGACGCAATATGTCTATAACTTAGACAAGGAATTGACCAAAGTTGTGCGTCCGGATGGGCAAAGCATTGATTTTGAGTACGATAAAACTAAAGGACGGTTAAACGCCCTCAATACGCCGAACGGGAAATATGGCTACGTTTATGATGACAAGAGCGGCAATCTCACCACGGTCACGGCACCGGATGGAAATAGCTTAAGTTATCAATATGATGGTTCTTTACCGCTGTCAGTGACCTGGGGAGGCGCGGTTCAAGGAAGTCTATCGGTCAGTTATAACAATGATTTCCGCGTGACTGCAACCAGCATCAATGGCGGTTCTACCGTCAACTATGACTACGATGCCGATAGTCTCCTCGTCAAAGCCGGTGATTTGTGGCTAGTGCGTGACCCCGAAAATGGGATGCTGAAAGGCACGCAATTGGGCGGTAAAGACGGTATCGTGACGCAACGGGCTTACAATGCCTTTGGCGAAATGGTCAGTGAAACCGCTACGGTCAATGGCAACTCGTTGTACACTAACCAATACAGTTATGACAAATTGGGACGAATCACCCAAAAAGTCGAAACATTGGAAGGCGTAGCAACGACGTTGGCTTATGACTATGACCCTGCGGGTCGTTTGGTGAAAGTGATTCAAAATGGGGCTGTCACCGAAGAATACAGCTATGATGGCAATGGCAATCGTTTAAGTGCCGTCACTGCTACGCACGGGAGCGTCACGGGCAGTTATGATGAACAAGACCGCTTACTCCAATACGCTGGGAATACTTACAGTTACACAGCGAATGGGGAACTGTTGAGTAAAACCAGCAATGGGGCAACGACACAGTATCAGTATGATGTCTTGGGCAATCTGCGTTCCGTGCAATTGCCCGATGGCAAACAACTGGAATATGTGATTGATGCCAGTGGTCGGCGCGTCGGCAAAAAGGTCAATGGCGTGTTGACGCAAGGCTGGTTGTATCAAGGCAGTCTCAATCCCATTACCGAATTGGATGGCACGGGCCAGGTCGTCACGCGCTTTGTGTATGGGTCGAAAGCCAATGTCCCTGATTATTTGGTCAAAGGTGATAAGATGTATCGCATTGTCAGTGACCATCTTGGCAGTCCGCGACTGGTGGTTGACCTCAGCACGGGGGCCGTTGTGCAACGCATGGAATATGATGCGTTTGGCAACGTGACTCAAGATAGTAATCCTGGTTTTCAACCGTTTGGGTTTGCGGGTGGGTTGTATGACTCGGAAACCAAGTTAGTACGGTTTGGGGCGCGGGATTATGATGCAGAAATAGGACGGTGGACGGCGAAGGATCCGATATTGTTTGCTGGTGGGGATAGCAATCTTTATGGATATGTGCTGAACAATACCGTCAATCTGATTGATGCAAATGGCCAATGTCCAGTATGTGTTGCAGCCTTAGTCGGTGCAGCTATTTTGGGAGGTGCAAATTATTGGTTTCAAATCAAGATAAAACATAGGACGACGGATCCATACGCAGGTCCCTATTATAAGGGTGATCGGTGGAATACGGTGCGTGAAACTGAACCTGAACGTAGATTCAAATGGGGGGAATTTTGGAGTTGGACCGCTGGAGGAGCTATTATTGGAGGAGCTGTAGGAACTGCTGCTGCAATTTGTAGAACAGGCGCAGGAGTAGCGGCAGCAGAGGCAGAAGCGGTGGCGGTGGCAGAAGCGAAAGCGGCGGCAGAAGCGGCAGCAAATATGCCAAAAGTACCAATTCCTGGAACACCGCCAAAATTCCCAGGAGGGGGTGATACCTATGTTCCTGGCAATAGTGGTCAGGGGTATCTAAATCAGTTTGAACCACCACCTCCCCTCCCAATAAACTAGGTAGCAAGCGTAGGATGCGTTAGGCGCGTCTGTTTGCGCCGTCACACCCCTTCACTGAAGAAAAACCACCCCTAACCCCTCCTTGGAAAGGAGGGGAACAAATCATTTCTCTTACTCCCCTCCTAATCTAGGAGGGGCTGGGGGTGGTTGTATTTCAAGGAAAAACTCAAATGACTCAACTCAACAACCTAAAATACCTAAAACCAACTCGCAAAACTCTGCGAAACGACCCAACTCCTGCCGAAAAGCAGCTATGGGATAAATTGCGAAATAGCCAATTAGCAGGTAAAAAGTTTCGCCGACAACACAGTGTAGGCAACTACATCTTAGATTTCTACTGTCCTCAACACCAATTGGCTATCGAATTAGACGGTGATAGCCATTTTACTGAGTCAGGCATGGAATATGATGCCAAACGCACGACCTTTCTAAACGAAGTCGGTATTCAAGTACTCCGCTTCACCAATACTGAAGTCTTTGAAAATTTAGAGAATGTCTTGGAAAGAATTAGGGAAAACTTAGACAACCACCCCTAACCCCTCCTTGAAAAGGAGGGGAATTAATTTCTTGCTTCTTTACTCCCCTCCTTGGAAAGGAGGGTAATTGTCTCTAGCTTCTTTACTCCCCTCCTTAATAAGGAGGGGCTGGGGTGGTTAAATCCTTTTATCCCTGGCAATAACAAAACGTTGCAGGGGATTTTTGTGGGTGCTAGACTTAAATCATCAATTTATTACTTATGGAAAATACTATGCACACCCAAATTACCCTAGATGACCAACTCTTCCAACAAGCCGTTGAATTAACAGGGTTAAAAAATCCACAAGACTTGATAGAAACTGTGTTACGTGAATTTCTCAACCAACATGACCAGCAGGAAGAATTAGCCTTCACGATTGCTTGCCAACAAACTAAAGAACAAGGAGAATTCCTGACAGAAATAGAAGCTAACCTGTTTATAAACTCGTTACCACGATGAAAACAAAAATTAGCAAACGCTTTATCAAAGACGTACAAAAAATAAGCGATCAACGTACCTTGATAAAGATCAGGCGAATATTAGAAGAAGCAGCATCAATAGAAAAAATAACTGAACTTCCGCATTTAGAAGAAATGATAGGTTATCCAAACTATTACCGTATTAAATTTGACCATAATTACCGCATTGGGATTTATTGTGACGGTGAAACTGTTGAATTTTTGAGAGTAGGAACACGAGGGGATTTTTATAAGAAATTCCTTAAATAACAAGATATATCAGCCAAATAGGTCGGCAACCCTTTGCTGACTTTTGATGACGGTATTACTCTGAAAGGTCGGGAAAGGATTCCAGACCTACGTTTCTAACCCCTTCTTGACAAAGGAGGAAATTGACTCTCACAGTGATCCCTTGCAATGGCAAAACGTTGCCGGGGATTTTTGTTTGCGTCAATCCGGCAACCCTTTGCCAACTTTCGATTGTTATGCTATGGTTAATATGCCAAACATAAATGATTTAATGGTGAACCATAATGTTAAAAGCAATTAGACAAGAAATGATGGTCAAAGAAGGAGGAAAAATAGAAATCTCCTTACCTGAATTACCCAGTGGAGCAATGGTAGAGGTCATCATATTTCTTCCGTCAGATGATGAACAAGACACGACTGATTATTTACTTTCCACCGAAGCCAATCGTAAACATCTCCTCGAAGCGATTACTCATGTAGAAAAGCGGGAAAACCTCATCACCCTTACTCCAGAAGAGTGGCGTGAGAAATATTGTATTTGAAATAGACGCATTTGAGCAATTTAATGGGTGGATTAGCGAAAATCGGAAAACTCATACTAAAATAATCCAGCTTATTAACGATACTCAAAGACATCCTTTCGATGGAATCGGTAAACCAGAACCTTTGAAACATCACTTACAAGGATTTTGGGCAAGACGTATTACCCATGAGCATCGTTTGGTATATAAAATTACCGAAGAGGAAATTATTATTGTTTCCTGTAAATTCCACTATCAAGAATAAAGATAGCAAGCGTAGGGTGCGTTAAGCGCGTCTGTTTGCGCCGTAACGCACCTCCTTCGGTTAAACCACCCCTAACCCCTCCTTGGAAAGGAGGGGAATAAATCATTCCTCTTACTCCCCTCCTAATCTAGGAGGGGCTGGGGGTGGTGGGTTTCTGAACCTTGAAGTTTTGGGGTTCGGATTTTTTTGTCCAAAAATGTTAAAATCATCCTTTCTAAGACTAGAATTAACGCTAGGAATGACCATGCTTACTGAAAAACAGATTTATACACAATTTAACCAACTCTCTGAAGAGGCTAAACAGGAAATTGTCAATTATCTTCAGTTTCTGATTCATCAACAACCCCCTAAATCACCATCCAAACTAAGAAAGCGTGTATTTGGCAGTGCATCTGGAAAGTATCAACTCACTGCTGATTTCGATGTGCCTTTAGAAGATTTTAAAGAATATATGCCATGAAAAGATTTTTACTTGATACACATGCCTTTTTATGGTTTGTCTCAGGTTCAGTAGAATTAAGTAATACGTCTAGAAACCTAATTGAAAACGACCGTCACGAAATTTATTTCAGTATTGCTAGTTTGTGGGAAATTTCTATCAAAGTGGCGATTGGCAAGTTACAGATTACGCCCTCACGCCCCTTCCCTGAAGAAAAACCACCCCTAACCCCTCCTTTAAAAGGAGGGGCGGGGGTGGTTAACTTTCACTGTTATCCCTTGCAATAGTAAAACGTTGCCGGGGATTTTTGTTGGTGCTAGGCTATAACTCATTGAAATTCTCCCTTATAAGGATTGAAAAACGATACAGGACTTTTCATGCTAAAATAAATAAAGGTTATTTTTAATTTTCTATCTCTACAGGTAACTGATATGACCGCTGTAAAAGATTTAACCATAGAAGAACTGCAAACTCTAATTAAAACCACCGTAGAAGAAACGATGCAGGAATTAATGGAAGATTTACTGGCTTTGAATAATCCTACTTATTTAGCCTCCATTGAAGAGGCGCGGAAAGATTATCAGGCAGGGCTTGTTAAGCGTTTTGAGGATGTATTTCGTGTATGAAATTATTTTAACGAATTACTCCCCTCCTAATCTAAGAGGGGCTGGGGGTGGTGGGTTTCTGAACCTTGAAGTTTTGGGGTTCAGATTTTTTTTGCCTAAAAAGTGCTAAAATATATTTTAGATATATCAAATCAATAGGGAATCATTATGTCACCCACTTTAGACGCAATTTATCGAGAAGGCGTTTTAATTCTCTCTAAGCAATTAGGAAAAGAAAAAGAAGGCAAAAAGTTTAAAATAGTTCTTCTTGAAGAAGATAATTTGACCACGAGCAAAGCTGATTTTTTCCAGTTTATTGACCATCACACTTTCACTTTGCCACCTGATTACCAATTCCGTCGAGAAGAACTCTATGAACGAGAACCAGAAAATTCTTCTGGATACTAATCTTTGGGTTTACCTATATGCCAGTAATGCTGGTACTAAAGTAGCGAAAACCAAACAGCTCATTGATGAACATTTTCAGGTTATCATTGTAAGTACCCAAATTTTAGGAGAACTTTACTACGTGCTGACCAGGAAAGGTTTTCAGTCTAAAGAACATGCTAAAGAAATTGTCATAAAGACTGTAGCTACTTTTCCGGTAGTAGGAATTAGTGCTGTCAATGTCGTAAAGGCACTGGAAGTTCAGACCAGATACAACTATTCTTATTGGGATAGTCTACTAATTGCCACTGCCTTGCTCAACGAGGTGGTGATACTCTACTCCGAAGATATGCAACATAACCAATTAATTGATAAACAAACTAAAATTGTGAATCCTTTTCAATAAGAAAATGGTATGTTAAGCGCGTCGGTTTGCGCCATCACGCCCCTTCACTGAAGAAAAATCACCCTTAACCCCTTCTTAGAAAGGAGGGGAATTTGTCCCTCAAATCTGAGCCTTGAAGTTTTGGGGTTCAGATTTTTTTTGCCTAAAACGACCAGAGATTTTACAATTGGCTAAACAATATGGTGCGAAAAATCTACGAATCTTTGGGTCGGTAGCGCGTGGTGAGTCTAATCAAAATAGTGATATAGATTTTCTCGTGGATATGCAAAGTAGTCTCCTAGCTCGAATTGCCTTAATTCAAGATTTAGAGACTTTACTCGGTACTAAAGTTGATGTCGTCACGGAAACGGGTGTACACAAATATCTCAGAACCCGCATTCTGAAAGAGGCGATTCCCTTATGAAAATTGTACTTTGAGCATTTTTCTATCCCCTATCGAGCTAAAACTGGATAGGGGATTTTTGTTTGTGTTAAAATCCTTAGTAAATCAGAATGGAGAATGAAAATGCAAGCTATCGAATTTGAAACTCAAATCCATAATGGCATTATTGAATTGCCGTCCCAATTTCGACTATGGAAAG
>BeggDRAFT_10008_pt1 | contig 69652 bp, 62 predicted proteins | sample TarBiozoneFS08_3_FD_50710 | JGI IMG/M metagenome (IMG submission 50710) | reverse complement strand
GAAGAACTTCCCGCTACTTCCGAGGAAGGGACTGTGACTGATGAAGCTCCAGTGGACGAAGAACTTCCCGCTACTTCCGAGGAAGGGACTGTGACTGACGAAGCCCCAGTGGACGAAGAACTTCCTGCTACTTCCGAGGAAGGGACTGTGACTGACGAAGCTCCAATTGATGAGGAACTTCCAGCCGCTACTAATGAAGGAGCCGTGACTGATGAGACTCCAGCAGAAGGAGAGGCAACTATCACTGAAGAACAACCTCCATTGGACGAAGCTGCTTAAGTTCAGTATTATCGACTGTGACAACCCAATTTTGAGGGGTAAAATTCCCCCTCATCATTGCTAACTAAAGCCCCCTTTAAATTGAAGGGGGCTTTTTTTATGGGGGTTTGAATGCTCAAAGGTGGCAATACAAACAGCGATTTTCCCATCCTACATAGCTGCCAAGGGATGTTATCCCTTATCTACAGAAATTATATGCTTGGCCAAAGTGAACCTATGCAATGCACTGTTAAAGGGAGTGTACTGTAATCTTAAGACTTGTCTAATTGCCTGCAAAGCGCCCAACTCATATCCATCTTGCAAATGTTTAAGGGCTTGTTGTTGAAAATAAATAGTTTGTAATTCAATTTGTTGCAGTTGACTTAAATCGGACTGACACCGAGGACATGCCACTGATCTTGATAAACGGGCCTTGCAAAGGGGACAATATTCCATGATCTATATTTATTTTCTATCAACTGTCCACATAATAGAGAATGTCAGAAAGTTGTTCTATAAGGGTTGATAATGTTTTAAACTGTTTATTGGCAATGGCTTGAGTAATTTGATTGACCAATTCCATCATATCTTCTTGATTTTCAGAACTGACTTTGCTCAACAATCGTCCGGCTTTTTCCACCAGAGCTTGGGCTTGAATGATCAGGTGATGAGGTTCTGCAATGACTTTTTCTTGGGAAATTTCGGTTATTTCTTCAAAAATAGTGTTTAAACGTTGATTTACAGTGGTTTCAGAATTTTGTTCAAAGGCAATGGCTTGGTTAACGGTGACTGTTTTTTGAAGTCCCGATTGTTTCTCAATTGCGGTGACTTCTAAGACCCCATCGACATCCAAACTAAATGTGACTAAAATGGGATTGTTATGGGGAACTGCACTTAATCCCTCAACGCTGAATTCTCCCAGTTTGATGTTATTGGGATCGAGTGGATTCTCTCCTTGGAAAATGGGAATATCCACAGCTTCTTGATTGTCCAAAACGGTGTAAAATACTTCGGTTTTTTGGATGGGTAAAGGGGTGTTTCTGGCGATGATGGGAATATAAATGCTTTGTTGAATTTCTCCTTCCATTTCCTTAAGGGCATAGATACCAAAACTGTAGGGAGTGATGTCAACCAGACGAGTGGGCAAAGGACTGTTCCCATGGATAAGAGCGCCTTGGAGGGCTGCCCCCATGGCCACGCAGAGGTCCGGGTGAATTTCACAGCGTGGGGGTTGACGAAATAATTCTGCCAAACGTTGTCCGATCAACGGGGTGCGGGTGCTGCCTCCGACCAGTAAAACTTCATGAATATCAGAAACTTTCAGTTGTGCATCTCGTAAAGCAATCAAGGTGGATTCCAACGTCTGTTCAACCGGTTCCCGAATCAGGATTTCGTATTGTTCTCTGGACAGCTCCAGGGACAGATGAATGGGAATTCCTTCCTGTTCCGTCAAAAACTCTTCTTGCATGAGAACATAGGGATGGTAAGATAAGGTGCGTTTGGCAATTTCAGCTATTCGGGTAATCTTGGCCATGGCAGGCTGCGATTGGCGAGGATCAATAGCGTATTTATTTTGTAAATGATTGAGAATATAGTCAATGATTTTTTGGTCAAAATCATCCCCACCCAGTTGAGGATGCCCATGAGTGGACAGAATTTTGATCGTATCATTGTGAATATGGGCTATCGAAACATCAAAAGTGCCCCCCCCAAAATCATAAATCAGCACTTGTTTATTGGTTCGATGTTCAGTCTTATAGGCCAAGGCAGCTGCTGTGGGTTCATGGAGTAGTCGAACAATTTCTAAATCAGCCAGTTGCCCGGCTTCTCGGGTGGCTTGTTTTTGAGCGTCTGTAAAATAGGCAGGGACAGTGACCACGGCTTTTGAGATGGGGTGTTGTAAGTAGGCTTCAGCCGTATTTTTGAGGTGTTTGAGCAGGAAAGACGCGATGGCTTGCGGAGTGTAAGTCTGGTCTCCCAAGGTCACTTTAACGGATTGCCCCATTTTGCGTTTGATGGATTTAACCGTCCTTTCCGGATGAAGTAGATATTGATTTTTGGCAGTTTCTCCAACTAACAGGGTACCTTGAGCATCCAATCCTACGTAAGAAGGTAGAGCCAACTGTCCTGGCGTGGGTTCAAGTACCATAATTTTATGATTTTTTAATACGGCAACTTCTGAATTGGTAGTACCTAGGTCAATTCCAATGATAAATTCATTCATATTTTGCTAATTTGTTTATTAGACCTCTTGCAAAAGTAAATGATGCGATAAAGATGAGATACGAAAAAATAAAAGGGAAATTCCCGTTGGAGTGGAGTTGAGGCTTTAGCCGAAGTGGAGGTTCTAGAAAGTACCTTGGAGTAGAGGCTTTAGCCGGTCAACCGTAGATCCTTGGAGTAGAAGCTTTAGCCGGTTAGCAATCTGTCCTTGGAGTGGAGGCTTTAGCCGGTCAGCCGTAGGCATCACCCCACATACACAAATTGCAAAGGCCTACGGCTGACCGGCTAAAGCCTCCACTCCAAGGTACTTTCTAAAGCCTATACCCCAAGGACCGACAGCTGACCGGCTAAAGCCTCTACTCCAAGGTACTTTCTAAAGCCTCTACTCCAAGGATCTACTGCTGACCAGCTAAAGCCTCCACTCCGAGGTATCTTAACTGAGGGGCAACTCCCATTTTTTTATTATCGCATACTTTTTTAAGAGGTTTATTGTAATTGTAAAGGCTTATTTTAAAGATGAGAGCCATCCAATAGGGGGAAGTTTTGGGCATCCCCCTGACTTCTGTAGGACAGGCGAATCCAATGATATTGGAAGGGCTTTGGGAGAAATGATCTTATATTTTAGGGTATTTTTAATTAAAGGGAAATAGTCGATGGAATTGACTCGTAGAGCGGTCAATTTTTAACTCTTTCAAGAGGAGGGGAAAATGAATTTAGGAAGGGGAATGAATTTGGGAAGGGAAGTAATGCAAGTCCGTAAAAGTGGTCGGGATGAGAGGATTTGAACCTCCGACCTTTGCCTCCCGAAAGCAACGCTCTACCAAACTGAGCTACATCCCGTTTTTTAGAAATTCTACTCGACTGAATAGAGAATTTCGGCTAAAATTAACGTCAACACACGACTTTCCTCAAAGTTCAACATATGACGATCAGTATAATTAGTTTCAATCATTTTTGCAACCTCAATTGATATGCCCATTCTTATACAAACGATTATTTTACTGTCCCTGTCCAATATTTTCATGACTTTTGCGTGGTATGCGCATTTAAAGAATTTACATCAGGCACCTTGGCTAGTAGCCGCTTTAGTAAGTTGGGGTATTGCCCTATTTGAATACTTATTACAAGTGCCTGCCAACCGAATTGGTTATACCCAGTTCAGTTTGGCACAATTGAAAATTCTGCAAGAGGTAATTACTTTATCTGTGTTTGTCCCGTTTGCCATTTTTTATATGCAACAGCCGATGAAGTGGGATTATTTGTGGGCTGGGTTATGCTTGTTAGGAGCAGTATATTTTATCTTTCGAGCTTAATCGTTTTTTGTTGATCAGTAGCCAGCCAGTAGGTTGGGTTGTGGCGCGCCTTTTTGCACCATAACCCAACAATTTTGTTAACGTCGGGCCTGGCAACGCAAATGAGAATAAAACATCGATCTTTGGGTACTGGAATTTAGATAAGTGGGCAAAATGGATTCTAAACTGTGGGGCACTGAGTTAAATTGAGCAAAGTGATTGTGCTGGCAAATACTGTCAACACGACTGGTCTGATAATTGTCTACTGAATAAGGTTTGCCAGGAATCAGTTCCATGAAGTTGCCAGTCAGATGAGACAAATTATTCTTTAAGGGAATAATATAACGTTTAAGTCCCATCACTTTAGCCGTGTATTCTACAATTTCTTGTAATGTATACTCTTGCGGTCCACACAAACTGTAACGCTCCCCATAATGATTGGGATCGTCCAAGGTTTTCAACATCACTTCAACCAGATCTTCCACCCAAACCGGGGCCATTTTTGCGTAGGCAGAAGGTAGGGCAAAAAAGAAAGGGGCTATTTTGAGGAGATTGGCAAAACGATTGATAAAATTGTCATCTTCTCCAAATACTACTGAAGGTCTAAAAGTGGTGACCTGCATTCCCTCGATGGAATGGATCCAATCTTCTCCTTGTCCCTTAGTACGTAGATAATGGCTATTTTTCTCTTGGGGATTGGCATTGAGAGCGCTGAGGTGGAGAAAACGAGTGATTTGGTTGCGTTGGCAGGCATGCAAAAGTCGCTTGGGAAGTTCGACATGGGCTTGGTAAAAACCACTGCCATCGCTGCCATTTTCATTGAGAATGCCTACCAAATTGATGATTGCTTGACAACCTGCCAATTCGGTATTGAGGTAATACTGTTGATAATGGTCAGCAGAGACCAATTCTAAATTGGGTAATACTAACAGGTCACGATGGCGTTCTCGACGACGTGTCAGAACACGAACATGCCACCCTTGTTGAGTTAGGCGGTTGGCTAAGTGTCGACCAATAAAGCCGGTGCCTCCAATTAAGGCAATAGTGCGCATGAGAGCTCTCCTTAGGTTTTGAAATCAATAAATATTTTTGGGATCAGTCTTTCCTCTTTCTATACGAAAAAAGATTGGCAGAAGATTAGGGTGAAAGTTTCTTCCCAGCCCCAATAGGATGGGCTGATGATAGGAGACCCATCCTATATGTGCTGATTATTCCCTATAAAGGGGAAAAATTGAGATTCATTTGGGAATTGGGGTAGAAGGTCGATTGCTCATGGTACAGGTCATGGTTGCTGCCAAGGCAATGAGTCCAAAGGCAAGGGGCCAAGTGAGATCCAACCACCAAATGCCCTGTTTTAGGATGTTGAGGTTGTGCAGTAAGACGTGTAAAAATGCGCCAATAGAGAATATAAAAAGTCCCGTGAGGGCAAACCACCAAGGGCGACAAATGGGATGGCCAATTAATACGGAGGCCGTGATAATGATCATGGTCATCAGCATTGGCGTAAAAACTACATAAGCCATAGTGGTCATAAAGGCCGCAATGCCAATTTGTTTTAGAGTTTCTGAATTGATGATGAGGGCAAGCAGGGAGATACTGGTGGCAATGATAAATGCCGAAATCCAGGCCCAAAAGGGAATGGCTACGTTAAGGCTGAATCGTAACGTCATCAGAGCTGAAAGGACAAGGGGGATGAAGAGGAGATAACCTATATCAGAATACCAAGGAAAGGGGGTTTCTTGTCCAGAGTGAGTGATGGGATACACTAGAGAGAGGAATGCACCTCCGGTCCAAAAAAGTACAGCAATACCCAAGGTAGACCATGCTTTGCGTACTGGATCATTCGGAAGGAAAAGTCGCCTATTGTAGAAACAGAAAAAACTGGCGAGTGCTGCAATGAGTAGTTCTAAAAAGCTGCTATAGTATGTGTAAATCACGTGTTGTTCTCCACCTCTAAAGAGGAGTCCAAGAAAGATAGCGGCAATGCAGAGTACTGCCCAGCTGATCAGTAGAATGAAAGAGATTTTTGACATTTTACCTACCTTTGGTTAGAAATTGTTTTATTTTGCTTAATTCTTGACTATATCATAGAATTAAGTAGCTAAGCAAAATACCATTAAGTAGGAAGTAGGTACAGCAATGTCATAAGTAGACGGACTTTGCCTTCCTTAAAAAGGGGAAGTAAACAACGTCTCAGGAAGAGATTTTTTGAATTTTAGAAATTTGGCATTGGTTTTTGTTGAGATAAATACTACACTTAAGATGAAACGATATCGATCAGTCAGTAGTTGCGTGACTTATCAAGTCTATGAGTTTGACTTAAATGGGCTGAGTTTGGAGCAATATGCAAAGTTAAGGATATTTGTCCAAACTTTAGGTTACAACAGTTATCCTTCACAATTAAGTGTACTCCATATCAAGCATCCCTTATTTTTTATTGATTTTCCAGGGTATGGTTTTCCCACGGCTAAGATCAGTTTTTATCCTCAGACTGTCCCTGAAAAAGTCAATGAATACTTGGAAATGTTGAATGGTCAATTAGCCTTTGGAGGAGTAAGTATGAATGAGAAGAGTAGTTATGTGATTAAGGTGGGCGAGTTGTTTAAGGCATTGAATGGGAAGAGAGTCAGTCAGGGATTGTCAGAAATTGACAGTCCCCTGATTGCCAGTAAGTTGGGCATTCTGTTTGCGTTGAAGACCAACGGTTATGTCAACTTCAAGGGAGAGATCATCGACCTTAATGACAATCAACTCATTGCCTTACAGGAAATTTTGGATCAACATTTTAATGCGGAGATGAGTGTGGAATTGCGGCAACTTATTGCTTCAATGGAGCATTTTATTAAGTCTGCAGAAGCCGCATCTTCTGAAACGACTGTCGTTTCTGAGAAGAAAGGCTTGTTTAATAAATTCAAAGGGTTATTTAAATCCAAACTGCATCAAGAGAGTCATGCCTGATGGATAAACCCCTACATTCAACCCCGCAAATTGTCACCGTGGGCGGCCAGCGATTGATTGGAGGACTCAGTCGGGTCTATCATTGTAACCACTACAATGCCTATCTGCAAATGGCCGTATTGATGACCGAATATCTCCCCCAACATTCTCCTCAACAATTATTGACGGAAGCAGTTACGCCCTTGATACAAGAGTTACGCAAAAGGGGTTATTCTCAACAACAATTGTTGGAGGAATACTCTTATTGTGGATTCGGTGTTTTACGACAAATCGACGCAATCCATTGGGAAACTCCCAGTTCCCATTATGGACAGTCCTTAACTTTTCACGGTAAACCTCAAAAAAGTTGCTTTTTTACCACAGGTTACTTGCAGGGACTGTTGGACCGACAAGTTGTTGAAGTGGCTTGTCAAGTTGAAGGCAGTGAATCCGACCGCTTTCAAGTGTCTGAACTTCCTTGTATCGTGAATCCTTACTTGGTTTATCCATTAGAACTTACCCCAGAAATTCCAGAACGCTTCTCATTTAGCGGATGTCAGGAATTTACAACTCAGATCGATGAGCCCAGTATTATTGCTGCCGTCAACAGCTTACCATTATATGGGAAAAAAGAGGCGCCGGAAACGGGATTAATTCCTGCATTTGGTGTGGTATTGACTCATCATTTTGCCGATTACTACAATCAGATTTCCTATCAAACCTATTGGGCACTGCGCAATGCAGGCATGCCGGAAGAGGATAGTAAAGAGATGTTTATCCAGGCCGGACATATTTGCGCATTTAACACTTTTGGGGGAATTATGAAAAGTCCCGAGTGGCATGCCATTGTGGCACCCCACTGTCGAAATCGGGAAGATTGGCTGCACGGCATGATCGCAGTGATCAATGCGTTAGGCTGGGGAATTTTTCGAGTGGAACGAATTGTTCCTGAAAAGGAATTTATTGTGCGCGTCTACAACTCATATGAAGGTATAGGTTATCGACGCATTTTCCTAAAAACGGAGGATAAAAACATGTCTTTCCTGGGCATGGGAGCTACTTTGGGACTGGTTCATTTGCTATGGAAAGTCGACATTCGGGAACGACCTGATTTGACTCATGACTTTTATGTTAAACAATTCAATAACCCGCAGAATAGCTATACCGTTGAACAATCTCATGCCATTGCTGCGGGTGATGAATATGATCGTTTCATTGTGTCTAAATAACCCGCCTTCTCGTTAAAGAAGGGACAATCTCTTAACGGACTGTCCAAAGTAGGTAAATCATAACTTGACAGGTTTCAGCAAGGGATTAATGTCTGTCAAAGACTTGAAATGACTTTCTGCCCAAGTCGTCACTTGCTTCTTGCTGTCAGTGAGAATATCAAAAGTTACTCGAAAGTTGTTGAGAGTTTTCTTATTGAAATCACTGGCCAAACGATACTGTTCAGTCCACAGGTCGGGAACTCGTTTGACTTGAGTTAAGGTTTCAACTTGTTGACGACCATTGTCCAAACAAATGCTCACCATATCCAGTTGTTGTTGATAGAGACTGACCATCATATCAGTATTGATGTCAAGCCATTTTTGACTGGCAGTAAGGACACTGTTGTTGAAATCAGACCATTGTTTGAATTGCATAAAAATCTCCTTAATTCTATTGTAAAGTGAGAATTGCGTAAGTCAAGGCGCCAAAGCTGGAGATACGCTTTTCTCATGATCCTCTGTTTAGAGAGGAATATAGGCAGTGAACCCTAACTCTTTTGAAGGTAAAGAGTATTGGTGATTCTGTTTTGTTGCACTGCACAAATTATGGATACTAGAACGAGGAATGTCAAGCCTTTGACTAAAAATTTTATTTTTGACTGGTAAGAGAGGTATAATTAATGAGGTATTATGACACCCAACTTGCGGCACAATACGATTATCTACAACGTATTTTCAAATTATATCAACAAGTTGAAAGCTGGTTAGCTCAAGATTCTACTTTGAAAGTGGATAGAAATTGGATTGAAATTCAAGCAGGGGAGCAGTCCTACCAAGTACCTACACTGTCTGTACAACGTCCTAACGGACCGATCGTGATGGAATTAAAACCACTGGGATACAGTCTACCTTTATCTGAAGGAGTACTTTCCGTAGAAAATTGGTGGGAAATGGAACAATTGATTTTTTTGTCGGAGAAAGAAATCGGATCGTCAATATATGAGGGAGTTCAACAATCCGGGTGGTATTGGGAACGTTTGAATAGACGCCCCCACTATTTGAATCAAACAACCTTTTGGGAATTGGTGCATTGGGTAGATGAATCTTGTCAAAATCATTCACTTTAAACGAACGTGTAATTGCCAGAGACCGGGATAACACCGCTTAAATTTAGCTTTTGCAGTCTAAAGAAGTGGCACGTTCAATTGCCAAATACATTCTCAAACAGTCAACTGTGGGGGCAACATCATGGGTACGAATGACTTTCACCCCTGCAGAAAGTGCCAGAGTGGCAAGTGCTAATCCCCCATACAATCGTTCCAAGGAAGACTTGTTCAAGACATTCCCAATCATCGATTTACGAGAAACTCCAATGAGCACTGGATAATGACCTGCGGTGAAGTAAGACAGGCATTTCACCAGTTGTAAGTTGTGCTCCAAAGTTTTGCCAAATCCAAATCCGGGGTCAATCAATAATCGGGTGGGCGCAATGCCTTGTTGTAAACAAGCATCTAGGCGAGTGTGGAGAAATGTTTGGACTTCTCTAACTACATTTTGATAATGGGGATGGTGTTGCATGGTTTGGGGACTGCCCTGTTTGTGCATACAACAGAGGTAAACTGACTGGGCAGGGGCAACAATATCCAAGGTCCCATGGACTTGGAAAGCATTGATATCATTGATCATATTGACCCCAGCAGCAATGGCAGCTTGCATGACAGCCGGTTTACTGGTGTCTACGGAAATCCAAATGGGCGATTCAGCGCGCAATTGTTCCACAACAGGCATAATCCGATCCAATTCAACTTGTTCCAAGACAGATTCCGCCCCAGGTCGGGTGGATTCTCCCCCAATGTCAATGATATCTGCCCCTTCCTCAATCAGTTGACGAGCCCGTTGTAAAGCCATGGCAGGAGTGCAATATTGTCCTCCATCCGAAAAAGAATCTGGAGTAACATTGAGAATACCCATGACTTTGGGTGTTTTGAAGTGATCAGTTACCAAACTCATGAACAGTTAAGATTTCCCCGAGTCTTTCCGAGAATTGTCATTGTCGGGTAACGTGATATTCAATTCCAACACTTCAAAGTCCCCGTTCCTTTCCAAGTGAATACTGATGTGTTCATCTTCAATAGCAACATATTTTCTGACCACTTCCAATAATTCTTTTTGTAAAAGTGGCAAATAGTCCAAATTAGGGGAATTGTGTAGGCGACGTTCATGTTCTACAATAATGCGCAATCGTTCCTTGGCCAAGGAAGCGGTATTCTTCTGTGGCGATAAGCGGAAGTAATTGAGAAAGTTCATGTCATTTTTTTCCAAACCAGTGACTTAAAAATCCTTTCTTTTGAGAGTTAGACACTTCCTCTCCCAAAAAGCGGGCCACCACTTCCAAATAGGCCTGGCCAGCATCACTGGCTTTGTCCAAGGTTACCGGCACTCCGGAGTTGGAGGCTTGTAAAACGGATTTGGATTCGGGAATAATACCTAATAGAGGAATAGCAAGAATATCTTGGATATCTTGGGCACTGAGCATGTCTCCCTTGGTCACCCGTTTTTGAGCATAACGGGTAATTAACAAATGTTCCTTAACGGGGTCTAAATTTTGGGCGGCCCGATGAGTTTTACTGGACAGTAAACCAATAATTCGGTCAGAGTCTCGCACGGAAGACACTTCGGGATTGGTCACTATTAAAGCTTCGTCAGCAAAATACATGGCCATAATGGCGCCATGTTCAATACCTGCTGGGGAATCGCAAACAATGTATTCAAAACGTTTTTTAAGCGCTTCAATGACTCGATAAACGCCCTTTAAAGTCAATGCTTCTTTATCTCGGGTTTGAGAAGCAGGTAAGATAAATAAACTGTCAACCCGTTTGTCCTTAATGATAGCTTGATTTAAAGTGCCTTCGCCATTGATGACATTGACAAAATCATAGACCACGCGCCGTTCGCATCCCATAATTAAATCAAGGTTGCGTAAACCCACATCAAAGTCGATGACGACGGTTTGATGTCCACGTAAAGCGAGACCGGTAGCAAATGCAGCGCTGGTAGTGGTTTTGCCTACCCCACCTTTTCCTGAAGTTACGACAATAACTGTGCTCATGTTAATGGTATATTTTCACTGATTGAGATGAATTTTAAGGGATTTTGCGGAAATTCCAAATTAATGATTCAGTCAAGGAAGATGGATTTTAAAGAGCCTCGATTTTCAACTCTTCCCCAACCAAAAAAATTTGGGCTGCCTTTCCTTGCAAGTGATGCGGCAGTCCTTCATTAATCTGATATTGCCCGGCAATGGAGACCAATTCGGCTTCCAATTGTTGACAAAATATGCGAGCTTGAGTATCCCCATTTACGCCAGCTAAGGCTCTACCTCTTAAGGCGCTGTAAACATGAATATGTCCATGTGCCAAAATTTCAGCACCGTGGCTCACTGGAGATAACACCACCAAATCTCCTTGCAAAGCTACCACTTGCTGTCCGGACCGCACCGGATGGCTGATGATTTTAGCACTGGTATTGAGAATAACCGGTTCTGACTCCACTTCAATTTGGGGTTTTTCACGAGACTCACTTCTCGAATTTTGAGGCAGTATACCTAAAGTCAAATTCAGTGCCAACTGTTTTTGTGGGTCAGTTCCTCCGCGAATAGCCACGGGCACCAGTCCATGTTTACGCAGCAACTCTACTAAGTGAGTGAGATCCAAGGCCGAAAGGTGGGGTTCCCCCAAGTCCTGGAGATCGATGAGTAATGGCGCATGTTGGAAGAATTGAGGAGCTTGAGCGACTTTGTCAGCCAATTGGACAGTAATAGCCTCTTGATCGCTCTTGAAAAGATGTAATACCATTAAGGTGGTTAAGCTACCTTTGAGTTCAAAGGCGGGAATTGAGGTTAAATTCGGCATAGCAGGCAAGGTTAATTGAACGACTTTAATGAGTTTATAATAGACCTCTTGCAAAAGTAAAGGTAGGTTGGAGTGAAGGCTTTAGCCGGTGGTTGGAGTGGAGGCTTTAGCCGGTCAGCCGTAGGCATCACCCCACATACACAAATGGCAAGGGCCAACTGCTAACCGGCTAAAGCCTCCACTCCAACCTACTTACTAACCGGCTAAAGCCTCCACTCCAACCTACTTACTAACCGACTAAAGCCTCCACTCCAACATATTTTAACTGAGGCGCAACTCTCATTTTTTCATAATCGCATACTTTTGCAAGAGGTCTAATATGGTAATGGATTTGGATAAGAAAAAACAGGTGAGTTGGGAAATGTGAGAAATTGGGTAGATTTTTTAAATCCGCCGTATTCATTGGTAATCAAACCCCCAATATAACTCGTTTTTGTTCCTCCAATGCCACCCGTAATTGATCAATTTCCCCCGGCAATTGCTCCTGAATCAAGGGTGCAGTTTTGGCAATTTCCTCGGTTTTAGCCAATATTTCCAATTGCTTACATAAACCAGTTATTCGAGTGGCTCCCAAATTGGCACAGGCCCCCTTAAATTTATGGGCAGCCAAATAAATTTTTTCTGAATCTTGATGAGTTTGAGCCTGCTGCAATTCCTGCAAGTAATTGGGCAATTCAGCAATAAATAAATCAATTAACCAAGTTAACCGACCGTCTTTCATTTCTTTACGCATTTGTTGCAACATTTTAGGAGAAAGTATCTCATCACTAAGGACAGGTAATTCAGTCAAATTAGAGGATTGGAGGATCATGGGGGTCTCCTGCTGCCCTAAATAAGGGCTGTTTTGGGGAAGATGGGATTTTAGATAACGCGCCAACATCGTCTGCATTTCCTGTAAAGTCACCGGTTTACTGAGATAATCATCCATACCTGCTTTTAAACAAGCTTCTCGATCTTCCGGCAAAGCGCTGGCAGTTAAAGCAATGATCGGAAGAAAACGCTGTTTGGGGTCAGTGAGTAAGCGTATTTGGCGAGTGGTTGCCAGTCCGTCTAAACGAGGCATTTGGCAATCCATTAAAATCAGATCACAGTGTTGTTGGGGAAGATATTGTAGAACTTCCTCACCATCATTGACCACCGATACTTCACAACCTAACCGTTTCAATAAGTGTTTCACCACCTCTTGATTAATGAGATTGTCTTCCGCTAACAAAAGTTGGGGAGGTGGATAAAAAACCCATGGTTTTTCCTCAATAAAAGTTGAATTGGGAATGATTTGGGAGGAATCTGCAACCATTTTAAAGGGCAGATTAAACCAAAAACAGCTGCCCTTATTTAACTCACTTTGTAAACCAATTTCCCCGCCCATCAATTGAATGAGACGGCGAGTAATAGCCAATCCTAAACCTGTACCTCCATAGCGACGACTGATGGAATCATCGGCTTGCGTGAAGGGTTTAAACAATTTTTCACCCATGGCTTGACTGATCCCAATCCCACTGTCTAACACTTCAAAATGCACAACACAGTGCTGTTCTCGTTGTTCCAATAAAGTTAAATGTAGAGAAATGCTGCCCTTTTCTGTGAATTTCAGAGCATTGCCCAATAAATTAGTGAGAACCTGTCGTAAACGCTGTGGATCACCCTCCAATACCCAATGGCTCAATTCTGGATCCAATCGAATATTTAAATTGAGACCCTTATGGTCGATACCTGGAGTAAAAAATGCACCAAGTTCACTGATCAAACTCGACAATTTGAAAGGAGCCATAGATAAATTCATTTTACCCGCTTCAATTTTTGAGAAATCCAAAATATCATTGATCAGGGTTAATAAACTGTGGCCTGCACTTTGAATCATGTGTAGATAATGCTGTTGAGTGTCATTTAAGGAAGTTTGTGCCAACAAATCAACAGTTCCCAATACTCCACTCATGGGGGTGCGGATTTCATGACTCATCGTAGCCAAAAAATCACTTTTGGCCTGATTCGCTGCAACCGCTTGAGACTTGATCTGTTGAAGATGACGCATGGATTGCTGTTGCTGAGTAATATCGCGAATAATGTATAAAAACAACGGGGAATCTTGAGTTATTCCTTCCTTAACAAAAAGGGGAACACGTTCCAAGGGAATCTCTAAACTGTCAATTTCCACATCCACAATACGACCATAACGATGCCACCATTGCGTTTGATAAGCCCGCAACACTTGAATTGGCAATTTTTCAGAAGAGACCTGCAAATGGGCAATGGGGAAATAACGCAAAGTGGTGGCTTCATAACCCAATTTTTGGCAAAAAGAAGGATTAACTTGCAAAATTTGGCCTCGAACATCTAATACACATAGACTATGGGGGAATAATTGAAACAAAGGATTGGTTTCCCATTGCACTGAATATGAGTTCCCAATTAAGGCATGTACTATCAGGCTGCTGATCAGTAGAAAAATTAAACAAACCAATAGGATCAAGGGACTGAAATATCCACTGACCAATACAATTCCCAATAGAATGATTCCCATACCGATTTTCAACCATAAGGAAGATAAATTCGGCTCAATTGTCCTGCGATTAGCCGTTTGAGGCCGTTGGCCAAAAACTTGTAAAAAAGTCCGAATATTCTCAAAAAGATTGTGTATAATGCGCATAGTCAAAAAAAGGAAGGAAATAATGAGTCTTAAACAACTCACGCATCCATTGATAAAATTACTCCATTTACTGGTCAAGGCCATTCAACACTTAAATGAATGGCTAGGAAAAATAGCGGCTAGCCTCGTCCTGCTATTGGTCACTCTCATCATTTATGATGTCACAATGAGATATATTTGGAATCAAGGCACCATTGCCCTACAAGAAGCCCAATGGCACCTTTTTGCCCTGATGATCCTACTTGGAGCCGCTGACACCTTAAAACAGGACGGGCATGTTCGAATTGATATTCTCTATCAAAGTACATGGATGACCGAGCGGGGACGAGCTTGGATCAACCTCCTTGGTAGCGTGATGCTATTGATCCCCTTTTGCCTACTGATCATCCACACCTCATTCCCCTTTATCGAACAAGCCTACCTTTTTCAAGAAACCAGTCCTGATCCAGGGGGACTTCCTTACCGCTTTCTACTCAAAGCAGCCATCCCTTTAGGCTTTATCCTGCTCATGCTACAAGGAATTGTACAAGCCATCAGCAGTGTATTATACCTGCTAAATCCAACAAAAGGGGGATAAGTGGAAATAATCCAGCCCGAATTCATCGCCCTACTCATGATTTTCATCCTGTTGCTCAGTTTATTACTTGGTTACCCCGTTGCTTTCACCTTAGGAGGTATTTCTTTCCTATTCGGGACCCTCTTTTTAGAAGGAGAATTATTCAACCTACTGCCATTAAGAATCTGGGGCATTCTCACCAACACCACACTGCTGGCCGTTCCCCTCTTCATACTCATGGGAATTATCTTAGAAAAAAGTGGGTTAGCCGAACAACTCATCAAAACCATGGGACAACTGTTCAGCAAAATCCCGGGAGGACTCGCCCTTTCCATAGTCCTGGTTGGAACACTGTTGGCTGCTACTACCGGCGTTGTCGGCGCCACCGTCGTTACCATGGGAATCATTGCCCTGCCCAGCCTCCTCAAAAATGGCTATTCCCCTCCCTTAGCCACCGGCACCATTGCTGCTTCCGGTACTTTAGGACAGATCATCCCCCCCAGCATCATCTTGATCCTACTGGCCGACATTGTAGGCGTTTCCGTGGGACAACTGTTCATGGGTGCCCTCATTCCCGGCGGATTATTGGTACTCTCCTACCTAATTTACATCATCCTGCGTGCTTACTTAAATCCCGCAGATGCCCCCTCAGTCACCCCAGATTGCCCAATAGACGCTCATTTCTACCGACAAGCCCTGCGCAACCTGCTCCCCATCTTACTCTTAGTTCTCACCGTTCTAGGTACTTTATTTACTGGCATAGCCACCCCCTCAGAATCTGCCGCCTTTGGTGCCCTGGGCGCCCTGTTACTCTCTCTCTCAAAAAAACAACTCACCCTTCAACACCTGACCGAGGCCCTCCAACAAACAACACGTTTAACCAGCATGGTTTTCCTCATTCTCATTGGCGCCACGGCATTTGGGCTAGTTTTCCGTGGACTGGAAGGAGATCAACTCATCAAAGACCTCTTTAGCTATTTGCCTGGAGGAGAAACTGGCTTTATAATAACCAGCCTATTACTCATCTTTCTCGCCGGATTCTTTTTAGACTTCCTAGAAATCTGCTTCATCATTCTACCCATCTTACTCCCAGTTGCCCAACACTACCAAATCGACCTGCTTTGGTTCAGCATCTTGGTTGCCGTCAACCTGCAAACCTCATTTTTAACTCCTCCATTTGGCTTCTCACTGTTCTACTTAAAAGCGGTCTCGCCCCCCACCATCCACATGAATACCCTCTACAAGGGAATTGTCCCCTTTGTCATCCTACAACTCCTGGTTCTAGGACTACTGATTATCTATCCATCCTTCGTATTATGGCTACCCCACACCTACCTAAAATAGGAACCGATTTACCCCCCTTTTAAGAAAACACCCCCCCTTTTTTTTTTAATAATACTCTTTTGGAGAAAATATGCCCATTGAACGCACTCTATCCATCATCAAACCCGACGCTGTAGCAGCCAATCACATCGGTGAAATTTGGGACCGTTTTGAAAAATCCGGTCTCAAAATCATTGCGGCCAAAATGCAACACCTCAGCCGTGAACGAGCCGAAGGATTCTATGCGGTACACAAAGAACGCCCATTTTTCAAAGACCTGGTTGACTTCATGATCTCCGGTCCCATCATGATTCAAGTCTTAGAAGGAGAAAATGCCATCACCGTAAACCGTAATCTCATGGGTGCCACAGACCCCAAAAAAGCAGCCCCTGGCACCATAAGAGCTGACTTTGCCAAAACCGTAGATGAAAATGCAGTGCATGGCTCAGACGGACCAGAAACCGCCGCCATTGAAATTGCCTATTTCTTTCAACCCACAGAACTTTGTCCGCGCACTCGCTGATCCCTCAACCACCTTCCTTATCATTCCTTTCCCCTTCCACCTACTCGGGAAACTAAACTGTTAACAAAAACACAGACAATCCTGAGAGTAAAGTAACCAAGCGGTGGGCACACAAAAAAACAGTGTGCCCTTCTCAACTCTCACTGCCATTTTTAAACAGTAAAACACCTTCCCCACCCTTCCCAAAAACAATCTTATATGTTCATCAGTACAAAGACAAAATATGCCTCATGCTCTCATTGTTTACCCCATTGCATTTTAACCAGCCTCTTCCTCCTGAACTCATCCTTCTCAACCCTGTTCGCACAAGAAAACACCTCAATTTTGCTCACTGAACTTCAAGTAGAAACCCTGATGGACATGAACTTGGAAGACCTGATAAATATCAAAGTTATCAGCGCCTCTAAAAGGGAACAATCAATTAAAAAAGCCCCTTCCACCATGACCGTTTTCAATCGACAAGAAATCAAAGCCATGGGCATTACCACCCTTGAAGAACTGCTCAACTTTGTACCCGGCTTTCAAGCCAGTCGAGAAACCGTTTATAATCAAGGATATAGAGTAATCAGTCGCGGCCAAAGCACCCCTCAAGCTTCCTATAACATACTGTTCATGATTGACGGTCAACGACTCAACACCGACTTTACTGGCGGTGCCTTAGCCCTCAATCACTTTATCACCTTAGCCAATGTCAAACAAGTCGAAATCATTCGTGGCCCAGGGTCGGCACTCTATGGGACCGGAGCGTTTACTGGAGTAGTTAACATCATCACCATGACCGAAGGCAACGAAGTTTCTGCCAGTTTAGGTAATTTAAACAGCAGAGAATTACACACCTTACTTTCCCATGAAGAAGACAACTGGAAAACTTCCATTTTTGCCCACTATTTTCAAGATCACGGTCAATCCTATGAAAAACATTACTTTCCCAACAATTCACCTGCAGAAACCATTCACGATCCACGACAAGGAACCGATGCCAATCTCAACCTTACCTGGAAAGACCAATCTGCCATTGGTCTGCGTTACACCAAACGTAAACTAGACGGTTTTTGGGGCGCAAATAACGCATATGGAGAACAACTCTCTTATCTTGAAACGGAACAACCCATACTTTCCTTACAACATACCCTGTTAAACACCGATCACAACAAACTGGCCTTTTACACCCATTATGCCACAGCAAAATTGGAACAAGGCGTTGGTCTTCATATTGGGAACAGAGCTGTGCAAGAATCATCTTTAGTAAGAGAACAAGAATGGCAGTTGGGAATTGATGGACGGCATAACATAAACTCCCAACACGAATTGACAGCTGGAATTGAATGGCGCCAACCCAAATTGCTTGAACGAAACACCAAACACACTGACTTTATCACCGGGAACTTGCTTCAAAATACTGATCAAAAAACTGGGGGACGCGACATTATTGGCATCCATGTACAACACCACTATGATAACAACTCAAACCTAGAAAGCACACTGGGCATTCGCTTTGACCACTACTCTGATTTTGGAAACACAACCAACCCTCGGCTGGGCCTCGTGTATACACCAATTCCCAACACTCAATTCAAATTCCTATATGGACAAGCCTTTCGAGCCCCTTCTTTCCAACAACTCTGGACTGTTGGACTCGGCAACCCCAACTTAAGACCAGAAACAGTGAAGACGCTTGAATTGGCTTGGACGCAAAACTATGCAAAATTACAAAGCACCCTCACTTACTTTCAAAGTCGCACCAAAAATCGCATAGACACCATGCTATTCCCGAATGGACGAATCTTTGCCAACTTAGCCAGTTTAGAAACCTCTGGTTGGGAATTGGATGCCTCCAGCAAAATAGACAACTGGTTGTTACGCTTAACCTATACCCACCTAACTGAAACGGTGGAACACCCTCAAAACGTTTCCAATCGCATGTTCTCAACCATCCTCAACTATCAACAAGGGGCTTGGAATGTCAATCTAAATGGACACTACCAAAATCAAATGGAACAAGACATTAACAATGCCGGTCAATTGGCCACCTTACCTATTCCAGCAAGTTGGGTATGGAACAGTGCAATACGTTACAATTGGAGCGATCATATCACCTGGATAGCTCAAGTACAAAATTTAGCAGACGAAGAAACCATCAGTCCCACCAAACTAGCACCTTTAAAAGAAGGACTTCCCAATCGTGGGCGCACCTTTTCATTGGGAATAGAAATTCAATTCTAATTTAAAACCAAGTTTCCCACTTCTTTTCTGTCTCATATAGATGAGGCAAACTCATTTTCCCCTCCTTTTTCAAGGAAGGGTAGGGGTGGTTCAACCCACTCTTTCTACAACCAATTCCCAATCAACAAAAAAGCAGCCCAATACACTGGGTGACGAAAAGTATGTTCTGAAATCAACTTTTTCTGAGCATTTTGCAGAGCCTGAGCCTTAGACAACTTGGAATTTTTGAGTTGATTATAAAACTCTGTAATCAGACCGGCAGTCGATTCATCATTGACAAACCACAAACTGGCTAAAGCACTTTTAGCGCCGGCCTTTACAGCCACTCCTGCCAGTCCCAAAGCCGCTCTTTCATCACCTAATGCGGTTTGGCAAGCACTCAAAGTTAACAATTCTATAGGATCTTTGCGCAATTCTGTAAATCTTAACAAACTTTCCAATTTGTCCATAGTCAATTTGCCATCATAGGTTAACAAAAAAGTCTTTTTGGGATCACTGTCAAACTGCCCATGGGAAGCAATATGGACAATTGAATAAGGCGTTTTCTGCAAGGTCTGATTAACCTTACTTAACAAAAAATTCTGATCCAGTAAGATCTTATTGTCTGAAAACAGCGCTTGAATGCTATCAAGTTCCTTAGGCACATTGGGCAGAGGTGAAAAATTTTGTACTCCCAATGATAACCCATTGAGAAAAATACTGATTTTATCTCTAGGAATGGGGGTGGGCTCTGTAAGATTAAGTCCAGGGGTAATGGCAATTGCAAATTCTTCTATTAGAAAACGTCGTTGTTCCGCGTTATAAAGGGCTGCCAATGGAATTGTGCGTAAAAATCCATCGGGAATAATAATTAGGGTGTTAACATGATGTTTTTCCAAAATTGATCGTAAGGGACTGATAAACCACTGATACAATTTATCTGCCTGTTCAGCAAAACGATAATGAGTGCTGGTTTGCAAATTTTGCCGAAATTCTAAAACATTTTGCGCCACTTCTTCCAAACTGACTGAGACAGTGGCTTGATAAGTTTCTTGTTGGACATTGGTCAAAATTTCCACCCGATCAGGCAATAAAATGGGATAAATGATAGCGGTATCAGAGGCCAAGTTGTCCAATTGAACTGCCTTTTGTCCCCCCGAAACACATTCATCTTGGAAATAATCTTGCAACTCTGCTGCTTTCAATTGTTCAAGGACATAAAGGACTTGGTTGAGCAATTTTTGTTGGGAACCTCCCGAAGAACTGGCTTTGCGCAACATGACATCCGCCAATCCAAAATAGATGGGACGCACTTGTTCCCTGAATAAATCAGAGGGATCACGTTGTCCTGTAACCAGTCGAGTTTGAATGGGATTTAAATGAGCAAAGGCTTGTTGGTAAGTGATCAGTGCTCCGTCGAGATCACCTGTTTTTACCAATAATTGTCCCAATTGTCCCTCCCAAAAATAGAGAATATCGGGCTTGTCTTGACTGAAAAAAACGGCTTGTCTGGTAACTCGTAAAGCTTCTAAATAAGAGTGTTGGCGCTCATAAACTTGTCCCAAAAAACCCAGAGCATAAGCTTTAAGATGTTGATTAGACAGTTGTTCGGCAAGGGAAAACGCATGTTCAAATGCAGAATTAGCCAAAAGGAGGTTTTCATCAGAGGAAGGTTTAAGGCGCAGTGCCAATTGGCCTAAACTTAACCAATAGAAGCCTTTTTCAAAATGATCGGGCAAAGATGCAATTAAAGGTGCTACCGATTTAAGATGTGCTTGATGATCTACGGCTTGTTCCAATTTTAATGAGGCTTGAATTTGATTGATAATTCCTTGAATTTGCATCAAATTATCTTGGGACTGCTGCGCAAGTTGAATAACTTGTTGATAAACTACACTGGCTTTTTCATATTCTTTGCGGATGCTTAACAAATTACCCCAATTGTTGAGAAGATGGGCCTGCAGCAGTGGTTTATCAAGGGATTTTACTAAGTTGAGACTGTTGATCAGTCGTTTTTCTGCTTCTTCCGGACGTTGTAAAGCCAATAAAACGTCACTCATTGTACTGTCAATCAATAGAATTTGTTCGGGTAATTGTGCTTGTTCAGCGAGTTCAAGGGCCTGTTCCAATTGGAGAAGGGCCGTGTTATAATCGCCCAGAGCTTGGTAGGCTAGGGATAGGTATAAATGGATGTTGCTGGCTGTGATTGAGGTTAATTCTTTATTTTTAAGGACATTTTTCCAGTGTTCGATCGCTTTGGCAAAATTGCCTTGTTCGAAAAATTGTTGTCCAGTGGACAGAGATTTCTCATCTTGCGCATAGTTGCCAGGTGGATAAGTGGCAAAGAATAATAACAGCAACAAAATTGTCAATGGGCCAGGTTTCTGGGTGATCATGTGAGTTTCCTTTTAGAAGCGCTTAATTCATGAAGTTTATTGTCGTGTCTTGAAAGTCAACCAAAAAAAGAGGGGAATTTGCCCTTGGCCTTTTTTTGGCAAAGGGGAGAATGTTATTTTTTAATCTGCCCTTATCTAAGGAGAATAAATTTTTTCCTTACTTGTTCAAAAATAGAAATTGTTTTCGCTTTTTGTTCGGGGAGGAGCAGGAGATGGTTAAAGAGGAGTGGTTAAGGAATGGCAATTTCCTTGATCAGTTGGGTGATTAGAGTTTGGCCGTCTTGTTGTTCCGTCAAGGCGGACAGGCGATGGATCACTACCCCCGGCAAAACGGTTTGTACATCTTCCGGTATAACATGGTCTCGACCTTGGATCAAGGCCCAAGCTTGGGCACTGTGCAAAATAGCCAAACCTGCTCTTGGAGAAAGTCCAGTGCGATAAGCTGGGGATTGACGACTGTATTCTAAAATGGCTTGTAAATAGTCGATCAAAGCTTCAGCGACATGGATTTGAGGCACTTGTTTTTGAATGTTTAAAATATCTTCGGTGCTGATGCAAGAGGTCAGATCTTTTAAGAGGTCTCGACGATCTTGGCCTTTCAAGAGAGCTCGTTCGGTATGATGATCAGGATAACCCAATTGCAAACGCATCATGAATCGGTCCAATTGAGATTCTGGTAAAGGAAAGGTGCCAATCTGATGCAAAGGATTTTGTGTGGCCAATACAAAGAAGGGGGTTGGTAGGCTGCGAGTTTCTCCCTCAACGGTAACTTGATGTTCTTCCATGGCTTCCAGCAAGGCGCTTTGAGTTTTGGGGGTGGCACGGTTGACTTCATCAGCCAAAATCATTTGTGCAAAAATGGATCCTTTGTGAAATTTGAATTGTTTGGCTTCTTGATCGTAAATGGAGACTCCAATGATGTCTGCGGGTAACAAGTCACTGGTGAATTGTATCCGTTGAAAACTGAGTCCCAATACCCGAGATAATACTTGAGCGAGGGTTGTTTTTCCCACCCCAGGCACGTCTTCAATGAGAAGGTGACCGCGGGCCAATAAGCAAGTCAATGCCAAACGAATTTGATGTTCTTTCCCCAGGATAACTTTGGCTATTTGGGCAACGACAAAGTCAATTTTATCTTTAGTCGGCATAAAAAAACAATTCCTCTCTTTTTTTCCAAAGGAAAGAAATAATTTCTTTCTTCTGTTCCAAGGAGGGGATAAAGCTCGCTACCTCGTTCCCATTCTTCGGCATTATTTTCTCACTATAATTTAAAAATTTATGAAACAGTCTCTATTATTGACTCTTGTTAATTTGATTTCAATCTTGTGGATGATGCAAGGTTGTAGTCATGTGGATATCCTTCCCAATCAAACCGCACATATCCTCGTCGGACATAAGGATTCTGTGACGGATTTATCCTTCCATCCGGAGGGACAACAGTTGATCTCAGCCAGCATGGATAATACACTTAAACTGTGGGATGTGGAAAGTGGGGAATTAATCCATTCCATCAAAGCCCATGAAAAGCGGATTAATTCGGTCGCCTTTAGTCCCGATGGACAGTATTTTGCTTCAGGAGGTGGAGGATATGATCGGACGGTGGAAATTTGGAGCACGGCAAATCGTAGACTGTTACGCTCCTTAAAAGCACACACGGGCGCCATTGTTGCCTTGGCCTTTGATTCCGGTGGCCAACGCTTGGCATCTGCCAGTTTTGACAAAACCATAAAAATTTGGGATTGGATGGAAGGGCGTTTATTGACCACTTTGAGCAAGCATCAGGATTATGTATATGCAATAGCCTTCAATGCGGATGGTCATTTGGTTTCTGGCAGTTGGGACAACACGGTTAAATTCTGGACCTTACCTCAAGGCTCAGTGCTGCAAACTCTACAATTTCAGTCTCCAGTCACTGCTCTGGCTCTCAGTCCAGACGGACACAAATTGGCAGTGGGAACAGGAAGTGCCAAAGATAATCTACAGATCTGGGAATTAACTGTCCAGCAACATCTCTATACCATAACTGCCCATGATCATTCCATCACTTCACTGGATTTCAGTCCCCAAGGAAAATATTTGGCTTCTGGAAGTGCTGGCACCAAAGATATGTTGAAAATTTGGGAAGTGGAGACTGGTAAGGAAGTTGCTAATTTGACAGGACATCAAAATTTCATTACTTCCATCTCCTTTAATCCAAAAGGATCATTGCTTGCTGCTGGCAGTGAAGATGGCACCATTATTCTTTGGCGGTAATTGTATGTCCTCCTATTTTTTAATTTTCGCACTCATTCTAGTCACAATTTTGGGATGCACTCCTGTTCCCCCAATCTTGGTCGAAAATTCCAAAAATCAAGTTGTTATCTTGTTACATGGGTTGGCCCGCACTCACCGTTCCATGCAGGAATTGGGTAACTATTTGGGACAACAGGGAAAATTTAAAATCATCAATGTAGATTATCCCTCAAGACAACTGTCCATGCCAGAACTTGTGAATTATCTTGATCAACAATTGGGCCAATTTGAGCTATCAACTGTTGACAAAATCCATTTTGTCACCCATTCCTTGGGTGGCATTTTGATCCGTTCCTATCTTAAGCAACACAGTCTTCCCAATTTAGGTCGAGTGGTCATGATCAGTCCCCCCAACCAAGGCAGTGAGTTGGTTGATTTTTTGGGAGACAATTGCCTGTTTGCTTATGTCATGGGACCAGTTGCTCCACAATTGGGCACTGACCCTGACAGTTTACCGAATCAACTTGGATCTGTTCAATTCCCATTGGGCATCATCACTGGTAATTTTAGTTTAAATCCATTGGCTTCCCTAATTATTCCCGGTCAAGACGATGGAACTGTGGCTGTGGAACGGGCAAAAGTATCTGGAATGACTGCCTTTATAGTTTTACCTTATGGCCATTCCTTTCTCATGAATCAACCTGCAATTATGAAACAAACTCTCCAGTTTTTAGAGTACGGGCGTTTTTTGGAAAATGGGCCCGAATTTTAGAAATTCGGGTTTGTAATAGGCAAAAGTCACATCAGGCGCATCAACACTTTAACATGAGCCGTCACACTTCGGGCTAAGGCACTGAGAGCATAGCCACCTTCTAAAGTTGAAATGACTCGACCTTGGGCATATTTGTCTGCCACCAATAAAATTTCTTGGGTAACCCAAGCATAATCAGCGGTATGTAAACGAAATTGGGACATGTCATCTTCAATGTGGGCATCGAATCCAGCGGAGATAAAAATCAATTCCGGTGCAAATTTATGTAAGGCTGGCAACCAATGAGTCAATACAGCTTGTCGAAATTGGTCTCCAGAAGTGCCTGCAGGCAATGGGACATTGAGAATATGATTATTACCTCCTTCTGCTCCAGAATAGGGATAAAATGGATGTTGAAAGGTGGAACACAATAATACTCGAGAATCGTGTTGAAAAATTTCCTCAGTCCCATTGCCATGGTGAACATCAAAATCGAGAATGGCTACTCGATTCAAACCGTAATGGGTTAGAGCGTGACTGGCACCCACCGCCACATTGTTGAAAAAACAGAATCCCATCGCCCGATCGCTTAAAGCATGATGTCCAGGAGGACGAACATTACAGAAAGCGATTCTATGTTGGTGAGTTAATACCAGATCAGTGGCGAATACTGCGGCACCTGCAGCTCGTAAAGCAGCCTGTGGAGTATTTCCGGTCAATAAAGTGTCGGGGTCCAAATAAGTGGAGCCCGGCTGATCTTGGAAGCTTAATATTTTGTCAATGTATTTAGGATGGTGCACTCTAACCAATTGTTGACGAGTGGCCAAAGGGGCTTCATAATATCTTATAAAATCAACTAACTTGGAAGAAATAAGCTGATCTTCTATTGCATGAAGACGAGTGGGTGCTTCTGGATGACCCAGTCCCATATCATGTAATAAACAATCGGAATGATGTAAATAAGCAAGTGGCATATTGTTAAAACTCCCCAAGGCTAACAGTCTAAAAATAACCCACTTATTGGGTGTAGGGGTCTCCCCATTCTGTAGTATATGTAATTTCAAAGTCAACGGCTGCTCCAGCCATTTGCCGGTCAATTGGCAAATATACCACTTCTCGTCCCTCAATTCTTCTATTGGGAGAAGGCACTAAAATTTCTGCGGCAACATCTTGAATATCTTCAATTAATTCATCCAAAGTCAGATTTCCCATGATCATGGATTTTTCTAAATCACCCAACAATTCATTGGCTATAGTGGCAGGATGTTTGTTTTCTGGGACCGCCACTAAACATTCTATACGCAAAGTTAATAAACGAACTGTTCCTCCATACCGGTTGCGTTCTCGACTTTCAGAAAGTTCCCAAATAACTGCAGAAGGTGTTTTCCCTTTTTCAAAAATGGATTCTTGACGGTAGACATTGCCAGGTCCAATTTCATTGTCATAGCCATTGTGAACTGCTATAGATTCTAGTTGGGTAACAATCCGCTCAATAATTTTTTCACGCACGGTTTTCATAATGTTAGGATCATTGTGTAGCGGGATTGGAAGATATTGAAATAATTTTCACAGTTGATTGAGATTGAACAGGTAAGTTCAGCTCAATTTTAGTTTTTTTGATCACTTTCAGCCTCTTAAATAATATAACACTGTGACAAATTTTTAGGGCATTTTACTAATCGGAACAACCATCAAAATTTGTTAAGTCTTGAAGATTTGACAAATTCTTCAGAGATTTAAAAAATTTCTTTTTTCTCAATCAGTTACTTTAATTGATCAGCCTAAAAATTATTATCAGTGGCTCACTTTTCTATTAAGATTGCTAATCCCAATTCTTTCCAATTCCGGAACTTTTATTTGTTTTTGGGAGGTTGAATCGAATAACGCTGCAACAAATTCTTAATTTCTTCTGGACTTAATCCTTGCAAACGTTCTTCAGGCAATAGTCCTTTCAGTCGTTGCTCAGGCGGCAGTCCCTTCAGTCGTTTTTCAATTGGTATTCGAGCCAATATTTCGGCTTCAAATTGTTCCAAGGTATAAGCCATGTTAATATGCTCCTCCAAACGGTAAAAATGATACAGTTCATAAATTAAAATCGGGGTTACATTTTGTTTCCACACATAGTGTAAGGCCCCCATATGAATTCTCTGTGCTTCATCACTGAATAGATGCCAAGCAGCGTTACGGGTATCGTTGCCAATTTCTTTTAATACGATTATTCGCACTGAATGACTGCCCCAAAGAAGTTCATAAATTCCCGAAACAGAATTTTTAATTGTGGGGGGGTATTGTTTAAACAATTTGTGGGGATAACGGGTTGTGACCGCATACCATTGAAAATCGCTTTCTTTTAATCCTTGTTGTTTCTTTTTAGTCAAGAGTTTACGATAGTTGACATAGTGCCCTATCAATTCGTCCAGTGACCATGGAGTCAGGGATTCTCGAAATGATTTATAGGTCAATAAATTATGGGTGGATAAATTTTCCAAACCATCGGGCAAGTGTTGAGGATTAGGATCAGGAAGGTCTGATTTTCTGATGATCACCACGTCTAAAAATTGTTGTTTGGCTGTTAATTCTTTTTCCAATTCTACCTGATATGGGGTGTTTGTAAAAACATCTGTCAGTAAAATACCAAATAGTCGGTGCCAATTGATTGAGTATGTTGATGTGGTCATTAGGTGAAATTGGATTTTTAGGTTTCAGGTAATTTGGATTTTACTCTATTTTCTTAATCACTCCTTTGACCCCCAGCAAAGTACTCAATTGCCTTTTCTGTTGTTCGGTTATACTGCGATCAGTTTCCGGTGGTAAGCGTACCATATACCAGCCGTCGTTACTCTTGACAATATTCACGTCAGCAACGATATTTTTATCTGTAATTTGCTGAATTAATTTTTGGGCTCGTTCTTCATCTCGAAAGCTTGCGGCTTGGACATACCAGTTCCTTCCTTCTTGTGATTTGGAATAAATATCTTCGGCACTGCCGGTTGTGGTTGGCAACTGATAAGTTTCTTTTTGCATGGGTCGCCCTTCTATGTCTAAAAATACAAAATTGGCTGGCAATCGCTTCGATAAGGTGGTTGAGAGACTGCGTCCTCTGGGGTTTTCTGTATTGGCAGCACCGGGGAGATTATTTGGAGTAGACGCTGTGGTTTCAACGGTAGCATTAATATTTGAAGGCATATTTAACCCAAATTGGTTACTTGTCGTGCTTGCAGATATACCCAGTAGCAATTTCAGTAAGCTATAGATCAGTAGCATGAGTGCAAAAAGAACGATTCCCCCAACAATGCGTTGTTTGGGATCAGGTTGTTCGGGAATTGGACGTCGTGTATTATAAGAAGTTATCATCAATGATTTATCCTAAGGGAATCAGTACATAAAACTTTTTTGGATTATCGCTGAGTAGGGACGAGGAGCCGTCGGCGCTATTCAAAATAGTGACTCTCCTTTTTCCAGGTTCCAAGATGAGAGAAGGTAATGACCATGACAGATAATTCTTCAAATTAATCCTCCAACAAAGATCCCAAGCCTCTTTTCAACTGATGTCACGCAATGGACTATTTCGTTCCCACGCAGAGCGTGGGAACGAAAGATTAGACAATGATTGTTTCTACACTGCGCAACATCAGTTCTTAATTTGTGATATGGCTAACGCATCATAAAAAAGATGCCCATGTAGACTGCGAGGCGCACTTGTCGCGTCACTCTCCGATATGGATTTCAAACTGACCCTCATGTTCCTAATTTGCCGAATACATACCTCGATCCCGCGCCACGAAATTATGGAGACTCGAATACTGCCTTTCTTGGTTGATGCGCTAATCCAACTTACCTTTTTCTTTTGCAAGAGCTCTATTGACTTTACCCCCTCTTCAATACAATCCAACTCCCTCAGAATGAGCAGTTTGTTGAAATGTTTTAGTGAGAGTAACTCCCAATTGTTCTGCAAAACGTTCCAAATAAGACAATTTGGGGGTAAAATTTTTGATCTTCTCAACCTTGATAATTTCTCGGGCTACATAACTGCTACTGCCTAAGCCATCAACCAGTCCCAACTGAATTGCTTCCTCCCCAGTCCATATCAAACCTGAGTATAATTTTGGGTTGTCCAACAACTGCAATTTGTCACTGGCCTTCAAGCTGGCCTCTCGACCTTCTTTAACCTTGACAATGAATTGGCGATGGATATTGTCCAATAATCCTTGGACATGGTTAACGTCCTCTGACTTTGTAGGAGAAAAGGGATCTAAAAATCCTTTATGTTCCCCTGCAGTCATCAACCGACGCTCAATACCCAATTTCTGTAAAGCCTCCACAAACCCAAATCCGTCCATCAACACTCCTATTGATCCCACCAAACTGGCTTTATCGGCGTAAATTTGGTCAGCAGCAGCCGCAATATAGTAACCTCCAGAAGCACAAATATCAGTAACCACGGCGTAAACAGGCAGCGGATGTTTCTTCCGCAAACGGTTAATTTCATCATTGATATAACCCGCTTGAACCGGACTCCCTCCGGGACTGTTAATACGGATAATCAGGCCCGCTGTATTACTATCCTTAAAAGCGGTTCGCAATCCAGAGATAATCTTATCCGCATTCGTAATCTCCGCTTCAGCAGATATAACTCCCTCGATATCAATCAAAGCAGTATGCTTACCCACCTCCAATTCTCCCTCCGCCTCAGACAACCACCCGCTAAGTTCCGGATTGGCGAGCACCAACAGTAGGAGCAAATAGAAAACCAGTAACAGTTTGAAAAAAATACCCCATCGACGAGCTCTTCTCTGCTCATTTAAGGTAGCAAAGGCCAAACGATTTAAAACATCACGCTCCCATTTTTCATCAGGGGTAGACACAGGCAAATCTGACATAGCTATATAATCCTAGGCTTAAAAGTGAATTATTTTGATGGAGACAAGTGAAATGGGTTTATTTCTCATCATTGATTTGTTATTATAACTCACAAAAGCCATTTTTTAAATGACTGTAAAATATCCCTATCTAAAACACTGTTTTTTGAACCCTTACCATCGTGCAGGCAGCTTTCCTTATCATCAAGTCTATCTACCCTTTTGAGTAGATAACTCAATACTACTTTTAACCAAAAGGAACTCTTCATGGACTATCTAAAAATCATTCTGACAATCCCATTGTTTGGGGTATTACTGATCATCTACCTGATTCTGGTCAGCTCCGGTGTAGATTTCTCTGCCGCAGCCACTCCTCTCTTCTCTATGTCCTTGATGTCTGGTGCTTCTTGGTCCCCCACTTCCAGCGATATTCTTATTGTGTTTGGTGTGATCATCTTGTACGTTGAAATTGTGAAGTCGACAAGAACGGGGACTGCCTCAACCATTGAACACGTTTTATCTACCTTTGTATTCATCACCTTCCTGGTTCTCTTTTTAACCTGGGGTATAGCAGGCACCTCCACCTTCCTGATTTTAGCCCTGATGTCCTTACTCGATGTCATCGCAGGTTTCACGATTACCATTGCTACCGCTCGTCGAGACATGAATTGGGCAGGTGGTCCCCCCCAATAGTTAAGGATATTTCTTCAATCTTCCCCTTGTTTAAGGTCAGAACTCTCTTTTCTTCTGTCCTTAGATGACATAACCTATTCATCTGCAGCCCAGTTCCCAGTTCTGTTCGTCCTCAGTCAGAACTTGGGTTCTTGGCTCTTTCTCAATTATTCCAAGCCTCTATGCATGTTATTGATCCTTCAATTGGACCCACCACTGATTCCATAGTCTTCTCGATCTTTGTCATCTTCAGCGGATCAGCCCTACTGGCAACGCTGGCTCTCTATGCCCGGCAAGCTCTCCTCGTTGGCTACATTATTTGGGGAATTCTACTGGGTCCCTTTGCTCTCTCTATTATCCCTGATATTGAAGTCATCAAAGGCATTGCTGACATTGGAATCATCTTTCTCCTATTCCTCCTAGGACTGAGCTTAGAGCCTCAAGGACTCCTTCACTTGCTGGGAAAAACCACCTTGATCACCCTTCTCAGCTCAAGTTTATTCGCATTATTGGGGATCATGTTTGGCTTGGGTTTTGGTTTCAGTTGGCAAGACAGCTTAGTGATAGGCGCTACCATGATGTTTTCCAGTACGATCATTGGGCTAAAACTGCTCCCAACGACTGTACTCCATCACAAAAGAGCCGGAGAAATCATCGTCAGTATTCTGCTTTTGCAGGACTTGATTGCTATTCTGCTATTGCTGGTCTTACAAGGTTTGGGTAAACAGGGGAGTCAACCAATATTGGACATCCTGGTCGTAAGTTTAGAACTGCCCTTTCTGCTTGGCTTTGCCCTGCTATTTGAGCGCCTCGTCTTGAACCGACTCATGCGGCAATTTGACAAAATCCAGGAGTACATCTTTCTGATCACCATTGGCTGGTGTTTGGGGATGGCAGAGCTTGCCAGTTTCCTGAACCTCTCCCACGAAATTGGAGCCTTTATTGGAGGGGTTGTTCTTGCCAGCAATCCCATCGCTCGTTTCATTTCCGAAAGTCTAAAACCCCTGCGCGACTTTTTTTTAGTGATTTTTTTCTTCTCCCTAGGCGCTAGTCTCAATCTTCCTACCCTGCAGTTAATTTTATTCCCAGCGACCCTATTGGCGGCGACTCTGTTACTAATTAAACCCTGGATATTCAATTACTTACTCATAAAGTTTGGAGAGGCCTCTCAATCACCCTTAGAAATTGGTTGTCGGTTGGGACAGGTGAGTGAATTTTCACTACTGGTGGCCGTAGTCGCCCTAGAAACTCATCTGATCTCTGACCAAGCTTCCTACTTAATTCAAGCTGCAACAATTATGACCTTCATTGCGTCATCTTACTACATTATATTGCGTTATCCAACCCCTATTGCGGTTTCTGACCGGTTACGCCGCGATTGAGTGCTCACGATATGGAACTTAAAAATCAATCTTACACAATCATCTACCTCCCAGAAAATAACAGTATCATCTGTCAAGGATCTGTGCTACCCAATGGAGATTTTGAATACGATCCTATTATTCACCTTTTCAATGAAGCAATTCAGCATGCGCTCTCGCAACTGAATGAACAACAGAGGACGAAAATTCTCACGTTAGATCTTAAAGCTTTGGAATTTCTCAATAGTACAGGGATTCGAGCCATGGCGAAATTGGTGTTGCAAGTGCGCGAACATGAAGCCTTATCCCTTGAAATTATAGGTGACCAAGCGATTCCTTGGCAAAATAAGCTATTGAAAAACCTACAAAGACTGATGCCCCAGCTCATCTTGAAATAGTAGAAACGCGATTAATCGCGTCTCCTCTACCTGTTAGACGCAAATAATCGCGTCCCTATCATTGTTGGAGGCCCAGTAGAAACGCGATTAATCGCGTCTCCTACCTGTTAGACACAAACAATCGCGTCTCTACCATTGTTGGACCGCCCAGTAGAGGCGCGATTAATCGCGTCCCTACCTGTTAGACGCAAACAAACGCGGCTCTGTGCTTCCCTAAGTGCTATTTTTTATCTAGGATTTTCTTCAAGGAGATTAACATGCCCTCCCTAACCCGCAGACAGTTTTTATCATCGACAACCACCCTAACTGCCGGTCTTATCCTGGGTTTCTACTTTCCCCCCTCAAATCGAATAGCCCAAGCGGTTGAATCTGCAACTCACCTTAAATTCAATGCTTGGTTGAAGATCGGCACCGATGACACGATCACAGTGATCGTAGCCCACGCTGAAATGGGCCAAGGCGTTTATACTGCTTTACCGATGTTAGTGGCAGAAGAATTAGAGGCCAACTGGCAACAAATCCGAATTACCAATTCTCCAGTGAGTGAAGAATACAAAAATCCCCTGGTTGGATTACAAATTACCGGTGGCAGTACGACCATTCGCAGCCGTTGGGATGGTTTACGCAAAGCCGGTGCTGCAGCAAAAGAAATGCTGATCGAAGCCGCCGCCCAAGTCTGGAAAGTCGATCCCAAGGAGTGTGAAGCCAATAATAGCCAAATAATTCATCCTGCCACAGGAAGAATTCTCAAATACTCCCAACTGGCTGAAGCAGCGGCTAAACTGACGCCACCTTCTGCCCCTCGTCTAAAATCTTCCAAAGAATTCAAGTTGATAGGACAAGCCATCAAACGTCTGGATACACCTGAAAAAATCGATGGCTCTGCCCAATTCGGTATAGATGTACGGTTGCCTAATATGCTTTATGCTGCCCTCCAACAAGCACCTATATTTCGCAGCAAAGTAGAAAGTTATGACGCCTCCGCTGCAGAAAGTTTACGGCTCTTCCCGCTATCAAATGGCATTGCCGTGATCGCCGATTCTTACTGGCAAGCCAAACAGGGCTTGGCAACTTTAAATCTTCGGTTCTCAAAGTCTGAACTCGATACCCTAGACAGCGCCCAACTTAAAGCTTCCTTTCAAGAGGATTTGCAGAAAACCGGGGCAGAAGCCGAGCGTCAAGGGGATGTGGCTGCTGCCTTGAAAAAAGCCGACAAGATTTTGGAAGCAGAGTATAGCGCTCCCTTTTTGGCACATGCAACCATGGAACCCCTCAATTGCACTGCCCACGTACAAGAGGATCGCTGTGAAATTTGGGTAGGGACGCAAGCTCCAGAATGGGCAAGAAATGCTGCCGTTGAAATAACCGGTCTTCCTGCTGAGAAAATTGAGATTCACACTACGTATTTAGGGGGAGGTTTTGGGCGTCGTGTTGAAATCGATTGTATAAAGCAGTGTCTGACGATAGCGAAATCTTTGGGGCAACCTGTGCAGTTGATCTGGTCTCGAGAAGAGGATATGCAGCATGATTTCTATCGGCCAGCCGCTGCGGTTAGGTTGACTGCCGGAGTAGATAAACAGGGGAAATTGACTGCCTTCAAAGCTCGGGTGGTGAGCCCTTCCATATCTAAACGAGTGGTTCCCAGTTGGTTGAAGGGAGAAATCGACCCCAATGCTGTAGAAGGATTCGTTGAGCTCGCTTACAATATACCAAATACTTATGTGGATTACATTATGAAGGAAACCCCGGTACCTGTGGGTTTCTGGCGCTCAGTGGGGCATTCTTACTCCGGTTTTATGATGGAAAGTTTTATAGACGAAATCGCTCATGCGACCGACACAGACCCTTATCAACTTCGCAAAACATTATTGGCTGAACAACCGCGCCATTTAGCGGTATTGGAAACCCTGGTAAAAGCAGCCAACTGGCAGGATCCATTACCTCCGAAAGTGTATCGAGGACTGGCCATTCACGCCTCATTTGCCAGCATTGTCGGTCAAGTGGCGGAAATTTCCCTGACCTCATCCCATCAACTCACAGTTCAACGGGTAGTATCAGTGATAGATTGCGGAATGGTTGTCAATCCGGACACCGTGAAAGCCCAAGTTGAAAGCAGCATTATTTTTGGACTCGGTGCTCTTAAGCAGAGCATAACCCTTAAAGAAGGAAAGGTTGAACAAAGCAATTTCCACGACTTTCCTATATTAAGGTTGAGTGATACTCCTAAGATTGAAATCCATATCATTGACAGTCAAGACAATCCTGGAGGCGTGGGCGAGCCAGCCACCCCCCCGATCATACCTGCCGTCACCAATGCCCTATTCGCTGCCATTGGTAAGCGTATTCGTGAATTGCCCATTCCCCAAAAAATAATCTGAAATTTTGAGTAGGGCGCCATAAAGCGCCTCTCTACTCTTACAAACCACTCAAAAAAACCATGACCCTTCCCATAACCACGGCTGGCGTTGATGAAGTGGGGCGCGGTCCCTTAGCAGGTCCCGTCGTGGCAGCCGCCGTGATTCTACCGCCGGATCATCCCATCCAAGGACTCAGAGATTCCAAACGCCTGACTGAAAAACAACGGGAACGTTTGGCTGACGAAATTCAAAAATACGCCCTAGCTTTTGCCTTAGGACGGGCTGAAGTTTCAGAAATTGACCAGTTAAACATCCTTCAAGCAAGTCTATTGGCCATGCAACGCGCCGTTTTAAGCCTCTCCATTGTCCCTCAACAAGTGGTCGTTGACGGTCCACATTGTCCAAAAATACCCTATCCAGTGACCGCCATAATCCGCGGCGATCAAACCATTCCCGTCATCAGTGCAGCCTCCATACTTGCCAAAGTTAATCGAGATCGAGAAATGAAAGAAATGGATCGAAAATACCCGGGTTATGGCTTTGCTGCTCACAAAGGTTACCCAACCCGTTTGCACCTGGCTGCCCTACAACAATTGGGCATTACTCCTATTCATCGTCGTTCATTTGCGCCCGTGAAGAATTATTTAAAGACAAACAGCTGACCGGCTAAAGCCTCCATTCCAAAGAATTTCATCATCCATAAGATTCAATAAAAAGCCTACTCTATCTGACTGGCCTCAAAAAAATGGTCAAGTCTTTAAAACCTGACAGACTTAAGCCAACATTGGAATGGAGGCTTTAGCCGGTCAGCCATATCGCATCATTTCCTATTGCAAGAGCTCTAATTGAAAATTAAGGGGGGAGCAAAAACATTTTCCCACCCTACCTGGCTGCTACAGTTTGGTATTTTCAAAGTGATTATCACAAATATTCAAAGATAATTTTAGTACCCAGTATTTTGACATGTTTGAACTAATATTTCATTACCTCCACTTCTGCTCCTGAAATCAATCACTGGTGGCAATATTCTCAAATTGCTGTGTTTCATCATCCCAATACACAATGGAGGAGGCTGTTTCAAAAGCAATGTAATTAATCGCATCGAATTTTAACTTCAGTACCGGCGGCTCCCCTGGTTCACAGTCTCAATAGCCCTTACCGCAGGCCGTTTTGTACTGACCAGGTTCAATCAACTCAATCCCCATAGACTGTGGACTGAGGTCCATGTCATTTTCTTCCACCTTGATGACTTGATAGGGTCCACCTGACTGGGCCAGAAAAACAAATAATCCCCAGCCACGATTATCTTTCTGTAGCAACATCCAGGCATCATCCGTTTTTTGGTCGCCATTGAAGTCACCACGAATATGAAAGGGCACGGGTAACTCTTTTTGGAATGCGACCCAACTTTTTTGTAATCCGCTTGGGTGGGAAAACGCCAATTCATGGGAAGAGTGACTGTATTAGTTGAGTCCGCCTTCTGGGTTGTTGAAGTAACCAGAGGTTTGACCAGTTTTTATCCTTTTGACTGAGGTCCTTGGCAAGCCATTAAGGTTAAGGTGGTCATTAGAATGAGCAGTAAAGCAATTGATTTAGAGAGTTTCATGGTTAAGTCTCCTTAAAAAAGTGATATAGAGCGGAATACATTTTGTACTCCGAGCAAATTGTCGTGATTATCTGTCTTATGGAAGCATCATGGTATCCTGAATTTTTTAATAAATTCAGCCGTTGCTGGATCTTTCTACGTTGATTTTTAGGAGAGAAAATGACTGCTCCAGAAACAGTAACTTCAGAGAATTCGGAGGAAAATCCATAACACTGAAACCTACGCAATAAACCTTCCGGTAAAGTTGGCAAAAACTTGCTGACTTTACCGGGAAAACTCCTCCTGTAATTCAAATTCCCTGTATTTGTAACCAATATTCCAACAAGGCCAGATGCCACAAATGACTGCCTTGCAAAGCCGTCATTTTACCTTCCGGATTCGCCATTATTTGCTCTACGTATGTTCTCTGAAATAACCCCCGTTCTCGACAAGTTTGAGAATTTAAAATGGTTCGCATAAATTCTAAAAATGGTCCCCGTACATATTTCAATGCCGGTACTGGAAAGTATCCTTTGGGACGATCAATCACGGTGGCTGGCAAGTATTGACGAGCGATATTCTTTAAAGGGAATTTGCCGCCTGATTTCAATTTTAATTCCGAAGGCATGGCGGCTGCCAGTTCCACTAAAGTATGATCTAGATACGGCACTCTGGCTTCCAATCCCCAGGCCATGGTCATGTTGTCTACCCGCTTCACCGGATCATCGACAATCAATGTTGTGACATCTAAGCGCAGCACCCGATCCAAAAAGGTGTCAGCTCCTTCTTCTGCCAACAGGTCGGCTATCAGATCCGAAGTATAATCTTCCCCCTGATAATCCGGCTGCACCGTTTCCAAAAATTCACTGTGAGAACGGTCAAAGTAATGATTCCGAAATCTTTCTAAATCCGTTCCCAAGGCAGCTTGCATCATGGGATACCAAAAATAGCCAGCAAATACTTCATCAGCTCCTTGTCCACTTTGCACCACTTTCACGGTTTTCGACACTTGCTCAGCCAACAGGTAAAAGGCCACAGCATCTTGTCCGACCATAGGTTCAGACATGGCTGCAATTGCTTCGGGAAGTCGTTGGAGAACTTGAGAGTTGGGAATGGTGTAACGATGATGAGAGGTCCCATAACGGGCAACCACTTGATCGGAATATTCAAATTCACTGCCTTTTTCCTCCGGAGCATCCTCGAAACCCACGGAAAAGGTTAATAGATTGGCCGGAGTACCTTGTTTGGCCAATAGGGCGACCAATAAACTGGAATCCAATCCTCCTGACAGTAATATTCCCACTGGCACATCAGCTGCTGCAGAGTGACTGGCAATCACTGATTCCAAAGTGGCATGTGTAAATTCTAACCAGTCTCGTTCCGTGCGTGGATAGTCCGGGCGCCGGGCAGATAATTGCCAATAACGTTGAGTGACTGCAGTGGAATGGGGACTGATTTTTAACAGGGTGGCCGGCGGCAATTTGCGAATGCCTTGCAATAAGGTCCGAGGGGCTGGCACCACGGCATGCAGAGTCAAATGATGATGTAATGCAACTTTGTCCAAACGGGTATCCACTTGACCGCTGACCAATAATGCCGGCAATGTGGAGGCAAAACGGATAAAGTCAGGGGTTTGCTCATAGTACAAGGGCTTGATGCCAAAACGGTCCCGCGCCAATAACAGTTGTTGTTGATGAGCATCCCAAAGGGCAAATGCAAACATACCCTGCAGATATTGCACACAATCTGATCCCCAAGAGCTATAAGCTTTTAAAATAACTTCGGTATCCCCTTCAGAGAAAAATCGAAACCCCCGTTTCTGCAATTCACGGCGCAAACTTTGATAATTATAAATGGTGCCATTAAACACAATACTCAGTCCCAATTCCTCATCTACCATGGGTTGATGAGAATGAGGGGAAAGATCAATAACCGCCAAACGCCGATGACCCAGTCCCAAAGGTCCTTGGATGATTTGTCCAACTTCATCCGGTCCACGACGGGCCAAGTGGTTGAGCATCTTAGTCAATAAGGTTGGATCAGGATTTTGTCCATCAAACCTCAGTTCACCACAAATACCACACATGATATGATTTCCTTTTTTTACACTGTGACCTGATAACGATTTTCAGGATTGTAAGCCCCCTTCCTTAATCAGGGAGGGGCTGGGAGATAGGGTGGCTTCTTCCTGCCATCAGTCTTTTTTGAGGAAGAAGGGAAAGAATAGGCTAGCCCAACTTAGGGAATCAAGGATGGTGAAGCCAATGACCATTGTGGGTGTTGAATACATAGGTTTGATTGGATTGGGTGACGACATAATAATACTGTCCTTGAGGGTCTCGAGCAATAATTTTAACCAAATCGTCACTGGGAAAGTGCAAAGCAGAAAGTGGCAATTGAAAATTGGGGTCTTCTACCGAAAAAATGGTATTGGCTTTGGCATAATAAATGGCTTCCCGATCCCCTGTGGGAATGGAAAAAACGGCATTGACAGGGGTGAAATCAATAGAGCCTGGAGTTGTGGTCCCCGGCAGCCACCAATAGGCTTTGCCATTGGCTTCTGTGGCAATTAGGGTATTGGCTGGGAACAGTCTATCTCCTTGTTGCATGAGTAACAGTCCCGTGACCGGACTGCTAAATCCTCCAGTGGGCAATTGATAGCCCAAGTTTTGAAATTCCGAAAATCCCAAAGTTTGCCAGGTATCGGCTGCAAAATAGGTAAATTCTCCAGTTTGTTGTAGACTGTATAAAGTGTTATCGATCAATTCTCCATTGGTGCCTTGTGCAGGTGCGGTAATTGCTGGAGGAGGTGAAGTGGTGGCAACTAGAATTTGCGAGGAGAATGGCGCTACAGTCAAAGTTCCTTTCACAGTTTCCCCAGCCAAATCCCAATATTCTTTGCCTGCTAAATCAATGTCTTGAGAATTTTCGGTCATGTTGGTGAACAAGACGGAACGCAAATTTGGAGGACTGAGCACCGCAGTGACTGGTTCTAGATGCACATTGTCGAGCCAGTAACCAGCATCCTTCTCTTGAGTTAAAAGCAGCAGTTTGGCTTGTAGAGTTTGAGAGGCTTGAAAGACCATTTCATGCTCTTGACGAGTGGTATCATAAACAAAATTACGTTCTATTAACACGTTAAATTGACTGGTGTCACTGTCGGAAATTCTTAAACGAATGTTGCCATAGCCCGCTCCTAACAGACTGAATTTCAGGCGATAATATTGTCCCTGGGTGAGAGAAAAATTATTGGGAATGACGCTGGCGCTCTTTTGACCTTTTTTATAGGTCATTTTCAAACTTCCCCCATCCAATTGTTGGGCATCCCAGGTAATAGTGGCCGCTCCTGAACCTTTCCAGTTGCTGACGTCTTGGTCAAAGGTGGCGTTGGTCAGTAGGTTGGCCCCGCTTTCCGAAATGGTGTATTCCGGCAGGGAGAATGGGCATGTTTTGGAATTTTTGTCATATTGTGGAAAGGTGGCTTGCCATTGTTTAAGGGAATAGGGAATGCCATTGCGTTCGATCACTGCTTTTGAATAGGGATTGCAATAAGTGTTATTGTCCATGGGACCGTGGTCAGTTTGGTTGGTCAATATCAAGCCCAAATGATCTGGGGATAGAGAATATAAGATGTTATTTTCGACCAAGTTATTTTGGGAGGGACCTTTTTTGTCTTCAATGTACAGTTGCTCTTCATTGTCAAACATGACATTATTGCGGACAATGGTGTTTACATAGGCGTTGAGACGAATGCCTTTGTCTGGATGATAGGCTACAGTGTTGTTCTCAATTATGTTGTCTTTGTAATTGTTGTCAGCCCCAATGCCCATGCCATAGGAAGAGTGTTTCATACATGGGCTGACAGTGAGACTGCCACAACCATTGGATTCGTCGACATTGCCAATGGAGTCAAAGAGGAAGTTGCCGCGAATGGTATTCCCATTGGCACCGATGGCAATGGCGCCTCCATCGTTGAGTAGGACTAAGGAGCGTCGCACAATGTTATTTTCGATGCGATGTTTGCCTTGATCTTTAAGGTAAATGCCATTCCAGCAGGTGTTTTCAATGGTATTTTGACGAACTGTATAAGCCATGCCGGCCACATTGATACCAACGCCTTGGTAGCTGGCTTCGGAGCGGTCTCCATACAGTGGGTACATGGCGGTGTTGGTAATGGTATTCTTTTCGGCTACGCTATTTTTGACGTCAAAGGTCCGAGAGGATTGGAGCACGATGCTGCCTTTAAAATGAAAGTCGAGAGTGTTGCCAGTGACTAGGGTATTGGCACCGTTCCAAACATAAATACCAGTCCCATTGTGATCCAGTTGACAATTTCGGACGATCACATTGTCAGAGCCCACAATGCCAATGCCGCGATCGATGAAGTGACGAATAGCAAGGTTCTCAATCAAGTTTTCGTGTTTGCCAGTGTTGATTTGCAAGCCCACTTCATGGGTCATGGCTTCGACCAACGCGGTGTTTAAATCACTACCTTCTGGAGGATATAAATAAACTTTTTGAGTGGAGGCATCGTAATACCATTCTCCAGGATGGTCCAGTTCCTCTAATTTGTTGTCTAAAAAATAACCCCACTCTGGAAGTTGATCCAATAGACCTTTTGCCGTGATTTTGCCTGTTGCCGCTTGATAATCCGTGATAGGCGTGATAACATAGGTCCAACTGTAGATGCGAATACGTAATGTAGCGCCTGTCCAGTAGCCGTCCGGTTTGCCATAATTCGCCAATACCGGATCAGTGAAGCCATTTTTACCCGCTGTCTGTGCCACTTTCAACCACTTAACTTGCTTGGGAGAGTCTACATTGGGGTAACGAGCCAGGGTCAGTAATTGTCCATTGAGAAATAAATAGTAAACTCCTTTATCGGATAGCGGCAATTGACTGACATCCGCCTCATAAACGGCTTTATTCAATAACGGATGTGCAGTGGGACGCCAATCAGTCACCGGCACACTCCCGCTGATGATAGGCAAATGTTGTCCTGTTCCAAATGCCCCAAAAGTCAATTTTTGGGTGGTTTTGGTATTGAGTGAACCTCGAAATAATGAGTCTCGTTTGAACAAAATGACATCGCCGGCTTGAAATGAGCTGGCATTGACCTTGTCAAGAGTTCGCCAAGGTCGACTCTCCTCACGACCTTCAGTATTGTCATCTCCATCATTTGCGACATAATAAGTCGCCGCTTGAGCTTGCATAATTAATAAGCAACTCATTAATATTAAACAATAACGCATGTTATACCTCTCGATTTGGCTAATTTCTAAGTAGATAATGGCAGTGATCTTAGTTTATAATTATCAATCATCTGAATGTTCAATTCAATTCTAACTGGAGCCAACTCTTATGGAATCATCCTCAGAAAAGGTGCGATTAGACAAATGGTTATGGGCCGCCCGTTTTTTTAAAACCCGTAGCTTGGCCACTGAAGCCATTGAAGGTGGAAAGGTACAAGTCAATCAGCAGCGGATAAAACCCTCTAAAGAAGTAAGATTGGGGGAAGAAATTAACGTCCGGATGGGGGCGATTGAGAAAACTGTAATTGTACGCGGTTTATCAAAACAACGTCGTCCAGCGGTCGAAGCTGCCTTGCTGTATGAGGAAACCTTGGAAAGTGTGCAAAAACGGGAAGAGGCGGCTAAACTGCGCCAACAGGCAGTTGGAGTTCGACCCATTGGCACTGGCAGACCCACTAAAAAGGATCGGCGTTTGATCCGACGTTTTACCGAGGGGGGGAATGCTTCCTAACGCTGATGACAGAAAGTCCATCAATCTCCCCTCCTTAGCAAGGAAGGGCAGGTGGTTTACAATTCGGAAATTAACCACCCCTAACCCCTCCTTTCTAAGGAGGGGAACTTATTTCGAGAGTAATTTAGCCCCTCATTCAACAATAATATACATTGCTCGATCTCAATAATAATAACCATTTCCTGATCTCAATTCCCATAAGGAGTTTTGCAGATGACAGTCCCTTCCATTCTACTTACCTTAATTTTCACTTGTATCCACTGCCTATTCCCCCCAGTTTGGGCTGGACAAACTGCTGATACCCAAATGCTGGTCAACGGCTGCTTGGGTTGCCATGGTCCCCGAGGTATTAGTTTGGGACCCGCAATTCCTACCATTTCTGGTATGGATGAGGAATTATTTGTGAAGACCATGGAAAATTATCAGAAGGACAAATGGTATTCCACAGTGATGGGTCGGCTTGCCAAAGGATACACGCGAGCCGATTTTCAAGCGATGGCCAACTACTTTTCCCAATTCCCATTTACCCGTTACCCTCAGGCTACTGATCCAGAAAAAGTGCTGGCTGGGCGTCTGTTACACCGGGAACATTGTGAAGAATGCCATAAAAATGATGGATTTAGCAGTCAAAAGCAAACCGGTCGCTTGGCGGGACAATGGTTGCTTTATCTACAATATACCTTGTTGGATTATCAACAGGGACGCCGAGAGGCTCCAGAAAAGATGAGGGATCGTTTTAAAATGTTATTGGAAAAACAAGGACCTGGTAGCTTAGAACAACTCAGTCATTTCTATGCCAGTCAATTAGATCCTCCCTCTGAACCTGATCCCTCAGCTCGACCTGATCTGGTAATTGATTCCCAAAATCCTGCGTCATCCCAATTACCGGTCCCATTCCCTTTTTCTCAACGAAATGTTCCTCCTCCTTCCAATGGAGATTTTCAACCGACCACTCATCCCTTGCTTCAACCCTCACTTCATCCCTTTGAACCGCCAGTCATTCCCTCTCAACAGAATGCCCTTCCCCTTCCCAACGGAGATTCTCAACCTTAAAGGAACTTTGGCTTATGTTTACTATCACACGTCGACAATTCATCAAATTGGCCGGAAGCGGCGCCGCCCTTAGTCTTGTGGGAATGCCTTGGACAGTTCAGGCCAATTCCCCTAAAATTGTGATCATCGGAGGAGGAATAGGGGGAGTTACTACTGCTAGAGAATTGATTCAGTTGCATCCTCAGCTGGATATCACTTTATTAGAGCCCCATCCCGTTTATCATACTTGTTTTATGAGCAATGAGGTGCTCAGTGGGGAACGCCCTTTGGAAAGTATTCAATTTGGTTATGAATTTTTGCAAAAACGTGGGATTCGTTGGCTGCCAGTTCCCGCACTTGCCATTGATCCCGTGACTAAAAAGGTTAAAATTCCTGAGGGTGAATTGAGTTATGATCGATTGGTGGTCAGTCCCGGCATTCAGTTTCGATGGGACCAGATTGAAGGTTATGGAAAGGCGGTCAGTGAACATTTGCCTCATGCGTGGTCAGCTCCTTCTCAAGTTGCCCTGTTGCGTCAACAATTGGAAGCCATGCCCAATGGAGGCACGGTGATCATTACGGTTCCCCCTCATCCTTATCGTTGTCCCCCTGCTCCCTATGAAAGAGCCAGTCAAATTGCCTATTATCTTAAACAGTATAAACCGCGCTCTAAAGTGTTGATTTTAGATGCTAAAGATGGATTTCCCAAACAGCAATTGTTTATGCAAGGTTGGGAAGAGTTGTATGGGTTTAAGACTGAGCACAGTTTGATCGAGTGGTTGCCTTCTCAAGAAGGTAAAGTGCTGCGGGTAGATGCTCAGAAAATGGCAGTTTATGCAGGAGAATTGGAGGAGGAATATAAGGGGTCAGTGATCAATGTGATTCCGCCTCAAATGGCTGGACAAATTGCGATTGACAACGATTTAAGTGATGATACGGGTTGGTGTCCAGTGAATAAGAAGACTTTTGAGTCCAGTCGACATCCTGATGTTTATGTAATTGGGGATGCTTGTGATGCCAGCCAGATGCCCAAATCTGCCTATTCTGCACATTCTCAAGCCAAGGTTTGTGCGTTGGCCATTGTAGCCAGTCTCAAGGGGGAAGAGATCAGCACGCCCGCTTATCTTAACACGTGTTACAGTGTGCTGGGTAAAGAGTATGCGATCTCGTTGAGTACGGTTTATCGGTTGGTAGGAGACAGCATTGCCCCGGTGGAAGGTTCTGGAGGATTGACGCCTGAGCAGGCTTCAGCGGAAGATAAGAAGCGGGAATATTTGTATGCCCACAGTTGGTTTTTGAATTTTACCCAAGGCATTTTTGGGGGAGAGTTATAAGTAGTGAATGGTGAATTAGACTTCCTGTAAAGGTAAATGATGCGATAAAGATGAGATACGAAAAAATAAAAGAGAAATTTCCGTTGGAGTGGAGGCTTCAGCCGGTATCTTGGAGTGGAGGCTTCAGCCGGTATCTTGGAGTAGAGGCTTCAGCCGGACAGCCATAGGCATCACTCCACATACACAAATCGCAAGAGCCTACTGCTGGCCGGCTAAAGCCTCCACTCCAGCGTATTTTAACTGAGGGGAAACTCTCATTTTTTCATGATCGCATACTTTTACAAGAAGTCTATTATAAGTTATGCGTGAGGAATAAAAGGGTTTTCAACATTTTATTCATGATTCACCATTCATGTTAGGGCATGGTGATTTCTTCCACACTTTCAATGATCACTTCTTGTTGAGGCACGTCTTTATGAAAACCTTTGCTGGTGGTGGCCACTTGCTTGATTTTATTAACTACGTCTATACCTTCTATCACTTTGCCAAATACACAATATCCCCAACCGTCTGGAGTAGGTGCCCGGTAATTGAGAAAGTCATTGTCAGCTACGTTGATGAAAAATTGGGAAGAGGCAGAATGAGGATCAGAGGTGCGAGCCATGGCAATGCTGCCTTCTTCATTTTTCAGCTCATTGTTGGCCTCATTTGGAATGGGAGGTTGAGTGGCTTTGGGCTGCATACCGCGAGTCATACCCCCACCTTGAATCATGAAGTTTTCAATGACTCGATGAAATAGAGTGCCCGTATAGAATCCTGAGTTGACATAGCTTAGAAAGTTAGCAACCGTTTTGGGCGCTTTTTCAGAATTCAGTTGAATGAGAACAGTGCCATAGTTGGTTTGCATTTTTACGGTAGGCATAGTTAAGTAAACCCCATTAAGTGAGAGTTGAAATAAAAAGTATAGGTTAAATTGGGAATATCCCTCATTTACTTATGAGGGAAAAGATTGCCCTTCTTTTTTTTACAAGGAGGGGAATATCTCAGAAATTAATTGGGACGTTTAGCCGGACTGTCTGGTGGCGTTGGTTCATCGGGAGGTGCTTGAAGGGCCGCTTTTTCAGATAAGGTCGGTTCCACCTGAGTTGCCTTGAGACTTGTAGCAATGGAAGTTGATTTCGATTTGGGAACCGCAGTGGTTTCTTCTGCTAGGGTGCCATCTGCTGCTTCTGAAGATTTTTCTGTTTCGGAGGAGTCTTCTGCAGTTTGATCCTGATCATCAGTCGCTTCCGACTCTTCAGCCACAGATTCTTCTGATGAGTCTTCCACTTCATTTTCATTGCTGTCTTGTTCCCAATCAGCCTCGGCTTTCCCAGACTCTTTAGCGGTGGCTTCTTTTTCTGATGGGGAGACCTTTTCCTGATCTGCTTCAGCAATCTCCCCATTATCCTCTAAATTGTCCTCATCCCCAGTAGAAAAATCATCTGCTGTTGAGTTAGATACATCTTTAGCCTGTTGATCGGGATTGTCAGTACTATCTTCCCCTGCCTGTTGGTCGATATTCTCAGCATGATCTTCTTCTGCCTGTTGATCAGAGTTGTCAGCATTATCCTCCTGTGCCTGTTGATCAGCATTATCGACAACACCTCCTTCGGTATTGTCAGCATTATCTTCTTCTGCCTGTTGATCGGAATTGTCAGCATTATCTCCCTCTGCCTGTTGATCGATGTTGTCAGCATGATCTTCTTCTGCCTGTTGATCGGCATTATCAGCATTGTCAGTATTGTCCTCATCTGCCTGTTGATCGGCATTGTCAGCATTATTTTCCTCCTCCTGTTGATCGGCATTGTCAGCGTTATCAGAATTATCCTCATCTGCCTGTTGATCAGCATTGTCAGCGTTATCAGCATTATCCTCATCTGCCTGTTGATCAGCATTGTCAGCGTTGTCAGTATTATCCTCATCTGCCTGTTGATCAGCATTGTCAGCGTTGTCAGTATTATCCTCATCTGCCTGTTGATCAGCATTGTCAGTATCGTCAATATTATCCTCTTCAAGATCATTTTCTTCATCAGTATCCTTTTGAGAAGAATCTTTTTCCGCTTCATCTCCCTCATTAACGTCAGTCAACATATCTCTCTGTATATCTGCCGGGGAAGGAATATAGTCCTGAGGTTTTTTATCCGGTAATTTAGAAGTGCTGACCACCCAATTACTTGGAAGAGTATATTCTACTCGAACCTCCTCAATAAGGACCGGATTTTGTGGTACATCTCGACGAAACGGTCCATCCGCGTCTACAGGTAATTTGGAAATTTTATCGACCACGTCCATACCTTCCACAACTTTGCCAAACACGCAATAACCCCAACCGGAGGCAGTTGAAGATTTGTAGTCTAGGAATTGATTATCCTTAATATTGAAGAAAAATTGGGAAGTTGCCGAATGGGGATCTGCAGTGCGGGCCAAAGCCACCGTTCCACGAGTATTCGATAACCCATTGGTGGCCTCATTAAATATGGGGGAATGAGTGCTTTTTTTCTGGTAATCAGCAGTATAAGCCCCCCCTTGAACGATAAAGTTTTCAATAATACGGTGGAATACAGTACTACTATAGAATCCTTCATTTACATAGCGCAGAAAATTTTTAACCGATTCTGGGGCTTTGATGGGGTGTAATTCGATTTCAATCATCCCCAAATTAGTTTGAATGGTGACGTGAGGAACTTCTTGAGCCCAAGTTAAACGGGTCAAGCTGAGTAGAAGACAGATGGCAATCAATTTCATAATGAGTTTGGATTGGCAATAGGGGTGAAAGGGAAATAAGCCAGTGAAGTTATCACGGTCGAAATCACGTTAAGTGAGCAGTTGCCGGGCAGTCAGAGTCCGCAAATCGAGAAATAGATTTTTCGGGGATAACCTCCCTTCAAAGGAGATTATTCCAAAGTCCCGATTTATTCAAGCACTCCATAGTTTAACAGTAAGGCTGCTGGTTTTAAAGCCGGATTTCACTGCGGCTAAAAGCCCACGTCGGATTTTCACAACATTGTGGAAATGAGTACGATTATTTTAAGGGATTATACTAACCTTATAAAGTATGAATTCCGTGTTGCAGGAGATAACGCTGAGTCAGGGTAATACTGTCCGCCTTCTTTCTTTCTTCCACCCATACCTCGTCCAAACATCGGTATTGACTGGGAGATAACTCCCTATCTTGAGGTTTGAAAAATGCCGCCCGCAATTGTTGTATAACTTCCATCGGTTTTTGCAACAAATCCCCATATTCAACAATTTGCAGATGATTCAATTGGGACTGAGCCTGCAATAGCAAGTTGGTACTTTTTTGCCAATGTTGCGCTATTCTCATCAATAAACGCGGTTGACTGCCATAATCTGCCTGAATTCTTGCTTGTAAAGTCAAAGCGGTCGTTTCAAGGTCGCGTTTCAAATACACAAATTGAGCTTTGGGAAATTGAGTTTGTAAAGCCAAAGTCCGACCCATATTCACAGCAGCCCGGTAAATTTGCCAATTAGATGGAATTATGTCAGATTGAATCACGGAAGTCAGCAAACGTTTTTTTAACAACCGGGCATGGTGAGTATTAAATGGGGAAGGATATTCAGTCCATAAGGGAGCAATTGTCGCATTGGGACTGATAGGCGCAGTTTGAAATAACCAACGTTCTTCAAAAAAACTTTTTCGCTCCAATTCACTTTCCTTTTCCCATTCCCCATTTTCCAATTTCAAACTGAATTTTAGCAATTGATTTAACCAATAAGTGCTTTCGTGATCATAGCCCAGCACAAAAATCCAATTGTTTTCCGGCACTTCACATTCAAAATTTTTTCCAGTCCCTTCCATTGAGATCTGATCCCATCGACACAACTTGGGACTGGTTTGGGCATGAGTGGGTAAATCCAAAGCCTGTTGCCAAAGTTCAAGATGATCTTCCAACAAATAATGAGCCAGCACCCAATCTCGTAATTGATGCCCAGCCTGTTGGCTGGCCACTGGATCAGCCAAATGAGAATATATTGCAGATAACCAAGCTTGAGTATTGTTGGGTACCCGGGTCACTGGAGCTGAGTGATAAGGTTCACAGTCCGAACAAATCACCGGAATCCCCAGCACCCCGTATTCTAACAACCGCAGATTGCTTTTGGCCCGATTGAATAAATTGTCAGCAAGTGGAGCTAAGGCCAGATCCAAATTGAGACTGGCTAATTTAGCCGGGTAATCTGCAAAAGGCACCATGGGGTGAAACTCAGCAATATAAGGTCGCATTTCTAAGGGACACATCCCGAAAAATACCCATTCTACGACTGCACTTAATTTCTGCACAATGGGAATCAAAAGTTGCAGATCACCTTGGTGTTGAGCGGCGCCTGCCCAACCGATACGAGGCTTTGGTGCTTGATGGCGTTGAGAACGAAGAGAAGTCCAGCGCTGGCTTTCGAGGCAATTGGGCACTACCCAAATATCCTTTGCTAAATACTGATAAATTTCGGCAAGAAACGGAGTGCTGACAATTAACCGATCAGAATAGGCCAGAGCCAATTTGAGTCGCTGGAGAATGTCTCGATAATGATGACGACGATGAGGATTTTCAGCAGGTAGGGCATAGAGCAAATCATCTTGACTGAAGAAGATGGAACAATTTTTGAGTTGAGGGTAATACTTGAAATTTTGCAACTGATGACTGTGTAAAGCATTGTGAATCAACAGCTTATCTGGGCTCACTCTAGCAAGTTGGGGTAAACTGGGAAAATGGGGATGTGAGTCATTGGGAAATAGAGAATAATGCACGTGCCCAGCTTGCTGTAAAGCTTGCAGTGGAGCACGGACGCGATATTGTCCACTGCCCCAGTGATCAAAAGGGAAGGCCACAACGTGAGGTTTATCCTGAATATAAGGAATGGGTGGATTGGGGAATTCTGTTTCAGGTTGCCAAGGGGGACCCGTGAGCGTGAGATTGGGGTGGTAAGCAGGATCATGACTCAATTGAAATAGCCAACGATTGTACATTTGAGAAACTTCGTCAAACAATTGATAGCTGAGTGGGGAATGGCGAGTCAAGCTGCCCATGCCATGTTGGAGTAAAGTGACAAAAGGAGTCCAAACAATTAATTTCCCCTGTTGTTGAACTTTGAGACAGAGGTCAATTTCACCAAATAGGGGGAGTTGGGGATCAAATCCTCCTATATTGAGATAGACATCCGTTTTGATGAGCAGGCAGTTTTCAGAGACAGCAGAGTAATTTTGAGTGGTTTGGGCACGATTCAGATATCCGGGATGGTCGTGGGGCAGTTGAAGTTGACTGTGTCCAGCAATCCCAAATTTTCCCCTCCCTAAGATATATCCACTGTGGCTGAGTTGGTGTTGGGAATTGAGTATCTTGGGGGCGACAATACCAACTTCAGTGCGCTGAATGAGTGATACCAGAATAGTGAGCCAGTCAGGTTGGATGATTTCGGTATCATCATTGAGGAATAATAAAAATTCCCCAGTGGTGTGAGCAATGGTTTGTCGATACAGTTCCCCCAAATGACAGGGCTGGGAATGGGACTGGTAATGCACTTTTGGATTTTGAAGCAGTGGTTGAATTTGAATAAGATAACTTGAATCAGATCTGTGATTGGGACTGGTATTGTCAATAACAAATATTTGATAATTGGGGTAGTCTGTGAGCGTGAGAATCGTGTGCAGACAGCGTTGTAAGGTTGCCGCTTCATTGCGGGTAGCAATGAGTATAGAGACCATAGGTTGGGTGACAAGTGGATATTCAACACAGTGCACAAGCGGAATCTCGGTTTGGTAAACGACAGCATTGAGTTGTTGACGCTGCAGGTGGTCCTCTAAAATCTGTTGAGCAACTTGGGGATCAGGGTGGGGATTTTCCAAACTGGCTTGGTAAAGGGGATGGGGAAGATGTCCAATGGCGGTGGCGCCCTGTTGTTCCCACACTTTGAAACAGAGGTCATAGCTGTAAAACTGGGGATATGCAATGGAGCTGCCGAGTTGTTGCCAAGTGGCTCGTTGGATAAGGGTAAAATTTCCTATGTAAGGCGTGGAACGCAGGAGATCGAGGGTAAAATCGGGTTTAAATTGAACGGTATGGGGAGGCGATCCCCAGGGTTCATCAAGGTAAAGTAAGCGCCAGTCGGGCTTGGTCTGTATGTAATGTTGACAAAGTTCCAAACATCGGGGATCGAGGGTGTCTCCAGGATTGAGTATTCCTATCCAGTCCCCACTGGAATTTTGGGAAATAAGTTGGGAAAGAATTTGGGGATCAGTGGCTTGAAGCGGAACAGCAGTGTAATTGACTCTGGGATCGGAACTGAGTTGTTCCCTTGAACTGTCTCTGGTTAAGGAAGCGTTTGAAAATTTGCTGTCTGTCGGTTGATGGGGAGGAGGTTCAAGCAGCGTGAATTGCCAGTGGACATGAGTTTGGGCTTGGAGACTGGCCAGGGTGGTTTGCAATTGAGACCGGGTACAGGGAAGGTGGGGATTACAGAAGAGATGAAATAGGTAGGGTGGTTTAAAGGCAGCGTGACAGTCGTGAAATTGGGACCGCTGAGCAGAGTGGGGAGTTTTGAGTTTTGGGTAAAGTTGGGTGCGCAGTTCATCAAGTTGGATTTGGGTGTCAGGCAAATTAGGGTCGTAAGTAAGCAAAGTGGTATAGACCTGTTGACAGATTGCGGACAATGGAGAGGACTGGGGACTGACTTGTAGTTTATGATGCCTGAGATGGGGGGTTAAAAATTGATTGATTTCGGGGTAAGCTAAAGACCAAGGTCGCGGCCAATGAAGGGTAAACTGAGTTTGGATCTGATGGATGGGCAGGGTCCAGTCGGTGAGCAATTGTTCAAAGGACAGGAAGCAGCGGGGCTGCTGACGAGTGTAAAATTCGGCTTCCAAAGTGTAAATCAACCACAGTGTAAGACTGTGATTGAGGGGCAATTGATCGCGTTTCTGTAGAGAAGCTGCCACTTCGTAGGGAGAACGCAACAGATGAAGGTAATGAGGAAGTGCTGGAAGTTGGGGGAATAGGGGTTGCCACAGGGGCAATAATCGACAGAGTCGAGGATCTTTGACGCCCCATATCGGATGGGTGGACAGATGGGTACGTAGATAATCACGGAGATTATTTTGAAAGGGACGCAGAGTTTTAAGTTGTGTCCATTCAGAGGGGAGGGGTTGGAGACTGTGCCAATTGGAGTTGAGATGATGAAGCAGAGCATCGTGTTGTTGGACCAGAGGAATCAGTTCCCAAAATCCTTTCTCATTGGTGGGATGAGGAGGAAGGTGAGAGTGACCAATAAATACGCCCAGTAAATTGAGAGTTCTAATTAAGGCGGAGGTACCACTGCGGTGCATTCCCAGTACAAGCAGAGCCTGAGGATGAGTCATGAGTGAAGTCCAGGTCAAGTTACAGGTTGACAATGTAGGCGAATAGGAGAGGATTCGATTTATTTCTGTAGTAAAATCGAGTTTGTGGAGATAATTAAAAGAAGCTTTGTTAAAATAAGGACTATTTCCCCAAAAATCAGATAACCCAAGTGCCCAGATTCAAGCGTTCATTACTATGCCAAGCAACCACCTATCACGTATAACTACTATGACAACGTTTAAAGATAAGGCTTCCCGAATTATGATTGTGGATCGTTCGGAAGTGGCTCGCTCGATTATTTCCCATATCTTACAAAAGGAAATGAACGATGCGTATATCGTAACTTGCGGCAGTGCCGAGGAAGCCTTGGAGTATTTGCATCGCGAAAAGTTTGATCTGATAACCACCTCTCTCCTATTACCGGGCCTAGATGGCTTAGATTTATGTCATGAAATTCGAAAAAGTGACAAACAACATTTGACACCGGTGATCGTGGTTTCCAGTGATGCGGATACACGGTTACTCAGAGAAGGTTTTTCAGCGGGAGTGACTGATTATTTTAACAAATCCTTAGGTTATAAAAAATTAGTGGAGTTTATCAAAGATGTCTGTCAACGTCATTCTGGGTTGGTGGGACGGGTATTATACGTGGAAGATAGCTTAAGTACTGCTCAAACTACGCAGTCACTCATGGAAAAACATGGATTGTATATCACACATATTACCAGTGCAGAAGAGGCATTGCAGTTATTAAAGCAAGCTAAAGATGCCCCCCTAGATTCCAATGAAGGTTTTGATATCGTGTTCACAGACTTTTTTCTGGAGGGACAGATGACTGGCGGTGACCTGTTATACGCAATTCGTACCCAGTTGCACTACTCTCGTCAAGAAATGCCAGTGTTGGTCATCACCATTGAGGATAATAAAAGCAGTCAAGCAGAAATTTTTCACGCCGGAGCCAATGATTTTATCACCAAGCCGGTGATTGAAGAAGTATTGATTGCCCGGATCAAATCCCTATTATTAGTTAGGCATCAATACAACGTATTACAGCGATACTCCAAAGACTTATATCAGTTGGCAACCACAGATGGTTTGACGGGTACACGAAACAAAAAGTACCTGTTGGAAGAAGGAAAAAATTTACTTTCTCAACAACCGCAAGTCTGTTTAATGATGGTGGACATCGACCATTTTGAGGACCTCAATCAAAGTCAAGGACATCTGGTGGGGGATCACATCCTCCACAAAGTTGGACAATTTTTAAATGATTACTTTATGGACAGAGCCTTGGTCGCTCGCTTTGCAGGCAAAAAATTCACCCTCCTCATCCCAGAATGTACCTTAGAAAGGGGTAAAATCACCGCTGAAAATTTACGCTGCAAATTCTTGGACTTAAAACCAGAAGGATTTGAGATCAGCGTCAGTATCGGGTTAACTTCCTCTGAAGGAGTCACAGAAACAACATTAACTACCTTAATCGCAGACGCTGACAACGCCTTACATACTGCTCAAAAGCAGGGGTATAACCGAACCTGTTTGTGTATCACCCATAAAAATATTACCTCAGCTTGAGGGAATCCATCCGATGCTACTACCCCCTGCCCCTCCTTAGTGAAAAGAGGATCAGCGTCTCTACCATTTGTTGAACGTCCTTTTGTAAAAACGCGATTAATCGTGTGGGTGGACAACAAGTTTATCGTTGCCCACCCTACTTGGCTGGCTGGCTTGAAAATAGCTCAAAGTGACATCATATAATACGGCCTATCAAAATAGGCCCAATCGCCGGAAAAAAGTAAATTGCGGACTGTGCCAAGCCGTAGCTTTACATTCTAAAGAGGAAGTAGAGCGTGTAACCTGCTAAACATACTTTAAAATGGCATATTTAAAAATTCGGCCCGTAGGGAAATAGAAGATTGAAAAAATCCAACAATTCAGATATTATCCCAACTTAAACATTATGCAATACAAAGATTACTACCAAACCTTGGGTGTGACCAGGGATGCCAGTCAAGAGGAAATTAAACGAGCTTATCGCAAACTGGCTCGGAAGTACCACCCGGACGTCAGTCAAGAAAAGGGCGCTGAAGAACGTTTTAAGGAAGTAGGGGAAGCCTATGAAGTTCTCAAAGACCCGCAAAAACGGGCTGCCTATGATCAACTGGGGACCGGTTTCCACTCCGGAGATGAATTTCAACCTCCCCCTGGTTGGGGATTTAGCTTTGAATTCAAAGATCATACTCAACCCGGCTTTGATTTCAGCGACTTCTTTGAAACCCTATTTGGCAGTACTAAAGCGGGAGGAGCGCATTACAATCAATCTACCCGCTCTGCAGGAATCGATCAACGGGCACAAATTGCCATCAGTTTAGAAGAAGCCTATCAAGGCACTCAACGCACCTTACAAATCCAACTGCCGGAATTCGACGCACGCGGGCAACCCGTCTTACAAAGCCGTACACTCACCGTTAAAATACCCCCGGGTATCACCGAGGGCCAACAAATTCGGTTAGCCGGACAAGGTAGCGCAGGTCGAGGCGGCAGTTTAAGAGGTGATCTGTACTTAGAAATTGGATTTTCGCCCCATCCCTTTTACCGGGTAGATAAACGCGACATCTACTTAGATTTACCAATCACCCCTTGGGAAGCGGCATTGGGCACACAAATCACTGTACCCACCTTGAAAGGGAAAGTCAAATTGGAAATCCCAGCCGGTACTCAAACTGGTCAGAAAATGCGCCTAAAAGGTCAAGGTTTTCCCGGCAAACCCGCTGGAGACCAATTTATCATCCTAAAAATAGTTGCCCCCTCAGCCACCACAGAAACACAACGTGCCGCTTATCGCGACTTGGCCAAACACTTTAACTTTAATCCACGCACCGAATTTAACTGTGATTGAGACCATATTCCCACTCACTGAACTATTAACCGATTAACAATCCCCCCCCTGTTTGGGACGCTTAAGAAAGCGTCCTTTTTTTTGTTCCCCTATCATCAATCTCACAGGAAATCCTATGCCCCAACAGTCCCCTCCCTATCAAGGTCGCCTGATTCAATGGGATGACGAAAAAGGATTCGGCTTCATCCAACCCGAACATGAAAAAGACCAAGTATTTCTCCACATCAGCCAAGTTCAACCAGCCACACGTCGCCCCAAACTCAATGACACCCTCCTCTACCAACTGACCTTTAACAAAAAAGGCCAACCTCAAGCCACTCAAGCCATTCTCCAGGGCGTCCCAAGCAAACTCCTCTGGCTCAACCCATGGCATTGGGGACTGATTTTATTCTGTACATTTGGGGCCCTCCACCTCATCATAAAAACCACTCCCCAATGGTTTCCACTCAACATTCTCCCCCTCTTCCTTTACCTGTTAATGAGCCTGATTGCTTACATCCTATATGCTCGGGACAAATATTCTGCCCTCAAAAGCCAATGGAGAATTCCCGAAAACACTCTGCACGCAGTAGAAGCCTTGGGAGGTTGGCCAGGCGCCCTCATTGCCCAATTCTCATTCCGCCATAAAAGCGCTAAACTTCCCTACCAAATACTATTCTGGACCATTGTAACCTCCCACCTCATAGCTTGGCTACTGTGGTTTTGGTCTCAACTGTAAAAAACAACCCCTTCTAATCGATTTACAAATACATGCCATCCGCAAAACCCGTTCTGCGTTCCCATGCTCAATCATAGAAACGGGAATAGATGCAATCCGATACATTCAACTCAGATTAAAGCAACCACCACCCCCGTTTCTGCAACAACATCTGTGTATTGGGACCCAATGGTAAACTGTAGGCATGAGAAGCAATCACCTGAGCCGTTTTAACCTCCACCAATCGCAAATTCACATACAAAACATCCTTTGCTGCTGCATAATTTCCCGCCAATACCGCCTGAGCCTGATAACTCTCTGCCAAATAACGAGTCTCCCGAGACAACACAAACTCTCCCCGTCGTGAAATAATACTGAGCCGATCCTGTAAACGACTCTCTCGAACCTGATATCCTTGCTGAGCCAACCGTGCCGACAATTGCTCGCTGATCAAACGACCCAACGAAGAACTGTCCCGCAAATTATCGATATCCGCTAAAGTGGTCACCAAGATCACATGCTCCGGCTCCAAACGCACCAAGGCATTCCCCAACAACCGATCAGCTGCCACAAAACTGCTCTCTGTCAAATCACTGTCCACAGCCACCTGCTCAACACACTCCCCAGTCTTGATCCGATAACTGCATTCCCCAAACGCCACTTTATTCACCTGACACCCTATCAAACATCCCAAACTCACTCCCAACAAACACAATCTACCTATCATCACAATTCCCCATCAATTTAGCCATTTGGATCGCCGCAGACAAACTGTGACTTTCCGCTTTACCAGTACCCGCTAAACACAAAGCCGTGCCATGATCCACTGAAGTCCGTATGATCGGCAACCCCAAAGTCACATTCACCGCCTCCCCAAAGCCCTGAGACTTTAACACTGGCAACCCCTGATCATGATACATCGTCAACACCACATCTATTCCCTGCAAACTTTTTGCAGTGAAAGCCGTGTCGGCTGGGACTGGTCCCAACACTCTAATCCCTTGATCTCGCAAGCAATCAAGCACTGGAATCATGATCTCCTGTTCCTCCATGCCCAAATATCCCCCTTCACCCGCATGAGGATTCAAGCCACACACCAAAATCAAAGGATCAACCAACCCAAACCACCGTTGCAAATCTCGCTGCACAATCCAAATCACCTCTGCCAACAACACTTTACTGAGCTTCCCACTCACCTGATTGAGAGGCAGATGAGTTGTCACCAAAGCCACCCGTAATCGTGGCGTGGCCAACATCATCACCACCCGTTCAGTCCTAGTCTGAGCCGCCAAAAATTCGGTATGACCCGTAAAGGGAATGCCTGCCTCATTGATCACCCCTTTATGAACGGGACCAGTCACCAAAGCCTGTGCCCAACCCTGTTGACAAGCCTCACAAGCCCGACGCAAGCTCTCCAATACATAAACTGCATTGGCTGCACACAACTGACCAGCCTGCACCGATTGCTCAGTGGGAATAGGCACAATCTGTAAACACCCAGCCCTGTGAGGCTGCGGTACCTGAGTCCCAAATTTTTCCACCTTTTGCAACTGAATCGACAACCCCAACTGCAAAGCCCGCTGAGCCAACATCTGTGGATCTGCAAATACCACCCATTCTGCACCCTCATCAGGCTGCTGAGCCAACTGCAAAACAATATCTGGACCAATTCCCGCTGGCTCTCCCGGAGTAATGGCCAATCGAATAATCGATGATGTGCTCATTGATACACCATTCTCATCATGCTTCACTCAACTAAAAACCCAACCTCAAATTCAAATTTAATCTTACCCGCAACCCAAGGTAAACCCAAAAGGATCGTTGAGTTCTCATCAAACGCAAATATTCTGGATAACGACGTTGCTTCAACAATAACTGAGCATACACTTCCAACAACTGCTTTCTCACCTCATTGGGCAAAGTTTCCCAAAGCAAAACTCGATCATTCCCTTGTAAAATAGCCCCTAAAGGAGGGTAATGCCAACCGTATTCCAAAGCATAAATAGCCGTGCTAAACTGAAAGGGACTGTCAATCAATTCGGCTTCCCATTGGGTCAAACAATGGCGCCAATATTCCACCTGCTCCACCGACAACTGCATGCTCAAAATGGCCGTGGCCCACAACTGATCCAATTCTACAAAAAATTCAGTGACCGTTCCCTCATCCTTGTAATCATATCGGGTTTGATAACCTTCCCAAGTCAACAAAGCCTCTTCAGTCACTAACTCCAATAAAGTCAAGGCATTACTCACCTCCCCACTTTGCAAAAAAGTGGTGATCTGCCCCAAAAAATTCCGAAATAAATCACAATCAAATCCATAATTCAAGGCTTCTCGAATATGACGACGTGTTAACTCCACATCGATTTGCAAATACTCGGGCAAATTCACCGTAACCTGACTGGCCAACAGATGCTCAACCAATTGAGTCAATTGCGGCTGCCTTTTCAACAAAGCCAAAATAATAGCCTGTAACTGCGTTTTATGCAAGTGAGCCAACAACGAATCCAACGTGGCTTTAGACTCTATGACTGGATTCCCCATCAAACATCCCAATAACACCGCCACAATATGCTCACAACCTCTTTCACCTTCATGACAAGTACACTGCGTAGAAATCAAACTGCCCTCATGAAATTGCAAATAAACATAATTATTTTTATCAACAACTTGCACTGCACCTTCAATCCCATCTCCTCTTTGCACCAACCACTGCACTGTCTGCTGCTGATACAAATTTTCCCCCAAAGCAAACAGAGACTCGCTGACATAACTGCGAATCAAAGGTATACTCAACTTAAATAGGGCTGACATAAACCTTCCCCATCTTCAACCTATTGTTAGACCTCAACTTATTGTCAGGAACCAATTCAGTCACTTTTACTGCCCCTTATTTTTCAACCAGTTTCTCATGATATTGACAAAAACTGGTGCAAAAGGCGATAATTTTCCATTATCTGTTCGTTCCAACATAGCCATCGATAACTTCAATAACTCCTCATCTTCAAACAATTCAAGCCCTTCCACTGATCTTCCATACCGTTTAAAGATCAGACTGTCAAACAATCTCTTCCTTGCTTCCCACAATTTTTTATTCGCCAAATTTAATATTTCTAGAGTGTTTTGAGCTCGCTCGGACAAACCCTTCACATTTCCAGAAATGTAAAATTTAAGTTCTGTTTCACATTCTTGCATAAAAGGGGTCAGCGGCAATGGTTTTGAACCTCGTTTTATTCCACACTGCTCTTTGGTATTACAACTGGCCACAATGTTATTATAATCCAAACTTTGATTTGGAACAGACACTTGCGCCTCCACATGCTCATTATGTGAACTTGTCTCTTCAATCGATTTACAACAGTAGGCACACAGATAATATTGTTCTCGCAAACAAGCTTATCGAATCGCCTGTCGCTCAGTTTCGGGAAGCTCACCATAATGAGACAGCTTTTTTCCATGTTTCTTCCAGTGAGTTAATGCCAACGGCTCTGGAGATTTACTGATTTTGCGCATGGCGAACCTCCAATCTCTTCAACAACAATTTGGCTTTTATCAATTCCAGATTGTTGCTGGACAATATAAGTTGAACTTTACATGATTTACCAGCTCCATTATTACCCACCAATACAGTGATTTGAGAAAGAGACACGTCCAAAGTTTCAAAGGGACCATAGTTTTCAAGAAACAAATTTGTTATCTTCATGAAGCAAATCCTTTGAAAAAATGACCGGACTAACAAATTAACTCGAAAATTTCCGACTTCAACCACTTTAAAATTTCCAAATTATCTCCTAAAACAATGGTCTATCCATGACAATGATCTCACCGCAACGATTTCTCTGTAAAATTAGAAAAATCCCTCAACAACCCCTCATGCTGCTGTTGCAACCGCATTCTCGATACTTTAACTGCTTGTTCCGATTGATCAATGCCGATCCAGTACCGTTGCAACCGTTCCGCTACCACCACTGTGGTGCCACTGCCCACAAATGGATCTAAAACCATATCGCCCTCATTGCTGGCACATCGGATAATACGCTCTAGAAGAGCCTCGGGTTTTTGAGTGGGATAGCCAATGCGTTCCTTTACAGAAATATGAGCACCGCTGCCGATATCGCTCCACCAATCTTCCAAAGTCTTACCTTCCTGTTCCCTATTTCTCAAAGCCTTGGCATGTTCAATTGACGCTCTTTCCCTATTATACAATGTTCCCTTGTTATGAATACCGCTTAAATAAGGAACTTTTATAGGGTGAAAAGTAAAAGTGGAAGTCTTTGAATATCTCCAAATAGTATCATGTTTTTGTGGAAAATTCCTCTTTGATTGACTGGGTCCCTTATAACACCAAATAATCTCATTACGAAAATTGTGTTCCCCAAATATTTTATCCAGAATGAATACCCGGATATAAGCGTTTGCATGCCAATCACAGTGCAAAAATATCGATCCTGTGGACTTTAATACCCGGTGCATTTCCATCACTCGCTCTTTTAACCATGCAACATAATGATCAATCCCCCCAGACCATTGGTCTTGAAAACCTCGAATTTCCCCATTATCTTCCTGAATCACTTCATAATTACGGTTGGAAAAAAACGGGGGATCCAAATAGATCAAATCGACACTTTTCGACTCCAAGGTCTTCAAAATTTGCAAATTATCGCCCAATAACAATTTATTGATAACATTGTTCATAACAATGTCCTCGCTGTAAAATCAGGAACTTCTCTCAACAACTCCTCGCGCTGCTGTTGCAATCGCATTCTCGACACTCTAACTGCTTGTTCCGATTGATCAATACCAATCCAGTGCCGTTGCAACCGCTCTGCCACCACCACTGTGGTGCCACTGCCCACAAATGGATCTAAAACCACCTCATGTTGATTACTGGCCATTTTAATAATGCGTTCCAACAAAGCCTCGGGTTTTTGAGTTGGATAACCTATGCGCTCTTTGGCATGCGCTTGGACATTGGGAATGTCAGCCCAAATATCACCACATAAATTCCCTTTATTTTCATCAAGATAACGTTTAAATGCCAAACGACCGGCTGGATTTTTGGGAAAATGAATTAAGCCCTCCTCATCCCACTTTTGCAAGGTGGTGAGAGCACAACGCCATCCGTTAACTGGGGGTTTATAGCCTTTGTAATCATATAAACCTTGGGGATTCATTCGACTGGGATTGGCTAAATTATCCAAACGATATTGTCCTTTTTCATCTTTATGCTTATAGGCTTCTTGAATGTATTTTTGCTCATAAGCTGAATAGACTGGATGATAAGTAATTGTTTTCGATTTAGAATAATACCAAATGGTATCTTTCAAAACGGCCAGTTTTTTCTTAGCATCATTATGGGCATTATGTCTTTGCCAAACAATTTCTCCCTTAAAATTTTGTTCTCCAAAAATTCTGTTCAAAATAAAAACTTTGATCTCAGCATTCGCATGCCAATCACAGTGCAAAAATATCGATCCCGTGGATTTTAACACCCGGTACATTTCTTCCACCCGCTCTTTCAACCATGCAATATAATATTCGATGCCTCCGGACCACTGATCTTGAAAACTTCGAATTTCCCCAGCATCTCCCCAGATTATTTCATAGTTGCGATTGGAAAAAAAGGGGGGGTCTAAATAAATTAAATCGACATTTTCCGATTCCAAGGTTTTCAAAACTTCCAAATTGTCACCCAATAGTAACTTATTCACAACGATGACCTTTTTGATGATTCAATGGTCCACTATAGTATTTGAATTTTATTAATTGAGAGAGTTTTGAAAGACCTTCCATAAGTTTTTATCTTTTTTTAAAGGGAGTCATGCAAAGATCTCAAGGCAGTTTAAAAGTGCGAGTGGCTTGTTCATTATTCTCCAATAATAGAGAGAAGTGAAAAGGAGAATGCCCTGGTGTTAAAAAGTAAATTTGACAAATGCCCGGTTTTAACCCAGTTTCATGATAATAGCCAGTTTCATCTGTTTCATTCAGTCGCCACTGTTCCTGATTGTGCACTAGATAGGGGACATGAGATATGGGGTGATGATTGTTTTTATCCAACAATTGACCGTTTAAACTGGCAAATTTGGCAAGGGGGATCAGGGACAAAGTGCCTAAATCTTGCGAAGTTTTTTGTAAATCATCGGTCACAGTTAACAATTGAGAATGTAGAGTTTCCTGATAACCCCAAGCATTCCCTTGTACATAATAGTTGCTGCCAGATTGCAGAGTTAATTTGAGATTGGCCAAACCTTGTCGATCGGTTTTGGTAAAAGCAATCAGGGGATGTGTCAGGGTGGTTTTGGGAAGTTGGGAAGGGGGATTTTGGTAAATGCGCACCCAACTAAAGGGCAGTGGTTGTTGGGTTTTGGCATCAATCAGCTTAATTTTCAAAGAGATAGTTTGTGGACGAGGGGGTAAAAATCGGAAAGAGTTGGGCCAGTAGGGGTAGGCTAATTGGGGAATTACGGGTTGGGCTGGGTGTTGTTGTAACCAGTCACGAAGGGCTTGAAAGGTGGCATGTTCACATTGGGCACGGTTGGCACAGTGCACTCGGGCCATGGGTTGGGCAGGCGAATTATTAACCAGGGTGCCTTCGTGTCGATATCCCCAGTAATGGGGACTATTTTGGGAATGGGGGCTGAGTTGGTTTGGGTGAGTGGTTTGTGGGAAGCCGAGAATTTTTTCAGTGATTTGGGCACCATAAAGGGGTTTTTGATCGAGTAAGGGTTTAAGTTGTGGAAAGGTCAATTGGGGGGTAAAACGTTGGCCAGCATAGCTGATCAGGGTGTCGCCAGTTTGGATCTTGGACCAATTTTGTCCTTTGAAAATATGGTGTTGGGTGGTTAAGCCCATGAGCAGTTGCAGTGGGAATTGAGAAGGTAGGGGATGGTGTTCGAGATCGGTGAGCACACTGAGAAATTTGCCAGGTTTTTCCGCTAAAGGGAGATTGTCTGGAATATCGAACAGTAGAGGGGAAGGGTTTTCGTCTCTTGTTGAAAAGGGATTGGTGGCTTGATCAGGGGTATTGAGTTGGTAAGAGAATAATTCTTCTTCGGTAAAGTGAAGCAATTTGCCAAGTTGGTAACAGGAGACTTGTTGGCAAAAATCGGGAGGTAAGAGGGAGGTGATGGCGCCTTGGGGGTCTTGGCCTTGATTAAAATAGGTATCGTGGAGTACTTGATCATGGGCAGTGAGACCAGAATGTGGGGTGCCCAAAGTGGTGGCAGAGGCAATCAGATGCTGATAAGGCGCATGGGTAGCCAGATTTTGTAAGTAGGTTCGTACCAGTATTCCCCCCAGAGAATGGGCCACGATGTGGATTTGATGACCGGTGGCTTGAGCAATGGTATAAAGAGTGGTGGCCAGGTCTGCTGCGGTGTCTTCAAAGTGGCTGGCGGTTGCCCAACGAAATTCAAAGAGGATATAGTGGGAATCTGTGTCAGCGCTTGGTTTGCCGAGTTCTAATAGACGGTTGGGCAGGTCGCCCCAGGTGGATTTTCCGCCGCCAAATTCCTTGTAAGGAGTATATCCATGTATCAGGAGAATGGGCTCTTTGTTGTGGTAACATGATTTTTGAGTGGGGGAACAGTGTGAGGTGGTTTCTGAGGCAAGACGGAGACTGGTTTTAAAAAATAGGGGGGTTTTGCTGTTCAGGAAGATCAAGTTATTAATACGGTTGCCATAGCCAATTTCTCCGGGGGCTTTCCAAAAATAGGCGGAATTGCTGAGCCAGCGATGTCGCAAAGTCTCATTGGGATTGGAGAGTGCAGAGAGTTGAGAGGAAGGGGATGAGGTTGGAGAAGGGGAAAGAAGAGTGATTTGTTCTAGGGTCGGCACCGTGGCTTGTAACCATTGGGGTTCAGGAAGTTGTAAGATGAATGGACCGGTTTTTTCTGAATGTAATAGGGTTACTAGATTGCCTTGATTGTCCCATTCTCTCTTTATGTGAATGAGCATTGGGGAGGAGGAGTCTGGATGATAAATACGGGTGTTCCCCAGATGGTTGGTGGCATATTTTGGACCTTGGGCATGGAGTTGCCCCTCTTCAAGAATGGGAATGGGAATTTGAGTTGAGGAAGGCTTGGTATTGACAGGTGAGATTGGTGAGGTTTGATGGGTACAGTTGAGCAGAAGGGCAGCATAAAGGGTGAGTTGGAATGTCAGTTTGCCCAGAGCCTTCATTTTGGGTAGGGTACAGGGGAACCCGGAAGGCTTTTGGGAATGTAAAGTGGGGATTAGAGGGGAATTTAAGGGCGCCATGGGATTTTGAGAGGGGGTTAAAGTAGCGGTTTTTTGTAGGGACTGCCCGCCACTTCTTCGACAATTTGGGGCATTAAATAACCCGGTAGATGGGTTCTCAATTGTTCGGTTAGAAGTTGTCGTTGGGAAACAGTGACTTGGAAGTGGGTAGCGCCTTGAACTTGGTCCAGTTGGTGGAGATAATAGGGGAAAATTTTGTGGTGGATTAAAGTTTCGCTGAGCTGAGTCAGGATATCTAGGTTGTCATTGATGCCTTTTAGAAGGACCGCTTGATTGAGCAAGAGAATGCCAGCATGGTAAAGTTGTTCTAGGGCGTTGTGCACTTCTTCATTGATTTCTTGGGGGTGATTGATGTGCAGTACTAGAATGGGTTGTAGATGGGTTTGTGTAAGTCCTTGCAGTAATTTGGGGGTGATACGACTGGGAATGGTGCTTGGAAAACGGGTATGTATTCGTAATCTGCGTAGATCAGGCAGTCCAGCCAGGGCAGTTATCCAGGCGGTGAGTTTGTCGTCGCTCAAAGTAAGGGGATCTCCTCCGCTAAGAATGACCTCATGCAGAGAGTCTTGCTTATTCAGCCATTGCAGGGTATCTGGCAAGGTGGGAGGAGGAAAGGAAAGATGACGCCGAAAGCAATATCTGCAGTGCAGTGGGCAGGTTTTGCTGACTAAGAGCAGGGCTCGATGGGCATATTTCTGCAGTAGCCCCGGAATTTTTTCGGCGATTTGGTCACCAGTGGGATCGCTGTTGAAGGTGGGATCGAGGCACAGTTCTTCTGCAACAGGCAATATTTGTAGCAACAGAGGATCTTCAGGTGTGCGTTTGGCTATTTTTTTTAGGTAGCTGTGGGGAACTCGGAGCTTAAATTGGCGATGAGCCGCAGGACTGAAGTGAGTGGGGGGAAGTTCGAGGAGGTGGAGCAGGTGGTCAGGGTTGTTAATGGCGTGTTGTAATTCTTGTTGCCAAACTGAGGTAGATACTGGAGGCTGATTGATTGTCGACAATCGCATTAGGGTGATTGAGTGAGGAAGAACTTCCCAAAGAGGGGGTAGGACTGAGGAGGTTTAGGGGGGAATTGGTGGGCGATGCTGGATTTGAACCAGCGACTTCTACCGTGTGAAGATAGCGCTCTCCCCCTGAGCTAATCGCCCTTGTGGCTAGATTTGAACAGTGTAAAGCTTGAGTTGGGCTTTGTCAAGTGTTTTCCTGGAGTGGGGAATGAGGGGATATTTGCTAAGTTGGGTGCTTGTTGCGTAAAATGGGAAGCAATTGTGTTAAAATGGAGTATGGGTGCTGAATTAACTGGCTGCCCTTGCTTTGTTTAAGGATAGAAATTCTTCTAAGGGAGTGGTATTTTTGAAAATGGTATGCTTTGGAGGATTGAAAAGCATCCAAAGACAATATCTCCCAAAAGGGAAGTTACCCCTAAAAATCATGTATTTTGAAGGAGTTTTTGAATGTTGATCAAACGGTTGAGCATTTTGGGAGTGGGTTTAATTGGTGGGTCGCTGGCTCGCGCCTTGCGACGAGTGGGAGAGTGTGCAGAAGTCATTGGATGTGGGCGCAATACTTATAATCTGCAAAAGGCTGTTGAGTTGGGGGTGATTGATCGGTATTATACGGACCCAGCTCAGGCTGTAGCGGGGGCAGATGTGGTGGTGGCCGCAGTGCCTTTGGGAACGATGGCACCTTTGTTTGCCGAGATTCGGGAAGCTTTGGGACCCGAGACTGTTGTTACTGATGTGGGAAGTGCCAAAGGCAGTGTGGTCATGGCGGCCCGTGAACAGTTGGGAACTCATATTGGGCGTTTTGTGCCAGGTCATCCCATTGCCGGCACGGAAAAAAGTGGGGTCACGGCTTCTTTTGCCGATTTATTTGTGCAACGTCGAGTGATTTTGACCCCATTGATTGAGACCGAAACTCAGGCTTTGGAAAAGGTGACTGCTTTGTGGGAATTGACTGGAGCAGAAGTGGTCAACATGTCAGTGGAGCATCATGATGAAATTTTAGCGGCCACCAGTCATTTGCCTCATGTATTGGCTTATTGCTTGGTGGACACTTTGGCACAACTTAAGGATCATCCGGAAATTTTTCGATTTGCTGCCGGGGGATTTCGAGATTTTACTCGCATTGCATCCAGTGATCCTCGCATGTGGCATGATATCTGTTTGGCCAATCGTCCCGCTATTTTGAAAATGATCGAGATTTTTCAACAACATTTAACGGAATTGGCTCATGTGATCGAGCAGCAAGATGGTTTACGTATAGAAGCCACTTTTGCCCGGGCTAAGGCTGCTCGAGATAAATTCACCGCTTAATTTTTGAGTGTAAGGAGAATCAAGGTTTTCTCGTGTGATTCACTAATAAGGAATTCGAAATTTATTTTTTAATTATTCTGGTATAAAAAAGTGTATGAATGCAATTCAATTTACAGTTGAGCCCAGTGAAGAGTTACAAGGTAATCTTCGGGTGCCGGGAGACAAATCAATTTCCCATCGTGCCATCATGTTGGGTGCTATTGCCGAAGGGGTCACTGAAGTGACTGGCTTTTTGGCTGGCGCAGATACTTTGGCCACCTTGGCTGCTTTTCAAGCCATGGCAGTGCCAATTCAAGGTCCCCAAGCTGGAAAAGTGGTGATCCAAGGGGTTGGTTTGCAAGGGTTAAAAGCACCGACTGTTCCCTTAGATCTTGGCAATTCTGGTACCTCTATGAGGTTGATGGCAGGCTTGATGGCCGGTCAAAAATTTTCTGTGGAAATGACAGGAGATGCCTCATTGTCACGCCGTCCAATGAAGCGGGTGACTGAACCTTTGGCTGCCATGGGAGCAGATATTCAGAGCAGTGCTCAAGGCACACCCCCGTTGAGAATTCGCGGCAATCCACCTTTAAAAGGAATCGAGTATCAAATGCCAATGGCCAGCGCGCAGGTGAAATCAGCCCTGTTGTTGGCAGGTTTGTATACGCATGCTACCACTTGCATTGTGGAGCCGGCGCCCACTCGTGATCATACTGAACGCATGTTAAGAGGGTTTGGGTGTGAAGTGAAAGAGGAAGCCGGTAAAATCTGTTTGCGAGGTGGACAACGTTTACAAGGACATGCCATCGATGTGCCTGCCGATATTTCTTCTGCCGCTTTTTTCATCGTTGGTGCCTGTATTGCACAACGCGGAAAAGTGCGCTTGCAGCATGTGGGCATGAATCCCACACGCACCGGAATTTTGGCAATTTTGAGGCAGATGGGGGCAGATATTCGAGTGTATCAGGAACGACAAGTCAGCGGGGAACCTGTGGCTGATATTGAAGTGTGCAGTTCCCAATTGCATGGAATTGAAATTCCTCCGGCTCTTGTTCCCTTGGCAATTGATGAATTCCCAGCTTTATTTATTGCAGCTGCTTGTGCCCAAGGCACAACAATTTTGACTGGAGCAGAGGAGTTGCGCGTGAAAGAAAGTGATCGAATTCAGGTTATGGCAGAAGGCTTAACTCAACTGGGAGTTGTAACTCAACCTACGACAGATGGTATAATTATTGAGGGAATACAAAGATTTGGAGGAGGAAAGGTACACAGCCATGGGGATCATCGGGTAGCTATGGCGTTTAGCATGGCTGCATTGCGGGCTCAAGGATCTATTTTAATTGAAGACTGTGCCAATGTCGCCACTTCTTTTCCCAATTTTGTGGCATTGGCTCAACAGGTAGGTTTAAAGTTAAGTGTTCAGCAGTAGATAAATTGTCTCATTGGAGACAATCAATATATGCCTCTAATTTATGTAGATTGAGTTGCGGCGCGTGTTTTGCGCCATAACCCAACGAAAATATTGATAAATCGTTGGATTATGCCACGTTAATCTAACCTACTTAGCCGCCAAATCAGTAAATATCCTAAAGGATTGTTAGAATGAAACAGTGGTACGAACAGTTATTTGAAAATTATGGAGAAAAGTACGATCGCGAGAGTTTTGTCCAAGGAACTCGTGGTGAATGTGATTTCATTGAGCGAGAAATGAATTTTGACAAATCATTCAAGATCATTGACGTCGGTTGTGGTACGGGAAGACATACTATCGAGTTGACTCAAAGAGGTTATCAAGTCACAGGAATTGATTTGTCTGATTCAATGCTTGCAAAGGCAAGAGAAAAAGCCAGTAAACACAAGCTATCCATCAATTTCTGCCAAGGCGATGCCAGAAAATTGCCATTTGTTCAAGAGTTTAACGTAGCAATTATGTTGTGCGAAGGTGGATTCTCTTTGATGGAAACAGATGAGATGAATTATGAAATATTGAAAGGTGTCGCTCGTTCCTTGACAGAGAAAGGCAAGTTGATTTTTACCACGCTGAACGGATTGTTCCCATTGTTTCACTCAATCGAAGCATTTTGTTCCGCCAACACTGAAACGGGCAACGCATCTTATCGAAAGAATACTTTTGATCTGATGACGTTTCGAGATCATAATGTAACAACTCTGGAAGACGATCAGGGGAACACAAAAGTATTGACATGCAACGAACGATTTTACATTCCTCCCGAAATAACATGGCTGTTAAAGACAGTGGGGTTTAGCAAAATTGATATTTACGGAGCAAAACTCGGTGCTTTTTCGAGGGAGGATAAATTGACAACTGAAGACTTTGAAATGCTGGTAATTGCTGAAAAATAATCGTTAGCACCAACTAAGTCTCGCCTTTTCTTTTCAAGGAAGGAAGTCAGAAACAAGTTCCCCTCCTTTTCACAGCCGTTATCAAGTCTTCGCATTTGAGTTGCTGAAAAGAGTGAGTGGAGTTTGGATAAATTTCCAGAATGTACGTTATGAGGCAAAAAGGTGCGTTACAACACAAACAGAAAAATGTAGGGTGCATTAAAGTAACATAATGCACCCTTCCAACCAAAAACATTCCAAAATATTTTCAAATAGTTAGGAGGGTGCGTTGTGGGGCAAAAAGGTGCGTTACGTCGCCAAAAGACACGCCTAACGCCTTATATGCTTGCTTACCCACCCTACTCGGCTAATCACAACAATATGTTTACGCATCACATAATACCATCTGCCATGATCGCATAAAGCACTCCAATATCCTTGTCGTAAATTAGCACTGGTATTTTCCCATCTAACGTTTTGGCAAATGCATATTCTTGAGTACCTGAAGCATTTCTTTTAATGATCGTTGTTCCCGCAGAAAAAATTTGATGGTCACTAACAATATGCCACTTTGAATAATCCTTCAAAGATGATTTAAGAAAAGACATCTCAACAGGAGTAATACTTATTTCATAGACAATTTCATCTCCTGGTTTATCAATATAATTTTTGACACTCGCCATTTTCGGTAGTGCAAAATCAAAAACTTCCTCAAATTTTTGTGCCGGGTTTTTATTAACGCAACTTACGGATACCATCATTATCCATAGTAATATAGGGAAAAAATTTTTCATAATTGTTGTTATCTCCAAAAATCTGGTAAGTAATGTTGCAGTGGAGATTTTAGCAAGCGTAAGGTGCGTTACGAGTCAGATTAAGGAAGATCTATACAACTAAAGCTTTTTGAATCAATAACCTGTTTTTCTTTATCATAAGAAAACAATAAAAATCTGCTACTAGATTCATTGCCAATCCATTTTTCTATTCCAAATGAAAAATAACACTTGCTATCCTCATCACAGTAAAAATGGATATTGGCATTTTTATATTGGTAATATGAGAATAATAAATACTTTGTAAGATAATCTGCAACCAATGGTTTTTCAATAAGACCATTATTATCATAATATTCACAATGAATATCATTAATGGTTTTATTTGCCAAACTCACTAATTCTCTAAGAATATGTTTTTCTTCTAAAGAAAGTGCTCTATTATCTTTATCATCATATATTACACCTATTAGAAAACCTAATAGTAAAATGACTAAGGTTTTAACAACAGTTTTAACAATTTTCATTCGCTACGAACCAATACAATACGAAGTTGGTAGCAAACGTAGGGTGCGTTAGCAATACAAGTTTATCATTGCTTACCCAATTCCTACCATGTTACTCAGTGAGGTAAATCTCTGTTGGAGTATATACTTTAGCCGATCAGCGGTAGGCATCGCCCCCCACATACAAATTGCAAAGCGTCTACTACTGGCCGGCTAAAGACTCTACTCTAAAGGAGATTTACCTACGTCTACTACTGGCCGGCTAAAGACTCTACTCTAAAGGAGATTTACCTATGTCTACTACTGGCCGGCTAAAGCCTCCACTCCAACAAAACCTCCACTCCAACGGAGATTTTCTTCACTGAATAACAGCAAGTGTAGGATGTGTTGGCGATAGCGTAACGCACCATTTTCCCCTCCATTTTTCCAAAAACTACCAAAAAAAGTAACAGGGAATTCCAACCAAGGTGCGTTACAGCGCAAACACACGCGCCTAACGCTTGCTACCCAGGTTCTTCTAAATTTAAGGTGACTTCTGATCGATTTGGATTATAAGATAAACTAATTTGCCAAGCCTCTGTTATTCTTAATTTTCCATACATTTTTTCTTCAGAACGTTGATAAATACGCATTAATGAAGAAGAATGAATTAATTGCCAACCATTTGCTTGAGCAACAGGATGTATAACCTCAAAGTAATGCTCTGCAGTATTCAAAGTGGTAGGAA
>BeggDRAFT_10019_pt2 | contig 89672 bp, 65 predicted proteins | sample TarBiozoneFS08_3_FD_50710 | JGI IMG/M metagenome (IMG submission 50710) | reverse complement strand
TGTTGACCATAAATTAAAGATCCTAAATTGAGATGGTAACGTCCTACATCTAAAGATGCGTCGTATGTTAGCAAGTTTTATTTGGGTTGTCAAGCCAATTTAAGTCATTGTCCAGTCTATCATTGTTTGGTATTTTAGGGCATAGTGTCTGAATTGGCATTTGCGGAATGATGGAATTTTCAGAATAAACGCGACAGATGCGCTTCGCAAATCAATGCTCGCGCATCCTACGTGAATTGCCTTGAGCAGGGAATTAACGGGCCAGATAAATTTTAAAGTCTTCCTCTTGATAAGCCAGTTGGTAAAATTCTCCATTCTCCAGTAAATGACTGTGTGCCCAAATCGGATCAAATTTGTCGATCAATAAGGCTTTAACTTTGAGGGTGTCGTGCATTTTTTGTAGAGAATCTAATGGGGGATGTGCAGAAAAAACTGACTTTACCCATTGATATTGTTGTGTATTGAGTTGTGGATCGTAACGGTAGGCAAATACAGTGGCATATTCTATATTAGCGTAAGCAATGGCTCGATCAGCAAATAGGGAATAGGGTAAAGTGGCTGGCCAGGGGGTAAGATCGGCATAGCCTTCGGGATTGACTTGTACTCGTTCATTGGGGGCTACATAGTCTCTGACTTTTTCCCAAGCCCTATGTTGTCGTAAAAATCCTTGGTGCAGCGCCAGTTTTTCTGGGGGAGGTGGAGCATAGCTGGGGTCGGGTAAGTGCCAGACTCGCAGGGTGCTGAGTCCACCTAGGGTCAGTCCCATAACGGTGATGGGTAATAATGCGGCTCGAAAACGAACCAGTAATGATCGAGGTCGCCAATGTTGTTGTTGTCCAGCCAATAGTTCCGTGAGTGCGACTGCAGCCCAAATGGACAGCAGCATGACAGGTACTAAAACGGCTCGCCATGCAAAGCTGTTGTTCCAAAAGGTGCTTTGGAGAAATTGGGTGATGAGGAAATAGCCAATAACCGCGGTTAGGCTGAAGGCGTGTAAAAAACGGGTTTCCGTGAGGGGTAAATTGTTGCCAAAGGGGAATTGACGAGCGAGCAGGGCAGTCAGGCCGATGAGGTAAACAATGCCCAGGTTTAGGGGTAAAAATTGGAGCCAAAACAGTAGGATATGAGCCAGTTTGCCTTCTAGGCTGTCGCGATCAATGAGTCGAGTGGTGGCCAATAGATTCCAGCCAAAGGGCAGAGCGGATTCTTGTAAGGGGGGACCGGAGGCTTGGGAAATCAGCAGGGGCAGGGAGAATAGGAAGGCGATGCCTAAGGCAAGTCCCAGTGTTTTTAAGGCAGATGAATAATGGCTCACGGGCAGTCGTAAGGCCAGAGCCGCTAATAGGAGGGCTGGCGAGATGAGAACTAAAGCGATGCCACCGACCCAAGTGGAGGCACCAAAGGCAGCGGCTGCAGAGAGGCCGATGATGATGCCCAAACGAGGTTGCCAGGTAGAGTGGAGGGCGCGGCTGATTAGGAATAGAATGATGACGATGCCCAAGGCTGAGAGAACGTGTTGAGGCACCCACATCATTTGTAACCAGAGCAGTTCCAAGCCGTGACCGGGGGGGATGGTGAGCCACTGTTGCCAACGAGGTCCAAATAAATCAGGGAGTAAGTCGATGGGGAGACCCATAAAGGCAAATAAGATAACCCAGATTCCGGCCTGAGTTTTTTGGGTGATGCGCATGGCCAAAGCACTGAGAAAGCTGAGGGTGGCAATTGCGGTGAAGGCATTCATGGCAACTTCAACTTGCCAACCGGTGGCAAAAGTGAGTAATTTGAGTTGAGATGCTAGAAAATGCCAAGTATAATAGTAGATCAGCAGAATGTCTTCGCCATTGGGAGCATAGTAGGGGTTGATGGGCAGTAATCCTTGACGAGCGATGGCGTCAACCAGGGCCACTTTGGCATGGTCAAAAATGGGAGTGTTGACAAACAATCCTTGTTCATATACTGCAGGATAAATGGGTAAGGTGGTCAACAGTGCCCAAAGCAGAGTTCCAAACAGTAACAGGACAGTGCTGGAAACGGTGCTGGGATAAAAGGGTTCTAAGTTGGATGCGGGGGGAGTTTTCCATAACAGGATGATTTGAAATGTGAGCCAGGAGCCAAGCAAGGTGGTGACAGAATATCCTATTAAGGTGGTTATTCCCAATGAGAAGGGACCGAAAGTACAGAGTCCCAAAGCTGGGGCAACTAATAGATTGGGGAATTGTTTAAATCCCAAGTGGCGCAAGATGAGAATGCCGGGCAAAGTGAACCATATTGCGGCTACCAGGGTGGCCAGTAGGCTGTGCCAAAAGAAGTGAGTGCTAAAGTCCATAATTTCGATAAAATAGGAGGTTTGTGAGGAAGGTAAGTTAAATTGGGTTGTGAGACCATAATTGTTGTCTTGTCCAATTATGGGGGAAGAAGTTGATAAACTTTGATTATAATGGGGTTGACACTCCAAAATCAAGAAAATAGAGCAAAATTAAGATTGTGGGGGATTTTATCCTTTAAAGGGATATTACCCCTGTAACAATTATTTAAGGGAAAATTATGCCAACCAAAGTGGAAGACCTGTTAAAAGAACGTATTCTCATTTTAGATGGAGCAATGGGGACCATGATTCAACGTCATCGTCTTCAAGAAGCAGATTATCGGGGGGATCGATTTAAAACTTGGCCAACGGATGTCAAGGGTAACAATGATTTGTTGGTGTTGACTCAACCGCAAATTATTCAAGATATTCATGCTCAATACCTGGCAGCAGGTGCTGACATTCTTGAGACCAATACATTTAATGCGACCAGCATTGCTATGGCTGATTATCAAATGCAGGAATTGGTTTATGAAATCAATGTGACCGCCACACAATTGGCTCGTCGGGTGGCAGATGAAATGACTGCCAAAACTCCAGAGCGGCCGCGTTTTGTGGCTGGGGTATTGGGACCAACCAATCGTACTTGCTCTATTTCCCCAGATGTCAACAATCCCGGACTCCGCAATGTCACCTTTGAAGAATTGGTGACTGCTTACTATGAAGCCACCTCGGGACTGGTGAATGGGGGCGCCGATCTATTATTGGTAGAAACTATTTTTGACACATTGAATGCCAAGGCCGCGGTATTCGCTATTCAGCGTTATTTCGATGAGCACCACTGTCGTTTGCCAATCATGATTTCCGGGACCATCACAGATGCTTCTGGACGGACATTGTCTGGGCAAACTACGGAGGCTTTTTGGAATGCTTTGCGTCACGCTGAACCGATTTCCATTGGTTTAAATTGTGCTTTGGGGGCTCAACAATTAAGACAGTATGTGGCTGAATTGTCAAGAATTGCCGACACTCACGTGTCTGCCCATCCCAATGCTGGTTTGCCCAATGAGTTTGGGGAATATGATGAAAGTCCAGAATTGATGGCTAAAGAAATTGCGGAATGGGCTCAGCGTGGTTTCTTAAATATTATTGGAGGCTGTTGCGGGACCACTCCTGCCCACATTCAAGCCATCAGTCAAGCAGTGGCGAATTGTCCGCCGCGGGTTATTCCTTCCATTCCCAAAGCATGTCGATTGGCTGGCTTGGAACCATTCAACATTTTAGCTGACAGTTTATTTGTGAACGTTGGGGAACGAACCAATGTTACGGGTTCTGCTCGGTTTAAACGTTTGATTCGGGAGCAGAATTATGAGGAGGCGTTGGAAGTTGCTCGACAACAGGTGGACAGTGGGGCTCAGATCATTGATGTGAACATGGATGAGGGATTGTTGGACTCCAAAGTGGAAATGGTCAATTTCTTAAATCTGGTGGCGACAGAGCCCGATATTACTCGGGTTCCCATTATGATTGATTCTTCCAAATGGGAAATTTTGGAGGCGGGACTGCAATGTATTCAGGGGAAACCGATTGTCAATTCCATCAGTCTCAAAGAAGGGGAAGAAAAATTTATTGCGCAAGCGAAATTGGTCAGACGTTATGGTGCTGCGGTCATTGTGATGGCATTTGATGAGCAGGGACAGGCTGACAGTCAGGCTCGCAAGGTGGCTATTTGTGAACGTTGTTATCGAATTCTCACGGAGCAGGTGGGTTTTCCGGCGGAAGATATTATTTTCGATCCGAATATTTTTGCGGTGGCCACTGGGATTGAAGAGCATAACAATTATGCGGTGGATTTTATTGAGGCAACCCGAGAGATCAAACAACGTTTGCCCCATGCCTTGATTTCAGGTGGGGTGTCGAATGTCTCATTCTCATTTCGTGGGAATGAGCCGCTGCGAGAAGCTATTCATTCGGTATTTCTGTATCATGCGATCCAGGCTGGAATGGATATGGGCATTGTGAATGCGGGACAGTTGGCTATTTATGAGGAATTGCCGGCAGAATTGCGAGACCGGGTGGAAGATGTGATTTTGAATCGTCATGCTGAGGCCACTGAGCGTTTATTGGAAGTGGCTGATCGGTATAAAACGGGAGGGGTTTCCCAAGAGGTTCAACAATTGGCATGGCGTGAGGCGCCAGTGGGTAAACGGTTGGAATATGCGTTGGTAAAAGGCATTGCCGATTATATTGAGCAAGACACTGAGGAGGCTCGGCAGCAGTTTGCAAAACCTTTGCAGGTGATTGAGGGACCGTTGATGGATGGGATGAATGTGGTGGGCGATTTGTTTGGGGCAGGAAAATTATTTTTGCCTCAAGTGGTGAAATCGGCTCGGGTCATGAAAAAGGCCGTGGCTTATTTGATGCCTTATATTGAGGAGGAGAAGGCGCAAGGGACTGTTTTGAGCACTCAAGGTAAAATATTATTGGCGACGGTTAAGGGAGATGTGCATGATATTGGTAAGAATATTGTGGGCGTGGTGTTGCAATGTAATAATTTTGAGATTATTGATTTGGGGGTGATGGTGCCCACTGAGAAAATTTTGAAAACTGCGATTGAAAAAAATTGTGATTTGATCGGGTTATCGGGTTTGATCACGCCTTCTTTGGATGAAATGGTGCAGGTGGCGCAAGAGATGCAGCGCTTGCAATTTCAATTGCCGTTGTTGATTGGAGGCGCCACCACTTCTAAAGTGCATACTGCAGTTAAAATTGCGCCCTGTTATGAGCAGCCGGTGGTTTATGTGCCTGATGCTTCGCGGGCTGTGGGGGTGGCACAACGGTTGATTTCTAAAGAGTTGAGACCGGAATATGCTCGGCAGTTGCGTGAGGAATATGCCACGATTCGAGAAAGACGAACTTTGCAGCAGAGTCAACGAGACAGTAAGTTGTCTTTGCGAGAGGCTCGAGCCAATAAGTTTTTGATTCACTGGGGAACTGATTATGTGCCGCCGCGACCTGATTTTTTGGGAATCAAGGTATTTGAGAGTTATCCTTTGTCCGAATTGAGAGATCGTATTGATTGGGGACCATTTTTTAAGGTCTGGGAATTGGCTGGGCGGTTTCCACAGATTTTGCAAGATGAGAAAGTGGGGGAAGAGGCGCGCAAGTTGTTTGCCGATGCGCAGAGATTGTTGGATAAGATTATTGTGGAGAATCAGTTGGTGGCTAAGGCTGTGATTGGATTTTTTCCGGCCAATTCGATTGGGGAAGATGATATTGTGATTTTTGGGGATGAGCGTCGGACAAAGGTGGTAATGAGATTGTCTCATATTCGGCAGCAGATGTCTAAATCTACGGAGCGTCCAAATTTGTGTTTGGCAGATTGGGTGGCACCGGTGGAGACTGGAATTCCCGATTATTTGGGGGCATTTGCGGTGACTGCAGGTTTTGGTTTAGAGGAGCAGGTGGCTATTTTTGAAAGCGATCATGATGATTATCACAGTATTTTAATCAAGGCGTTGGCTGATCGTTTGGCAGAGGCATTGGCTGAGAAAATGCATGAGCGGGTGCGTAAGGAATTTTGGGGATATATTCCCGAGGAAAGTTTGAGTAATGAGGAATTGATTGGGGAGGCTTATCAGGGAATTCGTCCCGCACCGGGTTATCCAGCGTGTCCAGATCATACGGAGAAAGCCAAGTTATGGTCTTTGTTGGCGCCAGATGAACGCATTGGTCTCCAATTGACTGAGAATTTTGCAATGTGGCCGGCAGCGGCAGTTTCTGGTTGGTATTTTGCACATCCCAATGCGCAATATTTTGGGACTGGTAAGATTGAGAAGGATCAGGTGGAAGATTATGCCAAGCGTAAGGGTATGACGGTGGCTGAGGTGGAGAAGTGGTTGGCACCGGTTTTAGCGTATTGAGAATTGGCGCACAGTGAATAGTACGTGTAGGATGGGCTGACCTGCGGGAAGCCCATCATTCGTGTTTTTACAGGAGGGGTTATTGAGATCTATTGCGTGGGAGCGTTTACATAGGCTGGCAGTTTCATGATGAATGTGCTGCCTTGTCCAAATTGGCTTTCTACGGTAATGTCTCCTCCCATGATTTGACAGAATTGTTTGGTGATGGCAAGGCCAAGGCCGCTGCCCCCATAACGGCGAGTGGGTGAGGCATCGATTTGGGTGAAGGCTCGAAATAGTTTTTTGATTTGGTCATTGGTCATGCCAATGCCTTGGTCAGTGACTTTGAAGATTATCCAGTCCAGTCCATCGATGCTTTCTCGGAAAACGATGAGGGAGATGGCGCTTTGTTTGGAGAATTTGTTGGCATTGCTGAGTAAATTGAGGAGGTTTTGGCGCACTTTGGTCAGGTCAGCGGACATGGTGCCCAGGGCGCTGTCACAGTCCAGTTTGAGAATGTTGGATTGTTTTTCCAGTAAGGGGGTAATAGTGGCCACCACGTCTTGAATCATGGGGGTGATGTCAAAGGTTTCAATGTACAGTTCCAGTTGAGAAGATTCGATGCGGGACATGTCAAATAAATTGTTGATCAGGTCCAGCAGGTGGTAACTGGCGCCGTGAATTTTTTGTAGATCGGGAATAAAGTCGTCCTGTCCTCGTTCCTTAGCATCTTCTTGTAAGATTTCAGTGTAGCCAATGATGGCATTCATGGGGGTACGCAGTTCATGACTCATGTTGGCTAGAAATTGGGCTTTGGCTTGATTGGCGGTGGTGGCCTGTATTTTGGAACGTTGGGCTTCGAGTTTGTGTTTTTGAATTTCAACTCGGGCTTTTTGGATTTGCAGGCGGGCCTTTTGGGCATCAGCTCGGAAGTTTTGCAGCTCAGTGTTAAGGCGTTTTAAGTCGGCTTGGGTTTGTTCGACTTGATGATTTTGTTCAATTTGGCTGGTGCGAGAGGTTTGTAGACGTTTAATACATTCGGCTCGTTCAGTGTTCAATTTGATCATTTTGGCCATGAGTTTGCTAAACACTTCAGCCAAATCAGTCAGTTCCACTGTGGTCCTCATGTCTAAGCCTACTTTTTCCCCGGGATGTCCAGAGGCTTTTTTGGCCAGTTTGATGAGTTGGGACAGGGGTAAAATGAGTACTTGATGCCAAACCAGTCCCATGAATCCCAGTAATCCCAAGACAATTCCAGCCAGTAGGAATAGTCCGGTTAGGTTGAAATCATCGGCTTGTTTAAGTTCCGTGTTTTGTTGATAACTGATCAGGGTCCAAGGCAGGGATCGTAATTTTTGAGAGGAAACGGTGTAAACTTGACCTTCGGGGGTTTCAAATTCTTGATAGGGAATGTCTTGGTTAAGTAAGTTTTTCCAATAACCTCTTTCTAAATCATTACTGTATAGGGTAAATGCTTCTCGGCGAGGCGCATTGAGAAATTGGAGTCGATTGTCTTCTTCTCCTATTTTGCTGAGTAGGATTCCAGATTGGTAGTCAGCCAATAGAAGTCCGCCAGTATCGCCGAAACGTTTTTGTTCAATTTCCTCAAAAAAAGCGTCAACCAAGATACTGACTCCAACTACTCCCTTAAAAGCGCGATGTTCATACAATCCCTCACTGATGCTGAATACTGCAACATCAGAATAATCCCCTTCTAAGTAAATTGGGGTAATTTGGGTACCTTGATTTTGTTTACTCAAGTAGTACCAGGATTTACGGGGATCGTTGGCATAAGCCGCTTCATGATTGGTGCGAGAACGCATATATTGGGGTTTATTGTACCTAACTGTATCTCGTTGGGCGATGTCTTTATGTACTACTAATAAATAACCTCTTTGGCCAAAATACTGCCTGGCCTTGGAAGGTTCTAAAGCGAAGTAGTGAGCATAGTGGGAGTTTTCAAATTGTAAATTTTCCATCATCATTTGCTTGAGGAAAGTGGAATTGTCCTCAGTAAATTTGCTGGGGGTATCTAGGATGGAAACATATCCCTTTAAACGTCGTACACTTTGTTTGGCAATTTCAATTTCCCGGTCCAGTCTTTGAGCATACTGTTGTGTAGTTTGTTGAAGTTGAAAAGAGGCCAGTCTGCCTTGCAAAGCATGATGCTGATGTACGTAAAAAAACAGGGTCATGATCAAGACTAAACTGATTATTCCTATGAAAAATAATAGGATATTTCTTATACTCAATGCACTATAACTCATGTGGCATATCCTCTTGAGTATAGTTGATTGTCAAAACGACGTTTTAGAGGGAGGTGATTAGATATCATGATTTCCAAAAATCCTATCATAATAGGAGAGACTTGCCGTATAAAACTGACCATGTAAAAACCAAAATTGATTATTTTATCGTAATTAATAACAATAACAGTATAACTGATTTCACCTGACTAGAGAGGTCACCATGGCGCTAAATCCTGTCCCCTTAAAAAATCCAGTGCTGCTAAAGCTACTGTTAGTGGGTTTATTTACCCTGATCATGCTTATCCCTATCCATAAAGTGGATAACCTCGTTTATGAACGTCAAATGCGTCATGATTCTGTCATTGACGAAATCAGTCAAAAATGGGGACGGGCTCAATCCCTCATTGGTCCAGTATTGACCATCCCCTATTATGTGGATTGGAAAGATGACAAGGGTAAAACCCATCATGAACTGCATAAAGCTTATTTTTTGCCTGATAAATTGACCATTAAAGGTCGTATTCATTCTGAAAAACGTTATCGGGGCATTTTCGAGACCATTGTATATAATTTGGATCTACAAATTGAAGGTCAATTTTCCCATCCGGATCTGGCTTTCTGGAACATTGCCCCAGAAAATAGTGCATTGGGGGAAGCAATTCTGTCAATGGGCGTTTCTGATACGCGAGGTATTCGAGATATCCTCTATTTACAATGGGATCAACAGCCCCTTGAATTTTCAGCCGGTTCTGGAAATAATGGTTTATTTGACAGCGGGTTACACACTCGATTGCCCTTATCCATGCCTTCAGAAATTCGTTCACATACTTTCAGTCTGACGCTTAGCCTGCATGGCAGTCACCAACTTAACTTTGTACCCGTAGCCAAAAGCAATCAAGTTGAATTAGAATCGGATTGGCCAGATCCCAGTTTTATTGGGGAATATTTACCCGTAGTTTACGAAAATCACCCACAAGGTTTCAAGGCCCAATGGGAAGTGTCGCATTTGGGACGCAGTCACCCACAAACTTGGACCACTCAAAATCCACCTCCTCTGAGTTTACAACAATTCTCATTTGGAACGGACTTGCTCCTTATGATTGATTTTTATCATAAAACAGAACGGGCGCTGAAATACGCTATCCTTTTCATCTTCCTCACCTTAACCACTTTCTTTCTAATAGAAATTCTAAATCCCCTGCGCATTCACCCTCTACAATACCTCATGGTAGCCGCCGGGTTGTGCCTATTTTACCTACTGCTCCTCTCATTTTCTGAACACATCCAATTTTACCTAGCCTATTTAATTGCCAGCATCAGTACTATCCTACTGATAGCCACTTATACGGCTAAAATAACTCATGCCCGATCTCGAGGCTTACTCATTGCCGCAGTATTAACCGGTTTGTACAGCTACTTATACGTACTTCTTCATTTGCAAGACTACTCCCTGTTATTCGGCAGTTTAGGATTATTCCTCACTTTAGCCACCATCATGTACGTAACTCGCAACGTGGATTGGTATCAATTGCAACTGGCTAAAGATCCCGTAGTTAAAGAACCTATTGCATAACTTTACACTGATCGGGGGGTATCTTTTGCCCCCGTTCTCCCCCCTTTGATTATACCTCTCGAAAAGGTATGCGATCATGAAAAGATGAGAGTTGCCCACCCTACCATTATCTGCCATTCAGTTAAGGTACGTTGGAGTGGAAATTTTAGGAGTGGAGGCTTTAGCCGGCCAGCGGTAGGCGCCTTGCAATTTGTCTGTGTGGAGTGATGCCTACAACTAACCGGCTAAAGCCTCTATTTCAGTATGGATTTTCCTCACTGATTTGTGTGGGGTGATGCTTACAGCTAACCAGCTAAAGCCTCTATTCCAGTATTGATTTTCCTCACTGATTTGTGTGGGGTGATGCTTACAGCTAACCGGCTAAGCCTCTATTCCAGTATTGATTTTCCTCACTGAATAGTATGGCTGGAATTGAGTGGGCAACGATAAAGCAGTTGCCCAACCTATCATTAGATTTTCAGCAATTTTATTTTTTCGTATCGCATCATTTACCTTTACAAGAAGTCTATTAACCTTTTTGGAAAAACTATGTCTTCTCGCAGTGCTCATATTATTCGTCATACTTTAGAAACACAAATCGCGGTCACACTCAATTTGGATGGGCATGCCAACGGCCATTTAGACACCGGCATTCCCTTTTTGGAACACATGTTAGACCAAGTGGTTCGGCATAGCCTGATCGACCTTAATGTGGTAGCCATAGGAGACCTGCACATTGATGCTCATCACACTACAGAAGATATCGGCATCACTCTGGGACAAGCTTTTAAACAGGCGCTGGGAGACAAAAAGGGAATTTATCGTTATGGCCACGCCTATGTTCCTTTGGACGAAGCTCTGTCCCGGGTGGTCATCGATCTTTCCGGTCGCCCTCATTTGACCTTTCAAGTCCAATTCCCCACCGCTCAAATTGGGCAATTTCCAGTTGAACTGTTTAGAGAATTCTTCCAAGGCTTTGTCAACCATGCAGGAATTACATTGCATATCGACAATCTTAGAGGAAGTAACAGTCATCATATTGCCGAAACACTTTTCAAAGCATTTGGCCGCGCCTTATACATGTCGATCAGCTATCATCCCGCTTTACAAGACAAAATTCCTTCCACAAAAGGCTGTTTATAAATTCCCAGTCCAAAACTCATCACTCCGAAGATAAATCGTTGGGTCAGTAACCCAACCTACGCTTACTCTATTTTCCCCTTCTTTCCTCACCTAGACTGAAAATATTTACTCTGAATTATAAAATACAGGACCACAATTCCATGCAACACGTTGACACCCTCATCTATGCGGGTTGGGTGATTCCCGTTGAACCGGACAACCTCATCTATGAACAACATGCCATTGCCATTCAAGAAGGTAAAATTCTTGCCATACTTCCTAATAACGAAGCCGTGGGACGCTTTTCCGCCCGCATCACTCACCGTCTACCCACCCATCTGCTGATTCCCGGTCTCATCAATACTCACACTCATGCAGCCATGGCCTTGCTGAGAGGATTTGCCGATGACCTGTCCTTAGAAGACTGGTTAAATACCCGTATTTGGCCAGCGGAACAAGCATTTGTCAATCCAGAATTTATCATTGATGGCACCAAACTGGCCATTGCTGAAATGTTACGCAGTGGTATCACCTGTTTCAACGACATGTACTTTTTTCCAGATACTCAAGCAGAACTCATTGATCACATTGGAATTCGAGCCACCATTGGACTTATTCTCCTGGATTTCCCCACCGCTTGGGGCAAAGATTCTGAAGATTATCTTGATAAGGCTAAACAAGTGCATCAGCAATTCAAGGATCACCCGCTCATTCGTTTGGCTCTTGCGCCTCATGCTCCTTACACCGTTTCTGACACCTCCTTTTTGCGAGGTAAAGAAGTCGCTGGGGAATTGAATTTGCCGATTCACATTCATGTGCATGAAACATTGACTGAAATAGAAAATGCCCTTAACCAGTCAGGGCAACGTCCACTTGCCCGCTTGGCCAAACTGGGATTGCTGTCCCCCAAACTGATGGCAGTCCATGCCACTCATCTTAACCAGGAAGATATCAATTTATTGGCTGAGACTGGGACTCATATCATCCACTGTCCAGAATCCAATCTTAAATTGGCCAGTGGTTTCTGTCCAGTCACAAAATTACTTAAAGAAGGCATCAATGTGGCATTGGGAACTGATGGAGCAGCCAGCAATGATGATCTGGACTTATTAGGAGAAATGCGCACTGCCGCCCTCATTGCCAAAGGCTTAAGTAAAGACGCTCGCAGTTTACCCACATCCATGGCTTTACGTATGGCCACTCTCAACGGGGCTAAAGCTTTGGGCATTGACCACCTCACAGGCTCCCTGGTCCCCGGCAAATCAGCTGATATCACTGCCATTGAAATGCACGATATTGAAACTCAACCCATTTATAATCCACTGTCTCAACTGGTCTATTCAGTGGGTCGGGACAAAGTGACCGATGTTTGGGTGGCTGGCAAACATTTGTTAAAATCGCGAACTTTGACCACTTTGGATATTCACGAGATTCGAGCCAAAACTTATCTGTGGCGTGATAAAATTGCGGGACTTTTAAAAAATAATTCCTAGAAATACAGCGTCATTCAATCCTTATCATTAACAAGCAAAAAAAAGCCCCGGTTAGCAATATAGGGCGCAATAGCGTTAGCGTATTGCGCCGTACGGAAACACGATAGACCAGGCAATTCCCCCAATCCTCGTTTTGTTATGGGTGAACGAGATTAAGAGAGTGACCGTAAATTTGGGGCCAACATGCGGCGCAATACGCTAACACTATTGCGCCCTATATTAACTATAAAAACGTTTTTTCCAATTATTGCAATCCCTGTAACCAAGTGGGCAACAAAGCCAGATTGTCTAAACAAACTTTGGGGTGACAGTTGGACAATTCAACTTTGGAATGGGCGCCATAAGTGACTGCCACGGCATCTACCCCGGCGGCTTGAGCCATCTGCAAGTCATAAGTGGTGTCTCCTATCATCACTGTCTCAGGGGGTAATGTTGCCAGTTCATCCATGATCTCATGTAACATTTGAGGATGGGGTTTCGCCTGAGTTTCCTCAGCACACCGGGTGCTGTCAAACAAGGTTTGCAATTGGGTTTCTGCCAAATCTCGATTTAACCCAATGCGACTTTTCCCAGTGGCTATTGCCAATTGATAACCTTGTTGATGTAAAGTGTGTAAAGTTTCTGCCACATTGGGGAATAATGTCGTGGCAAAAGGATTTTTGTGCAAAAAATGTTCTCGATAACGATTGGCCAACTCAATTCGTTGTTGTTCAGTGGCTTCGGGATAAAGTTGTTTGATCAAATTGGGTAAACTTAATCCGATCAAATAACTGATATGTTCCTGAGCCCGAGGTTCCAAACCCACTTCAATACTGGCAGCTTGAAAACTGGAAACAATGCGATTTTGGGAATTCATCAGGGTGCCATCCCAATCAAAAATAAGCAGTTTGTAAGTTTTCATACGAGTAAATTATACTCCTTATAACGAATGACCAGGGTGTTGGCTAACTTGTCGTGCCAGCCTTGTTTTTTGGGGTCAAAGGCTACCCAAATAATGCCCAATCCAAATGGGATAACAGAGATGATATAGCCCAAATAGCGAATAACGTATTGACGCATAGTGGGTTTGCCTCCGGTGCTTGCATCTACAATTTTAGCGGAGAATATCATTTTACCGGGAGTTGCAGAATAGTAGACCCAAAAGACGATGATGACAATTGCCATAGTCAAATCAAACAATAGACCGGAAAGACTATTTTCCAGTAAAATCAAGAGGGGAATTTCTCCAGTTTCAGAATCGGCAAAGGGAATGAGCAGCAGTACAATGATGAGTAAAATGAGCAGAGAATCAATAATATTGGCTAAGGCTCTCGTCCAAAAACCCACGTATTCGTAGTCTATTCCCTGTTCTAAAGGAGATGGTCCTAGGGAAGAAGTGGGGGCTTTATAAAAATTAGGTTCAGTCATAGTAGGTTATGGGGTAAAAGTGAAGTTTTTCATGTTTTTATATCCGATTAAAGCGTAGTAAATCGTTTTTAATTCTCATTAGACTTCTTGCAAAAGTATGCGATCATGAAAAAATGAGAGTTGCCCCTCAGTTAAGAAACGTTGGAGTAGAGGCTTTAGCCGGCCAGCGGTAGACCCTTGGAGTGGAGGCTTTAGCCGGCCAGCGGTAGGTCCTTGGAGTGGAGGCTTTAGCCGGCCAGCGGTAGACCCTTGGAGTGGAGGCTTTAGCCGGCCAGCGATAGGTCCTTGGAGTGGAGGCTTTAGCCGGCCAGCGGTAGGTCCTTGGAGTGGAGGCTTTAGCCGGCCAGCAGTAGACCCTTGGAGTGGAGGCTTTAGCCGGCCAGCGATAGGTCCTTGCAATTTGTGTATGTGGGGTGATGCCTACGGCTGACCGGCTAAAGCCTCTACTCCAAGGTACTTTCTAGAGCTTCTACTCCGCTTAAAGCCTCTACTCCGGCTAAAGCCTCCACTCCAAGGTACTTTCTAGAGCTTCTACTCCGCTTAAAGCCTCTACTCCGGCTAAAGCCTCTATTCCAAGGTACTTTTTAGAGCTTCTACTCCGCTTAAAGCCTCTACTCCGGCTAAAGCCTCTATTCCAAGGTACTTTCTAGAGCTTCTACTCCGCTTAAAGCTTCTACTCCGGCTAAAGCCTCTATTCCAAGGTACTTTCTAGAACCTCCACTTTCGTATCTCATCTTTATTGAAGAAATTTGAATATCTTCCTACACAAGTCTGCAGTTAAATTTTTCGCCAAGTGGTCTGTTGCCCACTGTCTTCAAGTACTATTCCTTGGGCTTTTAAGTAGTCTCGAATGCGATCGGCTTCTGCCCAGTTGCGTTGTTGTCTGGCAATATTTCGATCAGTAATCAGTTGCTCAATTTCTTCCACCGCTTGGCCTTGTTGAAAAAATTGTTCGGGGTCAGTTTGTAAGAGTCCCAGAATATGTGCCAAGTGAGATAATTCTTGACCTCTTTGATTGGCTTGGTTGGGATCGGTATTTTTTAGGCGATTGATTTCTTTGGCTAAGTCAAAGAGAACAGCCAGGGCTTCTGGGGTGTTAAAATCATCATCCATCGCGGCCAGAAAACTTTGTTGATAAGGGGACTCCGCCATAGGAAAGAAGCCGGGACCTAAGATGCTCAGTCCTCGCAGGGCTGTGTATAAACGGGTGAGGGCTTGGCGAGCCAATTCTAGGTTTTGTTCTGAGTAATTTAAGGGACTGCGGTAGTGGCTGGTTAAAATAAAGTAACGAATGACTTCTGGAGCATAGCGTTGTAATACTTCCCGAACGGTGAAAAAGTTGCCCAGAGATTTGGACATTTTTTCTTCATTGATGCGCACAAATCCGTTGTGCATCCAGAGGTTGACAAAGGGTTCCCCGGTGGCGCCTTCCGATTGGGCAATTTCATTTTCATGGTGTGGGAATTGTAAGTCCATGCCTCCCCCGTGAATGTCGAAGTGATTCCCTAGGCAGTGGGTGGACATGGCTGAGCATTCAATATGCCAGCCGGGTCGACCCGGTCCCCAGGGGGATTGCCAGTTGGGTTCCCCAGGTTTGGCGGCTTTCCAAAGGACAAAGTCCAAAGGGTCTTGTTTGGTGGTATTGATTTCAACTCGTTCCCCAGCACGCAATTCTTCCAAGTGTTTGCCTGACAGTTTTCCATAGTCTTGAAAGCGATTGACTGCGTAACAGATATCGCCTTGTTCAGTGAGATAGGCGTAATGATTATCCAATAATCGTTGAATCATAGCAAGAATTTGGGGAATAAATTCGGTGGCCCGGGGCTCTAAATCGGGGCGTAATACTCCTAAAGCATCGGTGTCCTGATACATGGCTTGGATAAAGCGTTGGGTCAGTTGGGTGATGTCTTCTCGATTTTCTTGGGCGCGGTGGATGATTTTGTCATCGATGTCAGTAATATTACGCACATAGATTACTTCATAGCCTAAATGGCGTAGGTAACGGACGACGGTGTCAAATACGACCATGACTCGTGCATGTCCGATATGACAATGGTCGTATACAGTCATACCACAGACATAAAGTCGGACTTTACCAGGCTCTATTGGGGTAAAAAGTGTTTTTTGTTTGGTCAAGCTGTTGTAAATCACCAACATATCTTCTATCCTAGTTAAATTAAATGGTGTTAGGTTTGCATGAGTTGTGAATGGAAATGGCATTTAGCCATTGTTTTTATCATGCCGCCTGATGTGGGCAAACAATTGACTTTACACGAGACAATCAGTATGCGAACGCTCATTTTATGCACATTATGCACGGTGACAGTTATACTGTTACAAGGGTGTATGCCCTCCAGTCGTTCTGGGGCAGTTTACGATCGTGATCAAGCTCGACAGGTACAAACCGTTGAAATGGGTACAGTGGAAAGTGTACGCGGTGTTCAAATCGAAGGTGTTCAAAGCGGGGTGGGTTCCGTTGGAGGTGCAGTTATTGGGGCTATTGCCGGCAGTGGAGTCGGTGGGGGTCGCGGATCTGCCATTGCGAGTACTGTCGGAGCAATTGCCGGTGGACTTGTCGGCAGTGCCATTGAGGAAGGCACCACCCGTAAGGATGCACTGGAAATTACCGTCCGTTTGGACAGTGGGCGGATTATTTCCTTGGTACAAGAAGCAGATGTGAGTTTTCAAACTGGTCAAAGAGTGCGAGTTTTAACCAGTCCCACAGCGACCCGAGTCTCTAATTGATTCCCATTATACCTGCCAATTTTGAATTGACCAAAACCGCTGAGACTTTAGCAGCTGACTTTCAACTTCCCCTGTTAGATTGGCAAGCGGTTGACCTTCCTCATTTTATACTTCGATTAAGTTCTGAACGTTTGGAATTGCAAGATACTCAAACGGGTTTAGGTTGTTTGTCCACAGAATTTGTGAATGGACCTTTGGGTTATCGACTTCGGCATGGGGGAGGTTATCAACAACCCTTGGCCAAGGCGGTGGGGGTCAAAGCCAATCGGCATCCTTTTGTATTGGATCTCACTGCCGGCTTAGGGAGAGAAGCCTTTGTGTTGGCAGGGTTGGGATGTCAAGTAGAGATGGTGGAACGTTGTTCCGCAATTGCCGCCTTATTGGGAGAAGGTTTGCAGCGGGCAGCCCAGGATGCAAGGAGTGCTGAAATTGTGAATACTCGATTGCATTTAATTCACGGCGAGGCGCAAACTCAATTGTCTTGGTTGCAGCAGGGGGCAAACTCTGATATTTTGGGACCGGAGGTTATTTATTTAGATCCCATGTATCCTGAGAGGAAGAAGTCCGCGAAGGTAAAAAAGGAGATGCGCATGTTACAAGCCATTGTTGGAATGGATGAAGATGGGGGACAATTATTGGAACAGGCATTGTCCTGTCCGGTGAAAAGAGTGGTGGTTAAACGTCCCCGGTATGCTCCCTGTTTAAACAGAATTCAGCCTGATTTTTCAGTGGGGACTGAAAATACCCGGTATGATGTTTACAGTAATTTTAAGCAGTAGGACGAACCGGCAATAAGAAGCTCATTCTGAAAACCTACCCAGTTTTTGAAAATCGGGCAAGTCTGCTGATACCATAGAAAACCCTCCTTAAAAAGGAGGGCAAGTAACAAAGAATCAACGTCGAGGGGCAGCTTGTAGCATTTTCTTGGTATCTTTTCCAATGGGCAAAACATAATCGTAAGAGCCCAGAATAATATTGTCTTTGGTACGGATGACTTTGGCAGTGACGTAAACTACTTCGGCGGCTTTGGCATAGGTCCCGACAACTACTGCATGTGCATCATACTGTAGACTGATATCCTGTAGTTCTCGGGAAAGCATGAATTCTCCCTCATTTTCATTTTCTGAACCTCTCACGAATAAGCTGTTGGTCCGTAATTTAACTTCAATGATTTTATGTCCGCGTTGAGCAATACGAGAACCCATTTGTTCGGCAATAATGCGTCCAAATGTGGAAGAGACTTGTACATTGTCAATATCCACAAAGCTGGCGACCAGGATTGGTTTTCCAGGGTAAAGATGAACTTCTTTGGCTTTATCGAGTAGAGCGTCGGCAGCCCTATAACTGGAACGGACCAGATTGGAGTCTCTAACTTCTAATAGACTACAAGCCGTGATGAAAATGAGGAGAAAGAGAGGTAAAGCGGTTTTGACCATGAATATGCCTTTTGGGTAAGGACACGGTGCCCGTGCCCCTACTATAAATGATAAGTTGTGTCATGACAGGGAACGCATTGCGAGCCCTGACTGTGATGATATGCCCTGACCATGGCGATGGGCCTTTATGATGAGAATTGAGCGAATTAATAACGGCAGAGATTGTGTTGCGGACAACCCACCACCTGATAAGTTTTTGTTTGATTCTCATAATGATCATCATCCCTGGTATTGATATAGTAAATATTGGTACTGCCAAAGATGGTTTGTTGTCCCATAGTCACTGTGGTTGTGATAATCACCTCACTGTTGGTTTCCCCGGGAAGAAAATGTTCTACTGCTGAGTAGATATCAGCACCTATACCCAAGGGCAATACGGCTAATCCTCGTTCTCCCCAACTGTCAACGCCGTGGGCTACCAGCCAAAATAAACTTCCCATCCCAGTATAAGTTCCGGGAGGTGGATAGAATTTTCGACGATCTTTATGATGGATAACTTGCATATCATAATCTAAAATGAGCACATTGCTATACTCTGCACTATTGACCACCACCAGACCTTTTTCTACCAATCGACTGGTCAGCAGATGAAAGAACGCTTTTCCAAAAGGAATTTTTTCATGCTCTTGCGTGTAACGGAGGAACAAAGCCGGCTTGACAACGGCATTGGGAAAAGTCAGATCCAAAGTTTCTGCCAAACGACCCGCTACATGGTCAGCCAACACCTCCCAATGGTGAGCTGCTTGCATTTTAGGTTGAGTAGTTATGGGGTAAGAAGTGGCTAAGGGGATATTTCTTTGTACACACCCCACTACCGAAAAAAGCAGTAGGGTTATGATCACTAAGTTTCCTTTCATGTTTGAAAAACTCCCAAGCATGGTAAAAGACCCTGTTGATTGAACAGGCTATGATGTTTTTTTAATAGTCAACTTGAACTATGTGCGCTATTTTAATGTTATTGATAAGGTATCGTCTAGTGGCCCCCACTATTTTATCTGTGGGAGTAGGGTGTTTCAATCTGACTCCCGGCAAAATTCACTGGATTGGCTGATCCACTGAATTCAGCGATTACACTGAATTGACTGGTTAGAAGTGTCATCGAATTGTGATTAAACCATGATAAGATCAGAGGTTGCATTATTGGCGGATAAAGTCCCCATTCCCCCATCCGGTTGGTTAGCCCTAAATGGAGGATTTTTGGTTGCCTTGGAACTCTTTCGTTGTCCAGAAACGCCCTGGCTTGCCCATTTTGGGGTAACTCTGATTCATGAAACCGGGCACTGGATCAGTGGCTGGCTATTTGGTTACCCCTCTTTTTTATACTTTGATGACCAATTCACGCAAGGGATGACTGTACATAGCCCGTTTAATGAAAGTATTCTAATGGGCATCTACCTGATTATGGGGGGAAGTATAGGACTACCTCACCACCCACTGCTCACCCGTCTGAAATGGATTTTAGTAATTGTCGTATACAGCCTGATTGTATTCAGTGACCTCTCCAAATCCGTCATTTTAAGCATGGGACATGGCGCAGAATTAGCGCTGGCGGGAGGCCTATTGTATCTAACGGTGACCAATCCTCGTTTTTGGATCTGCCTGATCTGCGCAACTCTGGGCTTTTACCTGATCATGGTTAATCTATCCTTAGCTCATCAACTGCTCTACGATGACTATTATCAAGTACTGTACCTTTATCAAGGCAAACATGATCTGGCCCAACTTGCCTACCGCCATTTTCATGGTCAATTAACGCCGGTAGCCACACTCCTATTCTGGTCCTGTTTTTTACCCCTCAGTACTGTCATTATTAAAATTATGAGTGTAGCACTGGGGAATAAAACTAAACATCGGTAGAGACGCGATTAATTGTCCTGTTGGTAAGAGACGCGATTACCGGTAGATTGGAATGGAGGCTTTAGCCGGATCGCGTCTCTACTCACATCTATTTAAAACAAAAAACTAAAGAACCCTACAATGACAACAGAAACTGAATTAAAATTACGAATTGCCCCTGAGGATGTTAAGAAACTGCTCAAGCATCCTCTGTTGAAAAGTACAACACTCAAAAATTACCCTATTTACAACACTTATTTCGACACCGAAGATCACCGATTGCTACAGGAAGGCATGGGGTTGAGAATCCGCCATATTGGAGATAAACGCGTGCAAACCCTGAAGACTCGAGGACTTGCCATCTCCGGATTACATCACCGTCAAGAATGGGAGGATGAAGTCAATACTGACTTTCCCAACTGTCTCGACTGGACCGTCGACAATCTACCCTCTATTTGCAGAGATCCGGAAATCATCACCCAGCTCAAACCTCTGTTTTCCACAGAGTTTACCCGACTCATTGCTAATCTGGAGTTAGAGGATCATACCCATATTGAACTCGCACTCGATCAAGGCTACATTAAAACCGTCGATAAATCGCTACCTCTTTGCGAAGTTGAGCTCGAATTGAAAGCAGGATCCCCCGATCGACTCTTTCAAACTGCCCTCACCCTCCAGAAAAAAATACCCTTGTGGGTAGAAAATCACACCAAAGCCGCCCGAGGCTATCAACTCTGCCGAGACATACCCCTCAGCTATCACAAGGCCGGTCGTCCCCCGGTTTTTCAACCCGATTGTTCTACCGAGGAAGCCTTCATCAAAATTGTCCAGCATTGCATAGAACATTGGCAAGCCAATGAAGAAATTGTTTTAAAGGATGGCGACGTGGAAGGCATTCATCAAATGCGGGTTGCCTTGCGACGGCTGCGATCTGTTTTATCCGCCTTCAATAACATCATTCCCAACAAAGCCCACACCCGCATTCGTCAGGACTTAAAACACTTGGCTCGACTCTTAGGCACTGTTCGGGATTTGGACGTATTTGAATTATCCCTGTCCACAATCCCACAACGCTTGAACAGTAAACTCCCCTGTGACTTGGAAACCCCACTCAAACAGCAACGCCAAACCAATTTATCTGCCGTTCAACAATTCTTGCAGGACACTCGCTACAGCAGATTATTACTGTTACTCGGCAAATGGTTGACTCGACGCAGTTGGCGTTATCACCTTCAACCCGCCCAACTCTCCCTATTGGAGCAACCAATTAGCGGATTTGCTTATAACTCCTTAACAACTCTTTATAAAAAGGTCATTGCAGAACAGCGGGATCTCCAGCAATTGTCCTACGAGGAGCGGCATGCCTTACGCATCCGCATCAAAAAACTATCCTATGGGCTCCGTTTCTTCGGCAATCTCTACTCCAGGCAACGGATGTCTACCTTTACCCAATCATTGTCCACACTACAAGAAGTATTGGGATCCCTCAATGATATCTGGAATGCCCTTAAAATAATTGAACAATTAGAAATTCAGAACCAGCCACCTGGACCCGGCTTCCTCCAAGGTTGGTACTCTTCTCAAGAAGTTAGTCTTCTGTCCCACCTACAGACCGCTTGGACAGACTGGTTAGCCCAGTCCCCCTTTTGGCAAGAACAAAATCAAGCTGAGGAAGAAGTTTAATGAAAGATTGCTTGATCATCGGCGCGGGAATCTCTGGATTACTTGCCGCCTGGTATCTGCGTCGTGCCGGATTTTCAGTCACACTCATGGACCAAGGACCTGCCGGTCGGGAATCATCATGGGCAGGTGGCGGGATTCTATCTCCACTCTATCCTTGGCGAGCTCCAGAACCCATCACCCAACTCGCTCGCTGGAGTCAAACTCATTATAGGGATGAAGCACTCCATTGGGCACAACTCACCGGACTCGACCCAGAATATACTCAAAGTGGCATGTTGGTCCTCGAAACTGAAGAATATGGACCCGCTCAAGCCTGGGCAACTGAGCATGGGATCGCTTTGGAATCTCTATCCGGCAAGGACTTGAAGAACTGCGAACCTGAATTAGAGGGGTATGATCAAGCCCTTTGGCTTCCCGAAGTGGCTCAGATACGCAATCCACGCTTATTAAAAACCCTTAAAGCAGCTATGTCCAATATTGGGGTGGAGCTGATCGAACACGCAGCAGTGCGCAAACTTGAAGTAACTAGGAATGGGGATAGCGACCTGTTCAAGATATCGGGTGCTCATTGGGGGACTAGAAATTTTATGTCTGCCGAAAAAGTTATACTCACTGCAGGTGCTTGGACCTCTCAAATTTTGGGTACCCTTGAACCAGTTCTACCTGTATGTCCAGTTAAGGGACAAATGATTCTCTACAAAACCCAACCGGGTCTATTCTCCAGAATCGTACTTTCCAATGATCGGTATGTAATTCCACGTATAGATGGACATATACTGGTTGGAAGTACTTTGGAGGACAGCGGATTTGACAAGTCAATAACTGCAGAAGCGCTTGAAGATTTAAAGTATGCGGCTCTAAATCTATTTCCTAAACTTTCTGAATATCCAGTGATTGGGCATTGGGCAGGTTTACGTCCATCTACTCCAGATGGTATTCCCATCATCGGAGAACACCCATTCGTATCGGGACTCTTTTTAAACGCTGGCCACTATCGGAATGGAGTAGTCTTGGGCTTAGCCTCAGCACAACTTTTGACCAATTTAGTCACTGGAACTCCTCCAATATTGGATCCTACCCCTTACAAACTGCTGGTTCAAAGAAGCAATTATTCTACTGCTGAATCCTTAACTGAGCAGGAGGAAAAACCAACAGAAACACCATTTAACATAGAAAGGCAAACTATCCTTCCTCTTTTTACCGAAACAGGAGAGAGATAATGAACCCTTTCATGCATTGGCTGGTATTGACCGGAATACTGTTGGGATTATTTTCCTCCGAAGTCCTTCCTGCTCCAGCGGCAAAAAAGGGAGGAAAAATCAGCTTCCACTTACACAACACTCTGATTGGACCCTCTCACTCAGCAGTATTAAGTGTAGTTTTTAACAAACATGACTCTCGACAACTCATCACTGGCCTGGCCAATGGGACTATTTTAATTTGGGATATAACTTCCAACCAAGTAGTAGTTTCCTTTAAAGCCCATGACAGACCAGTAACCACCCTGGGCATCTCAACTGAAGGTTTATTGATCTCTGGGAGCCGAGAAGAAAAGTATGCCCTCAAACTGTGGAGAATTCCAGAAGGAGTCCCCTTACTCTCCTTAGCTGTCAGTCAAATTTCAAGTTCCTCTCTATCAGAGGAAGGTCATATTGTGGCTGCCGGGAGTTGGAATAACGACGTCACTCTGTATAACCTTCCCGAAGGACAACCCTTTTATACCCTAAAAGGTAAAAGAAAGCAATTTTTTAACCTACTCAAAAGTGGACAAGGACATCACAACTCTGTGCAAGCAGTGGCAATATCCGCTGATGGCACTCAGTTAGCCACAGGAGGCTTTGATCAACAAGTAAGGTTATGGGAACTGAGCAATGGTCAACCATTACTCCCTAACAAAGAGAAACCCTCCTGGGGGAAACATGAAGACTGGGTGCTGGCGGTAGCTTTCAGTCCCCAAGGTCAACTTTTAGCTTCCAGCAGCTATGATAGGACTTTGAAATCATGGAATTTGAAATCGGGTGAAGTAAAATCTGTGCAAGCCCATGCTCAAGCCATTAGCTGTCTAGCCTTTCATCCTACTCTTAACCTTCTAGTCTCTGGCAGCTTTGACAATACCATTGAACTTTGGGAATCTACTCAACTGGGATCATTAGGCTCTCTAACAGGTCACTCCGACTATATAAATGCAGTAGACTTCAATGCCGATGGCAGCCTTTTGGCTTCTGCCAGTGGAGATGGGACGGTCAAACTCTGGAAACAAGATGACCAAGACCGGCCCTAACCCCCATTCGTACTATAGCACAGCCCATCAATTGAAAGGAGGGGAATTTGTTGACTGGCAACAAACGCTGTTCTCATTCCCACGCTTCGTGTGGGAATGCGTGCTGTGACGCCCTGCCTCACAATTTAAGCAAACAACTCAACTCTTCAACAAAACCAGGAGGGGAAAAAGTCCCCCCTCTTTAAAAATAAAAACAAGATAAAAAAATTCTCCTCCCTTTCAAGGAAGAGTTAGGGGTAGTTCCCCGTTCCCACATAAAAATTGAGAACGAAGAACTCACTTTTTTTCCATAACCACTTTTATGAGACCTTCCAAAATGTTATATCCCATATTCTTATTAGTTACTCTACTGAGCCTGATGTGGACTCAACCCTCTCTATCGGCAGACGAAACTGTTAAAAAACTGCCCACTGACCTATTGCAATCTTTAACCGGACATGAACGAGACATTACCGCAATTGCTTTCAGTCCAGACAGTCGGATTCTAGCCTCTGGCAGTGAGGACAAAACCATTCGTCTTTGGGAGGTAGAAACCGGTAAAGAAGTACGAACTTTCAAAGACAATGAATTTTGGATAACCTCAGTTGCCTTCAGTCCCAATGGTAAATTACTTGCTTCAGGAAGTCATGACAAATCCATCAGTTTGTGGGACGTTAACACCGGTATGGAAATTCGACGTTTGGTTGGGCATGAGAATTCAGTCACATCAGTGATCTTTAGTCCCGACGGTCTACAACTGGCCTCTGCCAGTTGGGACCGTTCCATCAGAATTTGGCAAGTCAGTACTGGAAAAGAATTGCATGTTTTGAAAGATCACAAACGCAACGTCCCTTCCTTAGCCTTCAACTACAATGGTTCCCTATTGGCATCAGCCAGTTGGGACAAAACTATTGCCGTATGGGAAGTCAGCAAAGGGGAAAAATTATACACCCTAAAAGGACACCGAGGCTGGTTGAACTCCGTAGTTTTCAGCCCCGATGGCAGCATTCTAGCCTCCGGCAGCTTAGATCGCAGTATTCGACTTTGGGAAGTGACCACCGGTAAAAAACTCCGCACCCTAAAAGGACATAAATCCGCTATCATGTCGGTAGCCTTTAACCCAGAAGGAACAGTCATCGCCTCAGGAAGCCTAGACAAAACCATCAAACTTTGGGAAGCGCAATCGGGCAAACTGCTCGGTACCCTAAAAGAACATTTTGGACATGTGATCTGTGTGACCTTCAGTCCCAATGGTAAATACTTAGCCTCGGCTGGAGAAGATAAAACCATCAAAATTTGGGAATAACCTATCACCTTGATACAACTATGAACACTCATCACTGGGACATTACCCAATCCCGCACTCTGTACAATATAAACCACTGGGGAGACGGTTACTTTGATATCAATTCTCAAGGAGAAGTCACTGTTTCCCCTGCCCCTTCCACTCCCAATCAGATCAATCTTTTTGAACTGGCGCAAAACTTTACCGCCCAAGGTCTTTCCTTACCAGTTTTAGTTCGATTTCCAGACATCTTACATGATCGAGTCCGCCAATTATGTGAAGCCTTTAAACAAGCCATGGAAGAAGAATGCTACCAAGCCAGTTATACCGCTATTTACCCGATCAAAGTCAATCAGCAACACCATGTTATCAAAGAAATTCTCAATTCCGGGCAAAAACAGGTGGGGCTAGAAGCGGGGAGTAAATCAGAATTAATGGCCATCATCGCCTTAGCCCCTCATGATCAAACCATACTTATTTGCAATGGTTACAAAGATCGGGAATATATTCGGCTGGCCCTGATAGCACAACAAATGAATTTGCAACCTTACTTGGTCATAGAAAAATTATCAGAGTTGCAACTGATTGTTGAAGAAAGTCAACGATTTGGAGTCACTCCTCATTTGGGAATTCGAGTGCGATTAGCCTCGGTTGCCAGCGGCAAATGGCAAAATTCTGGAGGGGAAAAGTCTAAATTTGGTCTTTCAGCAGCTCAAGTTTTACAAGCAGTTGAGCACTTACAAAAAACCAATCTACTCAGTGCATTACAACTTATGCACTTTCATATTGGTTCTCAAGTTGCCAATATACGAGATGTTCAAAATGCTTTACGCGAGGCAGCTCGTTACTACATGGAATTGCAACAGTTGAAAGTGCCCATTCAATATGTTGATGTGGGAGGAGGATTGGGCGTGGATTATGAAGGGACTGGTTCTCGCAATCCCTGTTCAATCAATTACAGTATACAAGAATATGCCAATAATATTGTACATGAATTCAGCGTCTTATGTCATGCCCATCAACTTCCCTATCCCAACTTAATGACAGAATCAGGTCGAGCCATGACGGCCCACCATGCGGTCCTTATTACCAATGTGATCGATGTGGAAGCCGCTCCCGGCCATCAAGTTCCAGAGCCAGTGTTGGAAGATGAACCTGCGATCATACGAGATTTGGGTTATGGATTGATTCATCTCGATCAACGCTCTGCCTTGGAAGCTTATCATGACGCGATCTATTGGCTCAGTGAAGCCCATACAATGTTCATACATGGGGTCTTGAATTTGACTGAAAAGGCACGGGCTGAACAACTTTATTATGCCACTCTCCAAAAAGTCTATTCCCTGCTACAATCTCAGTCTCATTCACGCAATTATCGGGAAGTGATTGATGATATTCAACAAAAATTGGCAAACAAGTATTATTGCAATTTTTCTCTATTCCAATCTGCCCCAGATGCTTGGGCGATTGACCAATTGTTCCCGATCATGCCCTTACACCGACTCAATGAAAAGCCGGAATATCGAGCAACTTTGCAAGATCTGACTTGCGATTCAGATGGCCAGTTTGAACACTATGTAGATGGGGAAGGGGTGGGCAGCAGTCTCCCTCTACACAAACCACTTTTAGAGCAACCTTACTTGTTGGGAATATTTTTAGTGGGTGCTTATCAAGAAATCTTGGGCGACATGCACAATTTATTTGGAGATACCTGCTCAGTGAATGTTCATCTTACAAAGGAGGGAGGATATGAATGGATTGAACCCTTGGAAGGTGATACAGTACAAACTATGCTGCATTACGTGAATATTGACACTCGTTTTTTGCGCAATGCTTATCGTAAACGACTCCAGGCCGCTCCTTTAACCTCAGACCAACGTCAAAGCTATCTCCGAGAATTAGAAGCCGGGTTAGTCGGTTATACCTATTTGGAATCTTGAATTCAACGTCATGCCTGCTGAATACCCCCTAATCCTTCCTTATTCTTCAGTGAGGAAGAATTCCCATTGGAGTGGAGGTTTTTTGGAGTGGAGGCTTTAGCCGGTAGATTGGAATAGAGGCTTTAGCCGGTAGATTGGAATGGAGGCTTTAGCCGGCCAGCGGTAGGCCCTTGCAATTTGTGTATGTGGAGTGATGCCTACCGCCGGCCGGCTAAAGCCTCCACTCCAATTGAGTATGTGGAGTGATGCCTACCGCTGGCCGGCTAAAGCCTCCACTCCAATTGGGTATGTGGGGTGATGCCTACGGCTGACCGGCTAAAGCCTCCACTCCAATTGGGTGTGTGGAGTGATGCCTACCGCCGGCCGGCTAAAGCCTCCACTCCAATTGGGTGCGTGGGGTGATGCCTACCGCTGGCCGGCTAAAGCCTCCACTCCAATTGGGTGTGTGGAGTGATGCCTACCGCTGGCCGGCTAAAGCCTCTACTCCAAGGTACTTTCTAGAGCATCCACTCCAATTGGGTGTGTGGGGTGATGCCTACCGCCGGCCGGCTAAAGCCTCCACTCCAGCATACCTTAACTGGATGGCAGATAATAACAGGGTGGGCAATCCCCCTCTTTTCATTACCCCATACTTTTGCAAGAGTTCTACCATTAAATCGGCTTCCATAGGTCAGTCCATCCTACCACTATCGCGGTAAATCTTTCAATCTATTCCCCTATTCAACTGATGAATCTGTTTTGGGATCAATAATGTCTTCCCACAACCCGCAAAATACGTTTTCCGCTTTACAAGAGCGCCTGCTGGATCAAGTGCTGCTATTGGTGGCTCTGGTCTTAACTCCGAGTAGCCTCTTGTTGATAACACGCAGCTCAATGATAGGCTGGTCTCTAAACAGCACTTTACAACTTACCCTATACATTACCTACTTGATTCTACTCTTAAAACGCAGAAAATTCAGTTATTTGGGTCGAACCTATCTATTGCTTACCCTACTTTGGCTTTCTGGAACCTTAAGTCTATTCTTAGTGGGACCTTTGCTGGAAAATAAAAGTTTACTCTTTGTGCTCACTTTATTTTCCATGCTATTTTTACCCACAGTTTTAGCTTGGCTCATGGTCGGATTGGGGTCCTTGCTCGTTATCACCGTTGGCATCCTAGTATTTTGGTATGACTGGCACTTTTTAGAACCTCTAACTTTTTTCCAACATCCCATCACCTGGTTACTGGGTGCCTATCATTACATTGCCTTATCTGCCATTTCTGCCTACATCATTTGGCAAATGGTCAACAATTTACGATCCAACTTAGAACATACCCAACTACAATCCGAATCCTTACATTTTGCCCTGTCCCGACAACAAGCCATTTTCTCCAGCAGCAACGCGGCCATTGCCATCATCAAAGCTCGCCGATTTGTAGAAATCAATACTTACCTTGCCAGTTTATTGGGATATTCTAAAGAAGAATTAATTAACCAACCCACTCGTTTACTCTATCATTCCGATCAAGACTACGAACGATTTGGGCAACAAGTGTATCAACACTTGGCTTCTCATGGCAATTTTACCACTGAATATCCCTTTCGACATAAATCGGGTAAAGAAATATGGACCTATCTCAGCGTCAGCCTGCTCCCTTCGGGAAAAGACACCCTTAGCACTGAAATCGTCTTATTAGCCATCGATATCTCCCATCGTAAACAAGTAGAATCTGCTTTACAAGAAAGTGAGTTACGCTTTCGCCAATTTGCGGATAATACTGACGCTGTATTCTGGATTCGTACCCCGGACAAAATTCTCTATATCAATCAAGCCTATGAAAAACTTTGGGGACGCAGCAGAGAAAGCTTATACCTCTCTCCAAACTCATTTATCGAAACTATACACCCTGATGATCGTCTTCGGATCATACAAGCCAGCCAAATCCAAGCCGAATATTCCTCCTCATTTGATGAAGTTTATCGCATCGTGCGTCCCAATGGAGACATTCGCTGGATCCATGCTCGCGGCTACCCAGTTCCTGGTCCCGAACTTCGCTTTACAGGAATTGCCAATGACATTACACAACGAAAAGTAGCAGAATTACACCTTAAAGCCAGTGAACAACGTTTAAAACGCCTGGGAGATAACCTACCAGAAGGTGCAATTCACCAACTTGTGCATTCTGCCGAAGGCAAAGCCTCTTTCACCTACATAAGTGCCGGTATCGAACGTATATTGGGTATTACCCCGGAACGGGTACTTACTGATCCCATGCACCTGTACAAACTCATTCATCCTGAAGATTTAAACCAAGTATTGGCTGCAGAATTGGAATCCAAACGCCAACTGACCCCATTTGATCAAGTAGTTCGTCATTACACCATAAATGGAGAATTGCGTTGGCTATATATCCGTTCCACTCCCTACCGAAAAGAAGATGGAAGCACCTGGTGGGATGGCTTTGCCATGGACATTACCCGCCAAAAACAAATTGAACGAGAACTGATCCAAGCTCGCGAATCTGCTGAAACAGCCAATCGGGCTAAAAGTGCCTTCATTGCCAACATGAGTCATGAATTGCGCACTCCACTGAATGCAATATTGGGTTTTGCCCAAATTCTCATGCAAGACAGCAATTTAAACGAAATTCAACGCAACCAAGTGCACAGCATTCAACGAGGAGGGGAATATCTCTTAACCCTGATCAGCGACATTCTGGACCTTGCTAAAATCGAAGCGGGCTATTTTGACCTATTCCCAGAGACTTGTGACACCCACAGCCTATTCCATGAACTCAATTACATGTTTGAAATTCGAGCCACCCAAAAAAGCCTCTATTTTCAATATGAAACTGCCACCCCATTACCCTATGCCATATGCTGTGACAACAAGAGACTGCGCCAAATTCTCCTCAACCTATTAAGCAACGCCATAAAATTTACCGAATGTGGCACCGTTACCCTACGTACAGGCTATTCCAAACACCCAATTCTTTCCAATCAGAGCACAGAAACGGAAATAAACCTCCCCACTGACCAACTGTGGATAGAAGTAACAGACAGCGGCATTGGCATCGCTCCCGAAGACATTGACAAAATTTTTCAACCTTTTCAACAAACTGGCAGCACTCGTTATCGAGCCCAAGGCACCGGATTGGGACTTTCCATCACCTACCGCTTGGTAGAAGCCATGGGAGGAAAATTGCAAGTCAACAGCACTCTTGGTAAGGGAAGTACTTTTCGTGTGGAAATTCCCGTATCTGAAGTCATCACTGATCCTCAGTCCCTTCCTTCGCCCACCCAACTCAACATTATAGGCTATCAGTGCCCAACTCGAAACATTCCCCTCTGCATTTTAGAAGTTGATGATGAAACCGACAACCGACTGGTCCTGCGTTACCTATTGGAACCCCTGGGTTTCACCCTTATTGATGCCGAAAATGGACAACGTTGTTTAGAACTCCTACAAGAAGAAAACTGCCAACCGGATATCATTCTCATGGATCTGCGCATGCCCAAATTAGACGGTCTACAAACCACTCGAATCTTACGGTCCCGAGGATTTAATCTTCCCATCATAGTGCTCAGCGCGGCTAACTTTGCGGAAGATCGAGCAGCCAGTTCCGCGGCAGGCAGCAATGCTCACCTTGCCAAACCTGTTCATCTACCGGAACTGCTCAACACCTTACAACAACTGTTGCCCCTAGAATGGGAATATTCTTCCCCCTTGCCCCAAACAGACGCCTCCACCCCAGAAGTGTTAAACCCAGAACAACTCACACAATTTTTATATCTCACCGAGATAGGAGATATGGATGGCTTAGAAATCTTTGCTCAACAACTCAGGATCAGTCACCCCTACTTTTCCAAGAAATTGAGCCTGTTAGCCAATGCATTTGAACTGGGGAAAATTTACGAATTGGCCAGGGAATATGGGAGCACACTTTAATTCACCCCCTAAACCCCCTCATAAAGAAAAGCCAAAGTGGAGTGGACAACTTTTTTTCGTCGCCCACCATCTGATTACTGAAAACAACAATGCAAACAGGGGGGCTCCCCACCATTCTGAGAATTCTGACTCAGACAAAAAAGAACCCTGCCCCCAATGAAGAAAAGCAAGGAAAATTAAGGCGGTTTCTCCCCCCAATTTTTAATGAGGTATGACTTTAACTAACTGAAAACTCAAAGGTTCTCGATCAGGTATCAAATTCAGAAGTACTTCATATAACAAGGGACCGCCTTCCACTAATACCTCAACGCTTGGCAAATACAATAAGCCATTTTCCAAAGCAAAATGAGCACAACTGCCATTGACAGTTCCCTCATCTAACAAAATTGCCTGTTCCAAACTAAAAATCATCTCCTCAGCTGAGGATAAACTTAAGCGGGCTTCAAACAGTCCCAACCCCGGTACTTGCACCGTTGGTAGATACAAACTTCCCGTAGCCATTTCAAATTGCACTTCCTGTTCAACAATTTGGCTCACAAATACATCAAACGCCTGATTATCTTCCCCTTTTACCAATTTGGGATCAAGGGAACTGAAGGCAATGGCACATCCTTGCTCTGCAATCGCCGACCCAGTTGCAAATGGTCCCCAAGTCGTTTCCAAACCTTGCCAATCCAAATTAACCCGTCTTACTTCCTGAGTTTGTTGATCATAACGAAACACATCCACCAGTCCATTCCCATCTTCACTTAGCCAAGGCTGGGCAGATTCAAAATTGAGATAACGACCATTTTGGGAAATGGTAACTTGGGAAGTGGTTTGACCGGTTTCTATCCCTGAATCAGGCGGAATTATCTCAGTACTTTGAACCACTTGCATGTCTCGCATGATAACCCCCGAACTTGGAGGAGATTTTTCATCCAAAGAATCATTCCACAGCGATTCAAATACCACATAACGTCCATCTCCAGAAATTCGTGGCGCAAAGGCCGATCGCTTGGCCACTTGGCCGGTAGAATCTACACTGACTAATTGCGTTTCTCCAGTTGACAAATTATATCGATAAATGTTTGAATAACCGAAGGTATCTTCGGCAGTCAATTGAGCCAAGGATTCGAAAACCGCAAACTGTCCATCAGCCGACATCATGGGTCGTCGGGCTTCCAAATCGTTGGGCTTACCTTGAACAGAGAGACTGATTAATTGGATTGTGCCAGTGAAATTGTCGTGTACAAAAATCCTAGGGACTGCTTGTTTTAAACCAGCGACTAAGTTTGTAGCCGTGGATTCAAAGACGATATAACGTCCATCTCCAGAAATGCTTGGGGCACTGGAATTTCCATTACCTTCTTCTCCTTGGGAACTGAGACTGATTCTAGATAAAGTTTCCGTTGACCATTCATAACGGAAAATGTCAGCAACCTGATTGTTATCCCCAGCCACCAAATTACTCGCAGATGAGCTAAATACCAAATAACGACCTTCAGCTGATAATGTGGGACTGTCACTGTCTCCATTGCCAATAATTGGCAAATAAATAAGATTTTTCAACCAGTTGTCATAGACATAAACATCCAATGACATCGGATTATCTCCGGCCATTAAATTACTGGCAAAACTGTAAAAACTAATATAACGACCATTGGCAGAAATCCCACCGACAAAACTGTCTGCATTGCCCGCCAATCCTTGAGCATTTACACTGATATTTCGGATAAAGCCCAAACTTTGTAAAGGCCAAACGGTGATTAACCAACTACCTAAAATAACAACATTTACTAAAAATTTCATTTCAATACCCTATTCGCTTTTAACCATTCATCCCCATCATAAACAACCTGACAAAATTTGTCCAGATACCTTATGATCTTCTCATTCCCCTTAAAAAGCGGAAATTGGGGCACCTCCTCTCTTTCCGGAGAACAATTTTCCTCTTTTTCTACGCTGAAAATCAATACTTCTTCGCCTATTTTTCCTTTTCAAGGAGGAACAGAGTGCCATTTTCCGCTATTTCTTCTTATTTCAGTCATCAAACAAATATATTCAAACATGCATTAGACCTCTTGCAAAAGTACATGATGCGATAAGGATAAGATACGAAAAAATAAAAGGGAAATCCCCGTTGGAGTGGAGTTGGAATAGAGGCTTTAACCGGAGTGGAGGCTCTAGAAAGTACGTTGGAATAGAGGCTTTAACCGGAGTGGAGGCTCTAGAAAGTACGTTGGAATAGAGGCTTTAGCCGGTCAGCCGTAGGCATCACCCCACGTACGCAAATTGCAAGATCCTACCACTGGCCGGCTAAAGCCTCCACTCCAAGGACCTATCGCTGGCCGGCTAAAGCCTCCACTCCAAGGACCTACCACTGGCCGGCTAAAGCCTCTACTCCAAGAACCTACCACTGGACGGCTAAAGCCTCTACTCCAAGGACCTATCGCTGACCGGCTAAAGCCTCTACTCCAAGGACCTATCGCTGGCCGGCTAAAGCCTCCACTCCAACGTTTCTTAACTGAGCGACAACTCTCATTTTTTCATGATCGCATACTTTTGCAAGAGATCTATTTATTAACAGACAATTTTATCTTATGATAACTCATTGTCTAAACTCAGAGGCCGTTATGAAAAACAACGTTAAGGTACTGCTTTTCAAGGATGACCCCAATTTCAGTCTTGAAGTACAATTGAAGATATCCTTACCAATTATAGAGTTTTTGGAAACTCATTTGGAAGAAGAATTTTTCAATCACTTAGCCCACCAACCCATTGAGTTAATCATTTTAAATACCCACAATCTTCACTTTCTTCAAACCCTACTGGCCACACCTAATCTCTCCTTTCCAAGTATAAGTGTCCATGACGAAATTCGTCAAACAACCACTCCAATTCCCATCTTGGCTCTAAAAGTGACCGGTACTGGTACTGATTTATTCTACCAAGATGCAGGTATTCAATCTTTTGAATTGCCGGCATTGGAAAAACTACTTAAATTATGTCTGCCTATCTTGGAGCACAAACAGCATGCCCAACAAGTTTTACAACAGACCTTAGAGAATAGCAACCTCTCTAAAAGTCAATTTTTAGCCAATATGAGTCATGAACTGCGCACCCCTTTAAATGCTATCATTGGATACAGCGATATGTTAAAAGAAGAGGCTGAAGACACTGGAAATCAGGATTATGTCAGTGATTTACAAAAAATCAGCCTGGCGGGTAAACATTTATTGAATATTATCAATGATATATTGGAATTGGCTAAAATAGAAGGCGGCAAAGTCGATTTGTTCCTAGAAACCCTGTCCTTATCTGACTTGCTCTCTGAAATTATAGATATCGTTCGTCCTCTAATGACGAAGAAAGAAAACAGTTTAGAAATTATTTTTTCAGACACTTTGAGCGCCCCAAAAACTCAAGCAACCGGTCTTGGCGATGAGGATAGACCTACTTTTTTGGACATCAATGCCGCTTGTTCTCAAGCGGTTAAATTGCACACTGATAAGAAGAAATTACAACAAATATTACTGAATTTACTCAGCAATGCCGCAAAATTCACAGAAAGAGGCCACATTTGTTTTGAAATTGATTGTTTTACACGTCAAACCGAAACTTGGATGAAATTTTGTGTGATTGACAATGGCATTGGCATGACTGAGGAACAACAAGACAATTTATTTAAACCCTTTGTACAAGCCGATTCGTCAACTACTCGTCGTTATGGAGGAACTGGATTGGGACTGACCATTACTCAACGATTTGCCAAAATGATGGGGGGTCAACTGCAGGTAAAAAGTGAATTTGGGCAAGGCAGTCATTTTTCCCTATTGCTTCCCACTCATATTAAAACCAAACAAATTTACACCAATGCTGAAGCCCTCCAAAAAGCACAAACTTATTTAAGAGGCGATGGTATTATTCTGGTTGTGACTGACAAGGGGGAAGCGCGCAAACTGTTAAAATCCGAACTGAGTCAACTTGGCTATGCTGTGGCAGTGGCGATTTCAGGTAAAAGTGGAGGCAACTTGGCGAAAAAATTGAGACCGGATGCTATTCTCATTGACGTCAATATGCCCCAAATGGAAGGGTGGCGTCTCATATCTGCTTTAAAAGGAGACTGGTTATTGGCTGATATTCCTGTGATCATGTTTTCCATGGAAGAAGAAGATAAAAAGGGATATGCCATGAATGCCAATGACTATTTGATCAAACCTATTGCGCGGGAACAATTGGTCTCCTTATTGGACAAATATCAAACTCAAGAAAACCAAAACAAATTGGTCATGTTGGTCGATGACGATCTTGGCATTCGATTAAGTATGAGAGCTATTCTGGAATTGGAAGGTTGGGAAGTGATAGAGGCAGAAAATGGTTTGATAGCCCTGGAAAAGTTAAGTCAGCACACTCCCGATTTGATTCTATTGGACTTGAATATGCCAGTCATGAATGGATTTGAATTTATTGCCAGTTTACAAGGCAACCAAAGTTGGCGGGCTCTTCCGGTCGTTGTTTTAACTGCGGAAAATTTGACAGCAGATGACTATGCCTACTTAAACCAATATGTAGAAACCATTTTCAAAAAAGAATCTTTTAATCAGGCAGCCCTGATCTTACATATTCACAAATTAATTTCAGAATCCCCGGGACTTTCAGAAACCAATCCTGCCGGGCCCCTACCTTATTTTATACCCTGATGTTTATCTGTCTGTGGAGAATGATATCGTGAAATTGTTGATTACCCACTCATCCTTTAAACAGATCGTCATTTATTTGTTGATCGGATTGGTCATCTGCACATTAATTGCTATGGATTATTGGCTACAACTATTGCAATATGACATGTTGGAAACTGTGGCGGTAACTCATTCTACTGTAGAACATCTTGTCTTCAAATTTAGACTGTTGACGGGTACAATCACCTGTTTAATTTTGCTTCTCATTGGCATGCAAATTCGAACCATTAGAAGGCAACACCATTCTGAAGAATTGGTATTGAAAAGAAATTTGGAGTGGCAATTGGCTATTTTTAACAACAGCACGGTAGGTATTTTGGTGGTCACTGGTGATCGAATTATTACCGAAGTCAATGACCAATTTCTAGATATGTTTGGCTATAAGCGCGCCGATTTGATAGGTCAGTCAGCTAAAATCTTGCATATTTCTCAAGAAAGTTTTTTAAAATTTGGTCGGGAAATTTACAACAAAACCATTGAACAAACAGTTTATGACTTTGAATTTCCATTAAAACATCAAAATGGGGAAACTTTGTGGTGTCACATCAATGGCAGCTGTTTGGACAAATCAAACATCAAAAAAGGAGTGATTTGGATAATCATGGATGTCACTCGCAAAAAATGGATCGAGAATGAATTGGCTAAGCTGGGTCAAGTCACTGAACAACTGCTAAAAATGCCTCTCATTTTATATCGAGTGAACGTGAAAGGTGGCATCATAGAAGCCAAAGGGGCAGGCCTTCAAGTCATTGGAATTTGTGACCAACAACCTTTTGAGAAGATCAATATATTTGAGTTATTTCCTGATCACAGTTGTTACTTTATGAAAACTTTAGCCACTGGCCAACCGGGTCGATTTACCATTGTTCAAAGTTGTAATAACCGGTTGATAGGACTGGATAATTTAATTATTAAAGATATAAAAAACGAAGAAATTTTGGGTATTGCTTTGGATGTGACCGAACAAATTTTGGCTGACCGAGCTTTGCGAGCAAGTGAACATTATCGACGCATTTTGATCGAAGAAGCCCAGATTGGGTTAGGTCTTTTTAACCTGCGAGGCACAATTGTGGAAGCCAACTCAGCATTTGCCAAATTAATTGGTTATTCTGTGGAAGAAATGATTTATCATTTGAATTATCGAGATTTGACGCCCAAAGCCTATTTGCGATTTGACCGGGAACAACTTAACTTATTGAAACGCAATGGTCGATTTGGACCTTATGAAAAAGAATTAATTCACAAATCAGGTTATTTAACTCCGGTGCGACTTTCTGGAGTTAAAATAGAATACAATCGTTCCCATTTTATATGGGTGAATGTTGAAAATATCAGTTTCCAAAAACAAACGGAACAAGCTTTGCAGCAAGCTAAGGAATTGGCAGAGGCGGCTAATCATGCCAAGACTTTATTTTTGGCCAACATGAGTCATGAATTGAGAACTCCTTTAAATGGCATTTTGGGATATACGCAAATTTTGAAACGGGACAAAAGTTTGACCCGAGAGCAGCAAAAAGGCGTGGCCGTTATTCATCGCAATGGAGAATGTTTGTTAAACTTGGTGAATGATATTTTGGAGTTGTCCAATGTAGAAATTCATCTTGATGAATTACAACCAATTGATTTTAATTTAAATTATTTTCTAAATGAATTGGCAAGGACGGTGCAAACCCGCGCGGAACAAAAAGGGATCAGTTTCTGTTATGAGCCTCTTTCCCATTTGCCAGAATGGGTATGTACTGATCAGCGAAGATTGCGACAAATTTTGTTGAGTTTGTTGGGGAATGCTATTAAATTGACGGAACGAGGCGGAGTTCTTTTTAAAGTGGGACTGCATCACAGTAAAATTCGTTTCCAAATAGAAGATACAGGGACTGGGCTTACTCCGGAAGAAATGGAGCGCTTATTTTTGCCTTTTGAAACTGTTGGGGAAAATTATCAGTCCCAAGGATCAAGGATTGGTTTGTCGATTACCAAGCGTCTACTTGAAATTATGGGAGGAAAATTGCATGTGGAAAGTCGGTTAGGGCAGGGCAGTTTATTTTGGTTTGCTTTATTGCTGCCAGAAGTGGTGGGGAAACCATTACAGAAGTCAGTGGCCAGTGTGGTGGGGTTTGAGGGTCCACAACGTAAGATTTTGATTGTAGACGATTCCCGGGAAAATAGGATTATACTCAAGCATTTGTTAGAACCTTTGGGATTTGTAATGGAGGAAGCTGAGAATGGTTTAGAAGCTTTGCGAAAAGTGCGGGAGTTTTTACCGAATTTGGTGTTGATGGATTTGGTGATGTCAGTATTGGATGGTTTTGAATCCACTCGACAAATTAGAAAGGAATTTACATTTTTGCAGTTGCCTATTGTGGCCACTTCAGCCAGTGTATTTGATTATCATCAGCAGCAAAGTACAGAGGTGGGATGTAATGATTTTATTGCAAAACCTTTTTGTATGGAGATATTGTTGGAGGTTTTACAGAAGCATTTGGAGTTGACATGGATTTATGGGGAAAAAATGCCTTTAAAATCAGTGAATTTTGAACAGTTGCCTCCCGAAAATCTTCCTAGGAATAAAATGAGTCGGAATCGGAAAATGCCTTTTTGGCCGGTATTGCCTTCTGCTGAATATGCCCGGGATATTTATTTGCTTTCCTTAGTTGGCGATATTCAAGGTATTATGGATTATTTGAATAGTTTGGAGGATTCAAATCCAGAACTGATTGAATTTATTCAAGAAGTTCGCCAGTTGGCAGAAGAAATTGAGGATGAGAAGATTCGATTGTTGTTGGAAGATTATTTGAAAAGTAGTGATTGAGGAATAATAAATAGTTGTTGTTGGCAGTCACGGTTGGGTTACAGGTTCCCTAGAGATGCGAATTAGCATTTCCAGGGAAAAATGGGAGTTAAATTAGGTCTAAATGACTGCTGCGCGTTCCTGTTCCAATTCTTGTTGGGTTAGAGTCAGGTAGCGACGACTGGTTTCGTCGATGGTTAGGTTTTGTACGATGCTATATTCTCCTTGAGAATTGATGGTTATCGGGAAGGAATAGATCAGACCTTCTGGAATTCCATAGCTGCCGTCACTGGGAATGCCCATGCTGATCCAGGCGGGGTTGCCTTGTACCCAGTCTCGCATGTGGGCGAGGGCGGCAAAGGCTGCAGAGGCTGCGCTGGATTTGCCGCGCGCTTTGATGATGGCAGCTCCTCGTTGTTGAACGGTGGGCATGAATTCTTTTTCTATCCACTCTTGAGTTACAAGAGATTTGGCCGGTTGGCCGTTGACTGTGGCATAGCTGAGGTCAGGATATTGGGTGGAGGAATGGTTGCCCCAGACTACCATGTTTTGAATGGCGGTTATGGGAACTTTTAGTTTTTGGGCAAGTTGACTTAAGGCACGATTGTGGTCCAGGCGCATCATGGAGGTGAATTGGGTGGGGGGCAAATCTGGAGCAGAGCGCATGGCAATGTAGGCATTGGTGTTGGCAGGGTTGCCGACGACCAGGACTTTGACTCCACGTTGCGCATGTTCATTTAAGGCTCGGCCTTGGATACGAAAAATATCAGCGTTGATTTTGAGCAGGTCGTTTCTTTCCATGCCCGGTCCACGAGGGGTAGCACCCACCAGTAAAGCGTAATTCACTTGGTTGAAGCCCACTGCTATGTTGTCGGTTATAACTATGTCTTGAAGGAGTGGATACGCACAGTCCTCTAATTCCATGGCCACTCCCGATAATGCAGGAAGGGCTGCTGGGATTTCCAGTAAGTGTAGGATCACGGGTTGATCGGTGCCTAACATTTCGCCCGAGGCAATTCTAAAGGCAAGAGAGTACGCAATTTGTCCGGCTGCTCCGGTTATGGCCACTCTGACAGGTTTTTTCATGAGATGAACTCCTTAAGATGGGGTGAATTGAGTTGCTTATTATGACACAGTGCACCAATTCTAGCAGCAGGGGCCAGTCATTTTTCTCTTAACTCTTTGCAGTGCTAACTTTAAATCAGTTAAATCCAAAAGGGTAGAGTGGGGGAAATTTGAAAAAACAGTTATCTTTTGCCGATAGGATTGAGTATAATTTGGGCCATAAACATGAACATTGGAAAAAGAGAATTCGCATGACAGACCATTCTTATTTGTACAATACGGCATTTATCGATCAGCTTTATGAGACTTATTTGCTCAATCCCACGCAATTGAGTGAGGAATGGCGGGATTATTTTGTGCAGTTGCAACAAGAAATGCCGAGTATTCAACCGGAGATTCCACATACTCCTATTAGAGAGCGATTTGCATTTGCCCGGTCTCCAGTTAAGAGCAATGGGGCGGATTTGCACTCTATTACCCTATTTGCAGATAAACAGGTTAAAGTACTGCAATTGATCAATGCGTATCGGTTTCGAGGTCACCAGAAAGCGCACTTAGATCCGTTGGAGTTATATCCTCGACCAGAGGTACCAGAGTTGCATCCAGAGTTTTATGGTCTTACCCAGGCGGATATGCGTACGGTGTTTAATACAGGTTCTCTGTATGGGGTGGAGTCTCTTTCGTTGGCTGATATTCTCAAGCGATTGGAGAAGATTTATTGTGGGACTATCGGTGCTGAATATATGCATATTACGGAGACGAAACAGAAACGTTGGATTCAGCAGCGTTTAGAAGGTACGTTGTCCGCGCCCAATTTTTTGATCAGCACTAAACTTAATATTTTGGAGCGATTGACTGCAGCTCAAGGGATTGAGGAATTGTTACATTCTCAATATGTGGGACAAAAACGCTTTTCTTTGGAAGGGGCGGAAAGTTTAATTCCTTTGTTGGATGAATTGGTTCGCCATTCTGGGGGTCAAGGCATTCAGGAGATTGTATTGGGCATGGCTCATCGGGGTCGTTTGAATGTGCTGATCAATATTTTGGGCAAACGTCCTAAGGATTTGTTTTCTGAGTTTGAAGGTACTCACCAATATCAAGGTTCTGGAGATGTCAAATATCATCAGGGGTTTTCCTGTGATGTCATCAGTAAAAAAGGGCCCATGCACTTGGCTTTGGCTTTCAATCCTTCTCATCTAGAAATTATTTGCCCGGTGGTGGAAGGGGCCGTTCGAGCTCGTCAAGAACGTATTGGTGACAAACAACAAGAACAGGTTTTGCCCGTATTGATCCATGGAGATGCTGCTTTTGCCGGTCAAGGGGTAGTGATGGAGACTTTTAACTTTTCTCAAACCCGAGGTTATACGACTGGGGGCACATTGCACATTGTGATCAACAATCAGATTGGATTTACCACCAGTGATCCTTTGGATTCTCGCTCTGCCTTGTATTGTACAGATGTGGCAAAAATGGTTCAGGCCCCCATTTTTCATGTCAATGGCGATGATCCTGAAGCTGTGTTGTATGTTGCTAAATTGGCTCTTAAATTTCGCATGGAATTTCATAAAGATGTTGTGATTGATATGGTGTGTTATCGTCGCCATGGTCACAATGAATCGGATGATCCCGTGCCTACGCAACCTCTGATGTATCGCAAAATTGCTCAACATCCTAAGGTGCAAACGATCTATTCTCAACGTTTGGTGGAAGAGGAAGTGATTGAACCGGAGGAAAGTGAACTGTTGTTGCAGCAATACAAGGCGGCTTTAAAAACTAAGGATCGAGTGGCGCCCTATGCTTCTAAGGAAGGTCTGTTTAAGCATGGGATCAATTGGAAACCTTATATTGGCACGCATTGGACTGTGGCCACTGATACCCAAATTGAATCAGGAACTTTGCATAGGCTTATGCAAAAATTGGTGACTTTTCCACCCGATTTTACTTTGGCTCGCAGTGTTGAAAAAGTGATTGAAAGTCGGCAAAAAATGATCACCGGGGAATTGCCATTTGATTGGGGAGGTGCTGAAATTTTAGCTTATGCCAGTTTATTAGAGGAAGGTTATCCAGTGCGCCTTTCCGGTCAAGACAGTGGGCGGGGTACTTTTGCGCATCGACATGCGATTCTCCATGATCAATCGACTGGGAAAGTTTATTTACCTTTGCAACATCTCTCAGATAAACAAGCGCCTTTTTTGGTGATTAATTCCACTCTTTCAGAAGAAGCGGTATTGGCTTTTGAATATGGTTACAGTGCTTCTGATCCCGATACTCTGGTCCTATGGGAAGCTCAATTTGGAGACTTTGCAAATGGGGCGCAAGTGGTCATCGATCAATTCATCAGTTCTTCTGAAGCCAAATGGCAACGTTATTGTGGGTTGGTCATGTTGTTACCCCATGGTTATGATGGTCAGGGACCGGAACATTCTTCAGCCCGTTTGGAACGTTATTTACAATTGTGTGCAGAAGACAATATTCAGGTGTGTGTGCCCAGCACCCCGGCTCAATTTTTTCATCTCTTGCGACGCCAAATGCGACGACCTTATCGTAAACCGTTGATTGTGATGACGCCTAAGAGTTTATTGCGTCATAAACGAGCTGTCTCTGAAATTCGGGAATTTACACAAAGTGGGTTTCAAACGGTGATTGATGAGGTTGCAGATATTCCTCGAGAACGGGTCAAACGTTTGCTATTTTGCAGCGGAAAAGTGTATTTTGATTTGGTTGAGGCTCGTGAGAAACAGGGAAGAGAAGATGTGGCCATTATTCGTCTTGAACAATTGTATCCTTATCCTAAAGTTAAAGTGGCGGAAATTTTAGAAAGTTATCCTCATGTGCAACAGAGACTCTGGGTTCAGGAAGAGCCGCGTAATCAGGGGGCTTGGTGGTACATGCGGGCCCACATGGATATCAATTTGAGTCACCAGGAAGGAGGACGTTTGGAATATGCGGGCCGTCCCTCTTCTGCCTCTCCAGCGGCCGGCTCCTATTCTTTACATCGACAGCAGTTAGAAACCTTTCTTGCTGAGGCTTTGGGTAATCTAGTCACGTAAAAGACCTGGCAGGTCTGCTTGCAGATTTTCAGGTATTAAAAAGAACTATTTCATGAATACGGGTGAAGGTTAAGAGGCAGTCATGAAATCTGTAATGAGTTGTCGGTGGTCGGTTAGGCAGGCGGTTAAATATTTGAAGCAAGGTCAGATCATTGCTTATCCCACTGAAGCGGTTTATGGTTTGGGTTGCAATCCTCTCGATGAATTGGCAGTGCGGCAATTGTTGGTGTTGAAGGATCGGCCTTGGCAGAAAGGAGTCATATTGATTGCAGCCGACTTGAGGCAGATGACAGATTACTTACAACCTTTGTCCGATGAATGGTCGGCAAAAATACAAGCTCCTCAACCTCATCCTACCACCTGGTTAGTTCCGGCTCGTCCCAGCGTTCCCTATTGGTTGCGTGGGAATTCCACTTTTTTAGCAGTGCGAATTACTCAGCATGCGTTAGCTGCAGAACTATGTCGTTGCTGGGGCATGCCTGTGGTGTCTACCAGTGCCAACCCCAGTGGACGAACTCCCGCTCGAACCATTCTTAAAGTGCGATCTTATTTTGGTGACCAACTTGCCTATGTGTTGCCAGGCCAGGTGGGAAGTTATACTCAGCCCAGTCAGATCCGTTATCTTTTTACCGATGATCTGGTACGGGCTTAGTTGAGTTTATCCTGAATTCGTTGTTCTCAAAGTTGTGAAAAATGAGTTATCATTGGGAGTCAAGATGGTATTTTCAGCTTTGTCCAATTGATGAGGGTAGTCGAGAATATAATGAAGTCCACGGCTTTCCTTACGAGACAACGCAGAATCGATGATCAACTCCGCGACCATAGCAAGATTGCGTAATTCGATGAGATCCGAAGTGACACGAAAGTGTCCGTAGTATTCTTCTATCTCACCTTGCAAGAGAACAATCCGCCTTTTAGCCCGTTGTAAACGTTTGGTGGTGCGTACAATTCCCACATAATCCCACATAAATCGGCGCAATTCATCCCAATTGTGGGCAACCACAACTTCCTCATCTGAGTCAGTGACGCGACTTTCATCCCAGGGGGGCAGTTCCGGAGGAAGCGGCACTTCATTTAATTGGGGAAGGATATCTAAAGCCGCGCTGTGAGCATAAACTAAACATTCCAATAAAGAATTGCTGGCCATGCGATTTGCCCCGTGTAACCCCGTATGAGCCACTTCTCCAACCGCATAGAGTCCGTCTATATCCGTAGCTCCCTGTTGGTTGGTCATAACTCCGCCACAGGTATAATGGGCAGAAGGTACGACCGGTATAGGTTGAGAAACCATATCGTAACCCAATTGGAGGCAACGCTGGTAGATGGTCGGGAAATGAGAGGTGATAAAACTGCTGGATTGGTGACTGATGTCCAAAAATACGCAATCACAACCCAATCTTTTCATTTCGTGGTCTATGGCGCGGGCTACGATGTCTCGGGGAGCCAACTCTTCTCTGGGATCAAAGCGGTGCATGAACGGGCTACCGTCCGGCAGTCGTAATTTTCCACCTTCTCCTCGTACGGCTTCGCTGATGAGAAAAGATTGATGTTGGCGATCGGGGTAGTAGAGACAGGTGGGATGAAATTGGATGAATTCCAAGTTGGCCACTCGACAACCCGCTCGCCACGCCATGGCAATGCCGTCACCAGTGGCGACTTCTGGATTACTGGAGTATAAATAAACTTTGCCCGCTCCTCCAGTGGCTAGAAGAGTGAATCGGGCTCGAAAAGTTTCTACTTGCCCGGTGTCTTTATTGAGGATATAGGCGCCTAAACAGCGGGTTATGGGTATATTTAGTTTGGCTCCGGTGATGAGATCAACGGCAATACGGCGTTCTAATAACTTAATACGGGGATGTGCCTTGACCTTGGCGGCCAGTGTACTTACAATAGCTCGACCTGTGGCATCTTCTGCATGAATAACACGTCGATGACTATGTCCTCCTTCTCGGGTCAAATGGTACTGTAATTGACCTTTGTTATCCACTTGTTGGGTGAAGGGAACTCCTTGCTCGATCAACCAAGCAATCCGAGAGGGACCTTCAGATACTACAAATTCCACAGTGTCTGGATCTCCCAAACCGGCTCCGGCAATTAGAGTATCATCAATGTGGGAGGCTAGGGAATCTTCATCATCCAAAACAACAGAAATACCTCCTTGAGCATATTGAGTGCTACTGGAATCAAAAGCAGCTTTGGACAATAAGGTGACCGAAGCATGTTCTGCCAGTTCCAAAGCTATACTTAGACCAGCAGCACCACTGCCAATAATAAGTACATCAGTAGAAATTGATAGCGGGGACATAGAATTATCTCTTTTTCGTTTATGGTTGAACCTGAAGTGTAGCGGACAATTCCCCTCCTTGTCAAGAAAGGGTTAGGAACAATCATCCTTATCAATAGAATTTAAGGTGTGTCATCAAATGACGGCATTTTCAGGACTGCCACTCCTTTAAGTCCGCGTAGGATGGATAACGCCCTCCTCAACCAAATATTCTGACCTTATAAAGTTCCTTATCATATTCAAACTGATATTTACGATTCTTTTAAACTGCCAATTTATATCATCTTTTGACGACACTGTCTATGACGATTCAGAAAATAATTGACGTATTTACTGAAATGAGTTGGCTATTCTGTTTGTATAAATCCTGATAAGTACAATCTCTATAAAGTATATCCCTCCCAAATTCACCCCCTAAGTCCTGAGAAAGGCAATTTCTACCCCCTTTCTCAAAAATTCACCTCTCTCAATCCGAAATTATGATCTGTTTTTTGTGGAAAAGATCAGATAAAATCAAAACCTGGACCTTGGCTCACCCCTTAAATAACCTTATGACCAAAATAATATCCCTTATCATCGTATTAGCACTCCTCCCTAGCACTCAAGCTCAGGAGTTACAAAACCAAGCTGACCGCCTCCCCGGTCTAGTTCAACTCTTAAACTCCAAAATGTTCCAACAAGGACTGACCATTTGCTCCACCCATCCTTGGCGGGGAGTAGAATACACGCAAAATTTGCAACTCGAATACCTACAATGGGTGTTAAATACCTCCATGGACAACAATGACGCGGCCTTTCGCAAACAAGTGGCCCAACTGATTATCAAGGCAGGGGAGGATCTGCAACTGATCAGAAAACAATGTTTGGCTCTCGAACAAACATCTCCCCCCTCAACGAACAAAGAAACCCCTTAATTTCCTCAAACTTGAGAATGAAATTTGTACCTCCTATTTCATTCTCCCCAACTCCCCTGCTGATTAAAATACAGGCAACCTTAAAATACCTCAGGACCTCTGACATGGCCAGACCAAAATATCATCATGACGATCTTCCCACCTCAACTTCATCCGAAGAATTTGAAGAAGTGTCCTCGTTAGAAGAACGACAAACCAATTATGTTGTGTGCCCACATTGCAATTTCATGTTTCATGCAACCCATGTTGGTAATATACAATGTCCCCAATGTACGGAAGAATTCCAAATCAATGAATATGGAGAAATTATCTCCATTTATGAGTATGAAGAAGCAGACACCATGATCCAAGAAACCGGCAAAGATGAATTTGAATATGAAGAAATCGGAGAATTAGAACTGTCGCAAGAATTACTGGAAGACTTTGAATATGAAGAAGAAAATGATGATGATGATGGGGAAGAAGAATTTTTAGACGAAGAATGGGAAGAAGAAGCAGAAGACCTGGAAAGTTGGGAACTTGAGCCGGATGAATATGAAGTAGAAAATGATGAAGAAGAATTGGAATTTGAAGATGACCCAGATTATGAATCTCTTTTGGACGAAAAAAATTCCCCTTAAACCCCATTTATTTTAAATCCCGTTCATTGGAAATCACAATTTCCAGTCCCATGTTCTCTTTATGGCAACTCGCACCATCAAAACGCTTGAGGGCAAACAATATCAGGGAGATTCCCGCAACTTCATTGAACAAGAAGAATATATCGAATACCGTGTTGCTTCTGGATCTTCTGTCAAAATTCCCAATTCCACAATTGCCATTGACTCGCAAACTAAACACCTGACTGATTTTTTCCCCCTCACCTACCTAACTCCTTTTTTGGGACTCGGTGGCTTGATCCTGCTGGGTGGACTCGTTTATTCCCTCAACTTTCCCCTCTCAGACCCCCTTCCTCCCCCCCTAGACACTTGGAAATTCATCACCCCTGCTGACCATCCTTGTCCTCAACTGCCTACCCTATTTGCCCAACCTTACATAGACCCTTTAACCAACTATATTCAAACCCACGCCTCCCAATTTCTGCTCAGCCATTGTGTCGCTCAAGTTGATCAGGAACGCCTTAAACGCTGCCAACATTTGAAACAACGTTATAAACCTTTCTCCACTATTCAACTCCGGAAACTGCAAAAACATTACACTCACTCCTGCCCGGAACTGATCAAAGAATTAACCTCCCCCTGACCGTTATTGATTCTCAGATCATCGATCGTGGCAATCTCCACTTTATGCAACCATTGCGCAGATTGATCAAATTCTTCCCACAATTGGGCACAAGTTTTTCCCAATACCGGATGCACTAAATAAGGGGCAATTTCTGCCAAAGGTAATAAAACAAAGGCATATTTAACAATATCTTCCCGCGGCAATTTCAAAGACTCATCGACTATGGTCCCATACAACAACAAATCCAAATCCAAACTGCGGGCATCAAAACCCTTCCCCTGCCTTTTCCGTCCTCTGCTCACCTCTATAGCATGCAACTGACTGATCAAATGCTTCGGGGGGGCTGTGGTCACAAAACTCACCACCAGATTATAAAAATTCTCCCCTGCAAAACCCACCGCTGCACTTTCATAAACTGAAGAAATATGCAAATGCTCATCCATGCGTTGCAGTTCCCACAAGGCTGCAAGAATATTTTCCACTGGCTCAATATTGCTGCCGAGACTGACATAAACTCGTTCCATATCAACTTCTTCCATATCAACTCCTAACTCCGCGTTCAATGATCACACCCACATCTTGAGCCCCGCGCAATGCACCCTTTTTGTTCAATCTTAAGCGCACCCAAGGTACGGTAAATTCGGTCAAAATAATTTCGGCAATTCTCTCAGCCAAGGTCTCAACCAATTGAAATTCACTGTGACTGACAAACTCGATTAAACGCTTAGTCACCGCTTTATAATCCAAAGTGTGTGCAATATTATCTTCTCTAGCCGCTCGCCTGATATCTGTGCCCATTTCCAAATCCAAGAGGACGATCTGTTTAACTTGGCGTTCCCAAGGAAATATACCGATGACAGTCTCTATTTTCAAATCCCTAACGTAAATAATATCCATGGCAAAAACTCCTTGTGATAACTGAGGTCTATTGATATTTTCACTATTGACGCTGAATTCTGTCGATGCTGAACTTGACCCACTCAATTTTTTCGTTAAACTTTCTCGTTCCCACGCTCTTTGTGGGAACGAATTCTGGCAGCAAGGGTATCGATACATCAATGCTCTTTTACTTCACCAACAATCCTTGTCGACTCATCTCCAACAACACTTGTTCCAACAAAAATTCATCATTGAATGCCTTGTCTTTGGGAGTGGCTTGCATTTTTTTTAATACCTGTTTTAGTAATTTAACCAATTGTTTAAACTCATTTTTTCCATTTAAATGAGGCAACATAGCCACACATATCGGATCCAATTGAATGAATTCACAACGCAAATTGATCAGCGGGTATTGTTGATTTAAAACCTGCCAACGAGCCAAGGGACTGGCCAGGGGACAAGAGTTGATTTTAACAGTTAAAGCACTGGGATATAAATTCCATTCCAGCATTTCTTGATAATGTAACTCCAACAATTTTTCCACCAATTTTTCCTTAGAAATCGATAATTGGGTGAGCAACTGTTCAAAGGCAATTCGTTGGGGATAAATTGGCGCCAACTGCTTTAAAATCTGTTGAGTCAATTCATCTTTGATTTCAACAGTATTTTCCAACTTAGTCCACAGTGCCTGAGTTGAATTATCAGCCGGTTGCCAATCAGTTCCCAAATACCCTAAGGGAATTACTTGCTTTTTTACTGTTTCTGTGTAGTCAGGGACCCTCTTGGACAATAAACTTCTGCGCAGGGTTCGATTGTAGAAAAAGTCCAAATATTGCTCTTGTTTTAAAAAATCCCCCTGAAACAGCTCTTCCAGAACTTCTTGCACTGAAGTGGGAAATTGTTGTAGACAATAATGACGAAATTCAATGTCTGTAACATAGTGCAAACCCTGTTGTTTAAGCCGCTCTACAAATTGGTAAAAATAAACAGGATGATTATCTTCTTCCAAAAAATCATGGTAGAAATAACCTTCTGGAACAGTTTGTAGTTGTTGCCATTTTTCCACAATCAGTTGATCAAAAGCACTTTTTCCTTCCGTTCTCAATTGCGCTAAAAAGCGCAAAATTCCCTTGGCCTGACCTAAGACCACTTCTGCGGATAAATTGGTTGGCAATTGTTGTACATGATAAATCATCATATCTCGCACCACTGTTTCCAAATGCCAGCCGGGATACACATTATAACTTAAGTAGGCGATGCCGTGCTCTGTCAAATAGCCTTGACATAGATCCAATAAACTTTCTTGTAACGAGGGGGTTATCCAAGAATATAAACCGTGAGCAATGATATAATCGAACAATCCAATTGTGGGAGTTATTTTTGTAAAATCAAGCACTGATAACTTGATATTTTTAAGTCCCAAATGTTCAATCAGGTGTTGGCCACGACGGATTTGTTTTTCAGAGGCATCGATGCCTAAAAATTGCACCTTAGGCAAGGTTTGCGCCATGGCAATTAAATTGGTCCCATCTGCACAGCCCAGTTCCAACACTTGACAACCTGTGGACAATGGGGGAGGTTGGAGACCAAACAAGGCTGCTAAACTGGCCAATTGACTGGGGTGAGTGTCGGCATAAACTAGGGAAGGGTAAGGAAGTTGATCATACTGGTTCATAAACTTGAGTTAGGTGCGGTGAGTTTAGGAATAGGGGTCATCGGGACAATAAACAACTTGTTTAAAACAGGAGAATATGTTATTATGCCGGATTGACAGCGGTTGGCTGCTGAGGTTTGTCCAACCAAACTCCGATATTAAAGTAATTGGGTCGGAGAAAAGGTTAGTATAGCATTTTTTGGTGAATATACCAATGATCCCACGCAATTCCAAAAGGTTTAAACACTTGCTCATGAGCCCCCATTATCTTATTCGTCCCAATGAAGTTCCTCCCAATATTTTTTCTTATCGACGTTATTGGGCACATCGTTTTGGGACTGCAGCAGTTTTGCCCATGTCCAGAGCGGAAATGACTGCTTTGGGTTGGGACAGTTGTGATATTATTCTGGTCACTGGGGATGCTTATGTCGATCATCCCAGTTTTGGTATGGCCTTGATTGGGCGTTTGTTGGAAGCCCAAGGGTTTCGAGTGGGAATTATTGCGCAACCTGATTGGCACAGTGTCCAATCGTTTCAGCACCTGGGGCGGCCCAATTTATTCTTTGGCGTCACCGCTGGGAATATGGATTCCATGGTCAATCATTACACTGCGGATAAAAAAATTCGCCACAACGATGCTTATACTCCTGGTGGCGAAGCTGGGAAACGTCCGGACCGGGCAGTATTGGTCTATTCCCAACGTTGTCGAGAAGCTTATAAGGACGTGCCCATTGTGTTAGGGGGTATTGAAGCCAGTTTACGGCGTATTTCTCACTATGATTACTGGTCAGATAAGGTGCGGCGTAGCTTGATTTTAGATGCCAAAGCGGATTTGTTGATCTATGGGAATGCTGAACGGGCAGTGGTGGCCTTAGCTCATCGCCTGGCTAGGGGGGAAACGATTGAACAGATCCATGATTTGCGGGGCACTGCTTTTGTTTGTCAAGTTCCCTTGCCCGATCATGTCGTGTTGGATGCCACTCATTGGCAACATCGCATCTTGAGAACTCGGGATTTGGCAGTGCTCAAATTACCCTCTTTTGAACAAGTCAGTCAAGATCCAGTGTTGTATGCCCATGCTTCACGGTGGCTGCATTTGGAATCCAATCCTTATAATGCCCGGGCTTTGTTGCAAGTCCATGGTCAACAAGCAGTGTGGGTAACGCCGCCGCCATTCCCTTTGAGCACTGAAGAAATGGACGGTGTATATGAATTGCCTTATTCTCGGCGTCCTCATCCCAGTTATGCTCCGCGAATTATTCCCGCTCATGACATGATCAAGCATTCCATCACCATTGTACGCGGCTGCTTTGGTGGCTGCACATTTTGTTCATTGACTGAACATGAGGGGCGCATTATTCAAAATCGTTCCCCCAATTCTGTGTTACAGGAAATGGCCGTGATTCGAGACAACGGTCCCGATTTTACCGGCGTGATTTCTGACCTCGGGGGACCGACTGCCAATATGTATCAACTGCGTTGTGTATCGCCCACGATTCAGGCTGCTTGCCGGCGTCTTTCTTGTTTACATCCAATGATTTGTCACCGTTTGATCACTGATCATCGACCCTTGTTGCAGTTGTATCGACAAGCCCGAGCAGTGCCGGGAGTCAAGAAAGTTTTGATTGCCTCGGGACTGCGTTATGACTTGGCGGTGCGTTATCCAGACTATATTAGGGAACTGGTTTCTGAACATGTGGGAGGATATTTGAAAGTGGCCCCAGAGCATTGTGAAGAAACGGTGTTGGCTACGATGATGAAGCCGGGAATTGCAGTGTATGAACAATTTGAGACCTTATTTTATCGATTTGCTCAACAAGCTAAGAAGGAGTATTATTTGATTCCCTATTTTATTGCGGCCCATCCTGGGACCACTGATGATGATATGTTGAAACTGGCGTTGTGGTTAAAGCAACATCATTTCCGATTGGAACAAGTGCAGACCTTTTTGCCCTCGCCGTTGGCCTTGGCCACCACCATGTATCATACCGGCAAAAATCCATTACATCCGGTTTCTAGGGATAGCGAGACTGTAGCTGTGGCTAAGGGGGCGCGGGTGCGGCGATTGCATAAAGCATTTTTGCGCTATCATGATCCGGAGAATTGGCCACTGTTGCGAGAAGCGTTGCGGAGAATGGGGCGTCCCGATTTGATTGGGAATCGGAAGCATCAGTTAGTGCCGAGTTTTCAGCCTTCGTCAGTTAAAATTAATCAAGTGGGGAATCGTCAACGATGAGTCAATCGGTATTGGTGTTTGGACATCATGCAGTTCGGCAACGGCTAGAAACTGATCCTCAATCGGTGTTGGAAATATGGGTGCAAATCGGTCAGGAAGAAGGGAAATGGCAGGCGGTGGTGGCGTTGGCCGAGCAGCAGGGTTGGGCCGTGCATTGGGTGGAGCGTAAGACCTTGGATAAATTAAGCGGTGGGGGGCATCATCAAGGAGGAATAGTGCGTTGTCGAGAGCGAGAGGGAACGATGAATTTGGAGCAGATATTTGCTCAGTTGAGCAGTCAGGCTTTGTTACTTGTGTTGGATGGAGTGCAGGATCCGCATAATTTGGGAGCCTGTTTGCGTACGGCTGATGCCATGGGAGTGCAGGCGGTGATTATACCTAAGGATCGGGCTTGTACAGTGTCGCCCACGGTGCGGAAGGTGGCCAGTGGGGCGGCAGAGACGGTACCAGTGATTGCGGTGACGAATTTAGTACGGAGTTTGGAATGGTTGCAGCGTCAGGGAGTGTGGGTGGTGGGAGCTGATCAGGAGAGTGAGCGGGCGGTATCTGCCACGTCTTTGCTGGGTCCGATTGCGTTGGTATTGGGGGCAGAAGGGAGTGGATTGCGGCGGTTGACGCGGGAACAATGCGATGAGCGGGTGAGTTTGCGGATGTTGGGGAGGATTGAGAGTTTGAATGTGTCAGTAGCGGCGGGGATTTTGTTGTATGAGATCGTTCAGCAAAGGATGGGCCGGGGGGTATTTGGGGGGACAGTTCTCCATTCTCCTTTATGAAGAAGGGAACAGGACTCAATGTTGTAAGTAGAGACGCGATTAATCGCGTCTCTACCAGGGTCAATCGCGTCTCTACCAGAGGCAAAGCAGGATTATGTTCTCTTGATATCCGGTTGAGGGGTGTGGAGTTGTGAATGATCCGTCTGTAAAAGTTGTCCTATGTCTACGGGTGAGCACCACTTCCTAAAGAAGGATAATAGGCGAAGCCAATAAATACCCAGGCAATGGAGATTAGGGAAAATACTACTAACAGGGTCAGTGTATAAGCGGTTCGGGACTGTTTGTCTTGTTGATGTTTTAGGGGTTGCAGTCCCCAGTAGACAAAAAATCCGGCAAATAGAGCCCAGACCAAGGTGCTGACGCTGGTGAATTCCTGTTGAAACCAACCGTACCCAATGTAGTGGGCCAACGCTCCGGCATAGTATGACGCAAAAAATACTTCCAACCATTCAATTTTGCGCTGCATGGTCACCAATTGTTGCAAGTGTGCTCCATTTTGCTGGGTTGATTGTCGTTGATCAGCCGCAAACCGCCATTGATCGACGTCATGAAGGGCTTGCCGCACCACTGTAAATGATTCTTCTACTCGCGAACCAGTTCTTGCGAGCGTGTAATATTGGTTGATGACTTCTCGACTGCTGATCTCAGTGAAGTAACCATGGAGCATAAAATTCAACATATGCTCGTGTAAATTGCCGACATTTTCATTTTGTTGCCAGCCTTGTTGAGTTTGTTGCAAAATCTGCTGAAAGGTTAAACGTTGACTCAGTGCCAATAGGTAGGGCAAAAAGTATTTGTTGGCCACAATCGGTAGGCGCTGACTGTTAAACGCGATTTCCTGTCCTTGGTCAGCAATAAAATGCACCGCCCCCAAACTGCCAACAGCTGCCCAGTGTCGATTGTTAAGCACTTGATTTTGGATTTGTAAACTGCCGGCATGATTGGGCTCTTCCACATGACCCAAACCCACCAGCAGCGGCAACATCTTTTCCTGCATTTGGGAGTCTCCCAATTCAATTTCATCAAACTGCAACACAGTGTACACTAAGAATTGTTCTTGCAATGCACTTTGCCGTTGCCAATGTCCAGAATTTGAGAAGGGTGACAGGACAAAATCCCTCAATTCTAACATTGTGAAACGTCCTCCCCGTTTGCCAAGTCGTTCTTCAATAGGGGCTTCCAAATCTGGTGCAGGAGGAGCACTGGGATAAGAGCTGAGGGGAAGATATAGTTGAGGACGTTTATTCTCCAGAAATTGGGACAAACGATAGTTAAAGCGCTTGCATTCTGCAATAGCCTGGTTATCCAGATTCAACAGACCACTACTGATCTTAGATTGAGTGTCAATCGGCAATATCAGGGCAATCGATAACACTCCTATTCCTTGCGGCAACAGAAACAATTCAATGCCGATCTGACTGTCGATATTTACCCAAAATGATTCTTTGGCTATTCCTTCTTTGGTCTTGCCAAACTCTACTTGTAAACCATGCCCAAACCATTGGCTGATCAAAGTTGGATTAACTCTACAATGTTGCAATTCGTTATTTCCAAAAATAAAACGTTGGGTGGGCGCCAGCATTTCTTGATGATAGAGTTCTTTTACTTTTTCAACTTGCCACACAGTTCTATCCTGAAAAAGCAGACATTGTAAATCCTGCATTGCCTGGTTTCGACGATCCTGATCGGTGGCAGGAAACTTTGACCCCGGTTGCTGAGCGGTCCAAATTGCTGGGGCTTGGGGGGACAAAAAGAAAGGGTATAAAAACCTTGTCGTTAGAAATCGAAGTTGCATGTCATACTCCTTAAAATAAGAAATCAGTGGGGGCAAAAAAACCATTGCCTTTGCAATTTGTGTATGTGGGGGGATGCCTACGGCTGTCCGGATGAAGTAGAGACGCGATTAATCGCGTCTCTACCAGAATTAATCGCGTCTCTACCAGGGTTAATCGCGTCTCTACCAAGGTTAATCGCGTCTCTACCAAGGTTAATCGTGTCTCTACCGGCTCCGGTCCAGCAAGGTTTGCTATAAGTATCCTCCCTACAAATCCTGTTCAATCACTTCAAGACGCCTCCACACATGGGGCAGTTCATATCCCTCATTGACAAGTTCCCTCAACAAGGTCCGTGCTTCTTGGCAGATGATTTTCTGTTGTTGGGGTTGTAATAAGGTCAGGGCTGCACGCAATGCAGGTTCTTTCTCAGACAATAGGGTAGGAATCAGGTGTTGTTCTTGGAGGATAGGGGAGTTCGGATGCAATAAGTCAGCGACGAGTGAGTGCTCCAAATGTTGCCGCTGCACTCCTTGAATAAACTCTTGTTTGTTCAACTGTTCTATCAGGTAAGTATCGCTAATGGCACTCTTTCTGATAGTTTCTAAAATAATCTGGTTCAGATGCAATAATCCTTCTTTTTCAATCGGATGTTGCCCACCCAACCCGGCACACCGTATATAAAGAATCCGAATGCGTTCTTGAATCTGTAGGGCAATACTTATTTTTTCTTGATTACCTAAATCGGTAACTTCCTGCAAAAGTTGATTAAAGTCGGCTTCAAAGGCGCGTTCTTCTTCCCTATCAAGACTACGGGCAACCTGAATCGCATCTTGAGTCAAGGGTATAGCACAAAATAGAAAGAGGGGATTTTTGTACTGGCGTTGTAAATGGCGTTCCCAGCATCCGGGGTAAACACTGAATTGTAGGTTCATATCAGGTTTTCCGGTGGAAACGTGCAATGAAGCCACTCAAAAAGGTCGACAGCACCAGAAAGATGAAACGTGTCCAGACCGCGGTGAATAGGACGATCCAACTCCACCAGGGGTAGTTAAAAAATTTGCGGTAAAGTCGCAGCATGCCGCGGTGTTTATACCAAAGCACCTTATAGGGCAGCTGACGACTGCAGACGCCTTTGATGTGAACGACTTCAATACTGGGAATAAACAGGATCAGCCAGTTGTCGCGTTGAAAGCGGATAAACCAGTCGAGGTCTTCACAATGTAAAAAGTAGGATTCATCCATGGGCCCCACCTGTTCCAATGCAGATTTACGGACAAACATGCAGGCCCCGGAGATACCTTCTATGGGTAATGGTTGGGTGGGCAACGGTTGACGGGCCAGGAGGAAACTTTGGAATTGGTTGGGGAAGAGTTGGTCCAGGTGTAAGGTTTGAATGAAGGAACGCCAAGGTGTGGGAATGTGACGGCGACAACCGGCTTGTTCAGTGCCGTCCAGGTTTTTAACCAGGCAACCGGCCATGCCGGCTTGAGGATATTGCTCCATGCAGGTGTAGAATTGTTTCAATGTATCTGCAGTTAGGAGACAGTCAGGATTGAGGAATAGGATGTAGGAGCTGGTAATATGGGAAAGCGCTTGGTTGGCTGCCTTGGCAAAGCCAAAGTTGGTTGAATTTTTGATGATGTGCAGGCGGGGTTCAGCCGGATATTTTTCTTGGAGTTGGGTTAGGCTGTGATCGGTGGAGGCGTTGTCCACCACATAGATGAGAACAGGAATCGTAGAAGACAGAACTGAATCTACGCATTGGGTCAATAATTCAGCACTGTTAAAGTTTACGATCACAACTGATACAGGGGAGATAATTTTCCTCATGGGAAATCAATCTAGCGTTTCATCGAATCAAAAAAATCTGGATTATTTTTCGTCAATCTCAGACGCTCAAGAAGGAACTCCATAGCCGCAATTTCTTCCATGGGATGTAATAACTTCCGCAAAATCCAGCACTTTTGCAGCTCATCTGGTGATACCAGCAGTTCTTCCCGACGGGTGCCCGATCGATTTATGTTGATGGCGGGGTAGATGCGTTTTTCGGCAATGCGTCTATCCAGGTGAATTTCGTTGTTGCCAGTGCCCTTGAATTCTTCGTAGATGATGTCGTCCATGCGCGAACCGGTGTCGATAAGTGCCGTTGCCACGATGGTCAAACTGCCGCCTTCTTCAATGTTACGTGCAGCGCCAAAGAAACGTTTGGGACGATGTAAGGCGTTAGCGTCAACCCCCCCCGTTAAGACTTTGCCAGAGGAAGGAACCACGGTGTTATAAGCCCTCGCCAAACGGGTAACAGAATCTAATAGTATGACCACGTCAAGCCGATGTTCAACCAAGCGCTTGGCTTTTTCGATGACCATTTCTGCCACTTGAACGTGACGAGTTGCAGGTTCGTCAAAAGTGCTCGATATGACTTCGGCCTTTACAGAGCGCGTCATTTCTGTCACTTCTTCCGGCCGCTCGTCAATTAACAGTACCATTAGGTAGCATTCGGGATTATTCGCAGATATGGAATGGGCAATACTCTGCAACATCATGGTTTTACCAGACTTTGGGGGGGAAACTATCAGCGCGCGTTGTCCTTTTCCAATAGGAGCGATCAGATCAATTATACGTGGTGTCAAGTCCTCAGTAGTGCCATTACCCACCTCCAAGTTAAAACGAACATTCGCAAATAGGGGGGTAAGGTTTTCAAACAGTACTTTATTTTTAGCCAGTTCAGGGGGTTCAAAGTTAATATCATTTACCTTCAGTAAGGCAAAATAACGTTCGCCTTCTTTAGGAGGTCGAATTTTACCTGAAACAGTATCACCAGTGCGTAAGTTAAAACGGCGGATTTGACTCGGGGAAACGTAAATATCATCCGGACCTGCAAGGTAAGAGCTATCGGCAGAACGCAGGAACCCAAATCCATCCTGAAGGATTTCGAGTACCCCATCGCCAAATATATCCTCGCCTTTTTTAGCATGAGCTTTGAGGAGAGCAAAGATAACGTCTTGTTTACGGGATCGGGCGGTGCCCTCCAAATTAAGGGCTTGGGCAAGTTGAATAAGGTCGGTCGCAGTTTTTTTCTTGAGTTCGGTTAAATTCATAACAAAATTAAGGTGATAGGAAAGGTTGGAAAAGAGGGAGGAACAAGGTTGAACAACAGGCTCTCCTGAACAGGGAGGTGGAAAGGTCAGGTATTTTTTGTTCAACATGGAGGAAGCAGGAACAATAGACTTCCTGCAAAAGTATGCGATCATGATAAGATGAATGTTGCCCACCCTAACCTAAGGTAGGACTCGAGGCTTGGTCCGGCCAGAGGTAGGCGCATTGCAATTTGTGTGTGTGGGGTGATGCCTACGGCGTGCCGGGTAAAGCCTCCACTCCAACGGGGATTTTTTAGGGAAGAATAAAAGGAAGGACTTTTTTTGGGCATAAAACCGTCCCCCAATAAGGTCAATGGGATAATAAGGAGGGGATAGTGTCAATCTGTGAGTGGGGGATGCTTAAAACAAGGGTCGCCTCTCATCGGGCATGGGGTGAAAATGACTCGGGGGAGTCCAGTCACTTAGAGGTTGGAATCGATAAAAGCAGTCAATTGAAACTTAGAAAGTGCACCTACTTTGGAGGCTTCGACTTTGCCGTTTTTGAAGAGAATGAGGGTAGGGATGCCGCGGATACCGTACTTAGGAGGAATAGTAGTATTTTCATCAATATTGAGTTTGGCAACCTTGAGTTTTCCTGAGTAGTCCTGCGCAATTTCTTCCAATACTGGGGCAATCATTTTACAGGGTCCACACCATTCGGCCCAGTAATCAACCAGTACCGGTAACTGGGTTTTGCTGTATCCAACTACTTCCTCTTCAAAAGTTACATCAGTGACGTCAACGATATTTTTGCTCATAAGCAAAGGTTCTCCAGGTATTTTTTAAGGACAGATAGGCGGTGAGCTACTTATTCTTAGGAAGAAATTTTTAAGATTAAGTATTGATAAAGAGTTGTCTGAGAGGTTAATGGGTTAAATTATAACGTTATCTTGTGAGGAGTTCAACACGCCAACAAATTTTCGCTAAAATGGCTTTTTATGTTATGCTTTTTCAACGCTTGCTTCCAAGGTGCTGAAGTCAGAAAACCTGGCTTAGCGTGGTTATAAAACTCCTTTTACAGGGGAATAAAGATGCTGGCTTCCCTTCATGAAGTGCGGTAGGTTGGGTAGAAGTACGCCAGGAGTCCTGATTGTGGTCTAAACTGTGTCCGCGCCGAAACTCATCACAAGGGGGTTTACAATAGACCTCTTGCAAAAGTATGCGATCATGAAAAAATGAAAGTTGCCCCTCAGTTAAGATACATTAGAGTGGAGGCTTTAACCGGTCAGCTGTGGGTTCTGGAGTGGAGGCTTTAGCCGGTCAGCCGTAGGCATCACCCCACATACACAAATTGCAAGAACCTACCGCTGGCCGGCTAAAGCCTCCACTCCAACATACCTTCTAGAGCCTCCATTCCAACATATCTTCTAGAGCCTCCACTTCTGACTAGAGCCTCCACTCTGACTAGAGCCTCCACTCTGGTTAGAGCCTCCACTCTGGTTAGAGCATCTACTCCAAAGGGGATTTCCCCTTTATTTTTTCGTATTTCATCTTTATTGCATCATTTACTTTTGCAAGAGGCTCAACAGCGCATATATAGTATGAAGTCCTTTTTATATAAAGTCAAGGTGCGATAATCACAAGGCTACGGATTTCCAACTTGCAAAGTGAAATGCTTGGCCAGTGGCACCCTCAGTTGGGCAACTGAAAATTGCAGAATCCCGGTTATTTTAAACACTACAGAGTACGGTAATCCTCATGTTTAATCCTACTGAATTGGTAATTGATGGATTTGTAGAACAATTAGAAAAAGCCTATCGACGTAATTATGGATCGTTAGAGGCTTCCAACAGTTCCATTATTGCTTGGGCTGGACGTATGGCGTTGGAACATTTTGCCAACAGTGATGCACTTTATCACAATATGGAACACACCATCATGGTGACTTTGGTGGGGCAAGAAATTTTACGCGGCAAACATATCCGAGATGGTGGAGTATCACATCGAGATTGGCTCAATTTCATCATTTCGTTATTGTGCCATGACATTGGACATATTCGAGGCATTTGCCGGGATGATCGGGAAGGGGCTTATACCACAGGCATCAAAAATGAAGTGGTTTCCCTACCCGAAGGGACTACTGATGCATCCATGTCTCCTTATCACGTAGATCGCGGTAAATTGTTCATTCGGGAACGATTTGGTGGCAATCCAGTCATTGATGCAGAAATTATTGCTGCCAACATTGAATTGACCCGCTTTCCAGTCCCCGAAGATTCTGATCATCAAAGTACCTCATCCTATCCTGGTCTAGTCCGGGCTGCAGATTTGATTGGTCAATTGGCCGATCCTCATTACCTGCGCAAATTACCGGCTTTATTTTATGAATTTCAAGAAACTGGAGTGAATAAAAGGTTGGGTTATTATTCAGCCTTTGATTTGCGGAAAAGTTACCCCACCTTTTATTGGGGAGTGGTCAATCGCTATATTCAGGATGGACTGCGCTACTTAAAAACAACTCAGGACGGACGGCAATGGATAGCCAACTTATATTCCCATGTATTTTCCTCGGAACATAAGGAATTTTATAACTTGTGAATGGGAATCTAGGATTGAGAATTCCATGCGGCATTACTCTGCATCACCGGGCAATCAACTTTTAATTCTTAAATAGGTTTGAGGAAAATGAGTGTCGTTAGCCAATGAGGAACCCATGCTTGAATCTACCCAATCTTTTACAAAAAATTGTGTTTGACCACATTTTGAACAAAACCAAAAGAAATTCCATTTCACTGCTATTGGTCGTCATTATTGGTCTTGCCTTATCTTTCACAGCCTTCTTCTATATCAAACAATGGGAATATCAACAAACCATTGACAGCCAACAGAAGCAGGCCAATAATCATGTCCGCACTTTACGTCAATCGTTGACCAGTTTCGGTTCCACTTTACATTCCATAGGTGCCTTGTATCGAGTTCGCAACCAATTCACTCGTCAAGATTTTTCTCAATTTGTACGTCGTGACTTATTGGCCCAATCGGGAATCCAAGCTTTAGAATGGATTCCCAAAGTTCCCTTTTCCCAAAGAGCCCAGATCGAGACTACAACCCGTCTTGAAGGTATACATGGCTTTGGATTTTGGGATCTATCTCCGGCCGGGGAAAGACGAATTTCACCACCACGCAAGATACATTACCCTATTCTTTTCACGGAACCTTTAAACAGCAATGCCCGGTGGGTCGGGTATGATTTGGCAGCTGATGACACTTTAAAACAGGCTCTGGAAAAAGCCGGCAACTCTGGCCAATTAACCAGCACCGAGGGCTTCTATATGCCAATTGATGCCCAACAAACCTTGGTTTTCCGGGTACTGGTCCCTGTTTATTCTGGAGACAGTGATACTATTTTAACCCTGGAACAACGTCAACAAAATCTGGTGGGTTTTGCAAGTGGAGTGTTCTCATTTGAAAGTTTGGCCCACACTGTGTTGCGACTGCCCAAATTTAAAAACACCGAAGTATTTTTGCGCATCTTAGATCAAACTCCCCAAACCGAAATCAAAAATTTATATGCTCCAATATGGTATGAACCCAGTATGGAAGCAGAGATCGAACAACTGTTGTCTGTACCCTTAGAATTTGGAGGTCGAAACTGGACCATTACCTTTTCCATTACTTCGGATGGACAAATGGACTATCCAATTTATGCCCTGACCGTGTTAAGTTTGGGCATATTGTTCACCCTGCTCCTGTGGCGCTATCTGTTTCTCACCTTAACCCGTGTGCAATGGGCCGAGAATCTCGTCAAATCTCGCACAGAAAGTTTGGAAATTGCCAATGAAGCCTTGAATAAGGAAATTGGGGAACGAGAAAGAATGACTAAGGCCTTGGAAATCAGTCGACAACGCTTTGAAGCCATTTTTAATGAAGCCCCAATTGGAATTGTGCAATCGGATTTGCAAAATCGCATTCTCGACAACAATCGGGCATTACAAACCCTATTTCGTTATCGGGAAGATGAATTGCAAGGCCGGGAATTGAACGAATTAGCTCATCCAGAAGACCGGGCGCTGGATTTGCCCTTGTTAAAACAATTATTGGAAGGTAAGTATGACAGTTACCGCATTGGCAAGCGTTATATTTGTAAAAATGGCTCCGTAATTTGGGCTACACAAAGCTGCTCAATCGTACGAGATCTCAATCAACCCTTTATTATCAGCATGATAGAGGATATTAGTGAACGTAAACTTGCTGAAGAAGGACGCTTGGATGCGGAAAAAAAGTATCGAGATATTTTTGAGAATGCGATAGAAGGCATTTTTCAATGCACCCCGGACAACCAATTTTTAAGTGTCAATCCCGCTTTTGTCCGCATGTTTGGCTATGATTCTGCTGAGCAACTTTACCAAGAAGTGTCTGATATCGGCCAACAATTGTTTGTCAATGCAGGAGTGAGAACTGAATATCTGCGTTTACTGGAAGTCTATTCCGAACTCAAGGGTTTTGAGTATGAGGCCCGTTGTCGAAATGGCTCTATCATTTGGGTCAATGAGACTGCCAGAGTCGTGAAAAATGAACGCGGTCAAATTCGCTATTATGAAGGGATTGTGGAAGATGTGACCCAACGCAAACATGCAGAAGATAAATTGCGTTATGATGCCTCTCATGACCAACTCACCGGCTTATTCAACCGCACAGCTTTTACTTCTCAACTGACCGTAGCAATCCTGCGGGTAAAACATAATACAACGGGGGCACTTTCGGAATTGGGAGAAGAAGAGCGTAAAATTGATTTTGCGGTGTTATTTGTGGACCTGGATCGTTTTAAACTGGTCAATGACAGCATGGGTCATTTGATGGGCGATAGATTGCTCAGAGAAATTGGGCATCGCCTTCACTACCAAAGTTGTTCCCAAGATTTAGTAGCCCGATTTGGGGGAGATGAATTTGCCCTGATGCTGGAAAACCTCTGTAATTTATCCGCTCTTGAACAACGCATTGAAGATATCCAACGCAACTTGAGCGAACCCTATTACTTAGAAAAAGAAGTGTTTAATACCACGGCCAGTATTGGTATTGCTCTATCAACCTTGGGTTATGACAGTGCTGATGAAGTATTGAGAGATGCGGACACCGCCATGTATGAAGCTAAAAAACAGGGACGGGGCAAAGCAGTCATCTTTCAACCAGGAATGCACGCTCATGTAGTAAATACGCTACGTATGGAAACTGATCTTCGCAAAGCTTTGGACAGAAACGAATTTAGCGTATATTACCAGCCCATTGTATCCTTAGATACCTTCTATACGGTAGGACTGGAGGCCCTGGTCCGCTGGCACCATCCGGAACATGGGCTGATTCGACCGGATCTGTTCATCCCTTTGGCGGAGGAAACTGGATTAATTCGAGAACTTGGACTCTGGGTATTAGAAACCGCCTGCTCCCAATTACGCTGTTGGCAAACCCAATTTCTACATCACGCCAGTTTGGGGATGAATATCAACATGTCTCCGGTCCAACTCAAACAACCTTATTTAGTACGAAAAGTTCAGGATATTCTGGAAAAAACCGGTATTCACGGTCCAGACTGTCGTATAGAAATCACTGAAAGCGCTATGATGCAAGATCCAGAAGCGGCTTTAAACGTACTCAATGGACTCAAAGACTTGGAAGTACTGCTTTACATAGATGACTTTGGCACTGGCTACTCATCTTTGAGCTACCTGCAAAAATTCCCCATTGACGCTCTTAAAATTGATAAAAGTTTCATTAAGGATGTTGACAGTTCGCCAAAATCTGCCCAAATCGTACAAGCCATCATTGCTTTGGGCACCGCCTTTGACCTCAGAATCGTGGCGGAAGGAGTAGAAAACAGCCATCAAATGGACCTCTTAAAACAAGCCCATTGCCACCATGTTCAAGGCTACCTATTTTCCAGACCGCAAGACCGTCAAACTACCGAACACTATTTAAGTGCCCAAACTCATAGAATTGTCTGAATTCACTGAATTTTAAAATGCAATTTCCCCTTCTTACCAAGGAGGGACAGGGGGGGTAATTCATGGCTAGGCAATTAACCATCCCTAACTCCTCCTTAAATAAGGAGGGATATTTATCTATCCTCCCTACCAAGTAAGGTAGGATGGGCTGACCATAGAAAGCCCATCAATCGCATCATTTCCTCTTAAACTAAGTTGGCAAGAAAATGGCAAAGGTGAATTCAGCCTCAGTCAATAGACCTCTTGCAATAAGTAAATGATGAGATACGAAAAAATAAAAGGGAAATCCTCGTTGGAGTGGAGGCTTTAGCCGGTAGGTTGGAGTAGAGGCTTTAGCCGGAGTAGATGCCCTAAAAGGTACGTTGGAGTAGAGGCTTTAGCCGGAGTAAGAGGCTCTAAAAGGTGAGTTGGAGTAGAGGCTTTAGCCGGTCAGCGGTAGGCCCTTGCAATTTGTGTATGTGGGGTGATGCCTACGGCTGACCGGCTAAAGCCTCCATTCCAAAACTTCTACTCCAAAGTACCGGCTAAAGCCTCCACTCCAACATATCTTAACTGAGGGGCAACTCTCATTTTTTCATCATCACATACCTTTGCAAGAGGTCTAATAAATAACCTTTTAAGTGAAAACTCGGCAATTTATACTTACCTTTAAGATTGACAATCGAAATTTTGCTAACCCGTAGAACTTAAAATAAGGTAAATTGTGATTAAAGAGGTTGCTTGATTTAAAAGTTCAGGTTAAAGTTCTATAAAAAACATCTAGGGAGTTAACATAATTACCCTAATTGCAGTGCCCATATTGAATCTATCTAAGCAATACCGAAGCCGTTACCCGCTTTCGAAATACTCACAAGGAGAGAAAACCCATGGTTAAGAGCAAACTTTTTTGGTCAGTGATGACCGGTTTTGTTGCACCATTATCTGCTTTTGCGATAGAATTGACCGACTATACTGAACCCGACAGTTTCTATGAACAAGCTTTTGTGAATGGACAACTGAACATGAAATCCGGCAACCAAGACCAAACCAGTTTCGCCGGCACTGCTTTTGGCAACTATGACATCACTTACAGTACGTTGCCTTTCGTATGGAATGCCCGTTTCAAAGGAGATGTTGACTTTGATCGCGGACCTACAGAAGGTTCTTCTACGGAAAAAAGTTATTCTGCCACCTTTCATGCCGATGCCGATAAATATTTACAAGAGGACGGATTGTTTTTGGGGTATGGTGAATTTGACCTAGGATACCGTCGACAAAGAGGTGCCGATGAAGCCGATGATCCCTACGCCAAAATTGGAGGCGGTGTCGGTTATGGACGAGTGATCAATGCCACCCCACTTGCGGAAGTTTTTCGCTTTGTGGAGGAGCTGGACAAATATGAACTGCTCAGCAAATCTTTACCTGACAGTACCTACTTAGAGTTAGCTACCATCGTAGCCAAAGAAGAAGAATTCAAAAGTAAGTATGGGCTTGAAGACTACAAGTTATACTGGATAGACGAACTAGAAAAAATCATGCAGAAATCCGGCGTGCTCAAAAATGGCAGATTGGGCACCGTAGGCATCATCAAAATTCAAGATGTCCTGATCAATGAGAGAATCAGTATCCGAGAACACGGTTGGATAGGCAAAGCTGGAGTCGGTTTTGTGGCCTCCAACTACAATGGCAGTGACAGCGATCCTTCTTTGGATGCTTCCTTCCGTTACGCTTACCCTTTCAGTCACCAACTGCAACTCATCAACTTTGCTCGTTATTCCACAATCTTAGAAGATGACATTACCCACAGTTTGCGAAATACCATATCAGTCACTTACGAAGTATCTGACAAAATTGACTGGGAAAATGTATGGGACATGGATTTAATTATTCCCACTGAAGACAATGCCAAAGACCTGCTGACCAACAATTTCAGCTCCTCCTTTTTCTACCATATTTCCAATGTCATCGACGCCGGAGTCAGTCTAAATCTAAAAGCAGTTGAAGATGACATTGATGATAACGGCAATGACGACCTTGAAAACGCAGTGAATTTCAGCGTCAGATACCGGTTGCGTTAAGCTATTCCCCTCCCCTCCAACCAACCCCTCCTTAGTTTGAAAATGGAGGGGAATGGTTATCTTCCCCTCAATTCCGATTTTCTATTCTCTTGATAAACCACTTTAAAACTGTGCCCAATGCCAACAAAGATTGTGCTACTTGATCTTGATCGAATTCCTTGGGGTGCGCTCCATACCTTCCAAGATCATTGACATAGTACATGCCGGATATTACATATTCTGGGATAGTTTTATCCTTTTTAAACTTATCCAAGATTCCCTGCAAAGGCTCTGTCCCGCGTTCTCGTCCTTTTAATATTTCTGGGCACAACTCGATGACCATCGCTTCCAATACATTTCTGGAATAATTTAACAGATCTTTAGGCAGTCTGTTGGGAACAAAGAAATTTTCAAACTCCCGAGTCAAGTTTTTATTTCCAGACAATGGTTGCTCATATTTCCTTAACGCTGCCAATGCTGTTTCCCAGACACTAAAAACAGTATCTGGATTTCTATTAAGAAACGCTCCGTATTTTTCAGGATCCCTTTCCGCCTCTTGCTTACGCACAAAGCTTTGTCCATCCCATGACCACAGCTCTTCCACCTGATCATGATCATCTTGTTGAATGGCATCCAATTTATTACGCACTTTGTCCAATAAGGTTTGTGGACCATCTCCCGTCACTGTAACTTGCACATACTGTTTGTCTCTCTCAAAAAAACCTTCGATCAGCGCCAGATTGCCTGCCTCATCTTTCAATTGACAACCGTTTTTCCACAACTCAGAACGTGTTCCCCATGTGTGTGTGCGCACTATGAAACTCTGTAGATTGCCATAATGTAAAAACTGATATTGATAACGCACGATCCACTTCTTATCAATCCGTGACCACGTCTCAATCAATGCCGATGGCTTTTGCTCTGGCAATAAGGCCGGGGCAATAAAACGACGTTGGTCAAAGGGTTTGTCCCATTCATGATCCAACTCGAAACAAATGTCACAGGATTTCATAAAACCCAAAAACAATGTTTGCTCTGCTTCGGTAAATTGTTGCCAAACTCCTTTTAAATCTGCAGTGCGAAACTCACCGTTTTGCACCAAGCGCGGAAAAATTTTTTCACGATCAAATAGGGTATACACCGCATCAATCGCCCATTTTTGGTCTATAAGAATTTGATTTTGAAATAGGGTTTTCCGGTAAAATAACCAACCAGTATCGTGCAGATAATCCAACACAGTGGGCACATGCTCCAAGTCCAAACCCACTTGTTCACAGTATCCCTCAAATTCTGCAGTTGAAATTGTTTTTTTAGAACTTTGCCACTGTTGCACTTGCTTTAGCACCTGCCACCAAGATTCGGGCAGGGCAGTGCAGTGGGTATCAAGCTGCTTCTCGACCAAATCGCTCAAATGTTGCTCAAAAATGGGAAAACCATTGCACCTGTCCCGTGAAGACTCCACTGCAATTGAGGCAATAATATTATAGCGCTCCCGAAGTTCTTCTAAGTTCTTAGGCACGGACTCCCCATCCCGATCTCGCTGGGTTTGCACGATTAACACTGGGCTGTTATTCCCCAAATTTTTGGCATAATCCAACCAATAATTTAACGGATAATTTTGATAACGGACTTCCCGGCCATTGCTAGACTCAATTTGTTCAAGCATCCGTTCGGTTTGAACATCCCACACCAACACAAAAATGGCCGCCTTGGTTTTCATAAACAAACGATGCGTGGCATGATAAATATCCTGTCCACCAAAATCCCAAATATGCAATTGAATGCTGTCAAACTGCTTCTCTTGGGTCAATTTCTCAAGCGGATGGGTTCGCAACTGAATGGCATGAGTAGAAGACTCATTAGAATTAAAACTCTGATCTAACCACCGTTTAACCAAGCAGGTTTTACCCACCCGCCCACTGCCAATCAAAATCACCTTAGCCTGATAAACTTGGGACTGTTGTTTTTTAAGGTCTTTGAGAAAATGGCGAACTGAAGGTTGATCCTCAATTCTATCCAGAACAATTCTACCCAGATCATTTTCTTTCCTCATAAAAATTATGTCTTTTGTCCCATCCGCCCTATGAATCGTTACCCTCTCCATTCCCTCCCTAAAAATTTCCTCTGGCAAATCTTCAATGGGATTGCCTCTAAGCGTAAGCCCTTTTAGTTTTGGAAAGTTATCTAAATCGAAGGTAGCTGCTTTTTGGATTTGATTCCCCGATAAATTCAAAAGACACAAGTTAGGCAAACGCAAATGTTGTAACGGGCTTAGATCTTTGATTTGATTCCCTCCTAACCGCAACTCAACCAAGCCAGTCAAACCTTTTAACGGGCTTAGGTCTTGGACTTGATTCCCAGTTAAGTCCAAATAAGTCAACCCAGTCAAACCTTGTAACGGGCTTAGGTCTTGGACTTGATTATACTGTAAGTATAGATATTCCAAACGAGTCAAATCTTTTAACGGGCTTAGATCCTTGATTTGATTGTTTTTATCTGTTGGTGATTCAGATTGAACGTCTTTTGTTTTGCCTGTGAGACTACTTCTCATGCGGCGTAAAAGCACCTTCCTTTCTAGACTTGCACTTAAATCCAATACAGTCAAGTCGCTCAAACCTTTTAATGGGCTTAAGTCTTGGATTTGATTATCTTTTAAATACAGATGCTTCAGAAGAATCAAACCTTTTAACGGGCTCAGGTCTTGGATTTGATTCCTCTCTGACTTCAACCAAATCAACTTAGTCAAGCCTTGTAACGGGCTCAGGTCTTGGATTTGATTGTCCTCTAACCACAAGCGAGTCAAGTGAGTCAAATGTTGTAACGGGCTCAAGTCTTGGACTTGATTACTCCATAAAATCAGCACAGTCAAGTGAGTCAAATGTTGTAACGGGCTCAGGTCTTGGATTTGATTCCCAGTTAAACTCAACCAAGTCAAACCAGTCAAACCTTGTAACGGGCTCAGGTCTTGGATTTGATTCCCTCCTAACTGCAACTTAACCAAGCCAGTCAAACCTTGTAACACGCTTAGGTCTTGGACTTGATTCCCAGTTAAGTCCAAATAAGTCAAACCAGTCAAACCTTTTAGCGGACTTAGGTCTAGGTCTTGATTCCCTAATAAACCCAACCAAGTCAAGCCAGTCAAACCTTGTAACGGGCTTAAGTCTTGGATTTGATTCCCTGATAAATCCAACTCAGTCAAGCCAGTCAAACCTTGTAACGGGCTTAAGTCTTGGATTTGATTATCTTTTAAGTACAACTCAGTCAAGCCACTCAAACCTTGTAACGGGCTTAAATCTTGGATTTGATTCTTCTCTAACCACAAGACAGTCAAGCCAGTCAAATGTTGTAACGGGCTCAAGTTTTGGATTTGATTCCCTGATAAATCCAACTCAGTCAAACCAGTCAAACCTTGTAGCGGGTTTAGGTCTTGGATTTGATTATTGCCTAAATCCAAACCAATCACCTCTCTTTGCTCATTTAAGGCAAAGTATGGACCGAAGTTTTCTCGTATTTCCTCTAAACTAACCTCTTCAAGAACTACGCCTAGTTCCTGTTCCAATCTGACAATCAGTTCGGGTTTTGACACAATAAACCTCCTTAAATTTTACTCTTCACTTTCAACGGCGACTTCAACGGCGACTCAAGACCTGCAACTTCTGATCCCAATCATATCCTATACCGTTCACACCCCCAAAATTAAGATCGATAACCTCAACTCAATCGCGCACACCTTCCCTCCCCCAAAAAATTTACTCCCACTCACCTAAAAAATATCTACTTATCTCAAAAATTGCGTTAAAATAACCCAGCATCATGCCCTATTTTAACCTACAATACTCAGGCTATCCACCGTACAACGGAGAGATTATGCTAGAAAACTACCTACCCATCCTATTTTTCATCTTTTTTGGACTATTAGTAGGTGCTGTCGTATCCATCTTGGGCTTCGTACTGGGCAGCCACCACCCCGACCCTGAAAAAAACTCACCTTATGAATGCGGCTTTGAAGCCTTCGAAGACGCTCGTATGAAAATGGACGTCCGCTATTACCTGGTCGCGATCCTCTTCATCCTCTTCGACCTGGAAATTGCCTTCCTATTTCCCTGGGCCGTCATCCTGCGAGACGCTGGCCTATTTGAATTCACCGCCATGCTCATATTTCTAATCATCCTCACAATCGGCTTTATCTACGAATGGAAAAAGGGAGCCCTCGAATGGGAGTAGAAAACAAATTACCCCCCGGAATTATCACCACCACTGCTGACGCCCTCATCAACTGGGCCAGAACCGGCTCCATGTGGCCAATGACCTTTGGACTTGCCTGTTGCGCCGTAGAAATGATGCAGGCCGGCGCCTCCCGCTACGACCTGGACCGCTTCGGCGTTATGTTTCGTCCCAGCCCTCGTCAATCAGACGTCATGATTGTAGCCGGTACCCTGATCAACAAAATGGCCCCCGCACTCCGTAAAGTCTACGACCAAATGCCCTCCCCACGTTGGGTAATTTCCATGGGTTCCTGTGCCAATGGAGGAGGATATTATCACTATTCCTACTCAGTAGTCAGAGGCTGCGACCGCATTGTCCCCGTCGATATCTACATACCTGGCTGTCCTCCCACGGCAGAAGCCCTACTCTACGGTATCATTCAACTCCAAGAAAAAATCAAACGGACCAACACCATTGCCCGTATCTAGTCAAGGACCCCGCCAATGGCTAACTACCAACCCACCCTGTTAGATCGCCTGCAGCAACGTTTCACCGCCCACCTGTTCAGCCCGGTCAAACTCGCGCACAAAGAAGTCACCCTGGAGGTCAACTCCTCCCAAATACTCTCCGTCTGTCAAGCTCTCAAAAATGAATTCGGCTTTGAACAACTGATCGACCTCTGCGGCATTGATTACTCCGCTTATGGAAGCACTCAATGGGAAACCCAACAAGCCAGCAGCTCTGGATTCAGTCGCGGAGTACCTTCCTCCTCAGACCTCTCTTCCACCCCTGATCACCCTAGATTTGCCGTCGTTTACCACCTGCTTTCCGTACAACACAACCAACGTCTGCGTCTAAGAGCCTACCTAGACAACGAACAACTGCTCATTGATTCCATCATTGAAGTCTGGAACAACGCCAACTGGTATGAACGCGAAGCCTTTGATCTCTACGGCATCCTTTTTGAAGGGCATCCCGATCTAAGACGTATCCTCACTGACTACGGTTTCATTGGACACCCCTTCCGCAAAGACTTCCCCCTCAGTGGCCATATTGAAATGCGCTACGACCCAGACCAAAAGCGCGTTGTCTATCAGCCGGTTACCGTTGAACCCCGAATCCTGGTACCCAAAGTCATACGAGATGACCACCGTTACACGCAATAGCCAGTGGGTCGGGACTCCGCTCCCGATCACTTACAACTGCAGTCATCAGTCAAAAAAGGATTACCGGCCCACCCTATCAGGAATTCACCATGCCAGAAATACGCAATTACACCCTTAATTTTGGCCCCCAACACCCAGCCGCTCACGGCGTCCTGCGACTCATCCTTGAACTGGACGGGGAAGTTGTTGAACGCGCCGATCCACATATCGGACTGCTGCATCGCGGCACAGAAAAATTGGCCGAAACCAAGCCTTTCAATCAAAATGTCCCCTATATGGACAGACTTGACTACGTTTCCATGATGTGTAACGAACACGCTTATGTCATGGCCGTAGAAAAACTCCTCAATATTGAAGTTCCCATCCGCGCCCAATACATCCGCGTCCTGTTTGACGAAATCACCCGCATCCTCAATCACCTTTTGTGGATAGGCGCTCATGCTTTGGACGTCGGCGCCATGACGGTATTTCTCTACGCTTTTAGAGAAAGAGAAGACTTGATGGACTGCTATGAAGCTGCTTCTGGAGCACGACTGCATGCCGCTTACTATCGTCCAGGCGGAGTTTATCGTGATTTGCCTGACCACATGTCCCAGTATAAACCTTCTCAATGGCATAATGCCAAAGAAGTAGAAAAACTGAATGCCAACCGCCAAGGCAGCCTGCTGGATTTTATTGAAGAGTTTACCCGTCGATTTCCAAAGTATATTGACGAATACGAAACCCTGCTGACAGATAATCGTATTTGGAAACAACGCACCATAGGGATTGGCGTCGTCACACCCGAACGCGCCCTTCAACTCGGTTTCACAGGTCCCATGCTGCGAGGCTCCGGCATTGCTTGGGATCTGCGCAAAAAACAACCTTACGAAGTTTATGATCGCCTCGATTTTGCTATTCCCATTGGAAAAGAAGGCGACTCTTACGACCGTTATCTGGTGCGCATGGAAGAAATGCGTCAATCCAACCGCATCATGCAACAATGCGTAGAGTGGTTGCGCAACAACCCCGGTCCCGTCATCCTCCAGGATCATAAAATCGCTCCTCCCAAAAGAGAAACTATGAAGGAAGACATGGAAGCTCTGATCCATCATTTCAAATTGTTCAGTGAGGGATATTGCGTTCCTGAAGGGGAAGTTTATGCGGCAGTGGAACACCCCAAAGGAGAGTTTGGTATCTACCTCGTCTCCGACGGTGCCAACAAACCCTACCGCTTAAAAATTCGCGCCCCTGGCTTTGCTCATCTCTCCGCTTTAGACGAAATGTCTCGTGGACACATGTTGGCTGACGTGGTCGCTATTATTGGTACCCAAGACATTGTATTTGGGGAAATCGATCGCTAACTGATTAACGGGTGGTGATCAATCCTTCCATTGTGTAGGATGTACGAGAGGACAGATGCGCTTTGCAAACAATGCTCAGCACATCCTACATAAGATGTTGTATGAGATATGATGGAACGGTTGATGGGAATTAATTCAGTCGTTAGGCTAGCAGGGTAACCCAACTTCACACGGAGAACATCATGATCATTGGGCTCGGCCTTTTCATCGGCTTGTATGCAGGAATGCGCGTACTTGAAAAACACTCCCTGCACACCCAGTTGTTTAAATTATCCTCTAAAAAAGCAGAATTTGCTCATAACGAGGATGATTCTACGGCATCAATAACTCCTAATCAGACAATTGTTGCAAGGTTATTTCCCCAAGACAACAGTTCCCCGGCCCATCGACATCATTTTAAATCGGCTACCTTAGCCCTTGGGATTGCCACAATGGGGGTCTTGGTGCCTGGCCCTACCTTGAGCCTGCTCAGTTTCGTTTTTATACTCTATGCAGCTTATCCCGTTCTCAAAAAAGCGGAACATGCTCTGCGCAATCGGCACTTGAACAATGATGTTCTCGTTTCCAGTTTTGTTACTTTGGGACTGCTTCTACATTACCGTTTCATCACATCGCTCAGCCTTTGGATTTACAGTTGGGCCACTGTGATCTTGGAAAAAGCCCAACGCCAAACCCAACACAATTTTGCTCAAGTTTTGCAACATATTCCACAGGCGAAAGTGTGGATACTTAAAGAGAATATTGAATTTGAAATTCCTTTTGAACGGGTTGAAATTGGGGATATTCTCATTCTCACCACGGGTCAAACTGTTCCCATGGACGGTATTATCATCAGCGGTATGGCCACAGTGGATCAACACTTGTTGATGGGAGAATCGCGCCCCGTCGAGAAAATGGTGGGCGAAACGGTTTTTGCGGCCACCACGCTGATCACTGGTAAAATTTGGGTCCGGGTTGAGAAAATGGGGGCTCAGACTGCGCTTGCCCAAGTGGCAACTTTGCTCAATCAAACGGTTGATTTTCAAACTCATTTTCAATTGAAAGGTCAACAATGGGCTGATCAAATTGCACCTCCGATCCTCATTTTATCTTCTTTAATTTTTCCATTTTACGGTCCTGCAGCGGCCCTGGTTGCCATCAATACTGGCTTTGGGAATCGCATTCGTTTGTTGGCACCCTTAGCCACGTTAAATTATCTGAACGCTTTGTTTCAACAAGGAATTCTCATCAAAGACGGTCGGGCTCTGGAATTGTTACGAGAAATTGATACCCTGTTATTTGATAAAACTGGCACCCTCACTTACCAACATCCGCAAGTGGGGAGAATTCTCGCTGCTGATCCTTATTCGAGCACCGAAGTGCTGCGTTTTGCTGCCATTGCTGAACATAAAATTAATCATCCTGTTGCCAAAGCCATTCTCGATAGGGCTGAAATGGCGGATTTGGATCTGCCTGTGGCTGACGGCAGTCATTATGAATTTGGTTATGGGATTCAATTTCAACTCGCTCATCAACAGGTGCAAGTGGGCAGTGTGCGTTTGATGGAAAAACAAGGTTTTACGGTTCCCGACTTTTTCCAAGCCGCCATTTTGGATATTCATCAACAGGGCAATTCTGTCATTTTGGTTGCTGTTGAGCAACAAGTGGTAGGCTTGTTGGAAATTCAAACAACAGTTCGCCCAGAAGCGCAGCAACTGATGAAAAATTTGCGGAGTTTGGGTATCCAACAAATTCTCATTGTTTCTGGAGATCATGAGCAGCCCACTCGCAAGTTGGCTCACGATCTTGGAATTGATGGCTATTATCACAGCAAATTGCCAGCGGAAAAGGCAGAATTGGTTTCTCAATTTCAACAACAGGGCCGCACGGTTGGCTTTGTTGGAGACGGGCTCAACGATACTTTGGCGATGAAACAGGCTCATGTTTCTATTTCCCTAACAGGCGCTTCCTCAATTGCCACTGATGTCGCCCAAGTCCTTCTTTTAGAAGGTAATTTAGCGCGTTTGCCCGGATTATTCCAATTATCTGGCGAACTTTATCACAATATACAACGCAGCTTGACTTTGATCATCACTTCCTCTGTGCTTAATTTGGGTGCACTGTTCACAATCCAGATGGGACTGGTAGGCTCGGTGATTTTAAAAGACGGCTTTTTCCTGGTCGCCTTGGGCAATGCTATGTTGCCAGCCCTTCCCAAGTCCCAGCCTGAACTTCAGATTCCCGAATCCCCCTCAAATACATACCCCCGTGGTAGAAACCCTGTCAATTCCCCTGACAATCCACTAAGGAACAATTGCATGTCAAATAGGACTCCCAAACCCGATACCTTACAATTGCTGTCCGCAGATTCTCGGGCCGCCATTGATCAATGGTTGACCAAATATCCCCCCGATCAAAAACAGTCGGCAGTGATGGCAGCGCTTCGCATTGCTCAAACAGCCAATGGGGGGTGGTTGACCACCGAATTGATGGATGCCATTGCTGATTATTTGGATATGCCCAATATTGCCGTGTATGAAGTGGCTACTTTTTATTCCATGTATGAATTAAAACCGGTGGGTAAACACAAAATTTGCGTCTGCACCAATGTTTCCTGTATGCTATGTGGCATTGAAGATATAGTCAAACACTTGGAAAAGAGACTGGGTGTTAAAATCGGTGAGACCACGCCTGATAAACGTTTTACTTTAAAAGAAGTGGAATGTTTAGGCGCCTGTGGTGGCGCTCCCATGATGCAAGTTGGCGATGAATATCATGAATTTTTAACTTTGGAAAAAGTAGACAATATCTTGAATAGCCTGAAATAACTTGAATCTCTTATTTCAACTTCCCAAAGACCTGACTGGTTTTTAAAACCACTCAGGTCTCTGATTGGAATAGGCTGCCCATTGGGGATTTTAAACCCAATGATCCGATGAAAAAACGCACTCTCCCCACTGCATGAGAATACAGTGCCAGAGCATTTTTGACCAGGGACACTCAATCACCTCTTATTCCCTGCTTGCAACCCATCAAGGCAGTGATGCCCCAATGGAAAGGACAGATTACCATGGCCAATGAAGTTTGTTTTAGAAATAATCATTTAGATCAATCATGGACCCTCAAAGTCTATGAGAGCACGGGGGGATACAGTGCTTTGCGCAAAATTCTCCAAGAGCAACCGGCCCCCACTCAAATCATTGATCTGTTGAAACAATCAGCCTTGCGCGGCCGCGGAGGCGCTGGATTCTCAGCCGGATTAAAATGGAGTTTTATGTTGCCGGTGCGAGATAAACCCATTCAAAAATACATTGTTTGCAATTCCGATGAGGGCGAGCCTGGGACCTTCAAAGATCGGGACATTTTGCGCTATAATCCCCATGCTGTGATCGAAGGCATGATCATTGCCGGTTACACCATCGGCGCCACCGTGGGTTATAACTATATCCGAGGCGAATTTGCAGAGCCCATTGCCCGGTTTGAAGCTGCGCTTGAAGAAGCCTATGCCGCCGGTTTACTTGGCAAAAATATTCTCAATTCCGGGCTCAACTTTGATTTATACACCCATTACGGAGCTGGCGCCTACATTTGTGGAGAGGAGACTGCTTTGTTAGAATCCATCGAAGGCAAAAAAGGGCAACCTCGTTACAAACCTCCATTCCCAGCTGCCTACGGTTTATATGGCAAACCCACCACCATCAACAATACCGAAACTTTGGCTTCGGTGCCCAGTATCATCACCGAAGGCGCTGACTGGTTTCTCAACTTGGGCAAACCCAACAATGGGGGCGTTAAGCTGTTCTCAGTGTCTGGTCATGTTCGAAAACCCGGCAATTATGAAGTGCCCATGGGCACTCCCTTTTCGGAATTACTCAATTTGGCTGGAGGCATGCGAGGTGGCGAAAAAATTCCCAAAGCAGTGATTCCCGGAGGCTCTTCAACTCCAGTTTTGAAAGGGGAAGCAATGATGGGTCTCACCATGGATTATGACTCCATTGCCAAAGCAGGCTCCATGTTGGGCTCTGGGGCGGTAATCGTCATGGATCAAACCACTTGCATGGTCAAAGTCTTAGCACGCATTTCTCACTTTTACTATGAAGAATCTTGCGGGCAATGCACTCCCTGCCGAGAAGGGACCGGCTGGCTGTCTCGAGTGGTGCATCGCATTGAACATGGGGCAGGTCGACCCGACGATTTGGAACTGCTCAGCGATGTGGCTAACAAAATCAGTAGCCGCACCATTTGTGCCTTAGGAGATGCCGCTGCCATGCCAGTGGCCAGCTTTGTCAAAGAATTTCGTGAAGAATTTCAATATCATATCGATCATAAAAAATGTATGGTGTGAAATATCAACTTCTCGGTTAACGAAATTATTTCCCAATCCAAAATGCACCCATGAACTCACCTGTAGACTATTCTGGAACCAGTGACAGCCAATCACAATTGCCTTAAGACAGCATGAGACCCAAAGTCAACAGGTTTTACACTCCAATCAGAAACAGCCTGATTTGACCTCGAATCTTATCACGACATGGAACAAAATCAAATGGTCACCATTGAAATAGACGGCACTTCCTATCAAGCGGAAGCAGGCACCTTACTCATTCAATTTGCCGATGCCCATGGCATCAACATTCCCCGCTTCTGCTACCACCAAAAACTGTCCATTGCAGCCAGTTGTCGCATGTGTTTGGTTGAAGTTGAAAAAGCCCCCAAACCCATGCCAGCCTGTGCCACTCCCATCACTGATGGAATGAAAGTGTGGACTCGTTCCCCCAAAGCTTTGGCTGCTCAAAAAGCAGTGATGGAATTTCTCCTGATCAACCATCCCTTGGACTGTCCAATCTGTGATCAAGGTGGAGAATGTGAATTACAAGACTTGGCCGTGGGTTATGGTAAAGACCATTCCCATTACCAAGAAGAAAAACGGGTGGTCTTTGATAAAAATCTAGGTCCTCTGATCGCCACAGAAATGACCCGTTGCATCCATTGTACCCGTTGCGTTCGATTTGGTGAAGAAATTGCGGGAGTGCGAGAAATGGGCGCCACGGGCCGAGGTGAACATACCTTAATTGGGACCTATTTGGAACAAAGCGTCACCTCAGAATTGTCGGGTAATGTCATTGACTTATGTCCAGTGGGTGCCTTGACGGCCAAACCTTCCCGCTTCACCGCCCGAGCTTGGGAACTGCAAGAATATCCCAGTATCGCTCCCCATGATGCCCTCGGCTCTCCAGTCCATGTTCATGTGCGTCGCGGTCAAGTAATGCGCGTGGTCCCAAGACAGGATGAAGCCATCAATGAGGTCTGGTTATCCGATCGGGACCGTTTTGGCTACTTGGGACTCTCCGCTCCAGATCGCTTGACCCAACCCATGATCAAGCAAAATGGACAGTGGCGGAGCACCGACTGGCAAACCGCTTTGACTTTTACAGTCAATGGGTTAAGAGCGGCTGCCAAAAATCCCAGTGTCGAACTGGGCGGAATGATCGCTCCCACTGCCACCTTGGAAGAATTGTATCTGTTTCAGTCTCTGTTAAGGGGCATCGGTTGCCATAACATTGATCACCGTCTCACTCAACTTGACTTTGGCGATGACGCCACTGCACCCCTAGCTCCCCAATTGGGACAATCACTCACCAATTTGGAACACAGTGACAATTTTTTCATCATCGGTGCTCATCTTCGCAAAGAGCAACCCCTGCTCAATCACCGGGTGCGCAAAGCTGCTCTGAAAGGTGCCACAGTCAGTTTCCTCAGTCCCTTAGCCTACACTCATAACTTCCCCATTACCCAACAACAAGTATTGCCCCCGGCGGCTTGGGTCAACGAATTGGCAGGCATTACCAAAGCTGTATTTACCCAGTTGGGAACTCAAGCGCCTGTGGCTCTGCCTGCTGTCTTGGACAAACTGACTGCCACTGCTCAACAAATTGACTGTGCTCAGATTTTGTTACGAGGTCAACAACGCACCTTATTGTTGGGTCAACTGGCGCTCAATCATCCCCAATTTTCCGCCTTGCGTGCCCTTGCCAACTTATTGGCCACCCTCTTGAATGCTCAATTGGGCTATCTGCCCCCTGCAGCCAACAGCGTGGGCGCTTGGTTGGCCGGCGCTATTCCCCATCGTGGTCCCTTAAAACAAACCATTGCAACTCCCGGTCTCCATGCCAAAGCCATGTGGGAACGCAAATTGCCTGCCTATATGTTACTGGGACTGGAACCTGAATTGGACAGTGTCGATGGGCAACTGGCGTTGACTGCATTACAATCTGCTCAATTCGTAGTTTCCTGCACCGCCTATCGCACATCCACTTTGGACAGTTATGCTCATGTCCTGTTGCCCATGGCCTTATTCACTGAAACTTCTGGCACTTATGTCAATTTGGAAGGTCGTTGGCAAAGTTTTACCGGCATCACAGCCCCTCCCGGAGAAGCTCGCCCGGCTTGGAAAATCCTGCGCGTTTTGGGCAATCTGTTTGAATTGGCTGAATTTGATCATTATCACAGTTCCGAACAAATCCGTGATCATCTGGGCAAATTGTTGTCTCAACAAAATTCCAAGGGCTCTCTGAATTCCCAAGGCATGCATGCCGAATTCCCACTTTCCAAACTGCCGCTCCCAAATGTTGAAGCTATTCAACGCATTACAGAAATACCCCCTTATTCCATAGATCCCTTAGTGCGTCGTTCCTTGTCCCTACAAAATACTCCCGAAGCTTTATTTGCTGCAGGTCTGCACCTTGCTCAACAACTGGCTGACCAATATCAACTGAAGGCGGGTGATCGGGTCAAAGTAACCCAAGGTCCAGCCACCGTGCAACTGCCTGTGGTCATTGACGATCGAGTGCCCGCACAAACTGCCTTGATTTATGCTGCTCAGGAAGATTCTCGAGCACTGGGCAGTTGGCAAGGCATCTTGACTCTCGGAAAATAATCTGAAAATGCAATTCTCAATCGTCACTTTGCTATTTACCCTCACTAGAGAACATCTATCATGTTTGACATAGTATACCAGTATCTACCTTACCCCCTGGCTTATAGCCTTATCATTCTCATCAAAATTGTTTTGCTGGTTGTACCCCTCATGGTCGCTGTGGCCTATTACACCTTGGCGGAACGAAAAATCATCGGCTTTATGCAAATCCGCATCGGACCTAACCGGGTCAATCTATCCATCATTCCTGGTCTCAATCTACTTCGAGGGTTCGGACAACCCATTGCAGATGCCTTTAAACTCATGTTTAAAGAAATTATCATTCCCACCAATGCCAATCGCTACTTATTCGTCATTGCCCCCACCCTTTCTATTGCCCCGGCTTTGGCTGCTTGGGCAGTCATTCCCTTTTCAGAAACCCTCTGGGTTGCCAATATCAATGCCGGCTTACTTTACATTCTCGCCATGACTTCCCTAGGCGTTTATGGTATTCTCATTGCCGGTTGGGCTTCCAATTCCAAATATGCCTTTCTCAGCACCATGCGTTTCGCAGCCCAAATTGTCTCCTATGAAATTGCCATGGGATTCTCCTTAGTAGGAGTGCTGATGGCAGCGGGCAGTCTCAACCTCAGTGAAATTGTGGCTGCTCAACAAGGCAGTGTATTCCACTGGTTTTGGATTCCCCTGTTCCCATTGCTGATGATTTACTTTATCTCTGGAGTGGCTGAAACCAACCGTTCCCCTTTCGATGTTGCCGAAGGAGAATCAGAAATTGTCGCTGGTTTCCACGTAGAATATTCTGGCATGCTCTTCGCTGCCTTTTTCCTTGCTGAATATGCCAATATGATTTTGGTCGCTGCTTTAACCACCTTGCTATTTCTGGGCGGCTGGCTTTCCCCCTTTCAAGGCATGGGGGTTTTGGAGCAGTGGACCGCTTGGATACCCGCTCCCTTCTGGATGTTTGCCAAAATGTCCATCTTCATGCTCCTATTCCTCTGGTTCCGCGCCACCTTTCCCCGCTATCGCTATGACCAGATCATGCGTTTGGGTTGGAAAGTCTTCATTCCCATTACTTTAGTTTGGATAGTGGTCGTGGGACTTTTTATTCTCGCCCAATTACCCCCTTGGTTTGATTCCACCCCCATCACCACCGCATTAGCTTCGAGGTAACTGTCATGCAGGCTATTACTGACTATATCAAACGTCTATTTCTCTGGGAACTCTTAAAAGGCATGAGTGTCACTGGGAAATATTTCTTCGCCCCCAAAATCACTATTCAATATCCTGAAGAGAAAACGCCTCTTTCCCCTCGTTTTCGCGGCCACCATGCCCTGAGACGCTATCCTAATGGTGAAGAGCGTTGCATTGCCTGTAAACTCTGCGAAGCAGTATGTCCCGCCTTGGCTATCACCATCGAAGTGGCGCCGAGAGAAGATGGGACTAGACGCACTACACGGTATGAAATCGACATGGTAAAATGTATTTTCTGTGGTTACTGTGAAGAATCCTGTCCTGTGGATTCCATTGTAGAAACCCCGTTTTTTGAATACCATGGCGACAAACGGGGCGACTTACTCATGACCAAGGAAAAATTATTGGCTATGGGAGACCGTTTTGAACAACAAATTGCAGCCGATCGAGAAAAAGATGCACCTTATCGGTAAATTCAAGGATCACAAGTATCTTTAAGGGACACTCTTATAGCCTGCTGTTTTGTTGAGAATTCATCATTTTGGTAGGTAAGGGATTGCCAATTTTCCAAGGTTTGGCATCCCCAATCAACATTTTTTGACCCTCTATTCTCCTGACCTAAATTAAACTGATCCCAGGAGAATAGGTAGGAAATATCAATGTTATGAAGAGGATATCTTATCGAGGAGGTAATACCAACATGCGACTTACCCAACGACTGTCCTTCATCTTACTGGCCCTGTTATCTATCAACATTTATGCTCAAGATCCCAAGCCGCCCAGTTCCGAGCCGGAGGTGAAGAAGGAGTATTATGAGGATGGCAGTCTCAAAGCAGAACGCACTTATTTACAGGATCAACTGCATGGTCTCAGTATGGACTATTATGAAACTGGCGAAGTCAAGAGTAAAAGTATTTATGCCAAAAGTAGGCTTATTTTTCAGAACAATTTTAGACGAAGTGGACAACTTGAATATGAATTGAAATATGATCCAGAAAATGATCTTTCTGGAAGCAAGGTTGAGACTCAAATAGAATATTATCCTACGGGAGAATTACATAATAAGCGCATCTTGGTCAATGGCAAACGGGAAGGTCTGGAAGAAGAATATTACCGAAACGGTCAAAAAAAGGCCCAACGCAATTACAAAGATGGCAAAAAACATGGCAATGCCAAAGGTTATCACAGCAATGGTAACTTACAAGGAGATTGGGAATTTGTAGATGGTGCTCCGGTGGCAGCCACTATTTACTATTGGTCAGGCGAAAAATGGTTAGTTTACAATTTTGTAGACGGCAAACTCAATGGGGTCACCAAAGAATACGATAAATCAGGGGAAATGATTGCCAAACGCATTTATAAGGACGATCAATTGATTGAACGAAAACGGGTGATCAGTTGGTGGTAAATCATTCTGATGGCTTATTGTCATCGTCCATTACAAACTGCTTTGGTTATGTGGTGATTTGAATTTCGGAATCGTAAATGGAGGAGATTAAATCAAGACGCAGACCGAAATGTTTTCGTCAGCCGCAGTAACATTTTTCTCGTTTTTCTCGTTTTTCTCGTTCCCAAGTGCCACTTGGGAATGCAGTCTTGACCGCGTCGCGGTTTGTATGAATAAAAACAGGAATAAGGAAACACAGTCGTTGCCAACTCTACAAAAATCAACCCCCCTATTTTTCAACCTACACTGTCACTAACTGACTGCCCTTGTTTACACACGATAATAGGGGCTGATTCCTGGCTATATAGAAGGGTAGACTGATGAATAACTGACCGCAGCGCGGTCAAGACTGTATTCCCAAGCGGCACTTGGGAACGAGAAAATGGTTTCCCACTAATTGGGCCAACAAAAGGTCGATAATGAAACATAATTTGTCACTCAAGACCGACCACCTTTCATTGGACTTTTTGGTTTTGTTTCGGGTCAAGACGACTTGCAGTCAACCTTTGAAACCTGACTTAAAATTCAAACCGCCCCCTCACTTTTACAAGAGCTATTTTTCAAAAAACCTCATTTACAAACTAGACTGGCATTGAACTAACTTTAATGGAGGACAATTACCCCACACCAGACCTAAAACCTATTTACTCTGTCCACCAAAATTCACCAAACATCATCAAGGGACTCATTCACCATGACCGTCAAACTGATTTTTTATCTTTTTGCAGCCATTCTCATCTTCGCCGCTGTTCGGGTTATCACTGTGCGTAACCCTGTCCATGCTGCACTGTACCTAGTGTTAGCCTTCTTCACCACTTCAGGCATTTGGCTGATCTTACAAGCCGAATTCCTTGCCATTGCCCTGGTCCTCGTCTATGTTGGAGCAGTCATGGTATTGTTCCTCTTCATTCTCATGATGCTGGACATCAATCTGGCTCCCCTGCGTGAAAATTTCACCCGCTACCTGCCTGTCGGTCTCACAGTTAGCATTCTCATCTTTGTAGAAATGACGCTGGTGGTCAAAGTCCTCTCCAAACCCGCTCCGGCAGATTTGCCAGCGGCATCCTCCAATATCCAACTGTTGGGAGAACAACTCTACAGTCTTTACGTCTATCCCTTTGAAATCGCGGCAGTTATTCTGCTGGTGGCTATGATTGCGGCCATTGCTCTCACCCTGCGCCCCAAACGGTGGAGCAAATATCGCAAACCAGAACAACAAGTCAATGTTCGCCGTCAAGATCGACTTCGTCTCATCAACATGCCTGCTGAACCCAAGGACTAAACCCCATGGAACTGTTACTGTCAGATTTTCTCATACTTGCAGCCTTCCTATTCTGTTTGAGCATCACGGGAATTTTCATCAACCGCAAAAATCTCATTCTCCTACTCATGTGCATTGAACTCATGCTCTTGGCAGTCAACCTCAACTTTATTGCCTTTTCCTATTTCAATCAGGATATTGCAGGTCAAATCTTTGTCTTCTTCATCCTCACCGTAGCCGCCGCGGAATCTGCTATTGGGCTAGCCATTCTCATGGTTCTATTCCGCAACCGTGGCACCATCAATGTTGAAGACATCAACACCTTAAAGGGATAAACTTAGGGAACTCATCACATCATGCAAACTATCTTTCTCATCATTGTGTTAGCGCCCCTATTGGGCGCCATTATCGCTGGACTATTTAATGTCAGCCGTTGCATGGCTCATACCGTGACCATTGCCGGCGTGGGACTCTCCTTTTTCCTCTCCCTCTACACCTTCTATCACATCATAATACAAGGACAGGGACCCTATGACATTACCCTCTACACCTGGCTGATCAGCGACGGCATTCGTTTCCAAGTCGGCTTTCTCGTCGACCACCTGACTGCCCTCATGATGCTCGTCGTCACCTTTGTCGCCTGGATGGTCCACATCTACACTATTGGCTACATGCACGAAGACCCGGGCTACCAACGCTTTTTCAGCTACATCTCCCTCTTCACCTTCTCCATGCTCATGCTGGTCATGGCCAACAACTTCATGCAACTGTTTTTCGGTTGGGAAGCTGTGGGACTGGTCTCCTATCTGCTCATCGGCTTCTGGCACACTCGAGAATCGGCTGTATTTGCCAACCTCAAAGCCTTCCTCGTCAATCGGGTCGGTGACTTTGGATTCCTGCTTGGAATTGCAGCTATTCTCATGTATTTCAACACCTTAGACTACCAACCGGTATTTGAACTCGCCGAACAAAAACAAAGCATTCGCCTGGAACTTCTACCTGGTTACTCTGCCTCAATTATCACTGTCATCTGTTTACTCTTATTCATGGGCGCCATGGGCAAATCCGCACAATTTCCCTTACACGTCTGGCTTCCCGACTCCATGGAAGGTCCCACCCCCATTTCTGCCTTGATCCACGCAGCCACCATGGTCACCGCCGGCATCTTCATGGTCGCTCGCATGTCCCCCCTCTACGAACTCAGTCCCACAGCCTTAGGTGTAGTTCTCATCATCGGTGCTATCACTGCCCTCTTCATGGGCTTCTTGGGACTGGTCCAACATGACATCAAACGCGTGGTTGCCTATTCCACCCTCTCCCAACTCGGCTACATGACTGTGGCTCTGGGCGCTTCAGCTTACACCGCCGGCATCTTCCACCTCATGACCCACGCCTTCTTCAAAGCCTTGCTCTTCTTGGCTGCGGGCTCAGTCATCATCGCCATGCACCATGAACAAGACATGCGTAAAATGGGTGGGTTGCGCAAATACATGCCCATCACTTATTGGACCGCCCTCATCGGCTCACTCGCCCTCATCGGCTTCCCAGGATTCTCAGGCTTCTTCTCCAAAGACGCCATCATTGAAGCTGTCCACCATGCCTACCAAGCCGAACGTTGGGGCGCCTGTTTTGCCTACTATGCTGTAGTTGGAGGCGTATTCATCACTGCCCTCTACTCATTCCGCATGTTTTTCCTCGTTTTTCACGGTCAAGAACGTATGGACAAACACACTCGAGAACACCTGCACGAAACCCCCTGGGTTGTCACCCTACCCCTTATCCTGCTCGCCATTCCCTCTGTAGTCATTGGTGTAATTGCTCTTGGTCCCCTACTTTATGGTTCCTTCTTTGCCGAAGCCATCTTTGTCAACCCGGCTCATCAACCCTTCCTGGCAGAAGATTATCACGGTGTTTGGGGATTTTTAATTCATGGTCTCACTCAACCCCCCCTCTGGCTTGCCCTGGCTGGTGTCGCCACCGCCTACTTGCTCTACATGGTTAAAACAGATTGGCCGGCACTTATTGCCCAACGATTCCCACTTATCCATCGCATTCTCAGCAACAAATATGGCTTTGACGACTTCTATCAAGCCACATTTGCAGGTGGCAGTCGAGACCTCGGTCACCACTTCTGGAAAACTGGAGACGTCAAACTCATCGATGGCATGCTGGTCAATGGCACTGCCTACACCATTGGATTTTTCTCCAGTATTTTCAGACAATTACAAACTGGATTTCTCTACCATTACGCCTTCACCATGATCATTGGCCTCGTCGTGCTCCTCGGCCTATTCGTGCTCTAACTTACAAGGAACAACAGGATGTTAGCAGACTTACCCCTACTCAGTTTGATCACTTGGTTACCCATTTTTGGGGGACTTTGGGTCCTCTTTGTCAACAATGACGCCCATGCTCGCCCCATTGCTCTACTGGTCTCCTTAGCCACCTTTCTCCTTTCGCTGCCGCTGTATTTCCTATTTGATCCCAGCACGGCTAACATGCAATTTGCAGAAAGATTGCTGTGGATTCCCACCTTTCAAATCCACTACCATCTGGGCATTGATGGCTTCTCTATGCCCTTGATTCTCCTCACCACTTTCACCACCATTCTTGTCATTCTTGCCGGTTGGGAAGTTATTCAATACAAGGCAGCTCAGTACTTTGCTGCCTTCCTGATCATGGAAGGACTCATGGTCGGTGTATTCTCTGCCCTGGACGCCATGCTATTCTATGTATTTTGGGAAGCCATGCTTGTGCCCATGTTCATCATCATCGGTGTTTGGGGCGGTCCCAATCGAGTTTATGCCTCCATAAAATTCTTCCTCTACACCTTTCTGGGCTCAGTATTCATGCTGATCTCCCTGCTCTACCTCTACTTTAAATCTGGCAGCTTTGCCATCCTGGATTTCCACGCCATGCCCATTCCGATGACCGCCCAAATCCTCATCTTCCTAGCCTTCCTGCTCGCATTTGCCGTCAAAGTTCCCATGTGGCCAGTCCACACCTGGTTACCTGACGCCCATGTCGAGGCACCCACTGGAGGCTCTGTGATCCTGGCGGCCATCATGCTCAAAATGGGCGGCTATGGCTTTCTACGATTCAGCCTCCCCATCACCCCAGATGCCAGCAGAGAATTGGACTGGTTGATCATCACCCTCTCCCTCATCGCCATCATCTACATCTCCTTTGTCGCCATTGTCCAACGCGACATGAAAAAACTCATTGCCTACTCCTCCATTTCTCACATGGGATTTGCCACCCTGGGTTTCTTCATCACCTTCATGATCCTCGAAAACACCGGCAGCCTTCACGGCAGCGCCAGTGCCATGGAAGGCGGCATGGTCCAAATGATCTCCCATGGCTTCATCTCTGGCGCCCTCTTCCTCTGTGTGGGAGTACTTTATGACCGACTTCACAGCCGTCAAATCTCCGACTATGGTGGAGTTGCCACCCCTATGCCTCGTTTTGCCCTATTCGCCGTTCTCTTTGCCATGGCCAACTCTGGACTCCCTGGCACCTCTGGCTTTGTCGGCGAATTCCTCGTCATTCTCAGCAGTTTCAAAGCCAATTTCTGGATTGCCTTCCTGGCCGCCACCATTCTCATTCTCGGTGCAGCTTACACCCTTTGGATGGTAAAACGCGTCATCTTTGGCAAAATTGGAAACGAAAAAGTCGCTGCTTTACAAGACCTTAATGCACGAGAAACCCTCATTCTCACCGTATTAGCGATTGCAGTACTATTTTTTGGACTCTATCCAGCCCCCATGCTGGAAATCATGCACGCTTCAGTTGAGAATTTACTCACTCACATTGTCCACTCCAAACTATAACTCTCTTTGCCTCTGCCCCCTTGGAAATGAATCTGAGACCTCCTCCATTCTCTCTATTCACCCAGCAAGGACCAGAGGCAACCCATTCCTCTCCTTAACCAGGAAAAAAGGATGGATTTCCCCTTAAAAAATTACTCAGGTTAAAAATCACTCAGGAAACCAGCATGACTTTCACTTTCACCCACTCAGAATTGACTCTGCTCTTACCGGAAATCACCCTGCTCACCATGGCCTGTCTGATCTTGGTCATTGACGCCTTCCTTTCCGATGAACAACGCGACCTCACCTTCCAACTCACTCAAGGCACCCTGATTGGCACCGCTCTACTGGTCTGGTTCAACGTTCCCTCCGAACCCATCTTTGCCATGAGTGGCTTCTTCATCCACGATGCCATGGCCGCCATGCTCAAATTCTTCACCCTATTGGTAGTCTTCTGGGCCTTTCTCTATTCCCGTCAATACCTAAAGGACCGCCAATTTTTCAAAGGCGAATATTTCGTATTGGGACTGTTTGCCACCTTGGGCATGATGATCATGATCTCCGCTCACAACCTGCTCACCATCTACCTGGGACTTGAACTACTCTCTCTTTCCCTCTACACCATGGTCGCCATGCACCGCAGCTCTCAAACCGCCTCCGAAGCCGCCATGAAATACTTTGTGCTCGGCGCTCTAGCCTCCGGTCTCTTACTCTATGGCATCTCCATCATCTATGGTGTAACCGGCAGCCTAGACCTAAGCCAACTGGCTGTTGCAATTAAAAATTCCCCCGTAGAACACCACACCTTACTCACCTTTGGACTGGTCTTTCTCGTCATCGGTTTAGCCTTCAAACTCGGGGCAGTTCCCTTTCACGTTTGGGTACCTGACGTTTACCAAGGCGCTCCCACCACCGTTACCCTCTTCATCAGCAGCGCCCCCAAACTCGCCGCTTTTGCCATTCTCATGCGCATTTTAGTTGAAGGCATGTCCAGTCTACAAACCGACTGGCAAAACATGCTCATCCTGCTCTCCATTCTCTCCATGGGCACAGGCAATCTCCTGGCCATTGCCCAAACCAACCTCAAACGCATGCTCGCCTATTCCACCATAGCCCACGTGGGCTACCTACTGTTGGGAGTATTGACAGTCACCGAAACTGGTTACGCTGCCTCCATGTTCTACGTAGTAGTCTATGCCCTGATGAGCCTGGGCGGCTTTGGCATGATCATCTTACTCAGTCGAGCCGGATTTGAAGCCGAAAACATCACTGATTTCAAAGGCTTAAATCAACGCAACAGCTGGTATGCTTTCATCATGATGATCCTCATGCTCTCCATGGCAGGCGTGCCCCCCATGCTTGGCTTCTGGGCCAAACTCTCTGTGCTCAGCCAAGTCATCCAAACAGGCCACGTCTGGTTAGCTGTAATTGCCGTCATTTTTGCCATCATCGGTGCCTTCTATTACCTGCGCATCATCTGGATGATGTACTTTGAAAAAGCCGAAGAAACTCAACCCATTCAAGCTGAACCCTTGATGCAAATCGCCATCAGTGCCAACGGCCTTGTAATTCTAGGATTGGGAATTGCCCCCCACATTCTGATGAGTCTCTGCCTGACCACCTTTGGACTCTCCAGTTACTAACTTCTTCTACCGGGTGGACTTTCGTTCACCCCCGTTTTGGACTTAACTCCTGACAAATCCAAACATGAACTTTATTCCTTAGCCGGAGTCGAGGCTTTAGCCGGTCAGCGGTCGGTCCTTGCCATAGTCGGAGTGGAGGCTTTAGCCGGTTCAGTGGTCGGGCCTTGCCATAGCCGGAGTGGAGGCTTTAGCCGGTCAGTGGTCGGGCCTTGCCATAGCCGGAGTGGAGGCTTTAGCCGGTCAGTGGTCGGGCCTTGCCATAACCGGAGTGGAGGCTTTAGCCGGTCAGTGGTCGGGCCTTGCCATTTGTGTATGTGTGGTGATGCCTACGGCTGACCGGCTAAAGCCTCGACTCCAACCTACCGGCTAAAGCCTCCACTCCAATCTACCTTTTTCTCGTTTCTCGTTTTCTCGTTCCCAAGTGACACTTGGGAATGCAGTCTTGACCGCGCCGCGGTCACTTATTCATCAGTTTACCTTTTTGTCAACGACAACATTTCCACCAAACTTGTCGATAAAGAGTCTCCAATTAGCGAGTAAATTCCACCCCATTCCCTAATATATCCATACGAGACCGTAATCCAGCTCGCAACGCCTGCAAACCCTGCCCATCTTGGGCCAAATTCACCACAATTTCCACATAATCCTCCGCACAATAGGCAATCAATTCTGGCAGTCCCAAAGTTGCCAAAATACTCAATCCCATTCTTGATGCCGACGTTTTTCCCACCAAAGTGACCACCGGCACTTCCATCCACAAGGCTTCACAAGTGGTAGTTGCTCCATTGTAAGGATAAGTGTCTAAGGCAATATCAATGGTTTGATATTTTCTCGTTCCCAAGTGACACTTGGGAATGCAGTCTTGACCGCGCCGCGGTCACTTATTCATCAGTTTACCTTTTTGTCAACGACAACATTTCCACCAAACTTGTCGATAAAGAGTCTCCAATTGGCGAGTAAATTCCACCCCATTCCCTAATATATCCATACGAGACCGTAATCCGGCTCGCAACGCCTGCAAACCCTGCCCATCTTGCGCCAAATTCACCACGATTTCCACATAATCCTCT